>JAEEGL013406169.1_pt1 | contig 15632 bp, 7 predicted proteins | sample 9134231 | NCBI WGS metagenome assembly JAEEGL01 (sample SAMN16246548, study PRJNA631951) | gut metagenome | biome: gut microbiome; feature: rumen; material: fiber-attached | host: Bos | place: Iran: Karaj | collected 2018-10
GAAATCCACCGTTTCAGCAAGTCGCAACAGGACTCGCTGAAATCCACCGTTTCAGCAAGTCGCAACAGGACTCGCTGCTCGGTGCGGTGGAGCGTGGCTTGGTTACCCTGATTGGTGCCACGACAGAGAATCCCTCGTTTGAGGTCATCTCGCCTTTGCTGTCACGTTGTCAGGTGTATGTGCTCAAGTCGTTGGAGAAAGAGGACTTGCAGATCCTTTTGGACAAGGCGGTGAAGGCATTGGAGTACGATTTCGGTAAGAAGATTACCGTCAAAGAGCCTGAGGCGTTGATGCAAATTAGCGGTGGCGACGGTCGCAAGCTGTTGAATGCCATCGAATTGGTCGTCACTTCGTTGAATGATTTGGACGAAACGGCTGAGGAATTGGTCATAAATAATGATTTTACCACCGACTGCATCCAGAGCAACTTAGTGAAATACGACAAATTGGGCGAGATGCACTACGACATTATTTCGGCCTTCATCAAGTCGATGCGCGGCAGCGACCCCAATGCGGCCTTGTATTACCTTGCTCGCATGATAGAGGCAGGGGAGGACCCTTTATTTATCGCCCGCCGTATGCTGATTCTTTCGTCGGAGGACATCGGCAACGCCAACCCTAACGCCTTGCTGCTCGCCAATGCCTGCTTCGACGCGGTCAACAAAATCGGTTGGCCCGAGAGCCGTATCATCTTGGCACAGACGGTCACCTATCTGGCCTCGTCGCCGAAGAGCAACGCTGCCGTCGCTGCCATCGACGCAGCACAGGCCTTGGTGCGCGAGACGGTCGACCTGCACGTGCCGTTGCACCTGCGCAATGCCCCGACGAAGCTGATGAAAGACCTGGGCTATTCCGATGGCTACAAGTACGCCCATGCCTATCAGGGCAACTTCGTGGAGCAAGAATTTCTGCCAACTGAAATTTCTGGCACGGTTTTGTATGAGCCACAAGATAACCCCCGTGAGCGCGAGCTGCGCAAAAACCTGCGGGAGAAATGGAAAGAGAAATACGGATATTAACCTGTAGGGACGCATCGCATGCGTCCACCCAGCCCCGTAGGGGCGTAGGACCGTAAGCAGGCGATTTCAACCCCTGCTTTTAAACAGAATAGACATGACCGAAGAAAAACAAGAAAAAAGCGTCACCCTATGGAACAAGGTGCTGCAAACCAGCTTGAAGCTGCCGTTCGTGAACGTGAACCGTGATGAGTTCCTGACCAAGGAACTGTCGAAGTTCTGCACCCCGATGGAGGTGATGACGGCGTTGGACGACACACCGCTGAAGGTGTTGAGCAAGAAGGAAATAGATAAGCTAGCCAACCAATGCATCAGTTACCACCTGACCATGGTGTGTGGCACATCTGCGCTGATGGGCTTGCCGGGCGGCTGGTGGATGGCGGGCACCATCCCCACCGACTTGGCACAGTTCTACGGCCACATCCTATCGTTGCTGCAGAAACTCCTTTATCTATATGGCTGGCCACCCTTGACTGACGCCAAGAATCAGTTGGACGAAGGGTCGCTCAACATCATGACCTTGTTTGTGGGCGTGGCGATGGGTAACAAGTTGGCTGTCGAGGCCTTGACCAAAGTCGTAGGCCAGGTGTCGAAAAATGCGGGAATAAAAATTTCGGAGACCATCATGGCGCAATACGCCATCAAGATAGCGCAGTGGATTGGCATCAACATGACGAAGGAAGGTTTCGCCAAAGGAGTAGGGAAGGTACTCCCTCTGGTTGGTGCGCCGATTTCGGCCACGATAACCTATTACACCTTCCGTCCCATGGCCCGTCGGCTAAAAAAGCATCTCGACGAGCTGTATGACATGCGGCACGAGGGCTTTAATGCTTGAATTCGGCGTCGAAAATGTCGTGCAGCTTGTTATCGGGCGTCTGTAAGATAGCCTTGTAGTTCAGCTTTTTTTCCGTCATCAGCCAGTCGATATACTCATCGTTGAAGCTCTTGATTCCAGATTGGTTCATCTTGATATAGAGCAAGTTGAGTTTGGCCTTGGCGTCGGTTTCGTTGAGGCCGTCGTTGGTCATAATCATCTCGGTGAGTTTGTCCATTGCTTTTTCCATGGTGTCGTATTTTTAGTTTTAGAATGCAAACATAAGAAAAAAAACCTTTTCTGTCAAGACGCAGGATAAAAAATGGAAATTTTTGATGGCATTTGTTGACAAATTTCCTCGTTTCCTCGAAAATTTATAAATTTTTATCTAATAATCGTTGCGTATTAAACAAAAATAAGTATTTTTGCAGCGGTTCTTATCATAAAGACCTGTAGCCATGAAAATTGGCTGCAAGTAAAAGGTTTCATAAATTTTGGTTTTTGGTTCTTGAAAATCCTGGCTTCGGTCGGGATTTTCTTGTTATGTGGAAATCCGTTGACAAGGCATTGACACGGATTCGTGATTTCTTTTGTGTATAGGTAAAGTCGAATGGTGAAAGGATAATCTTATGTTTTATGGTCTTCTCTCTATAGTTCTACTTAAGTTCAAGATAGAAGTGCGAAAAAGATGAGATAATAATTATTATTGAGTGAGAGAATTTCGTATTTTTGCACGTTTCGCATAAAACCAGATGGTTTTTTGTGAGAAGAAACTAGTGAATTGACACAAAAAAATTACGGATATGAGTAAAATATGTCCCAATTGTCAAGAAATGTTTGACGATAACCATGCGTTCTGTTCAAGCTGCGGTTCCCGTTTGGTTGAAATGGAGAAGCCAGCCCCTACACTAAACCTTGGCGACGCCAATGCCATCAGTGGCGGCGTGAATATCAACCAGTCGAAAAACATCACAACTCACGACACTCATTATCATTCAACTACTGTTCAAGAGCGTTCAAAAAGTGAGTCTGAACTAAAGCTTGATGCCAATAATCAACTTCGTGCTAAGGCTGAGGAAATCATGGCTGAAAGAGGGCGTATCGATTCCATAGCGATGGGTCAGTTGCGTCCGTTGGCGTTACAATTAGGAATTGACGAGGAAACTTTCAAGATCATCATCAAGGAAGTGCGTTCTAATAGGAATGGCGGCGCAAGTGGATTGAGCGCTGCTAATGCACGTTATCTGCAGCAAGCACAACAGGCTGTACAGACAAATGACATGGATGCATTGTCGAATCTTACACCTCGTCTTGAAGCCATGGCTGCAATTTCCCAGGATGATAATGTACAGTATCTATACTACCTTACTTTATGCCTCTTATATCCTTTAAAGAGTATGGAGGTTTATGAACGCCAGACCGATGAGAATTATTGGCGTACTTTTTGGGCTATCATCTCATATATTAGGACTGGAAAATATGCAGAAGCGACTAGTTTGTTGGCTTTGTTTGATCCTTTACGTTATGAGAAATCTGAAGATGACCAGAATCTACTTGAAGCATATTTCAATATCATGAAGGAAGATAAAGATGGTGCGCAAGAATTTCTTGATGAAATTTTGGGTGAACCTTCTGCGCAAGTAAAACCGTTGCATCGTGCTGTTGAATCAACCTTGTATGAAGAGAATGCTGAGAGTTTGGAAGTCCGTTTCTATACGGAGAGGGTATTGACCAAATCTGACGTTGTTGTAAAAACACAAAAGAACGTAGAGCCTTCAACGCCAATTGAAGAGCCCACAAAACAGACTCCAAAGCCGGAGTCCATCAATAAAGGCAGCAAGGAAGCGGATGAATTGTATGCAAAGGCCAGTGCAGCATCGGGCGCCAAGCGTGTGATGTTACTTCAGAAGGCAGCCGATGTAGGTTCTCTGGAAGCGATGTATGACCTTGGCGATTGCTATTACGATGGCGAAGGCGTCGATAAGAATATGCCATTAGCCATAAAATGGTTGACTAAATCGGCAGATGCAGGCTATATCCTGGCGCAGGCCGCATTGGGAGGGACATATTTTACTGGAGCAGAAGGACTTGAACAGAACTATGCGCTCTCGGAAAAATACTTGTTGATGGCGGCCGAAAAAGGCAACACAGATGCACAGGCAGGTTTGGCAGTGCTTTATGTAAATATGGAAGAGTATGACAAGGCACTCAAATGGGCTCGAAAAGGGGCTCAGGCATCAAATCCGATAGCATATTATATGTTAGGCAGGGCTTATTCAGAGGGTTTGGGTGTTGAAGTAAATGAATTGGAAGGATTAAAATGGTATGAAGAAGCAGCAAAATATGGAGATGCAGATGCTCAAAATATTTGTGGTAATATTTATCACGATGCGGATTTTATTGAACATGATCCCCAAAAAGCGTTTAAATACTATCAGATGGCGGCAGCGCAAGGACATGGCTACGGTATGCTAAATTTAGGATTATGTTATGTAAATGGAGATGGGACGGCCAAGAACCTGACACTTGCAGAGGAATGGCTTCGAAAGGCTGCCGATGCAGGCGTTGAAGAGGCAATTGGCTTTTTGAAAGATGTTTTCGATAAACCGAATTATGAAGATTTAACAATCAACGACTTAAAGGAGATTTCCCAAAACGGAGACCCCGATGCGATGGCGGAATTGGGACGCCGCTATTATATTGGAAAAAATGTCAAAAAGAACATCAAAGAGGCAATCAAGTGGTATCGAAAAGCTGCTGAATTTGGGCATACAAAGGCTATTAAAGAAGTGGGAATGCTGCTGTATTTCAACCACGAATATGCTGAATCTATCACATGGCTGCAAAAAGGGGCTGAAATGGGAAGTGCCGAATGCATGGGCTTTTTAGGTAATTGCTATTATTATGGTTCTGGGGTGAAGAGCAACCTTAAAGAAGCATTAATGTGGTATAAAAAGTCCAAAGAACACGAGACAGATGATGATTCCCATCCATTAGTGGACGATTGTATTGAACTGATAGAAAGACAGATTAGTAATGGTGATGACACCCTAACTTCGGATTTCGATGACCTAATGGAACAGGCTAAAAACGGAGACCCCGATGCGATGGCAGACTTGGGGCGCATGTATGAAGAGGGAGACAATGTCGAATTGAACATCAAAGAAGCCATCAAATGGTATAAAAAAGCAGGCGAATTAGGCAATGTTGGTGCGCTTATGAGTTTAGCATCATTATCCGAATCACCTGTAAAAGCAGTTAAATGGTGGCGCAAGGCGGCTGAATTGGGTGATGCTGAAGCTTGTCGTAATTTAGGGGTGGTTAATCAAACAAAAAATGTTGCTGAAGCCATCAAATGGTACCAAAAGGCATTGAATTATGGATATGAGGATGATGATGGGGAGATAAAATCCATTCTAGAAAACCTCAAATCCCAGAAACCAGATGTGGAAATTACTAAAGTTTGGGCGGATAACTGTATGGGGAGCAAACAAGTCGTAATACATTTCAATTTAAAATTTAACAAGAAGGTATATCAGGCATGTGTAATACCGATTTCTGACGATGGTTTTAATCTTGAATGGAATTGGGCTTTTTATGAAAATCCTTCTTTTATGAAAGAATTATATGATCAGTGTTATGTTTTCTCGGCAAAAGAGTTAGGTCTAACAGATGGAATCTATTCTATTAAGTTTTCTTTTTTTGCATTTTGCAGTAGTGACAATGGAGAAGACTTGAGCGATGGTGAGTTCACTCGCAGACTTGAAATGGCACAAGATGCTCCTCCTATTAGCCAATTGGAGATTAAGTTTAAAGTAACTTCTCATTTGTTTTCTGCTAATGACATAGAAATAATACCTAAAATGCGGCTCTGAAGCGAAGCTGAAGGAAAGGTGGAATAACAATAATTGATTTTATAAAACTGAATATGAGCAAAATATGTCCCAACTGTCAAGAAGTGTTTGACGATAACCATGCGTTCTGTTCAAGCTGCGGTTCCCGTTTGGTTGAAATGGAGAAGTCGGCCCCTACACTAAACCTTGGCGACGCCAATGCCATCAGTGGCGGCGTGAATATCAACCAATCTAAAAACATCACCTCGCATGATGTGCATTACCATACTGTGCAGGAAAGAAACAAAAGCGAAAAAGAGCTTTTGCAAGACCGTCAGAACCAATATCACGACACGGTGGCAAAGCTGTTGAAAGGCGGTGTCATCACTGTTGAGGCAAGGGCGCAACTCGACAAGCTGAAGTTCAACCTTGGCTTGGATGACTCGATTGCTGCCAACATTGAGGCCACCGTGAAAAACGAGCAGAAAACCCAAGCACGTGCTGGCAACGACGGCCTTTCGGTGATAGGCAAGATGGCATTGAAGAGTGCTGTTGCCGCAGTGGAGGAAAACAGCCCACAGGTTCAAAGCTGCATTGTCAAGCTCGCTCCGGTATGCAAAACGACCATGAACGAGCAGGTGCATTTTTACTATAGTATGTTGTTGGCCGCCAGCGACCCGCAACGCTGTGTGGAAGCATACGAGAAACGCACGATTGACTCCTATTGGCTGTCGTACTGGGCCAGTATAGCCTACCGAAAACTGGGCAACGAAATGGAAGCCGAAGGCATCCTGACAGAGATGACCGGCCTGTGGAAAGAGCGCCCCGAAATCAATGTGGTGATCAATGCCTGCCTGGGGATTTGGCTGTCATGCAGCGGCAATCTGGCCGAGTGCCAGGAGACGATTATCGAATACCTGACACAAACCGAAGAGGTTCCATCGGAAGAGTTGAACGACCTCTTCCACGCCTTGCTCCATGCGGTAGGCGTGGAAGAGGAAAACAATGCCCGATTCGCTTTCTATAACGAGCATTTTTTGATGGTTCTCAACGAAGAAGCCGAACTGAAGAAAGCGCAGGAAGCATACGACAACAAGGATTATGAAACAGCATTGTCCATTTGGAACCGATTGGCAGAAAGAAACAATGCTGTAGCTATTCGTAAAGTTGGTATTTGTTATCACCATGGTAGTGGTGTAACCCAAGACTATGCTGAAGCTGTTAAATGGTCACGTAAGGCTGCTGATTTGGGTGATGCCGACGCTATGTATAATTTGAGCTGGAGCTATAATTTCGGCAAAGGAGTAACCCAAGACTATGTTGAAGCTGTTAAATGGTCACGTAAGGCAGCTGATTTGGGCAATGCAAGTGCTATGTTAGGTTTAGGCATTTGTTATGGTAAAGGACAAGGCGTAACCCAAGACTATGCCGAAGCTGTCAAATGGTTCCGAAAGGCAGCTGATTTGGGTGATGCAAACGCAATGGCTAATTTAGGTAATTCTTATTGTTTTGGCGATGGAGTATCCCAAGACTATGCCGAAGCTGTCAAATGGTATAGCAAGGCGGCTGATTTGGGTATTACGAATGCTATGGTGTCTTTGGGATTAGCTTATATGAGAGGTGATGGGATAGCTGAAAATCCTCAAGAAGCAATAAAATGGTGGCACAAAGCGGCTGATTTGGAGAATGATTATGCCATGTATTATTTGGGTGTGTGTTATGGAAATGGTAATGGCATTGCTCAGGACAATGCAGAAGCTGCCAAATGGTATCGGAAAGCAGCTGATTTGGGTAATTCTCAAGCCATGAATAGTTTGGGTGTGCATTATCAGGATGGATTGGGGGTTATTGTAGACTATAATGAAGCTGTCAAATGGTTCCGAAAGGCAGCTGATTTGGGTGATGCAAACGCAATGGCTAATTTAGGTAATTCTTATTATTTTGGCGATGGAGTATCCCAAGACTATGCCGAAGCAGTCAAATGGTATAGCAAGGTGGCTGATTTGGGCTATTCTCAAGCTATGTATAATTTGGGTGTGTGTTATGAAAATGGTTATGGAGTAACTCAAAACCAAACAGAGGCAGTCGAATGGTACCGCAAAGCTGCTGATTCGGGTAATGTTGATGCTATGTTTAATTTGGGTAATTGTTATCGTGATGGATTGGGGGTTATTGTAAACTATAATGAAGCTGTTAATTGGTACAGCAAGGCGGCAGATTCGGGCGATAATGGTGCCATGTCAGCACTGGGTGATTGTTATCGGGATGGTAAAGGCGTAACCCAAGACTATGCTGAAGCTGTCAAATGGTACCAAAAAGCGGCTGATATGGGACATGCAGAGGCCATGTTTAATCTGGGCTGCTGTTATGAATGTGGTCAAGGAGTAAGCCAAGATGGAGCAGAAGCTTTAAAGTGGTACCGCAAAGCGGCGGAATTGGGCAATGTTGCTTGCATTAGCTTTATAGCTTATTGCTATGAGACTGGTGAGGGAGGAGTATCCGTGGATTTGGCGGAAGCCCTCAAATGGTACCGTAAAGCCAAAGAATTAGGTGATAATACGGAAGCAGCTATTCAAAGAATAGAATCAAAACTTTATCAGACAGCTACCACCACTCACAATTGCCAAAAAATACCAAATCTTCCCAAAGCTTCTTTTGAAAAAGCCTGGGTAATCCAAGAAAATGAGCAAACCATTGGCGTCCATTTCACTTTGCACATTGAAAATCAACGTGGAAAGGTAGTCTCGTTTAAATTCGTAACAAGATCGCTGTCGCGCGGCTCTACTTTTGACAAAAGCAATAATGTGATTCATGTTTACGAAGAAAATTCCAATGCCTTGAATTGGGATGATACACGTTGGGACGATTGGAAGTATTTTCTTAATGAATCTGACATTATGAATACGTTGGCCTTTGATTACCGCAATCCTTATGAGTTAGAAACAGAACTGTCAGCCTATGATGGTTTCAATAATTGTATAGGTAGTTATTGGATAAGGTATAAGGTCATTCATGAGGAACGTGTTATTAAAGGCAACAGAATCTTGCTCGTAAATAATTGATTATTAAATATAAAAATTGATAAAAACTAATGTCCAAAATGCGGCTCCGAAGCGAAGCTGAAGGGAAGGTGGAATAACAATAATTGATTTTATAAAACTGAATATGAGCAAAATATGTCCCAACTGTCAAGAAGTGTTTGACGATAACCATGCGTTCTGTTCAAGCTGTGGCTCCTGTTTGGTTGAAATGGAGAAGCCAGCCCCTACACTAAACCTTGGTGACGCCAATGCCATCAGTGGAGGCGTGAATATCAACCAGTCGAAAAACATCACCTCGCACGATGTGCATTACCACGCGGTGCAGGAAAGAAACAAAAGCGAAAAAGAACTGCTGCAAGACCGTCAGAACCAATATCACGACACGGTGGCAAAGCTGTTGAAAGGCGGTGTGATCACCGTTGAGGCAAGGGCGCAACTCGACAAGCTGAAGTTCAACCTTGGTTTGGATGACTCGATTGCTGCCAATATTGAGTCCACCGTGAAAAACGAGCAGAAAACCCAAGCACGTGCTGGCAACGACGGCCTTTCGGTGATAGGCAAGATGGCATTGAAGAGTGCCGTTGCGGCTGTGGAGGAAAACAGCCCACAAGTTCAAAGCTGCATTGTCAAGCTCGCTCCGGTATGCAAAACGACCATGAACGAGCAGGTGCATTTTTACTATAGTATGTTGTTGGCCGCCAGCGACCCGCAACGCTGTGTGGAAGCATACGAAAAACGCACGATTGACTCCTATTGGCTGTCGTACTGGGCCAGTGTGGCCTACCGAAAACTGGGCAATGAAATGGAAGCCGAAGGCATCCTGACCGAAATGACTGGCTTGTGGCAAGAACGTCCCGAAATCAATGTGGTGATCAATGCCTGCTTGGGGATTTGGCTGTCATGCAGCGGCAATCTGGCCGAGTGCCAGGAGACGATTGTTGAATACCTGACACAAACCGAAGAGGTACCATCGGAAGAGTTGAACGACCTATTCCATTCGTTGCTCTATGCGGTAGGTGTGGAAGAGAATGACAGCAGCAGGTACAGTTTCTACAACGAGCATTTCCTGATGTCCTTCGATGAGAATACCGAATTAAAAAAGGCAAAACGAGCTTACGACAAGGAAGACTATGAAACCGCATTTAGCATTTGGAAACAATTGGCTAAAAGGAACAACGCCGAAGCCATTTGTAAGATAGGCGTGTGTTATGATTACGGTCATGGTGTATTGGAAGACACTGCCGAAGCTGTTAAATGGTATCGTAAAGCAGCTGATCTAGGCCTACCTGATGCTATGAATTTTTTGGGTGAGTGTTATTTTTACGGCAGTGGGGTAACCCAAGACTCTGCCAAGATGATAGAGTGGTACCTCAAGGCGGCTGATTTGGGTCAAACTGACGCCATGAACAATTTGGGTGATTGTTATCGTTATGGCCAACGTGTAACCCAAGACCATGCCGAAGCTGTTAAATGGTACCACAAGGCGGCTGATTTGGGCCATGTGGAAGCTATGTACAATTTAGGTAGTATTGCCGAAGACATAGTCGAGGAATTCAAATGGTATAAAAAAGCTGCGGAATTAGGCTATACAGAAGCCATGGCTGATCTCGCTGACTTGTTGTATGCTATAGATGAACTGTCGGAGGCAGCAGAATGGGGGAAAAAAGCATTAGATAAGGGTTATGAAGATGATTTTGGAAAAATTGAGAGGATAATAAAAAGTGCCACAAACTCTGACCTCATCCAAAAAAACGAAGCAAAGAAAACGACAAGCCAAACTGAGGGCATTACGCTATCACTCTATCATTATTATTGTGCTCAAGTATTAGAGGAAGAAGATAAAGTGAATTCAGAAGAGTTTTTGGATGCAAGCAAATGGCTTGCCAAGGCTGTCAAAGGGGATGCTATTGCCCAAAACAATCTCGGTTGCTGTTATTATATTGATGATAAATACGATGAAGCGGAACTGTTGCTTACCAAATCAGCAGAGCAAGGAGTTGTGGAAGCACAATTGGGACTTTTAGTGTACTGTGTTGATAATATGGTGAATGGAGGAATAGAAGATGTCGAAAAAAAAGCTATAGAATGGGGCACTAAATTGGCAGAGCAAGGGCTTGTAAGCGCACAGTTTTTGCTTGGATTATATTATATGGATGAAGAGGGTGCCAGTGCTGAAGAAAAAGCGGCGAAATGGTTTAACAAAGCAGCCGAACAAGGGCTTGCATTCGCTCAATTTATACTAGGAGAATGTTATATGAATGGAGAGGGGGTCAATGCTGACAAAGAAAAAGCGGTGAAATGGTTTACCAAAGCAGCCGAACAAGGGCTTGCATTCGCTCAATTTGAACTTGGAGAATGCTATATGAATGGAGAGGGGGGCAATGCTGACAAAGAAAAAGCGGTGAAATGGTATATCAAAGCTGCCGAACAAGGAGATGAATATTCTAAACAAGCACTAGATGATTTAGGCTTGACTCCAGATGAGCAATATACAAATTTTTTCTCATTTGATGATATTAAAAAAACTTAGATATAAAATAAAAACTTAAGAAGAAATGAAATGTCCAAAATGTGGCTCCGAAGTGAAGCCAAATTACAGGTTCTGCACGAAGTGCGGACAACCGATGACAGCGGAAACGCCCGCACCTGCTAAAACACAGGAAGAAAAGAAGATTGAGACTGGAGTTCCCAAAAGTTGCGGAACACCCAGCGCTGAAGACGAAGCCCTGAAACGTCGCCACAGGGAAGATCAAGCTGACGAGTTACCAGCATTGACTGCAAATGTGGCGGACAGCATCGACCTCGTTAGAGGTAAGGCAGTTTGGAATATGGGCAAAGGCCAATTGGCCCGTCGAATCACTGAATCAGAATTCGCTCAACTTGACAAAGTGAAAGGAGTGGTTATCCAAGAAGGTGTAACTGCAGTGGTTACTGTTGATGGCCAATTCATGGGAATGCTTTCTGGTGGCTATTATGAGTTTGCTACCGAGACTGTCAAGGAAAAGGCTAAGGCAAAGGCAGAGCAGGAGGAAATTGAGGAAAAAGAAGACGAATCTTTTCTTCAAAAAGCTGGTAATGCTGCCCGACGCGTTTGGCGATTTTTGACTGGAACACGTGACAAAGAAAAGGTCGAAGCACGCAAAAAACGCAAGGAGCGTGTCAGAAGAAACATCCAGCGCATTACTGCGAATAGTGCAGTCAATGTGACTTTGGTGAGTACCAGGAACTTTGATTTGCTTTTCGGCTCAACCACAAACGCCCAAGGAATTACAGACTTTGTGCCAATGACTGTAAAAGCTAAAGTGGTTGACTTGGAAATGGGTGTGAGCCTGCAAATGCAAATCACAAATGTCAATGATTTCTTGGTTAACTATCTCGCCGACAAGAATAGTTTCAACATTGTAGATGCACAGCGTTTGGTGCAACCTGCGATTGAAAACCTTCTAAATAGGATGTTGCGCAACTTGGATTATCAAGCAGAGGGACTACCCGAAGAACTGGTTGGAGTGATAAAGAATCAAATCCAAAAAACCGTCAATGAGCGCGTGTTCGGTTTGGAGGTGGTTCAAGTTTTGGACATCACTGATCAATCGGCTGATTTTGAAAGATTCCGTTCCGTGGAACACGAGTTGCTTGCTTCCGAGCAAGAGCTGGGTTATTTGCAGAGAACTGGAGAATTCCGTAATCGATTGGCAGAAGAGACTAACCATCAAACCATACAAGAGGCAAAGAGCGAAGAGGATTTGCGTTACGCTCTAAGCCAAATTAATCGTGACGGTTTGCTTCATGACGATGAAATGGAAGCCTTCTTGCAACTGCTTAACAGCCAGAAGCGTCTTCGTGAGGCCAAGACAGAGGAGCAAGAATATGAAGCCTTGCAAGACCTTCGCAAGTGCAGGCTTGTGAAAGAGGAAGATGTTGCCGTTTTGGAAGATTTGCTGGCTCGAAAGGAACTTGAACGTGGTGAAGTGACTGAATTATTACGTCTCAGAGTGTTCCAGAGCACAGAGGAAGCGAGATTGAAAGCCGAGAATGCGTTAAGCAATTTGGAACTTCAGCAACAACTCAACCAAGACAAGATAATCCAAGAGCATCAACATTCTTCAGAAATCAGTTCAGCACAGCATAAGGTTGAAATGACTGATTTTGAAATTCAGGCACGTCGCAAACAAGATGAATATGCCAGAGAACAAGGTTCGCTGGATTACGATATGGAGCATCGGCAGAAAGTCGATGAAATGACATTAGAGCAACAGAGAGCCGAATTTGAGCATCAACAACGCCGTGCAGAGAAGTTTGACGATGTGGATGTGTTGGAACGTAAGGCAGCCATTGCTCGTGCCAATATGGAAAAGATGCAGGAACATGAGCGTCAGTTAGAGGAAATGAAACGACAGACAGAGGAACTCCGCATCAAGACGGAGGCTGGCATGTCGCAAGAACAGATTGCTGCAGCTCACATGAAAGACATGGCAGGTTTGGATGCAGCTGCACAAGCAGAAATGGCCAAGATGATGGGCTCGGGCAAGGAAAAAGAAGCCGAAATGCTTCGTGAGCAGCAAGAACGTGAGCGTCAGATGTATGAGCAGATGATGCAGATGATGCAGCAGAACCAGCAAGGTCAGCAACAAAGTGCCCAAATGACACAAGAACAGATGATGCAGATGATGCAGATGATGATGAGTGGCATGACACAGATGGGGCAATCGACAGCGGCGACTCAGCAGGCCATGTTTAGTCAGCAGCAAGCAATGCAGCAACAACGTATCGAGGATGTGGAAAGAATGAAAGATGAGTATCGCGATACCGCCATTCATCAGCAGGAAAGAACAGACCGGACCCAAGACAGTGCTTTGCATTACACAACCAGAGTTACAGAATCGAGCCAAGAAAATAATCCGACCATTACGGTCAATACAAATGCATCAGTTAAGCCTGTATTCTGTCCGAATTGCGGTGGCAAAGCCACCACTGCCGATAAAGTATGTCCTCATTGCGGTGAACCTATAGAGGAGTGATTATGCAGTGCGTAGTTTTTACGGACACCCTACGTCTTGCCGAGAAATACAAGACTTCTCGGCAAGATGTTCTTGGATTATTACAGATGAATCTGTTAAGCCAAGATGCGACAGAGTTTTTATTGCTTGATGCCGTTGATTATCAGGAGGAATTGGGACAAGATTCGTCATGGCATGGTTACAAAGCGATATTTGAAGATTTCTTTAAGGGTATGGGAATTGAATCGTCTCCTCAAACCTCTTTGTTCATTATTGGTGGAGATGATGTTATTCCGATGCCACGGGTGCCGAGTCCTATTGATGAGTCGGATGAACTGACGGCGGATCTTTTGTATTGTTTCGCCGAAGACGAGCCACAAAGGTTGAATGCAAATTTGGCTCAATGTAATGTGGGTAGATTGCCCCTTGAAGATGGGCTGTTGACGAATTCCTTGCATGATGACTTGCAAAGCTATTTCAATCTTGCTATGATGATGCTACAAACAGGAATTGAAGTCAACAATGTTGTGATGACCAGTACTCAGTCTTGGTTGCCAGCAAGCAATGAGATGGTAAGAGGACTTCCTATTGAAGAGCCTCGTCATATTGATGATGCTACAAAAGAGAACATGTATACAAGTCCACGACTTGCTGTGGATGAAGATCGTGTTGTTAAACAATACAAGGGTGATATTGGTAAGGCTGATATGTTGATGTTCAATCTTCATGGTTCTGACTATCCGGATTACTCCTCGTTTTTTGGAGAGGGAGCCAATGGGCACAATACACCTGAAGCATTCACTATTGAATACCTACGAGATAGTGGAGCTAGAATCTTCAACACAGTGGCTTGTTTTGGCGGTCGTTACATCAATTATGAACGGAAGCAATCTATGTTGCTGTCCTCGTTGTACGGGGGAGGCGTCGTCTTATATGCCGGATCATGCACAAGTGCACTTGGACGAAGCGGCCAAATGCATTTGGCTGTCAATGATATACTGATACCTGCTGGCTTTTCGGAGTCATTTATGAAGCTCTATACTTTATATTTGTTCCGAGGTATAACATCAGGAGAGGCTTTTCTCAGAGCTAAATGTGACTATTTCAACACATGCTGTAGCTTGGACGGTAATGATGCTGCAATGGCTACGGTGTTGATGTTCAATTTATATGGTCTACCAATGCTTTCTGTTATTAAACGTGAAGAAGTGACGGAAGAAGCACGAGGCATGAAACAGATACCTGTTGTTGCTATTGATAGGCAAAAAAGACCAATCTATCAGACCGTTTATGATAGAAATGTAAAGTCATCAGGAAGCATTCTTGAAGAAGTGCGAATGCGTGTGAATAGCAATCTTCAAAAAATCAGAAGTGCTGTTGAAGCCAATCTGTATCAGTATTGGGGTTTGCCACCTTCTGATTTGAATAGTGTAGAAACCATTACAGAGCAGGGCGTTCTTAAAGGCTATAGGTTGAAGTATTTGAACAATAGTGGCATTATCAAGAAGCAATCATGGGCCTATTCGGATCCGAGCGGAAAAGTGAAGGATGTGGTGCACTTGAAATAAGATGAATTGCCAGGTTAAGTGGATAACTTGCGCGAGCGTGCCTCGCGTGTGAAAGTTGTGCCATTTTGTATAATTTCGGCAAAAAAGTGCATTTATTGCCGAAATTATAATTACTGCCAATTAAAGCCTTCTATCCGATTTTTGTGTCACAAGTGACGGAATTATCGGATACAAATACGGATTCTGTTTTCACTCTTTGGTGCAAACTTGGTGCAAATGAAAAACCCCTAACCTGATTTCCATCAAGTTAGGGGTTGATTTTGTAGCCCATAGCGGAATCGAACCGCTGTTTTAAGTGTGAGAAACTTACGACCTAACCGCTAGTCGAATGGGCCAAAAAAAGGTTCTTTTTGCGGAACCTTC
>JAEEGL016903908.1_pt1 | contig 15632 bp, 10 predicted proteins | sample 9134231 | NCBI WGS metagenome assembly JAEEGL01 (sample SAMN16246548, study PRJNA631951) | gut metagenome | biome: gut microbiome; feature: rumen; material: fiber-attached | host: Bos | place: Iran: Karaj | collected 2018-10
TATCGTTGGCTCTATATGGTTAACTTGCATCCGGCCCTCTCACGTCAGGGCGAACTGGTGTTCTCTACCCATAGCGACACCGAGTCGTTCTGGGACAATTTCAACAAGCCAGGCTCAGCCGATTTCTATCGCCCCTTCTTCTATCGTGTGTTCGACTGGCAGAAGGTCTATGACGATTTGCCGCAACCTGAAGCTGTTGAAACACTGCGAGTTCCCAACAACAGAACTGCTGCCGTCTATTACAATCTTCAAGGGCAGGCCGTTGAGCATCCCCATCGTGGCTTATACATTAAAAACAGTAAAAAGGTCTTCATCAATTGAAGACCTTTTTATATAATCATTTTTTTGTCGGTTGTCAGACTCTTGATTATGGGTTAATGTGCACCGTAAACTTCGATGTCGGCAATGCGGACACAACCGTCGCTACCGCCGTTGGTGACATTCACTCGCACATAACGTGCTTCAACAGGAGTGATAGTGGCATCGGTAACGGGGGCGATGTTACCAGCATGGGTGCCAACCGTAGTCCATGTCTCACCGTCAAGGCTGGTCTCGATAGTAAAGTCGCGACTGTTAAGATCAGCGTCCAGGCCCGATGCCTCAGCATGGCGAACTACATAACGGCTAATCTGGTAGGGCTCCTTGAAGTCTAGTTGTACCCAGCCTGTTCCATCGGTAGTTTGGGAAATCCATATATATCCTTCGGAGGGCGAACCGTCGGCTGCGAACTTGACATTTGTCGTGGCTGGCGACGAAGTGATATCCATCTCCTGGAGCAGGGTGATGTTGAATGGCAAATGGTGCGCCTCGTTGTAGTAGCTGAACCAGTGGTCAGCGCGTACAATATTTATATTACCAGGTGAGAGGGCATCGAGCCTGTCCTTGAGGGCGATGAGCTTGTCGGGACCGAGATTCCACACGTCAGCCTGACCTGTAACAAACATCGGCTCTGAACCCGTGAAGTTCCTGATGTCGCGATTGAAGAAGTCGGTTATCCCATCTATATCGCCGCGATAGCAAGGATACTGAGGTGCGATGGGTAGCCATCCAGACTCTACTGAGTAGGGAAGTCTGCCGCTCTGCCTCTCATAGTCGTTGATGGTAAGTCCGTATAGGTATGGACAGTTTTCGGCAAAGACTTTGCGTTGAGCCGTACTGATATTGTCCCAAATAGTGATGACGCGCAGTCCTGCTTTCTCGATGTAACGTTGCGTCAGCTGGATGTAGGGGGTAAGTTTCGGGGCTGACGAGTTGTAGTACGTACCACTGCCCTCACCTAATCCGTTGAACGGCATTGAATAGCCCAGGCCGGAGGGGCCGCTGACGAAGCAGTCATTGGTAGATGCCTTACGGTAATAGTAGTTCAGCATCATGGGCGAAAAGTCAACCAGTGAGGGGCTGATGGTCCAGTTCATGGCCATTCTGCCGCGTCCGTTCTGATTGAAAATCTTGGCCATTGCATGCTGACAATACTGGATGTTATCACCGTCGCTGATGTATATTGCAGCATATACCTTGTTTTCCAACTTCGGACGCTTGGGAACGGGAGGTATCTTGACGGGATTGTTAACAGCTGTATACACAGTGGTATTCTCAAAGAAGTCGGCAGGTACGGTAGAAAGGCCGTATTTGGTGGCCTCGCCTACGCCGGAGCGCTCCTCGGGGTACCAGCCCAGCACGATGTCTCGGCCTGGTGTCATATCCCTGAGCATTTTGTCGAGTATCTGGCGTTCGCTTGAGTTGCGTGGGTCGAGCCAAACACATGCTGAACCACAGGCGGCACCAATATCATGTACATAGGGTATGGTGGGGCGCTCGCTAATGAGCAGACGGTGGTTGCAGCGGCTCCAATAGTTGTTGTAGAGGTAGTTGTAGACTCCCACTGCATTAGACATGGTGAGCTGAGTGAGATCCTCTACAACGGGAAAGTCCATGTTGTTAGCAATAAGTTTTTCCCTTATCTCGGCGGTAACGGGCAGCAGACGGTCGAGTCCGGCAATGGTAACGGCAAGGTTGGAATAATGGTTAGTCCGCTCATTGCTGTAGAGCACTAACCCCTTGATTTCCTCCTTGAAAGGCTTCACCAGTTCATAGGGCTTAGAGGCGGACATGACGGCAGTTCGGATGCTATGTGCTGCGGGCCAGGTAGCTTGTGGTTCCTCATTATGGTTGTAAAGGAGAATACGTGGAAGGGTGCGATTGATGATGCCCTGCAACGTGCAGAACATAATGCGCTCTTCGTCACTGAGCCCTGCTGCACTCATATCCAGTGTTCTGAGTGAAAGTGCTGGTGGCAGGAAGCAAGGCAGTAAACGGTCTTCGGGCCAGCAGAGTTCGTTGGCTTCAAGGATGCGATAACCTGAACTGTTGAGATGGTACGTTGTATCGGCAAATGTTATCTTCTCCACCTCGTTTACGTCGGTATGCACAATGGCACCATTGGCGAGCTTCGTAATCATTGTGGCGGGTTGCTGAGCCATGAGTAGCACAGTTACCAGGAGAGCAGTGGCTAATAGGAATATCTTTCTCATTTTGCAAAAGTGTGATGTTATGAGGATGGAGATTTATAATTTTATCTTGGCAGAGAACTTACCAACCTTCACAATAAAGATGCCTGTACCCAACGTGGCACGACTTAAACGCAGTTCGCCACCTTGAACGGGAGGAGTGGGAAGGCAACGCCCGTCGAGTGAGTATACGCAGGGCTTCACGTCCTTGGGGATGCCTCGAAGTAGTGCACCACAGTTTTGCAGCACACAGGAAAAGCCCTTCAACTCGTTGATGGCAGCGCTGTTGGAAGCATCGCCGAACTGTATTTCCGCAATGTCTGCAATTTCAAACTCCACAGCATCTGACGAACTGGGCTTTACAATAAGTTTGCCGTCGGAGGCCGTCACAACGGGGTTTGTCTCGAAGAGCACTGCGGCAGTCTGGCCACCCAACGTTTTCACCAGTAGGCCCTGACCGCCCTCTTCCACAGTGAGGAACCTGATTTGCTTTAGGTCTGCCACACGTGTTTGGGTATTTGTCCCGTCTTTTTTCATGACCTTCATGACCTTCTCCTGGGCCTGACCTGACAAGGCACAGAGGAATAGCGTTGCTACAATAAGGATTTTTCTCATAAACGATATTATTGATTTAAATGTTCAACCTCTAAAATTGAAGAAATACATGTTCTCCGTTTTGTTAATTCCAGTAGCAAAAATACATAATTGATTCCGATATGAATGAAACATATTGGTAAAAACGTGTTTGTTATAAGCAGTTTGAACAGATTTTTGCTTTGGTTGGTCAGAATGAGATATTTATTTTATTAGAAAAAAATTTGTTTGTTTGTGTTATTATGCTTATTTTTGCAACGTATAAAACAAATAAACTATAAAAATTACAGAAATGAAAAAACTTAAACTATTTGGTTATGTATTGATGGCGATGACTATCAGCATGACAACTGTTGCCTGTAGCGATGATAGCTCTGACGACAGCACACAGAATACAGTAGCAACTTCTACGCCAGAAGAGCAGAAGGCTTTTCTGGAAAGTACGGCTCGTGAACTGTTAGACAAAGTTCAGGCTTCTGACTTTAAGAATATTGCTGACATTGAAAAATATGCCAATGAGAACTATTTGGAGAACAAGAATTACAACAGTGACCCTGTAGAGGATTGGTTCGAAGCTTGTTTGAAGGTATGTGAGGTGACAAGCAATGACAATTTGGTACGTCGTGTGTATAAAGCAGCAAACTTTACCGGTTGCTTTGAGGCAGGAAGTAGTGGGTGGACTCAGACCAAGACAGGTGGTGATGTATTGCGCTTTACGTTCAAGGATGCCAACAATAACAATTGTGTGCTTGAAGCGAAAGCCAGTGACAGTTATAAAGAAGTTGCCAGTCCGTTGTTTGACGATACCGATCATAAGTATAGATGGAATCCCGAGACAAGCACCTACGAATATTCTTCTAAACGCTATGAGAATGTGATTGCTGTACCAACTGAAATAACGGTGACGTTGACCAGAGGTAGCAACACATTGGTTAGTGTGAAGGTGAATACTTCACTGGAAGTTAATGGCAATATTATCGATTTGGAGCGCGATAACTATAATGTAACCATTGCAGCAAAGGTGAATGCCTATGATGTAATTGTTGATAAAGCCATTTATAAGGGTAGCAATAGTGCTGAGGTGTCCACAACGATTAAAAAGAACAATGAGACCCTTGTAAAGGTTGAAGGTAAGGTTGCAGGAAAGGCAAAGTTGACCTACAAGCAGGATTATTACGGAGATAGAGTGGTAGACGATATCGAGGTTGAACCTGGCGAGGCATGGGCGAATGTAAATGTTCTGAATAAGGTGCGTGTGGAAGGTAAAGTAACCAGTGTGAAGAATCTGATAGAAGTGCTGGACGAGGCAGAAGATTACCGTTATGAAGAAGCGAAATTCAATAGTTGTTTAGCAAGTGCCAACGAGAAAATAGATATTAAAGTTTACTATCAAGGTAAATCATCGTCCGATTCATCGGTAAAACTGATAGGCAGTGCGCACAGGGGCAACTCTGGTGTGAAGTATGAGCCTACACCGGCTATTTTCTTTGCTGATGAAACCCGTTATAGTTTCGAGAGTTTCTTCGATGAGAATACTTTCAAAAAGGTAATTGAAAACTTTGAGACTTTGTTGAAAGACTTCGAGCATCTCGCTGATTAAATTAATGAACCACTTACGTCTGCTGACACAGTTTGTTGTTTGTGTGTGCCTGCCAATGGTACTCTGTGCACAAAATGACACACTGCGTCAGCAGACGCTTCATGATGTGCAGGTGAAAGGAAAACGTGTGCGAACACGTTTGGCATCGCCAGTGGCAGGCGTAAGCATTATGGATATGGAACTCATGAATGACCTGCCGCACATCTTAGGGAATGCCGACCCTTTGCATTATGCGCAGTTGCTGCCTGGTGTCCAGACCGCTTCGGAGTATGACTCAGGTCTATATATTCAAGGGTGTGATAATCAGCATAACTACGTAGGAATTGAAGGGGTAACACTCTACAACGTATCACACCTATTTGGGTTCTTTTCAGTTTTTAATCCTACCCATTTTAAAAGTATGCGCATGATACGTTCTTCGGCAACAGCGCAGTCTCTTAATCGTTTGGGAGGTGAGGTGGATATGTTGATGCCAGATACCATTGCACAGCAGAAACATGGGAATATTGCCATTGGACCAATGTCATCGCAGGGAACGTTGGTTGTTCCCACAGGCCCTAATGCTGCTCTTACCTTATCGGCTCGTGTGGCCTATTTGAATCTTTTATATGGGAGATGGCTCAAGGTTGATGAGGAACAGGTGAGATACGGCTTTGATGACTATAACTTAAGTTGGCAATGGAAACCCAGTGACAGTGACTTGTTATGGATAGATGCTTACTATGGACATGATAAGGTAGGGTATAATGATGACAACTATTCGTCAGACACAAAGCTAAGGTGGTATAATGTGATGACTGCCCTGCATTGGAATCATAGTTTTAAGACAAACTCACTGCAACAGACGGTTTATACTACTCATTATGGTAATAAACTGACGTATGAAGAGGATAACCTAAAGGTGGGCTTGGCGTCTGACATTACTGACATTGGCTATCGCATGAAATTGGAATGTGGTAGGTGGCATACTGGTCTTGATGCCGTTTGGCACAGTGTGCAACCACAGTCGCCTGAAGTGCAAGGCTTTTTTAAGATAGACTATAACAAGCAGCCGAGACAATATGCCACAGAGTTCTCAGCTTATTCTTGTTATGACGTACAGCTACTGCCAAGACTGTCTGCAGATGTTGGACTCAGAGCTACTCACTATTCTCAGGGAGGTAAGAACTTCTTTGAGGCAGACCCGAGTGTTGTATTTAGTTACAACGAACCTATGGGAGGCATTATACGTACGTACTTTGGCACAAAGCATCAAAACCTTTTTCGAGTCGGCTTTTCAGAAGTGGGATTGCCTACTGAGTTTTGGCTTTCTGCCAATGATTCTTATAGTCCTCAACGTTCTGTCAACGTTTCTCTGTCTTATGAGCGTTATTTCATGGATAAGACGCTTCGAATGGAGATGGGAGTTTATTATAAGTGGTTGAAGGGACAACTGGAGTATTCGGGTAATATATACGATTTTCTTTATTCTTCATACGAATTGGATAACATGCTGTTGGAAGGGAAAGGAAAAAACTATGGCGTGAACTTGATGGTGGAGAAACGGAAAGGACGAATCACTGGATGGATAAGTTATGCTTATGGAAGGGCCTTACGCCATTTCAGCGACAAACAGTATAATGGGTGGTATCCCGCCAATCACGAACGTCCCCATGAGCTAAATGCTATGGCAAGCTTTAGCCTGTCACCACGATGGAGTTTTGGAGTGACTGGGGTGTTCGCTTCAGGAACGCCCTATACGGCATTGAGACAGTTCTATGTGATTAACAACAACTTTATTACAGAGTTCGATGAGCACAATGCCAATCGCGTACCACCCTATATGAGGGTTGACCTGTCTGCGAATTATGATTTTTGCACTAAACAAGGACACCGTAGTGTACTAAATTTATCAATCTATAACCTTACTATGCGTAATAATGTCATATTTTATAGGCTTAAGGTCTATAATAATGAGTTTTATCGGCATCCCTTCTCTTTTATCCTACCTCTTATGCCTTCAATCAATTATTATTATCAATTCTGAAATGAGAGCAATACAGTTTCTTATGCTGCTTTTCCTACTGTTTTTTGTTGCTTGCGAAGACGGTGAAGAGAAGAATCTTCAATCTGCTTATGTGGTGGAGGCTTGGATAGAGAATGACGGCTATCCAATTGTAAAGCTCACAAGATCAGTTCCTGTAAACAAGGATAACCGTACTTCTATTGACTCGTTGGAGAATTATATTGTGAAGTGGGCACGTGTTACCATTAGCGATGGAGACCGAGAGGTAACGCTTACGGGCAGTATGGATCATGCTTATTTCCCACCGTATATTTATACAACTACTGAGATGAAAGGAAAAGCAGGAAAGACCTATACGCTCACTGTTTATCGGAAAGATGAACCACCCATTGTGAGCACCGCCACCATTCCACTCAATACGGTGCAGCTTATCGATTCTTTCTCGTATGAACGTATTAGTTCGTCTGATACGCTTTATCAAGTCTATGCCCATGTAAACATACCACCCACTCCGACTACTTATTATAGATTGTTTGTCAATACCAATCTCAGTTTGAGTCAAGATTTTACACCTTCATTTTTAGGCGTGTTGCGTAGTGATATGATACCCGATGGGAAAATCGCTGTAAATCAAGGACGTGCCAAGGTGCTTTTCTCTAATTTAGAAAAGCAAAATCTTATTCAAAACGATGATTTTACGCCCTATTTTTCTGTTGGAGATACCATTATGGTGCGATTTGCTCTGATCGACTCTATTACATATAATTATTGGCGTAGTTACGAAGACATGTTGTCGCTCTCTCGTGTTCCGTTATTCCCTTCCACTACTAATATGCCGACACAAATACAGGGTGTATATGGGTTTTGGCAAGGTTGGAATTCATCTTACCACCTTGTTACCATTCCAAAATAGATGGTGCAATAATACGTCAAATACAGGAAAAGAAAAAGCCTCAAGATTGCTCTTGAGACTTTTTCGTGGGCCATCTAGGGCTTGAACCTAGGACCTCCAGATTATGAGTCTGTTGCTCTAACCAACTGAGCTAAAAGCCCATTATTCGGCTGCAAAGGTACGCAGAAAAAGTTAAACTTCCAAACTTTTCGCGTTTTTTTTAATAGTAAATGAGGGTTAGCAGGCGTTGAGGGTCGAAGATGTTGCAGGCTACTGCATGCAAATCGGAAGCGGTAATGGCATTGATGTGCTGTAGAATGTGGTTAAGATGACGCTCCTTGCCCAAATGCAGGAAGTTCTTGGCAAAGTCGAGTGTGAACTGCTCTCGGTTGTCGGCAGCAATGGCGAGCTGTCCGCCGATTTGCTGTTTGGCTTTGCGTAGCTGTGCCTCGCTGAGTGGCGCTTGGCGTAATTTGTCCAGCTCGCGCTGTACCAGCTGGCAACAGCGTTTTACATCGTGAGGGTCACAGCCAAAATAAACACTCCATACACCTGTATCGCTGTAAGTAGCCATGTTGCTTTCAACGGTATAGACCAATCCGTTGCGTTCACGTAAAGAGAGGTTTAGACGTGAGTTCATGCTGGGGCCACCCAACAGGTTGTTTAGCAGGAACAGGGGCCAACGGCGCGAGTCGGATGCAGCAAAAGTGCGTGCACCAATCATGACATGTGCCTGATGAGTGCCCCTATGGCGAACGATGGGGGAGTCCGGGACAGGGGCCATGGGACCTATGGGGCCTATAGGACCTATAGGACTTATGGGACCTATAAGACCTATAGCTTCGCACCATTTTACAAGTTGCTTGAAGTTGAGTTTTCCACTGGCAAAAAAGATACAGTTGTCTGGCCGGTAATATTTCTGGGTGAAGCTACGGGCATGGCTGGAAGTATAGTTGCGAACACGTTCGCTGGTGCCTAAGATGTTGTGGCCTAATGGATGACCACTAAACAATAAATTCTCGAATTCGTCGAAAATCAGTTCTGCAGGTGTGTCCTCATAACTTTCAATCTCGTCGCAAACCACTTCGCGCTCTTTTTCCACCTCATGGTCGGGATATTTGCTGTAAAAGACAATGTCGCACAGTACATCAACGGTTTGGCGCAAGTGCTTGTTGGTGGTTGCAGCGTAATATACGGTATCTTCTTTATTGGTGAAGGCATTGAGTTCACCACCTACGCCTTCAAGGGAATTGATAATCTGTACGGCAGTACGGCGCTGTGTGCCTTTGAAAGCCATGTGTTCGCAGAAATGAGCTAGTCCTTCTTCGCCAGGTTCCTCATGTCGTGTGCCAGCTTTGACTGCCAGTCCGCAATAGATTACCGATGATTCGGAGGGCAAGTGGATGATGCGCAGTCCGTTCTGACAAGTATGTGTTTGGTAGTTCATGGTGCAAAATTAATATTTTTTTATCGACTTTAGGATGGGGATAAGAAAAAAATTGTATCTTTGTGGTCTGATTATAAAGCCAATGCTTATGAATAACAAAAAATTTATTTCCTTATTCTATTTTCTTTGCATTTCACTACTTGCCGTTCTGGCTCAAGGACCCAATAACAGTGGCACCTATTATCAGGCTGCTGATGGAAAGAAGGGTGAGGCACTGAAGACTGCAATGTTTAATATTATAAAGAACCACACTACGCTCAGTTATTCCAGTCTGGAAAATTATTATCACTATACTGACGAGCGACCGGATGGTTGTATTCGCGACTGGTATTCGAACATTACCAGCTATGGATGGGATCAACACGGTAATTCAAGTGAAGGAGCAGGTTGGAACAAGGAGCATACCGTGCCGCAGAGCTGGTTTAACGAGGCTAGTCCGATGAAGAGCGACATAGTGCATGTGGTACCTACTGATGCCAAAATTAATAACATGCGTTCGGCCTATGTAATAGCTGAAGTGGGGACTGTAGAAAAGGCTTCTGCCAACAACTATAGCCTGTTAGGCTCGTGTAAGACCCCCGGTTATAGTGGGAAGGTGTTTGAACCCAATGATGAAATTAAGGGCGATGTGGCACGTATTTATTTCTATATGGCCACTTGCTATCAGGATAAGTTGAAAAACTGGACTAAGGGTGAAGCACAGGAGGTTTTTACATCGTCGGCATATCCAGGTTTGCAACAATGGTATCTGAAAATGCTTTTCCGATGGTCGATGCAAGATCCGGTAGATGATGTGGAGATTGCCCGTAATAATGCTGTTGCAAGTGGCGACGTGCAGGGGAACCGTAATCCTTTTGTGGATTATCCAGGTTTGGAAGACTATATCTGGGGTAACATGAAAGACGAGGTGTTTAGTTACGACAACTATGCAGGACCCAGCGACAACCCACAGCCAGATACGGATATAAATTCTAATCCAAACCCTGATCCGGATCCAGATCCTAATCCTGATGCTGAGATTGCCGAGTCGTGCACTATTGTGTTCAACAACACATTCTTTGATGTCAATTATACCAGTACAGTGGCTTCGTCGAATGCTCAGGATTTTGTTGGCAAGGAGAAGGGGGTTACTGTCGTGTATGCACTTGGGTCTGGGCAACAGCGATATATCAACGACAGTCAAATACGTCTGTATCCAGGTAATACTCTGACTTTTAGTGTGGAAAGTGGCAATTTGACGGAGATTGAATTTACTTTGGCAAAGACGTCAAGCAACAAATTGCAGGCTTCGAAGGGAAATGTGAGCGGCCTGAAATGGACAGGCAAGACTCCAAGTGTTCAGTTCTCTGCTGATGGAAGCAGCGGACACCTGCAAATAACTACGGCTGACGTGAAGGTGGAGAACCTGAGTACTGGGATTAAGAATAGCACTTCTATCGTGGTGCCAACCATATGGTACGACATTCAGGGACAACGTGTGCAAAGGCCCACTAAGGGAGTATATATTGTAAACGGACGAAAAGCTGTTTTTAGGTAGGATGAATGAGGCGACCCTCATGTTTGTACGACAGCATGTCAACGATGATGTCAGACAGCTGGCACTACGAGGTACACGTAACCCTGATGTAGATATGACTGCCGCCTTGCAGCAGATAGCAGGGCGACAAATAGCCCGTAGAAAGCTACCGTTGTTGGCTGCTGTGGATGGAATTCTTTATCCACCTCATCTGAATATGGAACAGTGTTCCAGCGAACAGACGGCTCAGTATAAGGCCAGATTGTGTAGAAGACTATTGAATGAAACTGCCTATCAGCATGATGCTCCCTCTTCGTTGATTGACCTGACAGGTGGCTTCGCTGTAGACTTCTCGTGGATGAGTAAGGCTTTCGATGAGGCTACGTATGTGGAGCGGAATACGGAGCTGTTTTCAATTACTAAGAACAATTTGAACCTATTAGTACCACGGGCGCGTTGTTTGAATGCGGATGGAGTGGAGGTGTTACATGAGATAGGACACGTTACCATGATTTTTTTAGACCCTGCACGCCGTGATGAACATGGAGCCCGTACTTATGGTATTGCCGATTGTACCCCTGATGTGCTGCAACTGCGAGAAGAATTGCTGGAGAAGGCAGACTTTGTAATGCTGAAGCTGTCGCCAATGCTCGACTGGCGCAAGACAGTTGAAGACTTGGGACGTGAGTGGGTTCGTGAAGTACATATTGTAGCCACAGGCGGTGAGTGTAAGGAACTGTTAGTTGTGCTTTCAAGGCAAGGAGAAGAATTACGCTTGACTTGTGTGAATGACGAAGACCAATATGTTGTAGGTGAAATAACAGGCCAGCAGATGTCGGTGTTGTCGCCGTTGTCAGATGAGTTGCTACATAGTTCCACATTACATTTATATGAACCCAATGCAGCCATTATGAAGGCAGGTTGCTTTACTGAATTGGAAACGCGCTATGGGTTGAGACAATTGGCACAGAATAGCCATTTGTTTGTTGGTGATCGTCTTGTAACTGACTTCCCTGGGCGTAAGTTTCAGGTGCAGGTTGTTTCGTCAATGAATAAACGTGAGCTCAAAGAGAAGGTTCAGTCGTTGAAACGAGCCAATATAACAGTTCGTAATTTCCCCTTGACAGTTGCCGAACTGCGCAAGCGATTAAAGCTAAGTGAGGGTGGTAGCATGTATATTTTTGCTACCACCCTCGCCAATGGTGAACATGTGCTGCTTCTTGCGCAGCGTGTAGGTTACTGAACCTGCTCCTGAATCTCAACCTGACGCTCGTTGTACTTCTGTACCTTGCGAGTACCCTGCTTCTCTACGTCGTACTCCTCATAGCTGGTAACCTTGAAAGTTCCTTCGCCAGTAATGATAACGCAACGGTTCTTGTCGTTCTCTTCGAAAGGCTGAACGGTATCGCCCTTTGAATCGACTGTGATACTATTGGCATCGATACCGTGCTCCTTGATGAGTTTCTTAGCTACGCTTTCTGCACGCTCCTTAGCAAGACGCTTGTTGGTAGCTGCTGTGCCAGTACCTTTGTCGGCATATCCTACTACGGTAATCTTTGTGTCGGGAGAGGTCTTTATTAGGTCGGCAGCGTCCTTGATAGCGGCATCTATGCCTTGTGCATTATTTGCATTGCTCTTAGCCAAGTCGAAGTAAACCACTTTGTCAATCTTGGTCTTTTCCATCTTCTCGATAGGACGCTTCTCCTTAACGGTGTAGGTGTAAGGCTCATCAACCTCAACAGTATCGATAACCGTGATGAGTTTCGTTACAAACTTGGGAGCAGGCTGGCTATATTTGTGACCAAAACGGAACGATAAGCCCAGCATAGCGGTAAATTGCCAGTCGTCGGCATCGTTGCTCTTTGAGTTGAAACGGTCTGACAATGAGTTGGCATTTACTTCCAACGAAAGGCCCAGTGGTTTCGTAACATTGGTCTCCAAACGCAGACCTGCACGCAGGTTGTGACTCAGACGGTTCTTATCCCATGCCAGTGGTGTGCGCCATGCAGGCAACTTCATATCTTTTAATTCATCGTTGTCCCAAGCGTAGTTCAAGCCTACACCACCCAACAGGATCACGTTGAGAGCATGAGTACCAGACTGATTGCTACAGAACATGTTTGATAGGTTCAACATCAGGTCAAGATCAGGTGTGATGTACTTCCATTTGTAATACTCCTCCAAATCAGAGAATCCGCTCTTTGCCTGCCATGCATTGATGTGCAGACGAGCACCTACTACTGGAGTGAAGTAATGGCCGAAAGAGATGGCTGCAGTGGGAGTCATCAACTTGGTCATAGAAGCATCGGTAGAGGTAAGTTGGAGACCACCCTGTGCTTCTACATAAGAGTAGGACTTCAGTTCACCGCGCTCGTCTTGTGCTTGAGCGGCACTAACCATTGCAAAAGCAAGTGCAGCGGTTAGAATTAGGTTCTTGTTTTTCATTACTCTAGAGTTTTGTTATTAATAGTTTTTTAATCAAAAATACATTGTTTACTTTGTAATATGTTGCAAAGTTATTGTTTATTTTTGAATATTCGTGATTTTTGTAAAAAAAACGTTCCTGTTTACACAGTTTCTCATAAAAAAGAAGTAACTTTGTAGAGTTTTTAATTCCTTTAATTAAAAAATCATGTCTTTGGAAATTAAGAAGGTTGAGAATAAACAGGATTTGGAACAGTTTATCCAATTCCGATATGATTTGTATCGTAACAATCCATACGATGCCCCGAATCTGCATAGTGATGAGGTGTTTACACTTAGTCCGTGGACCAAGGATCCTAATGGCGCTTTTGAATTTTGCGACGTGGAATATTATATGGCTTTGAGAGACGGTAAAGTGGTGGGGCGTGTAGCGGCTATCATCAACCGTCGTTATAATGAGCAGTGGCAGCGCCCATGTGTACGCTTCGGCTGGTTCGACTTTGTGGACGATCAGGAGGTGTCGGCTGCACTTTTGAAAGCTGTTGAGGATTATGGTAGAAAAAATGGCATGAAAGAGATTATCGGTCCGCTTGGCTTTACCGATATGGATCCAGAGGGTATGCTTACATATGGCTTCAACGAGCTGAACACTATGGCTACGCTCTACAACTACGACTATTATCCACGCCACATGGAAAAGATGGAGGGATACGAGAAGGACAATGACTAGGTGGAATACGAGGTGTTCGTACCTAAGGATGGTGTGCCCGCTAAGTGCCGGCGTGTGGCGGAACTGACAAGGGAGCGCTATAACCTGCACATCAGGAAGCTAACGAAGAAAGATATTTTCGGACCTGAGCAATATGGACACAAGGTGTTTGAGGTGATTAATGGCACCTTTGGCCATCTCTACGGCTACTCCAAGCTCTCAGAGAAACAGATGGACCAATATGTCAATATGTATTTCAAGGTAATAGACTTGGAACTCGTGACGGTTTTAGAGGACTGGAATACGCCTGACCATAAGTGCATTGGCGTGGGCATCAGCTATCCCTCGCTGACACGTGCCCTACAGAAGTGCAAGAACGGTAGGCTGTTTCCCTTCGGATGGTGGCACATTCTGCGTGCGCTGAAGTTTAAGAAGACCAACATCGTCGACTGTCTCTTAATTGGCGTTTTGCCAGAATATCGTTCAAAGGGTGCCAACTCGCTACTATTCTACGACCTTATTCCACGCTACCAAAAGTATGGCTTCGAATGGGGTGAGACCCACGGAGAGATGGAGACCAATGAAAAGGTGCAAAACCAATGGATGTACTACGAGAACGTGCAACATAAACGCAGAAGGTGTTACAAAAAACAATTATAATGGCAGACGACAACAACCTGATTATTTCCCAAGAGCAAGTAGACTATAGTGACGAGAATATCCGTACACTTTCGGGTACGGAGCATATTCGACTGCGTCCTGGTATGTATATAGGCCGACTGGGTGACGGCTCGCTGGCTGAAGACGGTATCTATGTGCTGTTGAAAGAGGTTATCGACAACTCTATAGATGAATTCAAGATGCATGCAGGCGACCGTATTGAGATATCGGTTGACGAGCAGTTACGTGTCTCTGTCCGTGACTATGGTCGAGGCATACCACAGGGAAAGATGATTGATGCCGTTTCAGTGCTGAATACTGGTGGTAAGTACGATTCGAAGGCGTTTAAGAAGTCTATTGGTCTGAATGGTGTGGGTGTGAAGGCAGTGAATGCGTTGAGTTCACATTTTCAGGTGGCTTCCTACCGTGATGGTAAAGTACGTAAGGCTGTTTTTGAAAAGGGTAAGTTGGTGTCGGACTGTACTGAAGATACCCAAGATGAGAATGGTACTTACATCTTCTTTGAGCCAGACGATACGCTCTTCATGCATTATAAGTTCCACGATGACATTGTGGAGACGATGTTACGCAATTATACTTACCTGAACACAGGACTGGCCATTATGTATAACGGCAGACGTATTCTGTCGCGCCATGGATTGGAAGACCTCTTAAAGGACCGTATGACCAGCGATGCACTTTATCCCATTGTTCATCTCAAGGGTGAGGATATTGAAATTGCCTTTACGCATGCCAATCAGTATGGTGAGGAATACTATTCTTTTGTGAATGGACAGCATACAACCCAGGGCGGTACACATCAAAGTGCCTTCAAGGAGCATATAGCCAAGACCATTAAGGAATTCTTCCAGAAGAACTATGAATATGGCGATATACGTACAGGTATTGTTGCAGCTATTGCATTGAATGTGGAGGAACCTATGTTTGAGAGTCAGACGAAAATTAAACTGGGCTCGCTTACAATGGCGCCTGTACCACCTCAGGTGGATGCCGAGCATCCGATGCCGCCTTCTATTAATAAATATGTGGGCGACTTCATCAAGCAGGAGGTTGATAACTATCTTCACAGGAATCCTGATGTGGCTGAAGTTATCATGCAAAAGATTCAGGAGAGCGAACGTGAACGTAAGGCAATGGCAGGTGTAACCAAGTTGGCTCGTGAGCGCGCCAAGAAAGCGAACCTTCACAATCGTAAGCTGCGCGACTGCCGAATCCACTTCAGCGATGTGAAGGACAATCGTAAAGAGGAGTCCTCCA
>JAEEGL010788841.1_pt1 | contig 15631 bp, 10 predicted proteins | sample 9134231 | NCBI WGS metagenome assembly JAEEGL01 (sample SAMN16246548, study PRJNA631951) | gut metagenome | biome: gut microbiome; feature: rumen; material: fiber-attached | host: Bos | place: Iran: Karaj | collected 2018-10
GGCACACGCCGAGCGGGGATCGGGGGGTGGCGCGGCTATGGGGCGCGGGGTGATCGGGGCCTGCGCGGCCATGGGGCGCGGGGTGATCGGGGCCTGCGTAGCTATGGCGCGGGGGGACCGGGGCTTTACCGGCGGGCAAGCCCGCCGGCACACGCCGGGCGGGGATCGGTGCTTGCGCGGCTATGGGGGGATCGGGGGGATCGGGGGGATCGGGGGGATCGGGGGGATCGGGGGGATCGGGGGGGTGGCGCGGCCCATTTTCCCCGCCGGTGCGGCATCCCCGCTGTTTTCGCGCCGCCTGCGCCATACACCATCCCCCGCGGTGCTGTGCCGCCGCATTTTTGCGGCGGAATCGGCACACGCCGAGCGCGGATCGGTGCTTGCGCATGTCCGCGCCTAGCCCCGTCGGCTATTCCACGGCGAGGCGCTGTCGGATGCCGTCGGGGATGGGTTCCTTGCGGGCGGCGGTATAGTCGTAATAGACGATGATGTCGGTGGCGCTGGCGATGAGGGTCCCCGCGTCGTTCAGGAGGGTGTGTTCGAGCGTCACGCTGGTGGTCCCGAGATGCGCCGCGCGCGTGGCGACATGGACGGTGTCAGGGAAGAAGAGCGGGTGGCGGAAGGCGAGGTGCAGGTCCGCGAGGATGGGGCCGTGGGGGACTCCCGGGCGCATGTCCATTCCTGCGTCGGCGAGGAAATGTACGCGGGCGTCCTCGACATATCTCGCGATGACGGAGTTGTTGACGTGTCCGAAGGCGTCCTGGTCGCCCCAGCGGACGGGGATGTCGTGGTTGGCGGCGCGCATAATCGTCAACGCTGGAGTGGGCGCATCATTTCGGCGTTGGCGGCCTGGAGGTCGGCGGCGTTGTCGCGGTAGAAGTCGTCTTCGCGGTCGGCGGGCTGCGGCTGGTCGTCGAAGGAGGAGAGTCGGTTTCGGGCGTAACTGGACTTGATGCTGATCGGTAGCAGGAGCTTGCCGTTGGCGTTGGCGAAGGCGGCGGTGTCCCAGCCGAAGACGAGGTAGTAGCGGCGCCGATAGGCGGGGTCGAGGAGATTGCCGCCGACGGAGAAGTCCTGCGCGGGGCTGGTGACTCCGAGGAAGGGGGCGATGGTGGGCACCAGGTCGGTGTGGTGGCTGAGGCCGTCGTAGACGGCGGGGGCGGCGCCGGGGAGGTGCAGCACGAGGACGGGGTTGGTCTGCTCGCGGACGAAGGTGGAGTTGTGCCCGAGGCGCCCGTGTTCGTAGAACTCCTCGCCGTGGTCGCCAGTGATGACGACGATGGTGTTGTCGAGGCGTCCGCCTTGGCTGAGCGCCTCCAGGAGGCGTCCGATCTGCGCGTCGATGTGGTGGGCGGCGTTGGCGTCGCGGTTGTAGAGCAGTTCGCGGTCCTTCGCCGACACATTGGTGTAGTTGAGGTTTTCCATGTAGGGGCGGAAGGGCGCGTTGTCGGGTGGGAAGGAGTATGGCGCGTGGGTGGATTCGAAGAAGATGAACCCGAAGAATGGGCGTTTCGGATCGCGGGTCTGGAGGGCCTGGAGGAGGCGGTCGACGGCCTGGATGTCGCGCTGCCAGGGCTTTCCCTTCTGTTCGACGAGGGCCTCTGCGGGGAAGGAGGCGAAGATGGTGCGGTCGAATTCGGGATAGGTGAACTTGGCGGAGGTCTGGGCGAGGAGCTGGTAGTTGTCCTCGTGGAGCCAGTCGAAGAGGAGGGGGCTGCGGTTGTTGTTGAGGAAGCCGTCCCAGGCGTTGGCGTGGAGGCCGTAGAACATGGAGAACATTCCAGGGCGGGTGCCGTTGCCGCCGCTGAAGTGGCTGGTGAAGCGGATGCCGTGTTCGGCGGCGAAGCGCCAGGTGTTGGGCATGCGCTCGGGGGAGAGCAGGTCGGCGCGCAGGGATTCGGCGCAGAGCCAGATGATGTCAGGCGGATTGGCGGGGGCGGTGCGCGTGATGGCGCGCCACGGATAGTTCAGGCGCATCGCCTTGCGCTGGAAGCCGCTCCTGGCGGTGCGCGGCGGGGCCTTGCAGCCCAGTTTCTTGAGGATTTTGCGCATGCGCACCTGCATCGGGATGGGGTAGGTGTCCATGGCGCTGGTGATGAGGTTGTTCTGGTAGAACTCCGCGACGCCGAACGAGAGCGCGGCGGCCACGAGCGCCAGGGCGGGGAGGGCCCACCACCAGCGGTACAGGCGGCGCGGCGAGGCGAGGCGCCGCAGCCACTCGGCCCTGGGCATGGCGAGGGCGAGGGCGAGATGCAGCGCGAGCACGAGGGTGAGCGCGACGGCGGCGGGGGCGATGGTGCGGTAGTCGAGGCCCATGGATTCGAAGCCGCCTGGAGTGGTGAGCAGATTCAGGACGAGGCCGTTGAAATGGAAACCGAACTGCCGATGGATGGCGATGTCGACGAGCAGCAGGATGGCGGCGAGGCCCGCGAGGAGGCCCGCCAGCCCCCAGCAGCACCAGCGCCAGGCGCGTCGGGCGGGTTCGCCGCCCAGCGCCGCGAAGAGCCATGCGGGGAGCATCGGGATCGCGCTCAGGCCGAGCCAGGCGCACAACTGGTAGCAGAAGTGCCCGAACTGGAAGGGCACCCCGCGCAAGCCCTGGATGGCGAACCACCCCATGGGCAGCAGGGTCAGGAGATAGGTGGACAGCGCGTAGGCGGAACGCAGGGCGGCGGGCTTGGAGTCGGAGGCGGAAGGCATGGGAATGAGGAGCAAGGGATTGCTTTGTTTCTAGTTTTTTAGAGATCGCGCAGGAATACCTGGATTTTGATGCGGAGCCAGTCGTCGAGCAGTTGCTTGCTGGTGACTTTGGCGAAGAGGATCTTCCCGCCGTCCATCAGGTGGGCGGGGATGGTGTTGTCAGAAAATGCGATAATATAATACCATTGCTTTGCCGGATCATCGCCTGCGGCCATTTCGGGGCGGGGCGTGCGCCGTTGTGCGGACATGCGCTATATTTACGGCGATGAACGGATTTCAAGCATGGGAGTGAAGGAAGCGATGCCAATCAGTGCGGACATGCCGATGACGCCGACGACTGTGGCGCTGGAATACGAGGGCGGCGAGCACGTTTTCCGCCGCATTTCGGGGCGTCTGGCGTTGCGGGACATGCAGATCGAGTTGCAGATGTCCCGTCCAGAGGAGCCGTGGCGGCTGGAGGTGTCGGTGACGGCGGAGGCGACGGCGGTGCTGGGGGTGCGGCTGCGCTGGGACTGCGCGGTCAATCCAACCGCGATCTTCCTGGGGGACGCCTGGAGCGGCACCGCAGGCGAATGCCAGTGGCGGGCGATGGAGCCGTATCGGCGTTTTCCGTGGTATTTCCTGTGCCGCACTTCGGAAGAGACGCAGGCGGTCGGCGTGCAGACCTGCGGCGGTGCCTTCGCCGAATGGCAGGTGGATCCCGCGGGCATCTCGCTCCGCCTCGACTTGTGCTGCGGCGAACGGGGCGTCGTGCTCAACGGCCGCAGGCTCGTCGCCGCGGTCATCCTGAACCGCCGCTACGAACTGGCGGCGCTGGCGGCCGCGCGGGCCTTCTGCGCGGAGTTGTCGCCAGAGCCGATCATGCCGCCGCTGCCCGTCTACGGCGCGGGGGACGGCGCGTATTCGCGCGGTCAGTCGTCGGCGGAGAGCATCCTGCGGGACGCGGATCTGCTGGCGCGGCTGGCGGACGGGCTGACGAACCGCCCGTTCCAGATTGTCGACTGCGGCTGGCAGGCGGCTTCCGACTATCCTGTGCAGCCGTGCGGTCCGTGGGACCAGGGCAACGAGCGTTTCCCCGACATGGCGGCGCTGGCCTCGGGGATGCACAACCGCGGCATCCGCCCCGGCATCGCGCTGCGGCTGCTCTGCGACGCCAACCGCGCGCTGCCCGAGGAGTGGCATCTGCAGCGCGACCCGCATTTCCTGGATCCGTCGCTGCCTGGCGTCCTGGAGCACATCCAGGCCGATGTTCGCCGCATGGCGGACTGGGGCTATGAACTCATTCGGCACCGCAATTCCCTCACCGACATGCTGGGGGAGGGCTGGCAGCCAGGGACCAAGCGGGGCGGGTGGGCCTTCGCCGACCGCGGCCGCACGACGGCGGAGATCACGACGGACTTCTATCGGGCGGTGCACGCCGCCGCCGGCGACGCGCTCATCTACGGCGACGACGTCGTCGGGCATCTCGGGGCGGGGCTGATGCACCTGGCGCGCATCGCCAAGGAGTCGCCCGGGCTTCCGTGGCTGCGGCAGCAGCACGACCGCGTCAATGCGCTGGCCTTCCGGCTGGCGCAGCACGGCGCCTTCTTCGCGGTCGACACGGGCGAGATCCCCATCACCGCCGCGCTGCCGTGGAAGCAGGTCCGCAAATGGACGGACCTGGCGGCTTCGAGCGGGACGGCGTGCTTCATCTCGATGTCGCCTGAGGCGGAGACCCCTGCCGCCATCAAGGAACTGAAGCGGGCCTTCGAGGATGCGTCGCTGGGCTATTCGCAGGTGGTGGCGGGGGACTGGATCAAGAACACCTGCCCCGAGCGCTGGGAGATCAACGGCGTGCAGCGGGAATACCACTGGTTTGCGCGATAGCGGGAAGGGAAGGGACGATGGTTGCAGCCATGGAGAACGAGTCGCAAGGCGGGGGGTTCCGCCACTGGAAGATGAATCTCACGATGCTGTGGCTGTCGCAGCTGCTCGTGATGACGGGCTTCGCCGCCGCGATGCCCTTCGTGCCGCTGTTTGTGGAGGACAGGCTCGGCATCACGGGCGTCGGCGCCATCGGCAAGGTGGTCGCGCAGTTCACCTTCGCGGGGTCGCTCGGCTACGGCATCTTCTGCCCCGTCTGGGGGTGGCTGTCCGACCGGGTCGGCGTCAAGCCGATGCTCTTCCGCGGGACCTTCGTCACGGGCATCCTGTTTCCGATGATGGCGTGGTGCACGCAATCGTGGCAGCTGGTCACGCTGCGCTTCCTCACCGCCGCCTGCGCGGGGACGACTGCCGCCTCGCAGATTCTCATCGTGAAGAACACCCCCGAGGAGAAGCAGGGCGTCGCCCTGGGCATCCTGAGTTCCGCATACTGGTGCGGCGCGGCCCTGGGGCATGTGCTGGGCGGCCTGGCGGTCGACCGCTTCGGCTACACCTTCGCTTTCGTCACCTGCGGCATTACATACGCGATTGCGGGATCCACCATCTTCTTCTGCCACGAGGACTTCAAGCCAAAGACGACGGCGGTGGCCTCCGCCGGGCGGCGGCGAATGCCCCACTGGAGCGACGCCTCGCTGGTGAGCGGCATGATGCCGACGATGGCGCTGCTGCTCATCTGCTGGATTCTGCCTGGCTTCGCGCTCCCGTCGGTGATGGCGGCGGTCCAGGCGGGCGGCGGAACGGCCATGGCGGCGCGGACGGCGGGCATCCTCGGCGCCGCCCTCGCCGTGCTGGCAGGCGGCGGGCTGGGGTGGCTGGCGGAGCGCCGTTGTCCAGGGGCGGTGCAGATGCCTGGGCTGGCCGTGGCCGCGCTGCTGTTGCATCTGCTGGCGTTGTCGCTGGCGCCGGTACTTTGCGAGGCGACGCGGATTCTGCTGCTGGTGTCCGCGGGCGGGCTGCTGGCGGCGGTGCTGGCGCAGCTGGTGCGCTGGAGGACCGCGCCCTGGCGCGAGTATCCGCTGGCCATCAACATGCTGCTGTTGATGATTCTCTTCATCGGCTTCGTGCGCAGTTTCGAGGTGCCGTATGTCACGATGGTCATCAAGGAGATCACGGGACATGACACCGCCGCGCGCTGGACTGGCATCATCAGCGCTTTCGTCACGGGCGGCGCGCTGCTTTCAGGGGTGATGATGGGGTATCTCGCGGACCGCCTGAAGCCGGGGACGATCCTGATGCCCGCGCTCGCCGTCTCGGCGGTGATGCTGTATCTGCAGGCCATTGCGACCTCGCTGTGGGTTTTCGGGGCGGCCAGGACGCTGCTCTACATCTCGGCGGGCGGGCTGCAGCCCGTGGTGCAGAAGCTGCTGTCGCGCATCACGCCGCCAGAGAAGCGCGGCGCGGTCTTCGGCATCAACTCGACCACTGGCAACATCGGCATCATGCTGGCGACAGGCGCCTCGGGCTGGCTGATCGGGCACTGGGAAAACACGCGGCTGGTCTTCCACACGGCGGCGGTTCTGACCATCGTGCTGATGCCCATCTGCCTGTTCATGGTGCGCTACGCAGGCCGCAGCAGGCACCGCCTCACCGCGCACAGCAATTGACCGCGGCGCAGTTCAAGATTCAAGGCGGGATTCAAAATTCGAGATTCGACGTCAAGATTCAGGATTCAAGATTCAAGGCGTGATTCAAAATTCGAGATTCGCTGTCAAGATTCAGAATTCAAGATTCAGGGCGGGATCCAAGATTCCAGATTCGCCGTCACGATTCAGGATTCAAGATTCAGGGCGGCTCAAGATTCGAGATTCATCCTCGCCCCTGGATTTCCTCTTGGCTTCATTTTCCCTGACCATCATCCAGAAAGGCGGCATTATAGTATGGGAGTGCGGGGGGCGTTTCAACCAAAGTCGCCACAACATGGGAATGATTTTCAATGCGTGAGTTGTATGACGAGTTTCTGCCGCGGATTTCGGTGGAGGAGTTGAAGGAGCGGGTGGTCGGGCTTTCCTCGCGCGAGCACGGGCAGGCCTTTGCGAACTACCACCGCGCGGCGCAGTATGTGCGGGACTTCCTGACAGCGGACGGCATTCCCGAGGTCGAGATGATCGAGGTGCCCGCCGACGGCAAGACCTGTTTCATGGACAAGCGGATGCCCCTGGCGTGGGACGCCACCGTCGGAAAACTCACCTGGCTGCGTCCTGAATCGCAGGGCGGCGAGATGGTCCTCGCCGACTACACCGTCGAGCCGCTGAACCTCATCAAGGGATCGGTCGCGACGCCTCCAGGTGGGCTTGTCACGCGCGTCATCACCGAGGAGCAGTTCCTCGCGGGCGAGGATGCGCGCGGCGCCCTCGTCCTGCTGGCGCCGAGCACCCGTCCGACGCCAGGCTCCATCTCGCCAGTCCTCGACCGAGGCGGGCTGGGCGTCGTCGCGGACTTCATCACCAACCGCTACGGCGCGCCCGATTGCGTCTATTGGGCCAATGCCGCCACCGACGCAGGCGACTGGCACGTGACCCTCCAGGACCGCCCGTTCATCGGCTTCGACGTCTCCCCGCTGGTCGGCGAGGAGATGCGCAAGGCGGCCGCCTTCGGCGCCATGAAAGTGCGCGTCGAGTGCGACGGAAGGCGCTATCCTGGCGTCTTCCATGTCGTCACCGCGCGCCTGCCTGGGCGCCGTCCCGAGGAACTCTGGGCGATGGCGCACCTCTACGAGCCCTTCACCAACGACGACGCCAGCGGCGTCGTGGCCGCCTCGACGGCGCTGAAGCTGCTCCAGGCGAAAGGCACCCCCGAATACAGCGTGCGCGTCGTCTTCTCGGCGGAGTTCTACGGCTTCTCGGCCTACGCCGCGATGCGCGGCGGCGACCTGCACGGGCAGGTGGTCGGCGGCATCAACCTGGACAGCATCGGCGGCTCGGAAGGCCGCCCGACGATGGTGATCGAGGCGCCTGGCCACACGCCCTCGGCGGTCAACGCGGTCCTGAAGCGCGGCTTCGAGGAGTGCCAGGACCGCATGTCCCTCGAATGGGCGGGACAGCGCTTCGGCTACGGGGACGACCTGCAGTTGAGCGATTCGACCGTGGGCCTCACGACCTGCTGGCTGTACAGCCACCGCCTCGCCTTCCACCACAATTCGTACCTGTGCCGTCCTGACTTCATGGACTTCGAGAACTACGCGCGCGCCGTGGCGTTCACGGCGGCCTTCCTGTGGGAGGCCGCGAACAGCGAGGTGCCCGCCGCCGCGCCGCCGATGGCGGAACCCGCGCCCATCCACTCCAAATGGCGCGACTATGCGGCGCGGATGGTCTTCGCGCGGGCGACCGTCGGTTTCCCGCACGCCCTGGAGAAGGTGCCGCGCGAACAGCGCATCGCGCTGCCCAACAGCATCAACTACGGCCCCCTCGCGAATGTCCTGAGCAACATGGACGGCGCGAAGGACGTGGCGCGGCTCCTGCGCGAGGCGGAGACCGAGCGCAACGACGAATACACCGAGGCCCAGGTCAAGAAGTACATCGACACCCTGGACTTCCTCGCCGACGCAGGCTACCTCACGGTGCTCCGCCGCCCTGAACTCGGCCCCGATGAAATCGGCGCCGCGCTGGAGGCGCTGGGCCTGCGGGGAGACGAACTGCTGCTGGTGCACGCATCCCTCTCGAAGTGCGGCCATGTCCGCGGCGGCGCCCAGACCATCATCGACACCATCCGCGGCCACGTCGGCACCGCGCTCTTCACGACCTTCACCCGCCCGTACACCTATCTCGGCGGCGTCGCGCGCGACCGCCGCTTCCGTCCGTTCGACCCGACGAAACCGGAGCAGGTCTCGACTGGCGCGATCGGCAAGGCCGCGCTAGGCTATCCCGAGGTGGTGCGCAGCGCGCATGTCTCGCACTCGTGGGCGGGCTTCGGGCCGCTTGCACACACCTGCCTGGATGCGCATGGCCTCTTCGACGCGCCCACCGGCGAGACCTCGCCGCTGGCGAAGGCGTGGGAACTCGGCGGCAAGGTGCTCTTCTTCGGCACTGGCCTCGCCCCCAGCACCTTCCTGCACTACCTCGAAGACCAGGCCAGGCTCCCCTACCTCTCCACCGCCGTCTGCCAGGCCGTGCGCCCCGACGGCTCCATCGAAATCGGCTGCGTGCCCCGCCATCTGCCCGGACACCGCGACTTCTACGGCGCGGGCGCCGACACCTGCAAGTTCTACACCCGCGCCCGCGAGCGCGGCCTTGAAGTCCGCGAGGTGCCGCTGGGCGAGGCGCGGCTCCAGCTGATCGACCTACGCCAACTCAAGGAGATCGGCATGGAACTGATCGCCGAAGACCCGAGGATTCTCCTTTGCGACGATCCAGAGTGCCTCTTCTGCGGCAAATACTGATGGACGAGGCGGGCCTCAGGGAGGGGGGAGCGGCCTTGTATCTTGAATCCAGTCCCGAATCTTGAACTGTGAACCCAGCCCGCAAAGAGGAATTGCCATGAAAACCGCATTCACGCTTGTTCTCGCCGCCGTCGCCCTCGGCCTTGCCTCCTGCAAGGAGGAACACCGCAAGGAGGCGCAGTCCGTCGGGGAATACGGTGTCGGCGTCGTCCAGCAGCGCGCAGGCAAGAAGGCCATCCAGAAGGCCCAGAAGGCGAACAAGCAGCACAACAAGCAGCTTGACGACGCGCTGAAGGATTGACTGGGACTGGGGGGCTACCGTTTCCAGGCGATGGAGCCTGGGAGGGTGATGCGGGCGCCTGGCATGGCCTCGCAGAGCTGGACCTGCGCGTCCCTGGGGAGGCGGAGTGGCTTGCCGTCGAAGTCCGCCAGGTCGTATTCGAGGCGGGAGTCCTTGCGCTGGTCGACGGCGCGGATGGTGCCGATGGTTTTCCCGTCCAGGCGGAGGAGCAATCCCTTTGCAAGCGGGCGGTGCGGCCCCTGGCCGGAAGGGCCGAAGAGGAGCGCCTGCTCGGGGGAGCCGATGTAGCGTCCCGTCTTTCCCCCTGGGGCGGGGCTGAATCGCACCACGCTGAAGGGGAAGCGCACTCCCGCCATGGTCAGGGCGGTTCCCTCCACGGCGGCGACGGCCCAGTTCGACGGCAGGCCGCCATGCGCGTTGGCGACGACCGCCATGCGGGAGAAGCCGCGCGCCTGCGGCGCGGGGCCATTCCACTTCACGTCGAAGCGGACTTCGCCTGGGCGGGGTTCGCCGATTTGCTCCAGCGTGCCCGAATGGCGCGGCACGCCTGAAAGCGCGACCTCGCCGACGGAGAGCCTTGCGGCCTCGCTGGCGAGGGCCGCCAGCGCCTTGCCCTGCTCATCGAAGCGCACGACGGCGACGCGCCCGTCGCAGCGGACTTCGCCGACGGGGAGTTTCGCGCGCAGTTCGCGCCCAGGCGCGCCGACCATCCACAGGTCGGCGCGTCCGTCCGCGAGGCGCACGATCCAGGCGCGGGAGGCGGCGTCCCCGCCGTCGAGGGCGACTGCCTCCACCGCCTGCACGGCGGGCTTGCCGCCGTCGGGCTCGAAGCAGAGCACCTTTGCGAAGACGCTGGGGGCGGTTCCGCGGTCGCGTCGGATGAGGTATTCCAGGGAGGGGGCGTTGGGTGCCGCCATCGAGCGCACCGAGAGGTATTCGCGCCCTGGTTCGCCAGGGAAGAAGGCCTGGATGGAGGTCTTGATTTCCTTCGCCTTGGGCAGGAACGCATTGTGGAAGCGGGCGGTCACCGCCGCCGCGGTCTTGCACGAGGCGGGCTGGAGCAGCAGGCCGTAGCCGTTGCCGGGCAGCCACCAGTAGAAGGGCTTGTCGGGATAGCCGCTCAGGCGCAGGTCGTTCTGGAAGTGCATCCCCTTCGCGACATCGCCGAAAAGCGAGAAGTCTCCCGTCGGAGTGAAGGCGCAGCTGTAGTCGGCCTTCGTGAAGAGGGTGTGGAAACTGTCGTCGCGCATTTCGCCGCCCTCGACAATCCCGACGTCGAGCCAGTATTCGAGTTCGCCAGTCTGCGGGTGGTCGGCCTGTGCGATCAGCCGCTCGAAGCGCCTGGTCTTCGGAAATGCCTTGGGCTGCGACGCCATCACGAATTGCACGCCGCATCCCGCCTCGTCCGGCTGCCATGCCAGGAGCTGCGCGCCGCCCTGATGGACGGCGGCGCTTCCGCCGTCCACGACCATCTGCTGATGGGCGACGGAGGTGGAGGTCCAGCCGAAGCGGTAGTGGGCGTTCCAGTATCCAGGGTCGTAGCTCCATTCGCCGCCGTGGTTGTAGAAGGTCCAGGAGAGGGCCTCGCGCTGGCCGTGGTTCAGCATGGCCCCGAAGAGCAGCTGGACGCCGTGGCGGTTGGCCCCGCGGCCGCCGCGAAGCAGGGCCAGCCCCTTGGCGGGGTAGAGCACGGATTTGGTCTCGAAGAATTCAGGGTCCCTCGGCAGCGCCTTCACCTTGGCCAGCACCTCGGGCGTGGCCAGGAACAACTGTGTGCGCCGCGACAACGGCGGCACCGGCTCCAGGTCGCCGTAGGCGTTGCGGAGGAAGCGCGCGGCGTTTTCGCGCGCCGTTGCATCCGCACCGCGCACCAGCAGCAGCCAGACATTCTCCAGTTGCCGCGTGAACTCCCGGTCGAACATCGGCTTGCCTGGCGGAGTCACGCGCTGGAGCGGGTGGTTGAACTGGCGCAGCGGCCCCGCGTCGCCGTAGAGCGGCAGGCGTCCGCCGACCTCCAGCTTGTCGACATAGCGGTCGAGGAGATTGAGGAGCGCGGGGTGCGCGAACATGTCAGGCACGCCCTTCCAGCCCATGCGGCGGGCGCCCAGGTAGAGTTCCGCCATGCTCAGGTAGAGTTCGATGCAGTGGATGCTGTACGTGTGCGAACTCTCGTGGTAGAAGCCGTCGCGGTCGAGGCTGGTCGCGAGCATCGCGGGCAGGCCGATCGTCGGACTGAACATCGGCTCCGCGAGCGCGGGGACATCGAGCAGGATGCCCACGGCGGCGGCGCCGCGCGCGTAGTCCGCATGTCCGTTGTGCAGGCGCGACACACCCTGGGTGCATTCGTGGCAGTAGGCCGCGCCGTCCCAGAGCAGGTCGCGGGCGACATTGTCCCAGCGGGTGCGGCCCTTCACCACCGAGGGCCGCGCGAGTTCATTGGAGGGAAGGATCGCGTCGACCGCGTGGACATAGTTCATGAGGCCGCGGGCGGCCTGGTAGTAGGGGCGCTGCAGGCGCCCGCCGCGCTCCTCGTCGCCAGGGGAGACGGGATAGTCGATCGGCCCGCGGCGGTTCCTGCAGTAGGAGCAGGCGATGGCGTCGAGCAGGACGGCCGCGACGTGCGCGTATTTCACGTCCCCCGTCAGCAGGTAGCAGTCGGCGAGGGCGGGCAGCACCTGTTCCTCAAGTGCGCTGAAGAGGAATCCGTGGGCGCGCGCGGTGAAGAAGAAGCGCTTGCCGTCGTCCTTGTACTGGTCGTTGGGATAGAGGACATTGCCCTTGCCGAGAACCTTGTAGGGGTTCTTCCAGCCGCCCCAGCGCAGGCGTTCTCCCTGGGGGCAGAGGTTCATGCCAAGTCCATAGACGATCGGCGTGCCTGGCGGGGGGACGAGCGCCCTGAGCGCGTCGTCGTCGAGTTTCATCAGGGGCGCGACGGTGCGGCGGCAACTCGCCAGATAGGCGCGCAGCCACGGCGCCCGCTTCAGGCCTTGCCGCGCCGCCGCGGCCTCGTCCGCGCCGAGGAAGACAACGGGGTGCGGATGCCGCGCCACGGCTTCCACCGTGCATTGCTTGGGGAAGCGCAGTCCCGCGGCTTCGGCGCCGCCTGGATTCGTTTTTGCGATCAATGCCATGGCCAGAAACACTCCCAGTCCAATCCAATGTCTCATGATTTATTCTCCCAGTGTTTTCAACGTCAAGCCCAAGGCATTCCCGACTTCCTGGCAGTATTCCCTGCATTGGCGGTCGGCTTCGGCGAGCAGTCCTTCCGCGTCGACTTTCCCGACGCGGTAGCGGTCGGAGCCCATAAGGCGGTCGAAGTGCGCGGGCAGGAACTCCAGTTCCGCGGGGGGCAGCCGACGGATGCCGTCGACGAGACGGAGCCCGACCGCGAAGGCGGGGAAGCGCCGTGCGTCCGTGACCTCGATGCGCACGCCGCGGCAGAGTTCGCCGCCGCGCTTCGCGCCAGGCGCGGGCGTGAACTCGGCTGGCGACAGCCGCCCGCCAGGCACCTCGGGCATGCCCGCCAGCAGCCGCTCGGGATCCACGAAAGGCGCGCCGATCAGGAGGAACGGCGCCGCGGTCCCGCGTCCCTCGGAGACATTCGTCCCCTCGAAGAGGCAGGTTCCTGGGTAGGCCGCCAGCGCCTCGAAGGAGCGCAGGTTGGGGGAGGGCGGCACCCACTCCTGCCCGAACTCGGGGAAGAGCGCCGTGGCGGGGACGGGCGGCGCGACGATCTTCAGTTCCACGCCGCCGTCCTCCGACAGGCTGTGGTTGAGCGCGAAGCGGGCGTAGCCGCCCAGCGTCAGGCCGTGGCGCACGGGCACCGCGTCCTGCCCCACGATCGAGGCGAAGGCTGGATCCAGCCTCGGGCCCTCGACGAGGTTTCCCAGCGGATTCGCGCGGTCGAAGAGCACGGCGGGCTTGCCGTGACGGCGGCACCATGAGATCGCCTGGAAGAGCGTCCTGGGATAGGTGTAGTAGCGCACGCCGACATCGGGCAGGTCCGCCGCGAGCACATCGAAGCCGTCGGCCAGATCCTCGGGGATCTCCGAGTGGCTGCCGTAGAGGCTGACGCAGGGGAGGCCGCTGACGGCGTCACGGCCGTCCTCCACCTTCGCGCCCGCCTCGGCCGCGCCCGCGAGACCGTGTTCCGGCGAAAAGAGCATCCGCAGATCCACGCCGCCCTCCCGCAGGGCCTCGACGCATCGCCGCCCGCGCGCATCCCTCGCCGCGCCGTTGGTCAGCAGCGCCACGCGGCGTCCCGAAAGCCAATTCCCCGCCTCCTGCCAGCAGTCGATTCCCGCAACGTCCATTGCCATCGTGCGAACTCCTGAAGCCACCTTGTCCAAATGCCCGATCCACCAGGCGAATTGCCAAATGGCGTCAAGGCATTTCCCGCCTCCTCGCCTGGCCGCGCCTATCCCCCCCCATAAGCCAACTTCCCTGGGAAACCAAGCGTTCAGCAATAATGTAACCGCATGGCCTGGGTTCGTTGGCGGGCAATTGGGATTGTTTGATTCGCACGTCTGGTCGGCAAGACATGCGATGGCAACGAGTGGCAAAACCATGCCGCCGCATGATTGAAGCCACCGTTTGAACCTCACGGCGGTGTTTTTGAATGGTTGCCAATTTACTCGAAATGCCCTGTGTCGAAGAAGTGAATCGCGTGAAGGATTGCATCAGACGATGTTCTCAGGCCGGCATGGTCAGCCGAGACCACTTTCACTTCATAGTCTTTGCCCTGCTCCATTCCGGGAATATGAATGCTGGTCATGGGAACCAGAAGGTCGGATGACCCTGCAATGATGCCGAACCGTTTTTTGAAGAGAACTGGTGGTTTGATGTGTTTTACCTCTGATTCAAACAGTTGCGTCATATCTCGTAGCGAGCGATTCAAGATATCCAAACCACAAAACACCGCCAAATCCGCCCAGGGAGAACCGCCGTTTGGTGGTGCCAGCATGACAACCTGATTGATTCTTTTGCCAATATTGTAAACCCTTGAATCCAATTCCAGCGACTTTCTTATCAGCAATCCCCCCATGCTATGGGTCAAGACATTTATTTTCTCATTTGCAGGCAATTTCCCAAAAAGCCTACTCAAAGAATCTCTCAATTCCTTCCCCAACGCAGGGATGGAGTAATCAGAACTGGGGTAGTCAAAGCAGTACACATCATATTCAAAACGCGACGACAACTCTTTGACAAGCCATTCCATTTCAATGGAGCGGCACCCACAACCGTGAATGAGAACGATGGTTCCATTTCTTGGAGAAACGCTGGTGGGGTATTTGTAGAAAGCGCAATCCTTCAGATAATTTACGAGGATATTGATTGGCTGCCCCATGATTCTCCGAAAGAGATAGTTCTTGTATCCCCATGCGTAACGGGTGTCGTCGGGACCGAGAATACGACAGTATCTCAAGATTTCGTTCTGCTGAATCCGCCACCCGCAATGGCGGTGCAGGTCTTTCCACAGGACCTTGCCCCCAAATGTGGGAAAGTCTATGTTCATGCTGAACTGGTCATTCAAGCGTGCAAGGAGTCGCTTGGAATCAATCAGGCGATTGAACTCCTCAAAAACCTTGTCGTCGGCAGTCGGCGAGGAAGGAACAAGCATCTCGTTGAACTTGTTTACGGGAATCCCCATAATTCTTTTGGAAATGATTCCCTCGGTCCCAAAGGCATGACGAACATTGTCTGGATCAAGAATGCGGCATAGCCTTGTGAATTTGTGTTTTTGAATCCGCCATCCTTTGCAGGAGACAAGATTATCCCACCAAAGGAGACCTCCCAAGGTGGGAAAGTCGATGTTAAGGCTGAACTGTTTGTCAAGTTCCTCTTCAATGGTTCCCGCATTGACGAGTTCCTTGAATCTTTCAATAACAACTGAGTCCATTTCCCTTTCCTTTCAGCGCGATCATCAAGATGAACCGGGACTCGAGAGTTGCGCCAATGCTGTTCCTCGAACAGGATCGACGTGCTACCGACGCAAACAGAAATTCCAAATTGCCCAGACGCACTCCATGGAGACTTCAAGCCATGGCGTAGAGCAACGATTGCAGAAACACCCACATAATCCCTGCAGAGGTTTCAATTTGGTTACGCGCTGTTCCCCATGAGGGTAGGCTATTGCCTGGTCAACGTCCCGAAAATGGTAGCCACGGCGTCCCGCCGTGGTCGCCCCGACTAGCGACGCAATGAACGATTCCGCCGCCCAATTGCAAATCCTGTGTGGCTCACCCGACCGCCACGGCGGGACGCCGTGGCTACGTCCGCTTCGTCAAGCGCACTTTCCCTCAGGCGGGGCGACAATGATCCCTTGTGAAGCA
>JAEEGL012213025.1_pt1 | contig 15631 bp, 8 predicted proteins | sample 9134231 | NCBI WGS metagenome assembly JAEEGL01 (sample SAMN16246548, study PRJNA631951) | gut metagenome | biome: gut microbiome; feature: rumen; material: fiber-attached | host: Bos | place: Iran: Karaj | collected 2018-10
CAGGACATCCCGGTTGAGGGAATAGACGGTATAATACTGCTCTTTTCGGGAGACGACGATGCCCGCGTCCTCGAGCTTCTTCATGTGAAAGGAGACCGTGGACGGCGTGATCCCCAGCCGCTCGGCCAGCAGTTCCGTGTACATATCCCCCTTCGTGAGGGACTGCACGATGCGGAGCCTTGAGGTATCCGCAAGGCTCTTGAAGATCTTTAATGCGTTTTCCTGTGTCATTCCGCCGCCTCCGGAAAGTGTGCAGTGACGTCCGCCAGGGCATTTAGTTTGGCCTCTTCGATGACAATGTTTCTGGCATCGCCGTGTTTCCTGGCGTTATCGAGGGCCGCGCCCCAGATCGTCCGGAAGTTCTCAAACTGTCTCTTTACCGCTTCCGGGCCCGCGCCCGGGCGGCCGGCGAGTGCATTCGTGACGGTCCTGCATACTTCGTATATATTCGTCCGGACCTTGGCAAAGTCGGCGTCGTCCCGGCAGCCGTCTTCCTCCAGCCGGGCGATCTCAGCTTTGCCGGCATCGATCTGCTCTGTCAGATACTTGATAAATGTGTCCATAGTTCATTTCTCCTGTTGGTGTTTGCTGAAACTAGTTTCATGAATATCGAAATGAATATAGCACACGGGCGGGATGAAGTCAATAAATATTTCGATGTCCGTCAAAATAAATGCCTGCTTCGCCATTGCGCGTTCCATCCGCTCAGGATCCTGATAAAAAACCTCTTTCTTGGGATCCTGTCCGGAAACTTTGACACATCCTTCTTTCTTTACACTGTTGCTGATACAAAATCCGTCCGCCCCGATATAACATCGGTCTTGACTTTTTCATAGGCAAGCCTTGGTTTTGAAGGATATAGAATTCTAAGACAGAATTATCTTAACAACAAAGGAAGACGATTAACATGGAAGCCTCCTCCGTTCCTCCTGTTTTGAATGGAACCGATAACCAATTGTTGGTATACCTTCACTATAGCAGTACATTCAACGTTTCGTTTTGGACCATGGAAGGGTACACAATACATCAAATAATCAACAAGTATTGTTTATAGAAGAAATGAATATTGAGAGGAAAAATGGTCATCAAAGTACAACTATATGTACCATAGTAAATTTTTTGTGAACTAATGTCTTGGTCTACGAATTTCGGTTGATTTTTCTTCCTTTTAGTGGTATTTTCATTTCGTATCATTGCGTGTAGAATCAGTATTGAATACAGCTTTTGGGTTGTTTCTGGTCCGGTTCCTATTGTGTAGATAGAATGACGCTCGCCCGGAATGCTCTAAAACAGAGACGATGGGCGAAGTGGATTTTCTGTATATTTCAGATGATAAAAATACAGAAAATGCTAGAGAACAATCATACGAAGAATATTTGTCGGACAGCGATTTGCGAGCCTCTCGGTTTTAGCCCCTGAAAAGAACGAAAACTGGCTTTGTTTCTGCGGTTGTGGAAATAAAAAGTAGTTCTTCAGTACAAATTGCTCAGTGGCCACACAAAAAGCTGAGGCTGCGGCAAAAATGCGGGTCATCCGACTGCGGATTATGCAGGAAAACGGTTCGGCAGACTTCTTGTCCTGCGCGAAGCGGAGCCGCATATCGGTCGATCGGGCGACCGGCACCGCCAATGGCCTTTCCGCTGCGACTGCGGGAATACGAAGGAGTACACGACGTCGGTTTTGACGAGCGACAGGGTGTGCAGTTGCGACTGCCATCAAGCCGAGCAGCGGCAGAAACGCATGAAGGATAATGTCTCCGATATGTACAACGGGACCAACATTTCAAGGATACGGAAACGGACTCTTCGGAGAAACAATACAACGGGTGTACGAGGCGTTCACAGGGCCCTCGGGCCAACCCCGCAGGGCGACCGATGGATCGACATGCAGTGCAAACGGTTCTATCTCGACTGTTTTCACTCCCTGGAGGATGCGGTCAAAGCGCGGCGAGTTGCCGAAGAACAGTATTTTGAACGGCTGATTGAAGGGTATGCGTCTGTAGGAGTCACAGACAGCTAGGCCATTCTGCTTTTCCTGGTTTTCCTTAATTATTAAAGTATCTTGACGAAACGTTCCCGCATCCAGGGATTTTCGGTCGGTTTGGAGGATTTGCCCATGGGCAGAAGTGTATTGAAAAAACTGAAATCGAACGAAGGTGCATCGCTTACCTTCGCTTTATTGGCATTCCTTGTCTGTGCCGTAATCTCTGCAGTTCTGTTGGCCTCCGCATCCGCAGCAACGGGCCGCCTCAGCAATCTGGCAGAGTCGGATCAGCGGTATTATGCCGTCACCTCCGCCGCCCAGCTCTTCTGCGACACGCTGGATGGGCAGGAGTTCACCGTCGAGCGGAAGCAGACAAGTTACCAGGTGAACGTCATGCGGTACTACACAGACGCGGATGGGACAGTTTGGGGATTCCCGGTCCTCGGCGATGAGATTACATATTGGTTCGGAGACGGCGTTCGGGACAAATCGGAGAATCCGAATGTTTTCTCCTTCTATGCGACCGGGCTCAGCGCACCTATCACGGATGAGAATTTGGACGTCAATGCCGCTCGCAAAACGGTAGACGGCAACAGGATCATTCTGGCGGACGCGGCTTTGTCCTATGTGATCGGCGTTCCGGTAGAGACCGAATCCGGAACGGTTGCCTGCAAGGCTGATGAGGCCTATGCGAAGATACCCGGCGCATTTGATACAAACGAGATTGAGCTTGGTACATTCGAAATTGAGATTGCGGGCGATGCGGGCGATCCCCCGGCAGACATGCCGAAAGTCACCGCTGTCGCAAAGCTGCGGAAGGACGGGAGCATCGTCATCGAGTTCAGCAGCAACGATGCGGATAATAAAGCCTTTAAGGTCACGGTGACGCTGACGGCGGAGGTGACGGACAATTCCGCGTTGCCCCTAACCATCTCCTCGGACAGCACCTCCTACCGCTATGATCCCGATAACCTCTATTCTTATGTGTGCACGGTCACGACGACGGTAAAAACAAAGACGACGACCATCAAATGGAGCGTCACAGACATCAAGAAGGGAGCCGCATGAAAAAGCTGAAATCGAGCCTTTCAAAGAAACTGAAAGGGAATGCGGGCGAATCCATTGCGGAGGTGCTGATCGCCCTGCTGATCGCCGCTCTGGCTCTGACGATGCTGGCTTCCGTCATTTCTACCGCCGCCAGGACGATCACCCGGAGCAAGCAGCAGATGGACGCCTATTATGCGGCCAATGAGTGGCTTTCGGCCCATGCAAGCAGCGATACAGATGCTTCCTGGAAGGTCACCGTCAAGAATGGCAGTGAGCAGGTATACCTTATCAGCGGAAGTGAAGACCTGACTGTCAATTATCAGATCAACGATATCGTTGGAGAGAAAAATGGCGATACATATGCAGGAATACCTGTGGTCGCATTCTGGAAAGCGGGGTGATCCGGTGTGAGAGCGATATTGAAAAAGCGTAAGAGGAGCCGGGCAGGCTTTTCCCTGGCGGAAACGCTGATCGCCATCCTCATTTTGCTGATGGTCTCCGCCATCGTCGCCGGGGCGATCCCCGCAGCCTCCAATGTCTATGCCAAGACGGTAGACGCCGCCAATGCGCAGGTCCTCCTGAGCACCGCCATTACCGTTCTGCGGGATGAACTGGGCACCGCCGTATCGGTCAAACCAGATGGGACGACCGCCATTACATACATGAACGGAAACGACGGCTACCGAAAGATTGCCAGCATTGCCGATCCCAAGGGGATCATGCTGTATGTGGGAACTGTGGATCCGACGAGCGGCGTGCCAGCATTTACGGGTGAACCTCGTCCGCTTGTCTCCGGCAAGGCGACGACCAGGAACCTGGTCCTTAGCTTCGAGTCCGTGGAGTATACCGGCGGAATGGTTATATTCAAAGAGTTGAAAGTAGAGCGCAATGGGGTGACCCTTGCGAGCCGGGACAGTCTTCGGATCCGGACGATCAAATAAGCAGCGTTATGGTTTATCCGGGGAAGGCGGAGTTCAGGAAGAAACGTCCCGCAGCCCTGTCTGCGGAAGGAATGGAACAATTAGTTCGGGTGGGTTGAATTATGAGAAAGCGTATCAATCGAAAAGGCTTTACTATGGCTGAAGTGCTGATCGTCGTGGCGATCATCGTCGTCCTCATGGGCGTCGGCTTCATCGCGCTGATGTCGCACATGCGCAATATGCAAAAGCTGGAGATGGACGGTCAGGCCAAGGAGATTTTCGTGGCCGCCCAGAACCATCTTTCCCTGGCCAAGAGCCAGGATTATCTAGGGGTCGCGGAATACGTTGGCGAAACGACAACGATGACAGGCGATTTCGGCATTGCTGAGGATGCGGAAAAACACATTTATTATATCGTTGTCAATAACGCGTCTGCTGTGAACGGAAAAGGCGATCCGCTGCTTGCCCAGATGCTGCCCTTCGCTTCCGTGAACGAAGCTGCGCGTACAGGCGGCAGCTATATTATCCGCTATCAGAAGGACCCGGCTCAGATCCTGGATGTGTTCTATGTCAGCACGACCGGGCGCTATGGGCTCGCATCAGGCTTTAAGGCAGACGATGATCATAATGATTATGAAGAAACGCTGAAAGGCTTTATTGCAGGCACTTCCGATGTTGATCTCAAGGAATATGGCGAAACAAAGGCCGTCGTTGGCTACTATGGCGGCGGTACTGCAGGCGTGCCTGTCGGTGAAAAGTTGAAGACCCCCGGCGTGGAGATCGAGAACGGCGACCGGCTGCTCGTCAAGGTCACCGACTATAACAGCACCAGCAACGAAGGAACAAACGAACTTCTCCTGATGATCAAGAGCGGGGATTCCATAGTGAATATTCCGCTGGTCGGCACCAATGTCATGAATAACGCCAATAACGCCCGGGTCACCAGCACTTCGGGCACCGATTACACCACTTATACCGTCGTTCTGGACGACGTTACCACCTACAGCGGATCCGGCGAAGCCGATATGCATTTCTTTAAACTGGGCGGGATCGCCGCCGGGAGCAATATCCAGGTCGTTGCCAGAGCATATAGCAATAAATATGTTGCGGATATCGCCGAGAGCCCGGCACAGGAGACAAACAGCCTCTTTGCGTCGAAGAACGGCTCGACGGTCGAAATCGCGAGTATCCGTCATCTGCTGAATCTGGATTCCATGATATCCGGATTGAGCGAAAGCGTTACGAGTGCAGTGCAGATCAGCGATCTTGACTGGATCGCTTTTATGAAGAATACGCGTGACAAGGAGACTGAGGACGAGAATTACAAGACGCAGATCTTCACCGTCGTTGAGACGGAAGCATCCCCCATTCGATACAGCGCAGCCGGTTCCTATATGCCGGTGAATGCGCCCAGCGGCCTTGTCTATCAGGGCATGCCCGGAACCAACCACATCACCGGGATCACGGTGACCGGAGGAACCGGGGATGCCGGTCTGTTTGCAAGCCTGAGCGGCGGCAGCGTGACCGATCTGGAGCTGGTCGATTTCAAGATCAGCGCTTCCGGCAATGTCGGCGCGCTGGTCGGCACCGCGACAAGCACCCCCACGAAAAGAACGACGATCACAGGCGTCCTGGTACACAACAGCAAAACCGGCGGAACACAGATCTCCGATAAGTATTCCTCCAGCGGCGCTGATATTGATTATAAGATCGAGTCCAGCGGCAGCGGCAAAGCGGCCGGCGGCTTGATCGGCGAGGCATCCGGCAACGTCACGGTAACCAACTGTGCGGCGGCGGTCTATGTCGCTGCCGACAGTGACGCCGGCGGTTTGATCGGTACTGCCAACACGGGGAACTTGACCGTGGAAAGCAGCTATTCCGGCGGCCATACGGAGAATGCGAAATATGCCGCCCTGTCCCCTGCCGGGGTTACGACCGTGGTCAATGTTCAGTCTACTGCCGGCAATGCCGGCGGCCTGGTCGGTCATGCCGGCGGGGTCCTGACGGTCACATACAGCTATTCCACCGCTTCCGCCTCTTCCGGCGGCTCCGGTGTCGGCGTCGGCGGCCTGGTGGGAAAGACGGATGGCGCCGCTCAGATCTCGAACTGCTATGCCGTGGGCCTGGTGACTGCGCCCGCGGGCTCATCCGCGCAGATCAGCCCCTTCGCAGTCGGGGCCTTCAGCGGTACGAACAATTATTATCTCGCCAGCGTGTCTCCCATGGCTAATGTGACGCCTGACAGCGCCAAAGTGACCGCGGTTTCCTCCGGCGATACCTCCTCAGAGCTGATCCTTCCGGAGGCTTCCCGCAAAAAAGCCATCCCCTATGATTCGACGCTGACTCTGAATTATAAGGGCCAGTTCTTCTTCCCCACGGTGGATCAGCTTCATCCCACCGGATGGATGGGCGGAAAGTCCGGCATCACCGACGTCCACTATGGCGACTGGCAGATCCCCCAGAACACCCCCCTGAACTATCTGCTGATCAACGGCAATACGCTGGATCTGATCGTTGAGCTGAAGGACAGCACCAAGGAACTGACCTTCGCCGTGACAGGCGCATCCAGCGGCAATACCCGCATCTTCAATCTGAAGCTGGAAAAGGGCGATTCCGCCTGGACGGTCACGAGCGCGACGGAGACCGCCGTAGTCGGCGATACCGTGCAGCCCAATTCCAAGGACGTCTCGAGCTACTTCACCGGAGCTTCGGCTCGCTTCGGCGCTTTCGAATTCTCCGATACGACCTATCCGGCCCAGGCGACCAGCCTCACTTATGCATCCGGCTTCAAGGGCAAGAGGACGTATTCGAACGGCGAGACCTTCTATGACGTCAAGCTCACGCTGGACGATATCACGAAGTCCAATGGGCATTTTGCCCAGCTGCTCGCCGATACCTTTGCATTCGGTCAGACAGAAGGCGCTTCCCCCACGTCAATTTCTGCGCAGCTGATCCCCGGCGAGAATATCACCGTCCGCGCCACGAGCGGCAATGCCGCCTGGAGCGAACTGAAGGAGATCAAGGATATCGACGATTCCAGCATGGAGAGCCATAGGGAGCAGCACGAGAAAGACGTTGACGATTATCAGATCCCCGATGATTACCATTGCGGTACCAGCATCGACAACAGCCTTTTTGCCACTTCGTCTAACTCGAATATCGCGGTGATGTCCAGTGCGTCGATCGTCAATGTCCGGCACCTTCAGAATCTGGATGTCAGCGTGTCTATGGTGAACAACACGGCCGCCAATGTAACTGAGGCAACGCTGGAAAACGACATCGCCTGGAACCCCAACTGGAATTCCAGCGGGACCGGGACCACGGTCTATGCCTACACGACGGCTACCGGTTATACGGCATGTGCGGCAGGGAAGCTCAACGGCATCTACTGCCCCCGCCTCGAGACCTTTAACGGCAAGAATCATGTGATCTCTGATCTGCAGGTCGGCGCCTCCAAGGGCAACAGTGGCTCCGGCAACACAGGCCTGTTCCGGCTGGTGACGAGTTCGCTCACCATCAAGAATCTGCACCTCCAGGATCCCGGCATCAGCACGACCACCAGCTATGCCGGCGCGATCGTTGCCGAAAACCGGGGCACTCTGATACTGGATACCGTGCTGGCCGAAAGCGCGACATCCGACATCGGTGGGACTACCGCCGGCGGTCTGGTGGGCGTCAGCAGCGGAACGTCCCTCACCATCAAAAACAGCGCAGCTTCCCTCTATGTCACTGCAGCCGATGGCGCGGCAGGCGGCCTTCTGGGTCAGCAAAGCGACGGTAGGGTCGAGATTGTTGAAAGCTATGTCGGGGGTCACACCGAGGGCGGCATGTATTCTGGCTCCGGTACCGGACGTTGGAATATCGTTTCCAATTCCGACGCGGCAGGCGGATTGATCGGAGAGACGGCTGACGGAACGAGCACAGGCATCGAAAAGAGCTTCAATGCCGCTTCTGTATACTCCGGCGTGAGCAACAAAGCTGGCGGCATTGTCGGCAATGCCCTGGGCAGCTTTGCCGCGGTCTCGGGCGGCAGCGGCAGTATTCTGGACCTGGTTTATACAGTGGCGCCGGTCTGCAGCGTCAAGACCATGGACTATGATGCGGATACGTTGACGATCCTCAACTCTGTTGCTTCCGGCTCAAACGGCGCCGTGTTCGGCAATCTGGCGAACACGCCGACGGGGCAGCGTCTCTTCTATCTGGCTGACGTATATGCGGATGCGAAATTCAATCAGGAGGTCACGGCAAGCAACATCAGTTATATCGGCGTCGGCAATTTGACGGGCGTCAAGCTGGCCTCTTACTATGCGGAAAGAGATGCGGAAGGAAACTTTATCGGTGACAGCGCTGCGATTATTGGTCTTGCCAGCAGCGGGGAATCCCTTGAATTTGAGACTAATGCGTTTGACGAGAAGCTGATAGAGGAAGAAAAGGAATACCCCTTCTCAATCTGGACCACGTTCGCCTTTAGCACCGGGACCAGCCAGCGGCATTTCTATGGCGACTGGCAGCCCGTGGAAAACGAAGCCAGCAAGCTGTTCAAGTTCTATTTCCTGAAGGAAGAACCGGAGGACGCTCTGGAGGACGACGTGCCGATCGTCTCGTTCGGATCTCAGACCGGTTTCTATCAAATGGCCGTGCTGATGATCCCCTTCGGCGGGGCTGATCTTCCGATTCCCACGATTCCTTATATCCCCGGCTTTGATTACGGTACCAAAGATAATCACGATGTGCGTTGGACCGTGTATTACGGCGACCAGCGCGATGCGCTGATGAGCGGTTCCTCCGCACCCAAATCCACGACCACCTATAAGGAAGAGGGCGGCACGGTCGAGCTGCAGGAGACGGACCTGCAGGCAGTCATGACAGAGACCTATGGGAATACCATGACCTTTGTGGCCCACTATTATGATCCCGGGGATCAGTATATCTTCCGGCTGATGGACTATGATCCGACGGCGGAGACCGCTGAATACCGCCATTACGGCGCGATCCAGGTGATCCAGCCGGAGAATCCCGGCGAGGCGGTTTCCCTCAGATCCGTCTATGAAGCCGACAAGCTCTTCGTGCCTCGCCGCAACCAGTCCGGTTATCATTTCCTCGGCTGGTACACGCAGCCGACGGGCGGCACCCAGGTGTTCGGGCTGAACGACTCCGGGAATATCGTGCTGGTAAATGATATTTCCGTCAGCGGAAATCTGACCCTGTATGCCCGGTATCAGGAGAAGGAAGAAGTCTCCGTCACGGTAAAATTCGTCCTGAAAGAGGACGAGATCGAATATCCGCTAGATGCGGAGTATCAGGTCAAGTTCGACAAGAATCAGGGCCTTAACCAGAAGATCACCCTGCCCGGCGAAGTGAAGGGCATTCGCGTGACCAAGGCCATGACCGCCGGCGGGACCGCGACCGCGGTGCAGCTGGGCAGCGGTACGGAAGCGGAGTTTATTCCGAATCCGGAGGACAGCGATCTGGACAAATATGTCCGGCTTACCACCGGCGTGCTGTCGGAATACCCCGCCGAATACACCGTGTATATCGAGGGCTATGTGGATACCGTGTATTACGCGGTGGTCCATGTGCTGGAGAATACGGAGATCAGCGGGACCGACCTGAAATATTCTCTGGGCAATACCGCGACCTACTTGACGGAATACCGCCAGACCCTGGAGAACGTCTATCCGACGATCAGCGAAAGCGATCTTGCCGATCTGACCGGCTTCTCCCATAAGCTCACGCAGGATTTCAACTATACCAGCGAAAATACCTATGGCATCGACTCGCAGTATAATGGGAAGGACGTCAAGTATATCTTCGTGCTGACCTACGAGCGCAATCAGTATCTGCTCAGCTTCGAAGACACCGGTGACAGCTATTTTGCCCCTGTGTGGGTGTACTATGATCAGCTGATCAGCGACGTCCTCGAGGATGGAGATCATACGCCGACCTATGCGGGCTATGATTTCCAGGGATGGGTAGATAAGAGTGGCACGGAAGACGTGGCGATCGCTTCCGACCGTCGGATGCAGGACAGCAACTTCACGGTCTATGGCAAGTGGCTCGGCGAGCCTGTAAAGTATACCCTCCTTGTATGGCTGCAGAATGCGGACGACGACGGTTACACGCTTGGCTATTATGACAATACGCTGCAGGCGCCGGCGGGCGATACCGTTACGGTGGCGGCCTCCGACAGTGGGCTCAGGCTGCAGCCGGCGACCGGAACCGCGAGCTACTATACGCTGGCCAGTTACTATTCGGATATTGCCTATTTCCATCTCAGCACCACGAAAGCCTCCGATACCAGAGCGGAGATCAAGGGGAATGGCAGTACCCAGATCAACGTCTATTATGACCGGAATATCTACACCCTCTGGTTTTTCCTGGGTAAGCGGAACGACGGTTCCCTGAATGAGACCAAGTATGATTCCGGGGCCACCCCTGCCGCCGCGGATGACGTGGGCGGCAACATCGGCACTGCCCAGAATCCGAAATACGTCGATTTGTATCGGTATACCGATGTGAGCCAGACCTTCTGGGGCTATCCTGCGGCCGGAACGGAAAACAGCAATATTTGGGGCCTGGTCGGCGGTACGTATGTGGAGCTCACCCGAAACGTTGATGAACAGAGGAAGTACACGCCCAGGTATACCTATACGGCGGCTGCGAACAACGACGTCAGCGGAGCCCAGTATGGCCTCGTGACGAAGTCCGGCACGACGAATGGGGATTATGTGGATCTGGCCTATACGACGGGTTATCGGCGTGCGGTCGGGGATCAGTATACCATGACGACGGGCAACACTGAGCCCCAGTACGGTGTTTATAACGGGGCGATCATCCCGATTTATCGCAACAGCAATAATGGCAACTGGTATCGGACCAAAAACGCAAACGGGAGTTATAGCGATCGGTATAACAATACCCGCTATACGAAGAGCACGAATTCGTCTACAGCGGATTATACCGATACGGTTTACATTCCGGGCAATAACGGAGGATTCACAGAGGGTACGAGTGGAACCCTGTACGGCAGAAGCGGTAGCAACAACAATTATACCTATTTCCCACTGGAAGCCGTCACATCCTGGTATCGCGCGACCTATACCGCCACGACAGCGACGACCGGCGATTACTATGTGCTCATCAACGGGGAATATGTCTTAAAGACGATTCGACATTCGTCGCAGGGTTATTACTACTATGATGATCCGAGCGCGACCAATAACAGGGCTCGGGTGACTACGGTCTATACCAGAACGCTGGGGGCTGCCTATACCGGCATACGGTACAAGCGGGCGAGCAACACAATCGCGCTGTCCGAAGCGCCGACCTGCTATACCCGCAGCGGAAGCACCGCGCCGTTTACCTATACCGCCGCCGGTACGCTGACGGACGGGACCCAGTATTACTATGTCGACGGCAATCACGGCTATGTGGCGCTGGATATCGAGGACAATTCGATCGTGTCCTATACGGTGAAGGACACCGGCGCTGCGTTTACCGGCGATGTGATCGTCAAGTATACCGGGGATCTCTATAAGCTGACGGGAGACTACTATGTCAGCTCGTCCAGAACGGATTATAACTATGCGACGACGTCTCACTCCAGCGGTTGGTCCCGCGTGGTTGCCAACGGCGCAAATCCCTTCAAGGGCGTGTATACGAAGACGGATACCCACACGGTGGGCAGTTATACCTATACCAGCTATTACTACAATATCACAGCCCGCTATGGCGCCACGATCTATAACCTGTGGCCGGATCTGGGCTGGATGAAGGATGATACGAGAAATCTGGGCGCAATGGGCTCCAACTACTTCGTGAGCTGGATCACAAAGCCCGGGTCCGGATATCGCGATCGGTACGAAAAACTGAACAGCTCTGATCCGAATTACCTTGCAAACCCGAATATCAAGGGTATTTATTCCATGATGTCGGAGGAACTGATTCTGGTCGACGGAGCGGCTGCCCGGGATTATGAGGGGAACGGCAATACGCCTGCTCACGTCATGCAGGGCCGATATGACACCTCGGTTTACCACTATAAGTACATCATTCATTTCGGCACCGGCGACGGCACAACCTATCCGAGTGACGCCAATCACTATCAGGAGCTTCTGGTCGACTCCGCCGGTTATTATCCGCAGCAGGCAGAGCTGGCCTTCCCGGGTTATGATCTGGATTACCGGACGCCGACCACCGGCCAGCCGAGCAGTTATACCGGCACCTGGCCCATCAATTACTACTACCAGCCGCACCAGTGGACGCTCAAGCTTCTGGACAAGGATAATCAGGTCGTTAAGTCGTATACCGTTTATTACGGTCAGTCCCTTCCGGCGGTAACGACGGCAAGCTCCGGAAATTATTTCAATCCTGCTTCGATCACCCCCGCTTCTTACTCCTTCCAGGGCTGGTATGACAATGCGCTGGGTGAGGGCGAGCCGTTTGATTTCAGCGGGAAGATGCCGGACGGCGATGTTCTGGTCTACGCCAAGCTTGTCCATGATCCGGTCAAAGTGACCTTCAATGCTGCCGCTGGATATCTGGATGACGGAACCGCTGTTTCGGGCGGCGTACTGCCCAGCGGAACGGCGACGGAGCTCACCGTGGATTATGAATCTACCCTGGGCAAGGACGCGACCTACAATGGAGCGGCGATCACCGGCGTTTTCGATGACGATGGGAAAGTACTTGCAGCTTATACTCCCGAGAAGGAAGGCTATACGTTCAAGTGCTGGTGCTATCTGTCCGAAGATAAAGTGGTTCGCTTCAGCGATGCGTATAAGATCACATCCGCCATCACGCTGTATCCTCTGTGGGAGGCGAATACGGTAGCGCAGGATCGCCCGGTCACCATCAAGTATCAGCTGGTGGACTACAACAACAATGTCATCGGCACGGTGGGCGAAGGCAGCGTTACCGCCGAATACCGGGATGCGGACGGCAATATCTGCTTCACGGCCGAAGGAAATGTGAAGATCAAGGATGGCGACAAGGTCACCATCAAGGCGCCGGATGTCGAGGGTTATACCCATGTGGAACCCTCTGGCACCATCTATCGCGTCAGCGAGGCGAATCACGAGATCATCCTTCGGTATCGCGATGCATCCTGGAAATACGATGTGGAATACTATGTCCAGTATGAGAATCTGGAAAACCCCGCATCCTGGGTCTCTGCCGCAGATTATGACGCCGGCGCCGATCCGAAAGCGATTCTGGTCACCAGAGTTGCAGATGTCTCCGCGCCCAGCCAATATGTGCTGTTTGGTTATACACAGCCCGAGGTCGAAGGCGTAAATCTGACGAACTACCGTTTTGACCACTTCGTGTATGACGGCGTAATAAGCTATGATAACTATATCACACTTCATCCTGACGCAGGGGTCGAGAGCGGAAAGGTCGTCGTTCGGGTGTACTTGGTTCCCGATCAGGATTCCATCGTAGTCGATGATATCGTGCTTTACTACGACGGCACGTCGAAGACCGATTACGAGCCGGATGAGCAACCGCTCTCCATTCCGGTGGGGGCGTCGACTGCGGTACATTACGTGTACTACAAGCCTTCTGCAGATAATAGCTCCTATGTGCGGATCGAGGATCCCACGGAAGTGACGCACGCAGGAACCTATGGCGTCCGTGCTTATATCACGGTCACGGTCGACGATACAAAGTACCTGGTATGGCAATCCGAAATCAGCAGCATCCCTCCGCTCCATCTCTACATCCAGCGGCGCGTCGTGGTGCTGATCTCCGGCAGTTCGGAAAAGACCAGCGCGGAATTGGGAACCGGTTATCTGACCAACCGCAATGTGAGCGACACGACGACGAGCATCGCTGGCATGGACACCACCGGCGTCGCCTTCGGTTTCGTGAAGATCGAAGGCAAAGAGGCGGAAGGCGCGGAATATGTATTCTCCGCGAATGCGTTCCGCCGTATGCCCGGCACAAGCCCGAATGTGTTCACCTATGAAGTCAAGAGTAATACGCTGGAAAGCGACTATAACTTCTTCCTCTTCTACGGTACGCTGACGGTGACAGAATAAGCAAAAGCAAGCGCAAAGCCCCGGAGGTATACTCCGGGGTTTTGCGGCGCTCAATATGAATCACGGTCGTTCGTCAGAGGAGATCGGCCGAAGCTGGAGGAAACATGAAAAAACACCTGATTTCCGCGATCCTTGCGATCCTGATCAGCCTGGCGCTGCTTCCGGCAGCTGCGTACGCCGATGAACTGGAGCTGAATACCTCCACGCCGCCCGGGATCTCCCAGCTGGAGATCTGCCAGGAGGTCGGCAGCGCATGGCTGCAGGTGAAGGTGACGTCACCGAGCAGCGTGCGCAGCACCATCGAGCTTCTGGAATTTCTCGGAAAAGAGCATTATATCAGCAACGTCCAGCTGTCCATATCCGTTTCGGGCGGGGCCTGGCAGCAGCTGGATATGACCCGTGTGGGAAGCGGATCGAAGATGAACGGCACCTGGCGCACGGAGAATATCAGCGGTCTCGAAACGGATTCCTGGGTGCAGGTGAAAGCAAGATATACCGGCGTGAACGACAGCGGAGACCCTGTTCTCAGCAATTGGTCAGATATCCTGAGCATCAATGAGCCTGGGGAAAACAGTGAGGAGAGGGCGGAAGACGAACAGTCGGAACCACCCGTCGAGCCGCCCTTTGAGTTCAACGCCCATGATTGGGCCAAGGCGGAGCTGGCGGAGGCCGACGGCGTGGGACTGATTCCCGCCAGCCTGCGCTCTGCCGACCTGAAGGAGCCCATCACCCGGGCCGAGTTCGCCGCTGTCAGCGTCAAAGTCTACGAAGCCCTCAGCGGCCTTGTGGCCGAGCCCGCCGCGGAAAACCCCTTCACCGACACTTCTGACCCCGAAGTGCTGAAAGCCCTTCATGTGGGCATCACAAACGGCCTCAGCGAAACGGAGTTCGCACCGGACAAGCTCCTCAACCGGGAGCAGGCGGCCACCATGCTCTCCCGCGTCTACAAAAAGGTCGCCTTTGAAGGCTGGACCCTGGGCACCGACGGGGACTTTGCGGAGGCTTTCCGCGCCCTGTTCACCATGCCGGAGGCCTTCACCGACGATGCCGACATCTCATCCTGGGCCCGGGACAGCGTTTATTTCATGGCCGCCAACGGCGTCCTCAAGGGCATGGAGGGGGGCACCTTCCAGCCCCGCGCTGTCACCGAGGAGCAGCAGGCTGCGGGCTATGCCCAGGCCACCCGGGAGCAGGCGATCCTGATCGGCGTCCGCCTGGTGAAAAACCTGGGCGGCTGAAAAAAACGGAATCAAGTCACCGTTCCGGTGTCCCGCTGAGGAACCCGGAAGAGCTGAACCATTTCTGCCCGCCAAGGGATCCGTGCGGTTCCTCGGCGGGCAGATTTTCAACGGCATCATAGTTGTGATTATAACGATATAAACGCAGAACCAGCAGTTTATCTGGTTAACAGTTAAATCTGCTAACAGGCCCAATTAGGACAACATTAGGACAACACAGAAACGGAGAGCCCTGAAACCCTTTAGTTTCAAGGCTCTCCGGGTGGCGGAGAAGGAGGGATTCGAACCCTCGATACCCTTATGGGGTATACACGATTTCCAATCGTGCGCGCTCGACCAAACTACGCGACTTCTCCACGCATCTGCTCGAAAGCCTTGCCATTATAAAGGATTCCCCCCGCAA
>JAEEGL013232992.1_pt1 | contig 15631 bp, 11 predicted proteins | sample 9134231 | NCBI WGS metagenome assembly JAEEGL01 (sample SAMN16246548, study PRJNA631951) | gut metagenome | biome: gut microbiome; feature: rumen; material: fiber-attached | host: Bos | place: Iran: Karaj | collected 2018-10
GCGCCGAAGCGGATCGCGTGATAGATCTCCGGCTGCTCCTCCTCGACGAGGTCGATGCACTTTGCGTAGCAGCCGCCCTCGATGTTGAAGATGCCCTCGTCGTCCCAGCCGTGCTCGTCGTCGCCGATCAGCATACGGTGCGGGTCGGCGGACAGCGTCGTTTTGCCGGTACCGGAAAGTCCGAAGAACACCGCGGTTTCCTTGGTTTCGGGATCCATGTTCGCCGAGCAGTGCATCGGGAGCGTGCCCTCCAAAGGCAGCACGAAGTTCATGGTGGAGAACACGGACTTCTTGATCTCGCCCGCGTACTGGCTGCCCGCGACGAGGATCGCGTGCGCCTCGTAGTCGATCATGATCGCGGCTTCGGAACGCGTGCCGTCGATCTCCGGGCTGCACTTGAAGCCCGGGCAGGCGATCAGCGTGTAATCCGGCTCGCCGAAGGAAGCGAGCTCCTCCTCGGTCGGACGCACGAGCAAGTCGCGGATGAACAGCGCTTCGCTCGCGAGCTCGCAGATCACGCGGAATTTCTTTGCGTATTTCTTGTCCGCGCCGGCGAAGCCGTCGAACACGAACACGTCGCGGCCCTGCAGGTACGCGACCATCTTGGCCTTGATCGCGTCGAACTTCTCACGCTTGACGGGCACGTTCACCTTGCCCCATGCGATCAGGTCGTGCACGCCTTCGCTGTCCACGATGAACTTGTCCTGTGCGCTGCGGCCGGTGTATTTGCCGGTCTTGACGAGCAGCGCGCCGTTGTCCATGATGACGCCTTCCTTGCGCGCGAGCGCGTGTTCATAGAGCTCCGGGACCGTCAGATTGCGGTAGACCGCCTTCGGGTTGATGATGCCGAGATATTCGAGATCCATTTCGTATTCTCCTTTGCTGTGATGCATTGCGGGGCGGCGGTTTCCCATACCACCCCATCTTACCTTCAGTATACGCCATCCCGCGCGCGTTTGCAAGGGGAAACGGCATGAAAAAAGCCTCCCGCAGGGGAGGCGAAGATTCGGGTTTCGGGGACGGCGCTCACGAGCCCGCGAACGGATAGACCGCGCGGTACGGATTGTTCGGATCGGGATCGGTCGGGTCCCAGCCGTAGCCGTGCCGGTCGGTGTACGGCGCTTCCCAGATGACCGCGGGCGGTTTTTCCGCGATCGGGCCGTCGTCATTGACGATGCGGATGCTCACGGTCTCGTCGGCGGACAGGTCGTAGATCCATTTCGCGTCGCCGACGGTCACGCGGACGCATCCGTCCGAAGCGACCGAACCGAGCTTTTCAAACTTGTGCATGTCGCACATCGAATGTCCCTGCTCGGCCTTCGTCGCGTCGACGCTGATCGGCACGGAATGGAACAGATAGTGGTGTTTGAACCGGCATGCCCAGAAGCCGTAGCAGCGCGTGTCGCCGGTGCCGAGCTTGTGGTATGCGTAGCGTTCGGTGATCTTGTAGCTGCCGGTCGGCGTTTCGTGGCCTTTTCTGCCGGTCGAGCAGATCATGACGCGCAGCTGGATCCAGTCGCCGTCCTGCGCTTCGTACGCGACGACGCTCTGCGAGCCGAGATACACGACGAGAAGCTTCTGCCCGTCGCGCTCCGGCCGTTCGGTCGGGGTGTACAGCGGCACGGCGCAGATCACCTCGGCCGGCGCTTCGCCCGGGGCGACGGCGCCGTTTTCATCGCACGGAAAGAAGCAGGGCTCCGTTTCGCCGACCGAGCCGTAGGCAAAGCACGCGCCGTCGGAATCGCGCCGGACGGCGCCGGGCGCGTCGAGCGCCGAGAATCCGCTGCGAAGCCGCATCCCGTCGGGCAGCGCAAGCGCGGCGAACGGCTCCGGCTCGGGCGTCGGCTCCGGCGTGGGTTCGGGCGTCGGCTCCGGCGTGGGCGCGGGCGTGTCCGTCGGCGCGGGCGTGACCGCTTCGATCACGTCTTCCCCGACCGGCGCGCTCGCAGAAGGCGCTGCGGTGCGTTCCGGCGCGTCGGTTTCCGGTACGGATGCGGGTTCTCCTCCCGCGCACGCCGCAAGCAGCAGCGCAAGGAGGAGCAGAAGGACTCGTTTCATGATCAGTTCTTGTCGTAAAGGCGGTTGGTCTTGCGCTGCGGCTCGCAGGTCAGGTTGACGCCGAGACGGCGGTAGACCTCGAGGTCCACGCGCGAAAGCATGACGGTCGAATGCGCTTCGAGACCCTTGAGGCTTCCGAGCGCCTTCATGGCGCGTTCGGCGGTCGGGTTCATCGTGGCGCAGATGCTGAGCGCGTATAGAAGCTCGTCGCTGTGCAGGCGCGGGTTTTCACTGCCGAAATGGTTCGTTTTGAGCTCGCGGATCGGCTGCAGAACGATCGGCGCGATCAGGTCGATGTCCGGCTGGATGCCCGCGAGCGCCTTCAGCGCGTTCATCAGCGCGCCCGCCGCGGCGCCCATCATCGTGCCGTTCTTGCCGGTGACCATGCTGCCGTCGGGCAGCTCGATCGCCATTGCGGCGCCGCCGGTCTCCTTATCGCGCGCAAGCGCCGCCGCCACGACGGGACGGTCGGCGATCGTCACGTTCGCGCGGGTCATCAGGTATTCCGCCTTGTCGACCTGTTCGCGGTCGATGAGACCGCGCTTGTACGCGCACGCCGCGCTGTAGTAGCGGCGGATGATCTCCTGGCACGCGGCCTTGCGCACCGCGTCGTCGTCGGTGATGCAGAAGCCGACCATGTTGACGCCCATGTCCGTCGGCGAATGATAGGGCGAAGTGCCGTAGATGTGCTCGAACATCGCGTTCAGCACGGGGAAGGACTCAACGTCGCGGTTATAGTTCGTGGTCGTCTGCCCGTACGCCTCGAGGTGGAACGGGTCGATCAGGTTCACGTCGTCGAGGTCGGTCGTCGCCGCCTCGTACGCGAGGTTGACCGGATGCGACACCGGCAGGTTCCAGATCGGGAACGTCTCGAACTTCGCGTAGCCCGCGCGCACGCCGCGCGCGTATTCCTGATAGACCTGCGAAAGGCACACGGCGAGCTTGCCGCTGCCCGGACCCGGCGCGGTGACGACGACCAGCGGCCGCGTCGTTTCCACGAACTCGTTTTTGCCGAAGCCCTCGGGGCTCAGGATCAGACCCGGATTCTGCGGATAGCCCGCGATCGGATAGTGCCGGTAGACCTTGACGCCCAGCCGCTCGAGCCGCGCGCTGAACGCGTCGACTGAGGGCTGCCCGGCGTACCGCGTGATGACGACGCCGGAAACGAGCAGTCCCTTCTTCCGGAACGCGTCGGTGAGCCGCAGCACCTCGCGGTCGTACGCGATGTCGAGGTCGTTGCGCACCTTGTTGTGCTCGATGTCGCCCGCGTGGATCGCAATGATGATCTCCGCGCTGTCCTTGAGCTGTTCCAGCATGCGGATCTTGCTGTCCGGCGCAAAGCCCGGCAGCACGCGCGCCGCGTGATAGTCGTCGAACAGCTTGCCGCCGAACTCCAGATACAGCTTGTCCCCGAAGCGCTCGATGCGCTCCAGGATCTTCTGCGACTGCATCGAAATGTACTTGTCGTTGTCAAACCCGATCCTTGCCATAGTCCCTCTCCTCAATCCTCATTTTCAAACGGATCCCAGCCGGTCTTCATCTTTGCCGAAAGGATCCGGTATACGCTTTCGTTGAGCCGCTCGCGGCTGATCGTGCCGTTGGCGACCGCTTCGGTAAGACCCTCCAGGATCTGCCGCTGATACGTGTGATTCGCACCGCACAGGATCAGATCCCCGCCCGCGAGGATGAACTGCACCGCGCCGTTTTTCGGCGAGACCTGCGTTCTGAGCCCCGCCATGCGGAAATCGTCGCTCATGACAAACCCTTCGAACCCGAGCTCTCCGCGCAGGATCTCCGTGATGAAGACCTCCGACTGGCTCGCGATGTGTTCGTCGTCGACCGACGGATACAGGATGTGCGCGACCATCACGCCGTCCGCGTGACCGACCGCTTCCGCAAACGGCACGAGCTCGTACATCCGCAGCGAGTCATACGATTTGTCCACGACCGGCGTTTTGTCGTGCGAGTCGGCGTTCGTCGCGCCGTGTCCCGGAAAATGCTTGACGATGGAAAGAACCCCGCCCTCGTGCAGACCCTCGATGCAGGCGACGCCGATGCGGCTCGCCACGTCGCGGTCGGACGAAATGATCCGCTTTTTCAGGAACGTTTCCGAAGGCGCCTTCGCCACGTCCAGACACGGCGCAAGGTCCACGTTGATCCCGACGCCGAGAAGCCCCTCCCCAATATAGCGGAACTGCTCGCGCGCCAGATCCTCGTCGTTCTTTTTGCCGAGCGTCTGCGCGCTCAGAAGCGACTTTTTCCAGCGGAACCGCGTGACGGATCCGCCCTCGACGTCCGTGCTGATCAGAAGCGGGATCTCACTTTCGTTCGCGGCGCGCACGCTGTCGGTCAGACCCCGGCACAGCGCAAAGCCGCCGTCCTTCCGCGTGCGGTCCACGTTCTTCTGCCCGTACAGGATCACGCTGCCGATATGATACTCCCGCAGGATCTTTCTAAACTCCGCGCTGATCGTTTCCGTGCCCGAAAAGCCGAACATGCACAGCTGTCCGATCTTCTCCGCGTCGCTCATGCCGTCGACGTACGCAAGGAGCCGGTCCTCGGGCGACTGCGTCGGCTCTGGCGTGGGCGCGGGCGTGGGTTCCGGGGTCGGCGCTTCGGTCGGCGGCTCCGTCGGCACGGGCGAGGGCGTCTCCGGCACGGGCGAGGGCGTCGCCGCGTCGGGACTTGCGGCCGCGATCGGCGCGTCCGGTTCCGCCGCGCAGCCGGCAAGCAGCAGCGCGATCAGCAAAAGACACCAAAACTTCTTCATGATATCAGTATAGCATAGGATCGCCGCTTTGAACAGAAAAAGATGGCAAGATTCACGGATTCTCCGTAATTCGTCCGCATTCGCGCGCGGCCACGTTTTCCACGATGCTTTTCCACCTTATCCACCGACTTGTCCACAATCCGTCTGTTTTCGGGCGTTTTTCGACACCCTGCACGGTGGATAAGTGCAAAAACGGGCACAAATGCCGCGTCCCTGCCGCGCGTCCCCTACGATCCGCTTTCCCGCGTTCTGCCCGACGAATCCTCCGCAGGAGCCGGGACCGCGCCGACGTGAAGAACCGCCGCTTGATCCCTTGCGGTATTTCAAACGACGGTCCTTCACGGATTATGAGGTTGGGGCATTTCCTGCAGGGAGACGGGGCTTCTCCATGCAAGCTTGAATACAGACGGTCAATTCAGGGGGCAGGGGTTTTATCCCGCTTTCTTGCTTTGTTCTTCCATTAAGAGCTTGTCCGCGACGAGCGCGATGAACTCGCCGTTCGTGGGCTTGTCGTTCTTGCCGTAGATGTTGTAGCCGAACAGGGCGTTCAGGTTTTCGATCTTGCCGCGCGTCCAGGCGACCTCGATCGAATGGCGGATCGCGCGCTCCACCTTGCTTGCGGAGGTGTTGAACTTCTTCGCGATGCCGGGATACAGCTCCTTGGTGATGCGGTTGATCAGGCTCTGGTCCTCATAGACCATGCGGATGCCCTCGCGCAGGTAATGATAACCCTTGATATGCGCGGGGATGCCCGCGACGAGGAAGATCGCCGTGACCTTTTCGTCGAACGACTTCGGTGCCTGGTTCAGGTGCAGCACGCCGCCGGTCTCCCGGTCGTTTTCGAGCAGGTCGATCGCGCGCTTTTTGATCGTTTCCGGCTCGACCGGCTTGACCATGAAGTAGCGCGCGCCGAGCGCGCAGCAGCGGCGGACCATCGTTTCGTTGCGCAGCGCGGAGATCACGATCACCGCCGGCGCGGCGGCGCCGCAGACCGCGGGAAGCTGTTCGAGCACCGTCAGTCCGTCGACGTTCGGCATGATCAGATCGAGCGCCATCAGGTCGTAATGCCTGTCCCTGAGCTTTGCAAGCGCCTCTTCGCCGTCCGAGGCAACGTCGATCTCGCCGAAGCGTTCCTCCGTGGACAGATATCCCTTTACGAGATCGGTAAACCGGGTGTCGTCGTCGACCAGCAATACGCGGATCTTTGTCATGCCGTCCTCCTTCAGGGGCTTGCGCCCTGCGTTCTTTGTTACCCATATTGTACGGTCGGCGGCCGGGATCGTACAGTATCCGAAAACGTGCGTTCGCGTCGGAACTTTTAAAACGATTGTCGAACGCCCCGTTTTTGCCGGCGCGGTCCCGAAAACGGGGCGGCAAAAAAAGACGGCGCGGCGCGCCGTCCTTTTCGGATCCGGATCAGTCGAGGGTAAGGTGCGGCGTGGGAAGCTGAACTCTCCAGTCGTCGACTTTGCCCTGTCCGTAGTATTTGCTGCCGGTCACGACGATCGTGCCGTCCGCCTTGATGCCGAACGTGGTCCAGCCGGTCGCGGCGATCGCGACGATGTCCGTCCAATCCTCCGTGTTGCAGCGGTAATCGTAGTTTTCGCCGACGGCGACGACGGTGCCGTCCGCCTTGAGACCGACCGTATGCCAGCCGCCCGCGGCGATGGCGACGATATCCGTCCATCCGGACACGTCGTTCTGTCCGCAGTTGTTGCTTCCCGTCGCGACGACGGTGCCATCCGCCCGCAGACCGACCGTATGATCGCGCTTTGCGGCGATCGCGACGACGTTCTTCCACGCGCCGACGTTGCACTGCCCGCTGCCGTTGTCGCCGGTCGCGACGACCGTGCCGTCCGCTTTGAGACCGACGGTGTGATTCGTGCCGGCCGCGATCGCGACGATATCGGTCCACTTTTCGACGTTGCCCTGCCCTTTGTTCTTTCTCCAGTCGGAGGGCGCCGTCGCTACGACCGTGCCGTCCGATTTGAGACCGACGCAATGCCTGGTGCCGACCGCGATCGCGACGATGTCGGTCCACTTTTCGACGTCGCCCTGCCCGTTGTCCTTGCTGCCGGCGCAAACGACCGTGCCGTCCGCCTTCAAACCGAGCGTGCTGTAATAATCCGAGGAGATCGCAATGATATCCGTCCAGTTGGTCACGTTGAGCTGGCCGTACGTGTTATAGCCGGTCGTGACGAGCAGGCCGTCCTGCAAGATGCCGATCGTATGCGGCGAGTCGCCCGAGATCGTGTCGCGCACGGCGACGTGATCCCAGCATTCCCGAAGATGCTGTTTGCTTTCGCGATAGTCGCCCATCGCGTTCAGCAGCGGGATCGCGGCCGTGTAATCGCCTCCGTCGAGCAGCGCGACGGCAGCGTCGTATTCCTTGTCTTTCCGGCAGGTTTCGATCTGCTCGGCGCTGTCCTTATACCCGTCGAGCGCGGTAAAGGCTTCGATCGCCTCGTCGTAGCGGCCCTCGTTCCGCAGCGCGACCGCGGCGGCGTAATCCCGGTCCGTCGTGCAGGCGGCGAGCTGTTCTGCGCTGTCCCTGTATCCGTCGAGCGCGGCGAACGCCTTGATCGCCTCGTCGTAGCAGCCTTCCTCATACAGCGCGACGGCTTCGGCGTACTGCTCGTCCAGCAGCGCCGTCGTACAGGCCTCGATCTGCGCGGCGCTGTCCTTATATCCATCGAGCGTTTTGAACGTCTCGATCGCTTCTTCATAGCTGCCTTCGCTCTGCAGCGCGGCGGCGTCGTCGTAGATCCGATCCTTGCACGCAACGATCCGGTCGGCGCTGTCCCGGTAGCCGGCAAGCGCCGCAAACGCTTCGATCGCCTCATCGTAGCGGCCCTCGTCCTGCAGCGCGGCGGCAGCGTCGTACGCCTTGTCCGATTTGCACGTTTCGATCCGTTCTGCGCTGTCCTTGTATCCGCCGAGCGCTTCGAACGCTTCGATCGCCTCGTCGTACCGGCCTTCCCCGTAAAGCGCGTTTGCTTTGTTGTATTGCGCCTGCGGAAGGATGACCGTAAAGACCAGAACGGCCGCGACGGCGCAAAGCAGAACGGCGCCGGCGACGATCCAGATCCATTTCTTTCCGCGCTTTTTCGGCGGCTTGCCCGCGTCCTTCGGCTCAACAGGCGGCTGCGGCTCGCTTTCAAACAGCGGTTTACCGGTTTCCGGGTCGAACCGCTTCGGCAGATCCGCGGCGAAACGCTCGGGTTCGCTTTGAGAATACCTGTTTCCTGATTCGTTTTCCATCGTGCCCCTCCGAATGAAATAGAATTGGGTTTCCCCACAATGATCAGTATATCATATAAAATTACGCCCGAAAAGAGCAGTTGAGAAAAAATCGCGAATTTATGCAAAAAAAGGACGGCGTACAAACGCCGTCCCGTTCGGATTCCGGGGTTATTCGATCGTGATCGCGTGCGCTTCCGGCAGCTTCGGCTGATCCGCTTTCGGGAACTCCAGCGTCAGCACGCCGTCCTCGTAGCGGCATTTCACCGATTCCGGCTTCACGTCGCCCACGTAGAAGGTGCGGCTCATCGAGCCGACGTAACGCTCGCTGCGAATGACCTTCTTTTCCTTCTTTTCTTCCTTCTCGAGGTTCTTCTCCGCGCGGACGGTCAGATAGCCTTCCTTGAGGTCCACGTGGATGTCTTCCTTCTTGAAGCCGGGCAGATCCACGTTCATCTCGTAGCTGTCCTCCGTTTCATGCACGTCCGTCTTCATCAGGTTCCGCGCATGCTTGCCGTACAGCTCGCGTTCGTCGGGCCACGGCGTCAGACGGAAACTCCTGTCAAACAAATCATCGATCCAATTGTTATTCCAAATACTGGGCAGCATAGGTCACACTTCCTTTCTTTTGCACAAGTCCCTGTGCCCTCGGACACCCTTCAGGATGCCCCGTTTCTTTCTTTCAATACCCATTATACGCAAGCTTTTAGCACTGTCAATAGGAGAGTGCTAAACGTCACAAAGGAAACACAATCGCCATATTTCTGTCAAAATCGGATGAAAAAACCTCTCCCGTGCAGGGAGAGGCGAACGGGACGCCGGGGTCAGCGCGCGTCGGACGCCGGTCTGCGGGCGGCGAAGAAAACGAGGATCACGCCGAGAAGGACGAGTCCTTCGCAGAGCAAAAGCGACGGCACGACGCCGAGATGCGACAGGGAAAGACCGCCGAACAGCATGCTGACGACGCCGGAAAGCAGTCCGGTCTCGGTGAGGAGCATCTGCCCTTTGACGTGATCCGCGGGCGCGACGGCATCGTTCGCGTAGTACAGGGACGCGGGCGTGAAGATCGCATAGCAGAACATCTGCAGGACGAACGACGCGTAGACCGCCCACGGACCGACGGACGTCGCCGCCGCAAGCAGCAGAAGACCGGTCTTCAGCAGATAGACCGCCGCGGAAAAGAGCAGCAGCGGGCGGTCGCCGGTGCGTTTGCGGACGTGGGAATACGCGATCATGGCGGGGAATTCGACGATCGCGGCGATCGCGATCATGACGCTCATCTCGCCGCCGGTCACCGCCGTGATGCTGGCCAGATAGGAGTTGATGAACATATGCGGCACGTTCAGAACGAGCGTGCCCAGACAGAACAGCAGCAGCCGCGGGTATTTGCGGATCAGGGAGAACACGTTTCCGACCGGAACCGCATCGCGGCATTCCGTGCGGTGCGGCGCGAACCGCAGCGCCGTCAGCAAAAGCCCCGCGTTCGCGGCGAGGTAAAACCACAGAAGCCAGTCGACGTGCCGTTCCGCGAGCGCGCCGAGCAGCAGCGACGCGAGCGCGTAGGCGACGCTGCCGACGCCGCGGGCAAAGGACAGGTCGAGCGACTCGCCGCGGTTCAGATAGTGAAAGCCGACCGCATTGATCAGCGGCTGCATGGCGAGCGTCACGCAGGTCATCGCGCCGAACAGCGCGGCGAAAAGCGGCAGCACGCGTGCGGAAAACAGCGTAAGCGCGCCGAGGACGACGCAGGCCGCCGCCGAAACGCAGATCCCGCTCTTCAGCGTCACGCGGCGTTCGCGGTCCGCCGCCTGCGAAAGCAGCGGCTGAAGGAGCATGCCGAGCAGATACGCCGCCGCAAGCACGAGTCCGATCTCGTCCGTGCGGAAGCCGTAGTACAGCAAAAAGCGTTCCGTGTAGGAATAGACCACGCAGGACGTCATCCAGTAGAATCCGAACAGAACGGACAGTTTGAACGTGCGGTTGATCATGACCCGATCCGCCGGTCCGCCGCGGCGGGCGCCGGCGCCTCCCTGCTTCCATCATAGCAAACGGAAGGGGTGCGCGTCAACCGCACGCTTTCGTTTCCGAAAGGACCGTCCGGGACGTCGAATCAACCGGCGGTTGGGTGAAAAAGAATTCGCCTCGCTTGTTTTTTCAAAAAAGGCAGATATAATAAAGGCATAAGATCGATCTGACGAAAACGGAAAACAAACAACGGTTTAGGAGGAACACAACATGATCGGCAGAAACATCAAGCAACTGAGACAGGATAAACATATCAAACAGGAAACCCTTGCGGACGCGATCGGCGTTTCCGCGCAGGCGGTCAGCAAATGGGAGACCGGCGCGAGCGACCCCGACGTGGCGCTGCTGCCGGCGATCGCGGGATACTTCGGCGTCGCCATCGACGAGCTGTTCGAGGTGCCGCGCGCCGAGCACATGGAGCGCATCCGGAACATGATCTGGGACGAGCGCCGCATCAAGCCCGAGACCTTCGACCGCACCGTGCGGTATCTCGAAGGCATCCTCAAGGAGGACCCGAAGGACGCGGAAGCGCTTACCCTGCTCGCCGAGCTTTACAACCACCGCGCGCACGGCGATCACGAGAACGCGTCCTATTACGCGGAGCGCGCGCTCGACGCCGATCCCGCGGACGAAAACAACGTGTGGGCGGCGTACCTCGAGGCGAATAACGCGCCGTGCGGCGACAACTGGCTCGACAACCACTTCTCCGTGATCCGCTTCATCCGCGCGTTCCTCGAAAAGAACCCGGACGACCGCTACGCAAAGATCATCCTTGCGGAGAACCTGCTTGCGGATCACCGGCTCGACGAGGCGGAAGCAGCGATCGCGCAGATGAAGAAGGACGACGCGCACCTCAGTTACAGCGCGAAGCTCGCGTTCCTGAAGGGCGATCGCGAGGAAGCGCTGCGCCTCTGGAGGAAGGCGGCGGCGGACTATCCGAACCGCTGGCAGGCGACCGACGCCCTGGGCGAGGGATACCTGGCGCTGGGCATGCACGAGGAAGCGCTCGACGCGTTCGAAAAGAGCTTCGCCATGCAGAGCGCGCCGCGCTATACCGACGGGCTGTTCGCAAGAGCGCAGGTGCACGAGGAGATCGGCGATTACGCGGGCGCGATCGAGGACCGCAGGCGGATCATCGACTGCCTCAGAACCGACTACGGCACCACCGACGGCGAGGGCGTCGACGAGAACCTCCGCGAGATCGAGCGGCTCAAGTCTCTGCTCGCAAAGCGGAAATAAGGCAAAAACGAAAGGACCGCCGTCCGGCGGTCCTTTTTGCTTATTTCAGTCCGAAATATGCGCAGATCTTTGCGATCGCGAAATCCATCTTTTCCGGCGACTGAAAGCGGTGATCGGCGTTTTCGACCGGCTCGAAGTCGATCACGTTGTTCTCCGCAAATTCTTTGGAATCGCCGAAGGGAACGAGCTCGTCCTTCGTGCCGTGCAGGATCAGGATCTCGTCCGCGTAGGGCATGAAATCCCGCGCGGTCAGGTCCGCTTCCCGCACGCTCTCGAGATAGGTCCGGTCGACGGCGACCTTGCGGTCGAAGCCGATGAGCGCCGGCTTGCCTTTTTCGAGCTTTTTGAGATCCTCGTCCGTCAGGACGGACGAAACGAGCACGTCGTACAGCCGCACGGCGGGACAGCGCAGCGCGATCTTCCGGAACGGATCGCCGTGCTCGGAGACGTATTTCAGGATCAGATACCCGCCGAAGCTGACGGCGCAGGCGTACGGGACCGCCGCGGGATACGTGCGTCCGATCCACGCAAGGATCGTGCCGAGATAGAGGTCGCAGTCCGGAAGCCGCAGCGACTTGCGGACGTCGTCGCCGTGGCAGGGCCAGTCGAAGGTCAGAACGGCCGCGCCGCGGTTCTTTGCGATAAGGCGTTCGGCGAGACGTTCGGCGGCGCGGTTGTCCTTGTTTCCGCCGAATCCGTGTCCGTACAGAACGAGCGTGCGGACGTCCTTCGGATCCGCGGCGTACAGCTTGCAGCGGATGCTTGCGCCCGCGTCGTTGATGTTGAAATACTTTTCCATCGGTCAGTCAAACAGCTGTCCCGGCAGCCTCTTTTTTTCCTTCGGCGGGAAGGACGCGTCGAACGATTCCGCGTCGTCCGGGTCCACGTAATAGCCCGCGGGCGTCTGATACACGCCGGTGACGTCCGAAAGCGCGCCGGGGATCAGCTCTTTGCAGAGGAAGAACGAATCGTCCTCGCCCGCTTCAAGGTCGTGATAGCGGATGCCGAAGTTCCGGGCGTAATCGAAGCCGCTGTGCCCGTAAAAGCCGATATTGCCTTCGAACAGCACGGCGGAAAAGCCCAGTTCCCTCGCCTTTTCGAGCGAATAATCGAGCAGGATCTTGCCGTACCCCCGCCGCTTCAGATCCGGCGCGATGCCGATCGGACCCATCGTCAGCACCTCGACGCGCCGGCCGTCGTCGGCGTCGATGTGCGTTTTCATAAACATGTTCTGCCCGATGAGCCGTCCGTCCAGCTCCATGACGAAATCGAGCGCCTTCACGAACGCGGGATCGTCCCGCAGCACGTGGATCACGTAATGTTCGAGACAGCCCGGGCGGTACACGTTCCAGAACGCTTCACGCACGAGGTTCTCGACGGCTCTGAAATCCGCTTCCGTTTCCGGACGGATCAGAAGATTCGGTTTCCGCTGCTCCATCATTCCCCTCCAGGTATGCAGTAAGTAAGAAAGAAAAGCACGGCAGAACGCCGTGCTTCGGTCGGTTATTCGATCTCGTAATCCGGCTCGGCGTGCGCGAACGGCACGTTTGCGTCGTTCAGCGCCTTCATCGTCTGCGGATTGATGCGGAAATACAGCGGCCAGTAGTCCTCGGTTTTGCACCAGAATCGCAGCGTGACCGTCATGGCGAGCGGCGTGAGCGACGAGATCACGACCTCGGGCTCCGCGGGCTCGCGCAGCGTTTCCGGCTGATCGCCGAACGGCAGCAGGATCGCTTTGACCTGCTCGAAGTCCGCCTCCTGCATCAGCGGGAAGTTGAGCTCGAGACGGCGCGTTTCCTTCGCGGTCGTGTTCACGATCGCGTTGTTGGACAGGTTCGCGTTCGGCAGCAGGATGCGGCGGTTGTCGACCGTTTCGATCGTCGTGTAAAAGAGACCGAGATCCGTCACGGTGCCGGTCATGTCCTCGGTCGTGATGTAGTCGCCGATGCGGAACGGATGGAACATGGCGATCATCATGCCGCCCGCAAGGTTCGACAGCGATCCCTGTAGCGCCAGGCCGATCGCCAGCGCGACCGAGCTGACCACGGCGATGATCGACGCCATCGGCACGCCGATCATGGCCACGACGCTGAGGATCAGCATCACGTACAGAACGACGCGCAGCACGTTGTGCAGGAACGACCGGAGGTCCGGCGACATCCTGGAAAAGGCTTTGGCTTTTCCGATCTTCTTCGTTACCCAGCCGATCAGCTTGATGCCGATGATCAGGATCGCGATCGCGGCGATCACGCGCAAAACGGCGCTGACGATCGAGTTGCCGAGAAAGGCTTCGATCTTCGCGAGGAAATCCGGCTTTTCGGATCCCGCCGCGGCTTCATCAAACAAAAATGCGTACCTCATACCGCCACCAGATTGATGATATTTTTGACGACGATCGTCTTCTTGATCGTCTTGCCCTCCACGAACGGCTTCACCTCGTCGAGCGCCAGCGCGGCTTCGACGATCGCGGCCTGCTCCATGGTCTTCGGGAGCCGGATGCGCGCACGGACCTTGCCGTTGACCTGCACGCCGTATTCGACGGAATCCTCAACGAGCGCGGCGGGATCGTAATCCGGCCACGCGCTGCGGTACAGCGGCTCGAAGCCGAGCGTTTCGTTCAGCTCCTCGGAGAGATGCGGCGCGACGGGGTTCAAAAGCAGCAGCAGCGCGCGGAACTCGTCCTTCGTGAGCGAGCCCTTCGCGTAGAAGTCGTTGACGAGCGACATCATCGCGGCGATCGCGGTGTTGAACTTCATGCGCTCGTAGTCCTCGCCGACCTTCTTGATGCAGGCGTTGACCTTCGTGCGCAGCTCGCCGTCGGTCCAGCCTTCGCCCCGGACCATGTCACGCAGACGCCAGATGCGGTCGAGGAAGCGCTTGCAGCCGTTCGCGGACTCCTCGCTCCACGGCGTGGCCGCCATGTAGTCGCCCATGAACATCACGTAAACGCGCAGGGTGTCCGCACCGAGCCGCTCGATGACGCCGATCGGGTCGACCACGTTGCCCTTGGACTTGCTCATCTTGTCGCCGTCGGGACCCAGGATCAGGCCCTGATACGTGCGCTTCGCGTACGGCTCCGGCGTGTTGACCTCGCCGATATCGTACAGGAAGTGATGCCAGAAGCGCGAATACAGAAGATGCCGCGTAACGTGCTCCATGCCGCCGTTGTACCAGTCGACCGGCATCCAGTACCGCATTTCCTCCGGATCGCAGAAGACCTTGTCGTTATGCGGATCGATGAAGCGCAGATAGTACCAGCTGGACCCCGCCCACTGCGGCATGGTGTCGGTCTCGCGCTTTGCGGGACCGCCGCACTGCGGACAGGCGCAGTTCACGAACGATTCGATCCGCGCGAGCGGGCTCTGCCCGTCGGTGCCGGGCGCGAAGTTCTCGACGTCCGGAAGCCTGAGCGGCAGCTCCTCGTACGGAACGCCGACCGTGCCGCACTTCGGGCAGTGCACGAGCGGGATCGGCTCGCCCCAGTAGCGCTGGCGGTTGAACGCCCAGTCCTTCATCTTGTACTGAACGCCCTTTCTGCCGATGCCCTTTTCCGCGAGGAACCGGAGCATCGCGGCGATCGAGTCCTTTTTGTTGTCGTACGCGTTCAGGAAACCGGAATTGATCATCCGGCCGTCGCCCGTGTAGGCTTCCTTTTCGACGTCGCCGCCCTCGATGACCGGCAGGATCTCCGCGCCGAACTTCTTCGCAAACTCCCAGTCGCGCTGATCGTGCGCGGGGACCGCCATGATCGCGCCGGTGCCGTAGCCCATCATGACGTAGTCGGCGATGAACACCGGGATCTCCCTGCCGCTTACCGGATTGATCGCCGTAAAGCCTTTGAGCTTCACGCCGGTCTTTTCCTTGCTGAGCTGCGTGCGCTCGAACTCGGTCTTTTTCGCGCAGGCCGCGCGGTACGCCTCGACCTCGTCCCAGTTTTCGATGCGCGCGCGGTATTTGTCGAGCATCGGATGCTCGGGCGCGATGACCATGAACGTCACGCCGAACAACGTGTCGCAGCGCGTCGTATAGATCTCGAGCGATTCGGGAACGTCCTTGATCCGGAAATTCACGAACGCGCCGACGGATTTTCCGATCCAGTCGATCTCCTGCTGCTTGATCGAGTCGGGATAATCGACGTCAGAAAGTCCCTCCAGGAGCTTGTCGGCGTACGCCGTGATCTTCAGATACCACACGTCCTTCGGAAGCTGCACGACGTCGCTGTGGCATACGTCGCACTTGCCGCCCTGCGAATCCTCGTTCGAGAGGACGACCTTGCAGTTCGGACAGTAGTTGACCAGC
>JAEEGL013319036.1_pt1 | contig 15631 bp, 15 predicted proteins | sample 9134231 | NCBI WGS metagenome assembly JAEEGL01 (sample SAMN16246548, study PRJNA631951) | gut metagenome | biome: gut microbiome; feature: rumen; material: fiber-attached | host: Bos | place: Iran: Karaj | collected 2018-10
GCACAAAACTATATCCTTCTTTTCTTATTCGAACAGCGAAACCGTAGTTTCATCCTCCGTTCCCGGATACGGAATCTTCATGTGCTCATAACCCGCCCTCGTCACTACGCGTCCTCTGGGCGTCCGCATCAGGAATCCTTGCTGGATCAGGAACGGTTCGTAGACGTCAGTGATCGTGTCGGCTTCCTCGCTGATGGCTGCCGCCATCGTTTCCAGCCCTACGGGGCCGCCGCCGAATTTCTCGATCATCGTCAAAAGCATCCGGCGATCCATACGGTCGAGGCCGATCTTGTCGACCTCCAGCCGAACGAGAGCTTCATCCGCGAGCTTCGAAGTGATGATACCGTCGCCTTTGACCTGCGCAAAGTCACGAACCCGCTTCAGCAGGCGGTTGGCCACGCGCGGCGTTCCCCGCGAACGTCTGGCGATTTCCATGGCCCCGTCCGCCTCGATCTCGATTTTCAGGATTTCCGCCGCCCGCTTGATGATTTCCACGAGGGATTCCGGCTTGTAATATTCGAGCCGCAGCGATACGCCGAAGCGATCTCTGAGCGGCGCCGCCAACGCGCCTTCCCTCGTCGTAGCACCAACCAGCGTAAACGGCGCGATGTCGAGACGTATCGATCGCGCGCTGGGCCCTTTGCCGATGATGATGTCCAGCGCGAAATCCTCCATCGCGGAGTACAGCACTTCCTCGACGCTCCGCGAAAGGCGATGGATCTCATCTATAAACAGCACGTCCCGTTCCCCGAGATTTGTCAGAATCGCGGCGAGGTCGCCCGACCTCTCGATGGCAGGACCGCTTGTCACGCGGAAATTCACGCCCATTTCGTTGGCGATGATTGCCGCCAGCGTCGTCTTCCCCAATCCCGGAGGTCCCGAAAGCAGCACATGATCGAGCGCCTCCCCGCGATTCATCGCGGCCTGGATAAAAACGGACAGGTTTTCCTTCGCCTTGTCCTGCCCGATATATTCGCGGAATTTTCGCGGGCGCAGGCTGAACTGCCAGTCGTCGGAGGGCTGCTCCTCCTTGGCCACGATGCGGCCTTCCTGTTCTTCCACTAATTACTTCCTCCCCGCGAATTCCTTCAACGCAAACTTGACCGCTTCCTCTGTGGAAGCCGTCCCTTGGACCCGCCGCAGGACGGAGGAGATTTCCGCCTGCGAATAGCCGAGCGACGAGAGCGCCGCCGCCGCGTCGGAAAGGCTGTCCCCGATTTCCTCCGCCGGGGCTTCAAGCTCCCCTTCTCCGCCGTCCAGCTCCGCCGCTTTGTCCTTCAACTCCAGGATCATGCGCTCCGCCGATTTCTTGCCCACGCCCGGCAGCTTGGTCAAAACGGCGATCTGCTTTCCGTGGATTGCCTGGAACAGCTTGCTCACGGTAATCGACGACAAGATGCCGAGCGCCACTTTCGGGCCGATACCGGAAACGGAAATCAGCATCTGGAACCCCTGATATTCTTCCTGGCTCTCGAACCCGTAAAGCGTCATCGCATCCTCACGCACGGAAAGATGCGTAAAGAGCATGGCTTCTTCCCCGGTTTTCAGGCGACTCCGCGTCGACGTGGGAATAAAGACGCGATAACCGACCCCGCCGACGTCCAAAAGGCAATAATCCGTCAAGAGCTGAACGACTTGCCCCCGCAAAAATCCAATCATACCGTCCTTTTATCCTCCTATCGGTTCCTCCATGTCGGGCTGTCCATACAGTGCAGCGTACATATCGCGACGGCCAGAGCGTCCGCCGTGTCGTCCGGCTTCGGCGGCTCGGGCAGGTTCAGGAGCTTCGTGACCATGTAGATGACTTGCTCCTTCGTCGCTTTCCCGTAGCCGGTCACCGATTGCTTGACCTGAAGAGGCGTTCTCTCGATGATTTCCAGATTGTTTTTCGCCGCAGCCAGCAATACTACGCCGCGCGCCTGTCCCACGGGAATCGCCGTCGTTACGTTGCGATTGAAAAAAAGCTGCTCGACGCCCATCGCGTCCGGCTGATATTTTTTGATCAGCGCGTCGATCTCGTCGTAAAGCTTCATCAGACGATCCTGCATCCGAGCTTTCGAGCTTGTCGTGACGGAGCCGTATTCATGGGGAATCAAACGGCTCCCCTGCGCCGCTTCGACAAATCCGTATCCGCAAATCGCCGTGCCCGGATCAATCCCAAGTACCAGCAAAAATTTCCCCACCTTCAGCAAGGAGTTTGTTTGTTCTATTATAGCATATTCTATAAAAAATGTATCTATGTTCGTTTTTGTTATTGCCGTTCGATGACGCTCTTCCGGTACGTCTCGGAGTCCTCCAGATGCAGCTTCTGTTTCGGCGCCGGCGCAAGGCGAAAGCCCCCGACGTCCGGCACGACAAGCCCCAATTCCTCGAAAATCCTGAGCGCCGTCTTCGCCGTGCTGTCATTTACGCCGCACTCTCTCGCAACACTTTCCATATCTTCGGGAATTTTCGTCATTTTTTTCAGCGCGCGATAAATATCAACAAGGATATCACGCGTCAAGATCGGGCTTCGGCCTTCAGAGGAACGAAGCTCCGACAGTTTGCACTGCAGCGAGATTTTTCCGTTCCATTCGTTGATCTCCGGCATATATGCGATATCGACAGGGCCCCGGTCCACCATGACGCTCTTTTCGGCCATGTTCCATCCGATGGCCTGTATCGGCTGCGACCCAGATTCCATCAAAAATTTCAGGTGCTGTCCTTCACGCCCGATGACCCGGACATCAAGCCCTTTCACCCCGAAGCTTCCGAAAAGCGGACGCGGATTCGCCATTCCGTAAGGTTCAAGATTGGAAAGCTCCGTCACGAGATCGGTCGTTATTTCTTCCGGACGAAGCTCCGATTCCAATGCCAGGCAAGGCACATAATCTTCCTCTTTCATATGCGTCTCAGCGTAAGCGTCCAGCGCCGCACGAAGCGCGTCAATATTTTCCGGAAGCACCGTGAGCCCGGCCGCCATCTCATGCCCGCCGAACTGCACCAGCGTATCCTTTGCCGAAGTCAAAGCGTCGAAAAGATGAAACCCCTTGATGCTGCGGCACGAGCCTTTTCCTTCTCCGTCCTGGATGCTGACGACAATCGTCGGACGGTAATAGAGATCGACAAGACGAGAGGCGACAATGCCAATCACGCCCGGATGCCAGTCCTTTCCAACGATAACAAGAGTTCGCGCCGCTGCCGTATCAACAGAAGCAAGCTGCTTTTTCGCCTGCTCCAGAATATCGGCTTCGATCTGTTGACGCTCGGAGTTCAATTCACTCAGAGTCAGCGCGATATCTTTCGCCCTTTCCTCGTCCTCGGTCAGCAACAGCTCGACGCCGCGCATCGCCGTTTCGAGACGGCCTGCGGCGTTCAGGCGCGGCGCAAGCACGAAGCCGACCTGTCCGCTCGATATGTCTTTCCCTCCAAGGCCCGCAACCTCAATGAGCTGCCGCAGGCCCTTGAGTTTCGTTTCCTTCATGCAGGCGAGCCCGCGCTTGACCAGCTTCCGGTTTTCCGAACGCAGCGGCACAATATCGGCCACCGTACCGAGAGCTGCAATTTCCAGGTCGTCCTCAAATTCCTCGTTTCGAATCTCACGGAACAATGCCTGGCACAGCTTGAATGCGACGCCGACCCCGGCCAAATCCTTGAACGGATATCCGCAGTCCGCCCGATGCGGATCGACGACAGCCACTGCGTCCGGAAGCGTCTCCCCCGGCAAGTGATGGTCGGTGACCACGAGATCGAGCACGCCACGCATGGCGTCGATTTCCGCCGTACCGGCGATACCGCAGTCCACGGTTACGACAAGCCCCGCGCCGTCATCCGCCAGCTTTTGCAACGATTCCTGATGCAGCCCGTAGCCTTCCTGCCTATCCGGGATATAGCAGTCCACGACGGCGCCAAGGCGACGAAGCGCACGCGCAAGCAGCGTCGTCGCGGTGATACCGTCCACGTCGTAATCACCGTACACGACGATTTTTTCCGACGTCTCTATCGCCCGTCGTATCCGTGCCACCGCACGATCCATATCCTTCATCAGGAACGGGTCGTAATACGTCTGAAAGCTCTCGGGATACAGAAACGCTTTCGCTTCCTGCTCGTCGGTGATATCCCGCCGACGCAATATTCCCGCGAGGAACGGCGAAATGCCAAGCCGTTCGGCAAACGCTTGATCCGACGCGTCTGTCCTTCCTATAATAGTCCATTTCTTCCTCAAAGAGAGCTCCCCCACAACAGAAAAGGCACACGGGAACTGTCTCGTGTACCTTTCCGCTTCACATTCCTTTACTTCACCCGCGCCTTTTTTGCTTCATGCCAATTGCGAAGCGTGACCCAAAGCGGGCTCGCGACGAAGATCGACGAGTAGCAGCCGCTGAAGAAGCCGATGAGCAGCGCAAAGGAGAAATCCTTCGTCGTCTCGCCGCCGAACCAGTACAGCGCAAATGTCGTGAACAACACCGTGAGAACCGTATAAAGGGATCGCGTCAAAGTCTGGTAAATACTGCGGTTCGCCAACTCGACGACGTCGCCGCCGCGCCGGAAATGCAGACGCAGATTTTCACGAATCCGGTCAAAAATAACGATGGTATCGTTAATGGAATAACCGACAATCGTGAGCAGGGCCGCAACAAAGGAAGAATCCACCTGTTTCTGCAATATGGAGAAAACGCCGAGCACGACGAGCACGTCATGAACAAGCGCCAATACCGCTGCAATGCCGAATCGAAACTCAAATCGGAAGGATACATAAGCGACGATCAGGAGCCAAGAGAGCAATGTTGCCATCGCCGCGTTCATCAAAAGCTCCGAGCCCATCGTCGCACCGACTTTTTCCTCACGGAGCACTACGTAACCGCCAAGTTTGTCTTTCAGCGACGCCATGATCGCTTTGCGGTCATTCTCCTCCAAGTCGACGGTACGGATCATCACGTCCCGCGCCTCCGTCGCGTCACTTGCATCACCGGAAAGCTGAATCATGCTGTTGTCAAGGTTATACCCTTTCATAACTTCACGCACCTCTGCAATCGAGGCCGCTTTTTCAAAGCGCAATTCAATAATCGTGCCGCCCGTGAAGTCGATACCAAAGTTAAAGCCTTTGACGAACATCGAAACGATGCCGGGAATAATCACGCAAAGCGAAAGGAAATACCAGAGCTTCCTGCGTCCTACGATGTCAAAATTATGCACGACGCGCACCCCCTTCCGCCACCGGCGCTTTGCTCGCGCCATAGACAAACGGGTTCGTAAACAGGTTCGCCCCGATCAACAATTTCAACATAAACTGCGTCAGCGAAATCGCCGTAATCATACTCAAAACGACGCCGAGTCCCAACGTAATCGCAAATCCGCGAATCGAGCCGGTGCCGAACATGAACAGCACGATCGAAGCGATAATCGTTGTGATATTCGAGTCGAAAATCGTCGTAAATGCGCGCTTGAAGCCTGAGTTCATAGCCGCACGAAGCGTCTTACCCGTCTGGTACTCTTCCTTGAAGTGCTCAAAAATCAGTACGTTCGCATCGACTGCCATACCGATGGACAAAATGATACCAGCCACGCCCGGCAGCGTCAATGTCGCATCGAGGAACTTCAACGCCGCCAAAAGCATCAATACATACGCCATCAAACTGATATCCGCGATGAAACCGGAAAGGCGATAAAACAGGAGCATAAACACAAGCACCGCACCGATACCTACCGCAAATGCGAATTCGCTCTTATCTTTCGAGTCCTGTCCAAGCGTTGGGCCGACCGTACGCGTCTCAATGATATTGACCTTGACCGGAAGCGCGCCGCTTCGGAGCAAAATCGCAAGGTTATGTGCTTCCTCCAGAGTGCGCGAACCAGTGATGACGGCCTTGCCGCCCAGAATTGGTTCTTTGACGTTCGGGGCAGTCAGCACCTCGCCGTCCAAAAGGATCGCAATCGTGCGCCCTACGTTTTTCGTCGTCAGATCGGCGAATTTCTTTCCGCCCTCGTCGCTGAATTCCAGTGAAACGAGATTCTGTCCGGACTGATCGGTCTGTTCTTTCGCGTCCTTGAGGTCGGTACCCGTCAGTACCGTCGTCCCCGCTTCATCCTTAAATTCAAGCATAGCCGTCTTGCCAATGACCTGAATCGCCTTGTCCGGATCCTTGATGCCCGGCAGCTCGACGATGATACGGCGCGCACCCTGCCGCTGGATAATCGGTTCAGTCAGACCCAGCTCGTTGACGCGCTTTTCCATAATACGGACGACACGCTGCATGGCGTCGTCGTTTACCTGCGCCTCTTCCGTGTCCTCAGCTTCGAGCACGACGTGCGTGCCGCCCTGCAAGTCGAGTCCCTGTCGGATCGAATAGGCCAGCGGCGAAACAAATGCTATAAACAGTCCAACGATCGCCGCTATGACAATCAGCAATTTGCCAAACTCTTCTTTTCTCAACGACAATTCCTTCCCTTCTTATGCTTCTAATACCGCGATCGGATACGACGCCGACAGGAAACTGACACCGGCGTTTTCCGCCTTGTCCGGCGACACGCCGAGCACCGCCACTGTCATATCTTCGGCAGGTTGCTCCTGTTCGAGCGTCAGCGCGTATTCCAAGATATTTTTCGCGATAAACTCAGCGTCCTCCGCCGGATTGGCACGAATAATCTCCCAAACCTTTTCCGGCTCGAAATGCGCACCGCCGCGCTTCTTTCCCGCCAAGCGAACACCCTCGGTAACCGCAGCGAGAATCATGCCTTGCGCCAGCGGCAACTCGTAGGTTTGCGGATTAACGCTGCGGCTCATACCAAGAGCCGTCGCTTCGTCGTCGTAAACCGTCTCGTACTCTTCCGTCCATACATAGACGGGCGTTTGACCGCTCCGTCCTATTGCGACCGACTCAGTCTCAGCATCCACGCCGAAAATCGTCAAAGCGCAGGCAACTTTCCGGTCCTTCATCTCGTACAATTCTTCATGAACGGCGCGCGCGACGGCGTCGTTTTCCTTGCCCTCCAGCACGAGACTCCGCGCGCGCTGCGTGACCCATCGGCTTGTCTGCTGCGCTGCGGCCGTATTTCCATGGCCGTCCGACAAGATCAGCGTCATACCGCCCCGTTGCTCAACGAGGCTGTGACTGTCGCCGCAGTATTCGGCACCGCTTTTTGCGACGCTCGCGATTCCAATTTTAATTTCCATACTACCACCAAACTACTTAATGCTAATTGCTATTCGCTTTAAAAACGCCTTGCTCCGTCACGATCCAGTCGACGCCGTAATCATACGGAAGTTTTGGAATATCCGCCGTAATCTGGCACTGGAACGCCGCCGCGATCCTGATCGCCTGCGTCGCTCTCGGCAAAAACGTGTCGTAATAGCCGCCGCCCATACCGAGCCTTGTTCCGTCCATACCAAAAGCCACACCGGGCACAATCACACAGTCGAGTTCCTCCGGCGGCAATATTTCGCGCCGTTCCTCCCGTACCGTCAGGATATGATAGGCACCGTATGCCAGAACGTCCATCGAAGGAACGAATGCCGCCTCCATCATACGCTTTCCGGTAATCCACGGAATCGCGACTCGCTTTCCCATGTCGATCAGCCTTGAAAGCAGCATATCCGTCTGTACTTCGTCTTCCATCGCCGCATATGCGAAAATCGTTTTCGCCCTTGTCAGCGCCTGATGGGAAAGCAACCGTTCCGTTATCGTCGAGCTGTACGCGGCGCGTTCGTCAGCGGAAAGCGCCCGCCGCACCGTGAGCATCCGCTTCCTGAGCGCCCTCTTTTGCCCGTCGAGATCGGCATGCTGCTCATTCATCTTTTGCCGATTCCTCAGCGGGCCATTCCTTCTCCGGCTCCATTTGCGGAGATTTTCCCTGCGTTATGTTGCGGCTGACCGCACTCCGCGTGACCTTGACGACCACTTTATCGGCAATCTTGAGATCGATCACATTGTTCTTGATTTCCACAATCTCACCGAAAATTCCGCCCACCGTGACGACCTTGTTTCCCTTATGCAGCGTTGCAAGCATATCGTCCCGCCGCCTCTGCTCTGCCCGCTGCGGACGATACAGGAAAAAGTAGAACGCGATCACCATGGCCACCAACGGTCCGTACGCACTCACCAATGCAATAATTCCTTCGTTCATCTATTTTCCCTCCACATTCTTTTCCGGCATTTGATAATTATTCCAAAAATCGCGACGAAACTCCGTGAAACGATTTTCCATGATGGCCTCTCGCATCGCACGCATGAACGCCTGCAAGAAAAACAGGTTGTGCAGCGTCAAGAGGCGCAGACCGAAAATCTCCCCCGCCCGCACGAGGTGACGGATGTAGGCGCGCGTGTAGCCGTTCCGACAGGCATAGCAGCCGCATCCCTGTTCCAATACCTCATGATCGTGCGTAAACGCCTGATTCTTCATCACGAGCCGCCCCGTCCATGTCATCGCCATGCCGTTTCGCGCAACCCTCGTCGGGAACACGCAGTCGAACATATCAATCCCGCGCGCCACGCCCTCCACGAGACAATCGGGCGTACCAACACCCATCAAATAACGAGGCTTGCCCTGCGGCAAATGCTCGGTCGAATGTTCGAGCATTTCATACATCAATTCTTTTGGCTCGCCGACGGAAAGACCGCCGACGGCATAACCGGGAAAGTCCATTGCAGCGAGCGCTTCCGCGCTCTCTGTGCGAAGATCCTTATACATGCCGCCCTGCACGATGCCGAAAAGCCCCTGATCATCGCGCGTCATTGCGTCTTTGCAGCGCTTTGCCCAGCGCAGGGTTCGTGCCAGAGACTGCTTCGCATAGTCATAATCCGCCGGATAGGGCACGCACTCGTCGAAAGCCATCACGATATCGGAACCGAGCGCCGTCTGTACTTCGACGGAAATCTCCGGCGAAAGGAATTTTTTCGAACCATCGATATGTGAGCGAAACGTCACACCTTCCTCGGTGATTTTCCGAAGCTCGCCGAGACTGAACACCTGAAAACCGCCGCTGTCGGTCAAAATCCCACGGTCCCAGTGCATGAATTCATGAAGCCCGCCAGCTTCCCGAACGAGGTCCATCCCCGGCCGTAAAAACAGATGATACGTATTCGACAAGATAATGCCTGCGCCGAGCTCTCTGAGTTCATCCGGCGAAACCGCTTTAACCGTCGCCTGCGTACCCACCGGCATGAAAATCGGCGTAGGGAAACTCCCGTGCGGTGTATGCAATACGCCCGCCCGCGCTCCGGTCTGCTCGTCCGTCTTTATCAATTCATATCCGATTGCGTTCAAATAAAAAGTCCTTTCATTTAAGAAAAAAACATTTTTGACACTAACAGAGGCATTATACAGCTTTTTCAAGTATTCAGCAAGCAAAGTGCGTCGATTTTGCACACAGACGCAAAAAAACTTCCGAAAATTATCTCGGAAGTTTTCATTTTAATCTTTATTTACGCAATACTTTTCAATCTCCCCGCGCCGCTGCATAGCAAAAATGCCCCAACGTCGATAGCCACGACAGTCGCCCCCACCGGCGTACCAGCGAGAACGGCAACGAGAATACCGAAAAGCGCACAGAAAACAGACAGCGCCGCCGAACAGACCGTCACCGCAAAAAATGTGCGGAAGAGCCGCATCGCGGACAGCGCGGGAAAAATGACGAACGCGGAAATCAAAAGCGCGCCGACAAGATTCATCGCCAACACAATGACGACCGCCACGACAAAAGCAAGCATCAGATTATAAAGGCCGGCGTTCGTCCCGACGGCCCGTGCGAAATCCTCATCAAATGCCACCGCAAAAATCTTATGGTAAAAGAAGATGAAGATCCCGAGCATCAAAACGGACAAAACGACGGAAATCCACATTTCGTCTCTTGTCAACGTTAAAATGGACGTCGCGCCGAACAGCGTACTGCAAACATCGCCCGAAAGATTTGCCGGGGGAGCGAAAATATGCAGCAAGAGATAACCAAAAGCCAAAGAAGCGACGGAGATCATCGCGATCGCAGCGTCACCTTTGATAATCGCATTCTTTCCTGCACGCAGCATCAAAACAGCGGCGAAAATCGTAATCGGAAGCACAATCGTCATTTTATTGGAAACGCCGACGACGGTGGCCACGGCCAGTGCGCCGAAAGCGACGTGGGAAAGCCCATCCCCGATGAACGAAAACCGTCTCAGCACCAATGTAACGCCGAGAAGCGACGAGCACAGCGCAATGAGAACGCCGACAATCAGCGCATACCGCACAAACGGATACGCCAAATAAAGCTGCAGCTTGACAAAGAGCGCTTCCATCAGCGTCTTTCCTCCTCTTCCCGCATATATTCATTCCGGGTTCCCCAAAAGACGCGTCCGCCCAGATGCAGGATATGCGTCGCGTAGGGCAGCGCCTCCGTGACGTCATGGGTAATCATCAGAATGGTGACGCCGGATTGATGCAAATCATGAATCACGCGATACATGTCAGCGGTCACTTCCGGATCGAGTCCCGCCGTCGGCTCGTCAAGAAGCAAAAGTTTTTGCGTCGCGCACAGAGCGCGTGCCAAAAGGACACGTTGCTGCTGCCCACCGGAAAGGTCGCGATAACAACGTTCCGCAAGCTCGGCGATCCCCATGCGCTCCATATTTCGTGCGGCAAGTTCTTTTTCCTCCGTTCGGTAAAACGGCCGAAATCCCATACGTCCCTGGCAACCCGAAAGAACAATTTCGCGCACGGAGGCGGGAAAATCTCGCTGCACTTCGGTCTGTTGGGATAGATAACCGATCTCCCGCTGACGGAGGCCGTCGCCGAAAACGATACTTCCTTTGAGCGGCGAACGCAGGCCGAGGATCGTTTTCATGAGCGTCGTCTTTCCCGCGCCGTTTTCGCCGACAATGCATAGATACATACCCGCAGACACGGAAAAACTCAAGCCGCTGACGACCACTTCGCCGCCATAGCCCAGCGACAAATTTTCGCAAACAATTTGCGGCATCAGTGCAACGCTTCCTTCAAAACATCAAGATTTTTCCGCATAACCGCAAGATAATTGTGTCCATAGGCCGCCTTGTCCCCGATGGTGGACTGCATAGAATCGAGAACAAGAATTTTCTGGTCATGTGTAGGCGTGTTGTAGAGAATCGTCTCGGCAACCTTGCGATTCCCCCCCTCAATCGTCAAAATGGCAGGAAGTTTCAGCTCGTCCAATTTTGCAGACAGGAAAGCGATCGTCTCGAAGCTTGCTTCGCTCTCAGCGGAGCATCCGGGGAAAGCGGCGTAATATTTGAGACCGTAGTCTTCCGTAAGATAACGGAACGGGAACCGGTCGCCGAAAAGCAACGTCTTTTGGGGCGAGGCGGCGACCACAGCTTCATATTCTTTGTCCACGGCGTTCAGTTTCGCACGGTACGCGTCGGCGTTGTCCTTATACGCCTGCGAATGAGCGGCGTCGGCGCGGCCGAGAGCATCGGCGATGGCCGCTACACAAATCTTTGCATTCTTCAGCGACAGCCAGATATGCTCGTCATACTCGGCGTCATGATGATCGTGCTTTTCTTCCTCATGCTTATGTTCTTCCTCATGCTTATGTCCTTCCTCGTGCTTATGCTCGTCCTTGTGTTCATGATCTTTGTGTTCATGTTCCTTATGCGCGTGATCTTTATGTTCTTTGTGTTCATCTTTATGATCATGTTCATGGTGATGGTGATGCTTCTCCATCCCCTCTATTTCTTCCTCATGCTTCAGCCTGTCGCCGAGCACGTCCATCAACCGCAATGCAACCATATTTTTATTGACCGCTTCTTTTCGCGCGTCCTCAATCCATTTATCCGACTCGCCGCCCACATAGATCAATACGTCGCAAGAAGAAATCTTCACAAGATCATCCGCCGTCGGCTGATAGCTGTGCATATCGACGCCGTTGTTGAGCAACATCGTCAACTCGGCGTTTGCCGCCTCGCCGCCGAGAATTTCCCATGTCCAGTCGTGAATGTGGAAAATCGTCGTAGCCATCTTCAGCTTCTTCGACGCATTTTTGTCTTCCGGCTTTTGTGCAGTTTGACTGCCACAGCCGCCAAGAAAAGTCAACAGCATCAGACACAAAAGAATCGATACTACCTTTTTCATATTGAACCCTCCAAACGATAAAAATCAAGTCAGCGACAATTCTCACATAGTCCGTAAAGCACTGTACGCCGTGCGTCGACGGTAAAATCATGGTCGGCAGAAATATGCCGCTGCATTTCTTCGAACTGTCCGCACCGGATGTGCAACAGTTTTCCACAGCTTTCGCATTTGCAATGCACGAGTATTTCCTCCGTAGGCTGTTCGCCCGTATACTCGAAGCAAGCCGCACTGTTCTCATCCACGATATATTTACGAAGCAATCCTGCGCGTACCAGCTCGTCCGTCTGCCGATACAACGTCGTCGTTCCGATAGGATGTCCCAATGCCTCAAAATGCGCTCTAATGTCCGCCACAGTGATATGCTCGCCGCGCCGTGTCTCCAAAAAATCCAGCAGCGCCGTTCGCTGCTTCGTTTTATATTTCATTGTATTTCTCCTTCCGGATAGGAAAATGAAATCGGAAACCGTTTCCTATTTTAACAGCCAAGAAATTACGTGTCAATAAAAACGGAAACAATTTCCGAATTTAATTCCATTCCTCGGTCAAAAAAAATCCCGTTGGCGATATAAACGCCAAACGGGATTCTTGCGGTCTTTCTTACTGCGCGTCAAAAAGAGGCATCGAAGCTAGGAAAATGATGTCCTTGCGTCTGGCGGCGGCGCCTTCCGCTACTGCGGCAGCCTCTCCCACGACGATTCCGCCCGCCGCTTCCGCGAGACCGCGCAGCGCATTCATCGAGCCGCCCCGACTGATGACATCGTCCAACAACAACACGTGTTTTCCGTTGATCCGCTCCACGTCTTCCTGCATGATGTAGAGCATCTGCTTCCCTTTCGTCGTGATCGAATGATCCACGACGCACAAGGGATTTTCCATATACGCTTTCACAGACTTACGAGCCGTAACATAGTGTTTGAACCCCATAAGCCGCGACAGTTCCTCCGCCAGCGGAATGCCCTTCGTCTCGGCAGTCAGGATAATCTCCGTTTCTTTCGGCACTTTAGGCAAAAGCGCTTTCGCACAGTTTTCCGTAAGCTCCACGTCGCCAAGCATGACGAACGCCGCGATTGCCTCCGTATCCGTAAGATTCAGGATTGGAAGCTGCCGCGTACAGCCCGCAATCTTAAGTTCATGAAATCGTGTCGCCATTGGTCGTTTCCTCCCCGTGTATCATACCCGATTTATTGCACAGAAAGCACTTTATAGTCCTGCGCCTCAACCGCTTCTTTAAGCTTCCCTGCGTCAACCTCCGCATTCAGTGCGACAACAGCTGTCCCCGCCGAATGACTGACTTTTGCCTCCGTCACTTCCGGAAGCGCCTCTAGAGCTTTCTTTACGCGCATCTCACAATGTTCGCACGTCATTCCCTCAATTTTCATGGTCTTTTCCATAGTTCGCACCTCTTCCTTTCGTTCTTCTGTGAGACCTGTATATTTTACTTCGCCGTACAACCTGAAAAAATTCAGCCGCAAGGCGTTCGTAACGACGCAAAAACTCGAAAGGCTCATCGCCGCCGCGCCGAACATCGGCGTCAGTTTCCATCCGAAAATCGGAATGAATACTCCAGCCGCCAGCGGAATTCCAATCAGATTATAAAAGAACGCCCAAAAAAGATTTTCTTTGATATTCACGAGCGTGGCGCGCGAAAGGCGAATTGCCGCCGCAACGTCGAGAAGACGGCTTTTCATCAGCACGACGTCCGCCGCATCCACAGCAATATCCGTACCCGCGCCAATGGCGACTCCTACGTCGGCACGCGTCAATGCCGGCGCGTCGTTGATTCCGTCCCCGACCATCGCCGTCTTGCCTTTTTCCTGCAAACCGCGAACGACGCTTTCTTTGCCGTCCGGCAGCACGCCCGCGACGACCTCTTCCACACCAGCTTCGCGCCCCACGGCGCGCGCCGTGCGCTCGTTGTCTCCCGTCAGCATAACCGTCCGAATCCCCATCGCGCGAATTTCATCAACAGCCTGACGGCTGTCTTCTTTGAGGACGTCGGCGACTGCGATTACGCCCAAAACCTTTTCCTCACAACCGAAGAAGAGGGGAGTTTTTCCTTGCTCCGACAGCATATCTGCTTTTTGACAAAGCGCTTCGGGAAGCGGTGTCTGTTCCGCAACGTACTGACGACTTCCACCGAAAATCCGTTGCCCATCAAGCACTGCAGAAAGGCCTCGCCCGGGAATTGCGGAGAAATCCTCCGTGGTTTTCGGCGAACGCCCTTCCGCTTCAGCCCGACGAAGTATCGCCCGTGCCAATGGGTGCTCGCTTTTTGCCTCCAGCGCCAGCGCGACGCGCAAAAGATTGTCGTCGTCCGCGCCTTCCGCCGGAAAAACATCCGTGACTTCCGGCTCTCCCTGTGTAATGGTTCCCGTCTTGTCCAGCGCGATGATACCGACTTTGCCAAGCGTTTCCAAAGAAGCCGCCGTCTTGAACAAAATGCCGTTTTTTGCACCGATCCCGCTTCCCGCCATAATCGCGACAGGCGTAGCGAGTCCCAGCGCGCAAGGACAACTGATCACGAGGACGGAAATTCCGCGCGCGACGGCAAATCCCGATTCTGCGCCCAACGCCAACCATACGATCGTCGTCACGACGGCGATTCCAATAACGATTGGTACGAAAACGCCGGATACTCGATCGGCGAGCTTCGCGATCGGCGCTTTCGTCGCCGCCGCATCCTCCACAAGCCGAATGACCTGTGCGAGCGTCGTATCCTCGCCCACGCGCGTCGCCCTGCATTTCAGGAAACCAGATTGGTTTAATGTTGCTGAAGAAACTTTATCGCCTTCCGTCTTATCCACGGGAAGGCTCTCGCCCGTCAGCGCCGACTCGTTTACTGCGCCGCCGCCCTCAATTACGACGCCGTCCACCGGAATCTGCTCACCGGGGCGTACGACAAATATATCGCCGATCTCCACATCGGCGGCGGATACGACCGTTTCCGTCCCATCCCGCATGACCGTCGCCGTGCGCGGTGCAAGCCGCATCAATCCTTTCAGCGCATCCGTCGTTTTCCCTTTCGAGTGCGCCTCAAGCATTTTCCCAACCGTAATCAGCGCAAGAATCATCGCCGCCGACTCGAAATACAAATCTTCATGGTACGCCATCATTGCGTCCATATCGCCCGAAACGCCCGTCATTAAGAGAAGCGCGCCAACGCTGTACGCAAAGGACGCAAACGAGCCGAGAGCGACCAGCGCGTCCATATTCGGCGCGCCGCCCAACAGACTTTTCACGCCGCTTGTGAAAAACTCCTGATTAATGACCATCACGACGCCCGCAAGAATCATCTGCACGATTCCCTGCGCAAGCATATTACCGTCCAAGAAATCCGGAAGCGGCCAACCAAGCATCATGTGCCCCATGGAAAGATACATCAGCGCGGCAAGAAAGCCCATCGACGCGAAAAGCCGACGCCGAAGCGCGGGCGTCTCACGGTCTTTCAAGAGCTCCTCGTCCGGCGCGCTGTCTGTGGGCTCTTTTTTTCGGGCCGCGTCTTTAAGCGACGCGCCATAACCCGCCTCCTCGACGGCGGCGATAATGGCCGCCGGATCTGCACTGCCCTCGA
>JAEEGL015625382.1_pt1 | contig 15631 bp, 15 predicted proteins | sample 9134231 | NCBI WGS metagenome assembly JAEEGL01 (sample SAMN16246548, study PRJNA631951) | gut metagenome | biome: gut microbiome; feature: rumen; material: fiber-attached | host: Bos | place: Iran: Karaj | collected 2018-10
AAGATGATAGTTTATTACTTACATTACCTATAAAGAAATCTGCAGTATTCTTTATTAGAATGTTTAAATTCTATGTATTTGAGCTTATATTTAATAGTTTATTTTTAATACCAGCAATATTATGTTATGCAATTAATGTAAATCCAAGTATTGGTTTCTATTTTATTTCTTTACTTGCCGTATTTTTACTTCCAATTATTCCAATTGTACTTTCATCGATTTTAGGAATAGCTATATCATTTTTATCTTCTAAGTTTAAGAATAAGAATATTATGCAAACTATTATTTCATTCATATTAATTATAATATTGTTTGCACTTTATTCTAAAATAGGAGATTTTCTAAATGATATCGTAGCACATGCTAAAAGTGTTAATGATATTATCACTAAAATATATTATCCAGCCGGATTATATATAAATTTAATCCTAGACTTTAAAATAAAAGATTTATTAATTTTTATAATTATTAATATTATTCCATTTATTGTATTAATAATTACATTACAAAATATTTATTTTAGTATTAATTCTAAATTAAAAATAGTTAAAAAAATTGGTAGTCATAATAGTAATACTAATTATAAAGTTGTAACTTTATCTAAACAAAGATCGTTTATTAAAAAAGAAGTTAAAAGACTTATTAATACACCAGTATATATCTTAAATTCTTGTTTTGGACTTATTATATATGTAGCAGGTGTAATTACCCTTATGGTTAAAGCAGAATCATTAACTAAAATGCTTATGTCAGAAACAGGAGTTCCTTTATTTGATTTTACAAAGAATATGCCAATTGTAATGCTTTGTTTAATTATTGCAACAGCACTTTTAACTAATCTTACTTGTTCAATGGTATCACTTGAAGGTAAATCATTTAATATACTTAAGAGTTTACCATTAAGACCAATAGATATAATTATGTATAAAGTTAATACTACTTTAATCGTAGTAGTTCCAATTATTTTAATGGGTCTAATAGTTAGTTCAATATATTTTAAATTTAATTTACTTATAATTCTTTTATTAGCAATATGTTCTTATGTTTTACCATTAATATCTGGGCTATTAGGAATTATAGTTAATATTAAATTTCCTAAATTAGATGCTAAAGATGATACTGAAGTAGTTAAGCAAAGTATGTCATCACTTATCTCAGTAATGGCAGGTATGTTCTTAACAATTATTTCGGTTATGGGTATATTAAAACTAAGTGATTTAATTAATATTAATTTAGTTATTCTTATAATTACTTGTATATACTCAATAATTGCTTTAGTTTTATATGTATATGCTTTAAAGAAAAGTAGTAAAGAGTTTAATAAACTAGTGGTGTAATATGCATAAAGGGATCGATAATTATAAAAATGATTGTTATTACTTAGATAAAGTTAAACAAGCAATTGAAGAACACAGAACAGTATTTTTAGATATTGATGGAGTTATACAACCATGTACTCAAAAGAGACATGATCATGATAATGAATATTTAAAAAAATATTTATATGAGAAGTATAGCGATTCAAGATACTTAGATATGAAATATTATGATGCAGGTGCGGTCTTTTATGACTGGAGACCATCATCAGTTGGTTTCTTAAGCGAACTCTTAGATGTTACATATTCAAATATTGTTCTTTCTAGTGATTGGAGATATGGCCATTCATGGGATGAATTAAAAGCTTTCTTTAAATTATATAATTTAGATGATTATTTAGTTGATAGAACACCTTATGATGATACTTTTCATAAACTTTATTATCATCAAGACTCTATAAATGAATATTTAAAAAAACATCCAGAAATAAAAAAATATATTGTTTTAGATGATATAAATCTATATGAATACTTTGGCGAAAACTTTAGACATATTCGAAATGGTTCATTATCCGAAAGTGATTTTGATTATGCAAGATTAGTTTTAAATAGTACACCGAATATAAGAATTGAAAATGATATATTATACTTTGATGATTTTCTTCAAGTCCATTTTAATATATTTGAAAAAGAAGGATATAAGTTCTTATATATAGATTCAGTATGGTGTAAATATACTTCAATGTATATTGATACATATCTAACTTATATTTTAGCTTATCTTTATAAAAGATATACTGATGTAGATGAATTCTTCTTATATGACGAAAGACTTAAGATTAATAATTTGGGAATAGGTTATAAAGATGATTTAGGTACATACTCAATATCTAATGATTATGATAGAGATAAAGTTAAATATAATATTAAAAGAAAAGTATTGAAAGAAGGATTAAATTAATCCTTCTTTTTTATTATTTTGAAAAAAATAAAAAAATTTACATTTTTTTTGATTATGTAACTTACTTGTAACTTTAGCTTCATATAATGAAGATGTAAAAAGGAGAGAGAAATATGGAAAATTTAGAAAGAAAGTTTAATATTACATTTATTTCAGTAAGTTTATTTGTTCTATTATCATTATTAGGACTATATATCTTATTAGAAATTGAATCGGCAAAACCAAGTATTAATTTAAGCGCTGAAAGTTACAATATCGTTGAAAATATAATATAATAAGAAAGTGGAGTGAGAAATATGGAAATACTAAAAGTAGAAAATTTAACTAAAATATATGGAAAAGGATCAACTGAAGTAAGAGCACTTGATGATGTATCTTTTTCAGTTAAGAAAGGTGAATTCGTTGCAATTGTTGGTGCATCTGGTTCAGGTAAATCAACACTTTTACATTTACTTGGTGGTGTTGATAGACCTACATCAGGTAAAGTATTTATAGATGGTGAAGATATATTTAAACTAAATGATGAAAAGTTAGCAATATTTAGAAGAAGACAAGTAGGACTTATTTATCAATTCTATAACTTAATACCAATTCTAAATGCTGAAGAAAATATAACTTTACCATTATCTTTAGATAATAGAAAAGTAGATCAAGATGAACTTGATGAGCTTATTAAATTATTAGGTTTAGAAAGAAGAAAGAAACATTTACCTAATGAATTATCTGGTGGACAACAACAAAGAGTATCAATTGGTAGAGCATTAATTACTAGACCTACAATTGTTTTAGCAGATGAACCAACAGGTAACTTAGATTCAAAGTCAAGTGATGAAATAGTTGCTTTACTAAAGAAATCTAATAAAGAATATAAACAAACTATCGTTATGATTACTCATAACATGGAAATAGCTAAAGAAGCAGATAGAATTATTAAAATCGAAGATGGTCGTATTGTTGAGGAGGTTTAATTATGAACTTACTTAATAAATTAACTATTAAAAACTTAAAATTAAATAAGAAAAGAACAATTGTTACAATAATTGGTATTGTACTTTCAATTGCACTTTTAACAGCAGTTTCATCATTTTATAAAAGTGGACTTGATGCTTTAATAAATTATGAAAAAGTTATAACTGGTAACTATCATGTTAAATTTAGTAATGTAAAAAAAGAAGATTTAGATAAAATTAATTTACATGAAGGTGTTGAATTTGCAAGTGTAACTCATGGAGTTGGTTATGCTAAAGTACCTTCAGTAAATGAAGCTAAACCATATGTATATATCTTAGGATATACTAAAGATTCATTTAATCAATTAGGAGTAAAACTTGAAAAAGGTAGACTTCCTGAAAACGATTCAGAAGTACTTGTTCCAAATCACTTATATACTAATGGAAGAGTTAATTATCAAATAGGTGATAAAATCACTTTAGATGTTGGTTCAAGATATATTAATGGTGAAGAAGTAGATCAAACAGTTCCATATGAAAAAGAGGAAACCTTTAAAGCTAAAACTAAAAAAGAATATACAGTTGTAGGTACAATTGGAAGCCCAATCAGACAAGTTGAAGCGTTTTCTGCTCCTGGTTATTCTTTAATTACTTTATATGATTTAAAAGATACTGATACATATAATGTTTATATTAGATTTAAAGCTAACAGATTAAAAGATGCATACTCGTATATTGCAGACTTTGAAGGAATAAATAAAGATATTTTTGTTAAAGCAACAGATCCAAATTATTTGCCTTCACAAGAAGAATCAGAAGAATTTAATAAAGAATTTAAAAAAGCAAAATATGAAATGCATATTAATCAATATTTATTAGAATTCGAAAAGGATCCAATTAGAGGTTCTGCTATGGGAAGTCTTTCAAAAGTAATAATGATTGTATTAATCATTATAGTAGTTACTTCAGTATTCTGTATTAAGAATAGTTTTGATATTTCAATAACTGAAAAAACTAAACAATATGGAATGTTAAGAAGCGTTGGTGCTACTAAAAAACAAATTAGAAAGAATGTACTTTATGAAGCTACTATTCTAGGACTTATTGGTATTCCTATTGGAATTATCTTAGGACTTATTGCAACTGCAATTCTAATGGTAATAACTAATAAATTAATGGCAGGAGCTTATGATGCATCAATGGAATTACATATGGTTATATCATGGGCAGCAATCCTTGTATCAATTATGTTAGGTGTAGTTACAATTTACTTATCAGCTTTAAGAAGTTCTATTAGAGCATCTCATGTATCTCCAATTGAATCAATTAGAAACTCAGCTAATATTAAATTAAAGAAAAAGAGTTTAAAAGTACCTAAAATAATATCTAAGATATTTAAAATAGGTGGAGAAATAAGTTATAAAAACATTAAAAGAAATAAAAAGAAATTTAGAACAACAGTAATCTCAATTGTTATATCTGTTGCAGTATTCATTGGTTTAACTTACTTCATGGAAGCTATGGTTGATTCAATTAAAACTGAAATAACTTATAGTGATCATAATATTAATGTGACAATAGATAATCCAGTAGATAAGACATTTAATACGTATTTAAATTATAAAGATATAGATTATGTAGAAAAATTAACTGTATGGAAAAGATCAATAATTTCACCAACTAATTTAAAAAATACTAAAGAATTTATTGATTATGAAGGTGATGAATATCAACATTATAGTGCAATACTTGATGTAGTTGCTCTAGATGATGATTCATATAATACTTATTTAGAAGAACTTAAAGCAGATAAAAAAGATTTAAAAGATAGTGGAGTACTTATTAATAAATTAATAAGAGAAAAGAAAAAACTAAATGAATTTGAAATTAAATCAGGAGATACTATATCGGGTGATAAAGAATATAATGATCCAGATTTAAAAGTAGGTTTAGTTACAGATGTTAGACCATTTAGTTTAGGTAATGAAACAAGTAATACTTATTATGTAATGAGTATGAGTAACTTTCAAAAGTTATTTAATAAATCAGGCACTTCATTATATATTGCAATCCAATCAAGTAATGCTAATAAAACCCAAGATAGACTTGAAGAAGTATTAAAGAATGAAACTAATTCATATAATATTGAAAATATTGATGAAAATGTAAGAGAAATGAAGAATATTGTATTACTAATCGGTATCTTCTTATATGGATTTATCACTGTAATTACTTTAATTGGAGTTACTAATATATTTAATACAATTACTTCTAATATAGCTTTAAGAAGTCAAGAATTTGCAATGTTAAAATCAATTGGTATGACTAAAAAAGAATTTGATAATATGATTAGACTAGAAAGTATATTTATTGGTATTAAAGCATTATTATTTGGTATACCTTTAGGTTTAGGTCTTTCTTACTTAGTATACTTATCAGTAGGTAAGAATGAATTATTATCTTATTCAATACCATTTAAACCAATTATAATTGCATCTATTACTGTATTCTTACTAATAACTATTCTTATGAGATATTCAGTTAAGAAATGTGAAAATCAAAATATTATTGAAACAATTAGAAATGAAAATATTTAAAAGGAGAATTAATTTTCTCCTTTTTAATTATTAAGTATTCTTCTTATGTTATAATTGAAGAGGTGAGTATAATGAATATATTACTTATTGAAGATAATGAAATGATTATTAAAGGTCTTGTTTATTCTTTTAAGAATAGTGACTATAAGTTAGAATATAGGACTAGTGTATTAGATGCTAAAAACTATCTTTTAAATAATAAACCGGATTTAATAATACTAGATGTAACTTTACCTGATGGTAATGGTTTTGATTTATATAAAAATACTATTCAAGATATAGAAATACCAGTTATATTTTTAACTGCATTAGATGATGAAAACGATATTGTTAATGGTTTAGAACTAGGAGCAGAAGATTATATAACTAAACCTTTTAGTACTAAAGAACTTATGGCAAGAATTAATAAAATACTTTTAAGAAAGAAAAAGAAAAATATAATAAAAGTAAATGATTTAAAATTTGATTTAGATAGTATGAGTCTTACTAAAGGAGATAAATTAATAGACTTATCTCCATTAGAATTGAAAATAATTAATCTATTATTTGTAAATAAAGGTACTGTAATTACTAGAGATACTTTACTTGATAAAGTATATGATTGGACAGGTAATTATATAGATGATCATACAATTACAGTATACTTTAAAAGAATAAGAGAAAAACTTGGAGAAGACTCTATTAAAACAGTTAAAGGAATAGGTTATAGAATAAATGAAGAATAATATTAATTATAAAAAATATATTTTATTTTCTTTATTAGTTAGTATTCTTTTTAGTTTTATTTTTTATATTTCTAATGATATAACTTATAAGAATTATTCTTATAATTATAATCTAGAAGTAGAAAAGTTACTTACAATTGTTAAGGAAAAGAATCCAGATATTGATACTAATGAAATAATTAAAGAACTTAAAGACACAAGTAGTGATTCTACTTTTAAATCTTATGGAATTAATATAAATGAAAAGTCTATAATTGATGCTAATAATAAAAGACATAATAGAAATAAGATTATTTCTTTATGTATGTTTTTAATTTCTTCCATAATTAGTATTTTAATATTTGTAATATATACTCATAAAAAAGAAAAAGAAATTAATAAGATTACTAATGTTATTAAAGAAATAAATAAAAAGAATTATGAATTAGATATTAAATCCTTAAGTGAAGATGAGTTATCTATACTTAAAAATGAAATTTATAAAACAATGGTTAATTTAAAAGAAACTAGTGAGATAAGCTCTAGTGATAAAGTAAATCTAAAGAAAAGTCTTGAAGATATATCTCATCAATTAAAGACACCATTAACTTCAATTTTAATTATGTTAGATAACTTAATTGATGATCCTGATATGGATTCAAATACTCAACAAGACTTCTTAAGAGATATAAAGTTAGAAACTAATAAGATTAACTTCTTAGTTCAAAATATACTTAAACTATCTAAGTTTGAATCTAATACAATTGAGTTTATTAAAAAAGAGGAAAGTATTTCTAATTTAGTAAATGAATCTATTAAGAATGTTGATGTACTTATGGATTTAAAAGATATTAAGATTAATAAAAAAATTATTAATGATTCAAAAGTTAATATAGATTTAGTATGGCAAAAAGAAGCTATTACTAATCTAATTAAGAATGCAATTGAGCATTCTAAAACAAATAGTAATGTAGATATAATTATTGATTCTAATAATGTATATTCAAGTATTAGAATAATTAATTATGATGCAGAAATAGATAAAAAAGATTTAAAACATATATTTGATAGATTCTATAAATGTAAGAATTCTAATAAAGATTCAATTGGTATTGGTTTAGCTTTAGCTAAATCAATCGTAGAATCTAGTAATGGAACTATTATTGTAGAATCCAATAAAGAAAAAACAGTTTTTGAAGTAAAATACTATAAGATATAAGAGTGATTATTATGAAGAAAAGATTAAAAATAGGAATATTTATGGATAGTTATTATCCTGCGATAGATGGAGTAGTTTTAGTTATAGATAATTTATGTAAAGAATTATCTAAATATAATGATGTAGTTTTAGTAATACCTTATACTAATACTATTGATGAAGATAAGGATAAACCTTATAAGATTATTAGAATTAAAAGTGTAGATGTTCCATTCTCTGAATATAGATTAGGTATACCATCTCTTAAACATACTAAATCTTATAAAAAGTTATTAGATGAAAAATTTGATATAATTCATATTCATAGTCCTTTTACAATTGGTAAGTTAGGTACTGATTTAGCTAAAGATTTAGATATTCCATCAGTATGTACAATGCATACAAGATTTGATTTTGAAATTAGAAAAGTAGTTAAGAATGAAGCTATTAATAAATTAATAATTAAAAAGATTATTAAAGTATTTAATAAGTGTTATGCAGGAATTGCAATTAATTCTAAAATGATTAAAGTATTTAAAGATTATGGTTATAAAAAAGAACCAACTATTATTTATAATGGTACTGATCTAAAACCACTTAAAGATAATAAATATGTAGATATTATTAATGAAAAATATAATATAAAAGATACTAATAATATTCTTTTATTTGTAGGAAGAATAACATCAGTTAAGAATATATTCTTTATTTTAGATTCACTTAAACTTTTAAAAGAAGATGGATTTAAATATAAAATGTTCTTTGTTGGAAGTGGATCTGACGAAAAGAAATTAGCAAGTAAGATACTTGAATATAACTTAAGTGATTGTGTTATTATGACTGGTCAAATAAAAAATAGAGAAGAATTAAGCGCAATGTATAAAAGAGCAGATTTATTTCTTTTTCCATCATTATTTGATGCATCAAGTTTAGTTCAAATTGAAGCTGCTGTTAATGAAACTCCAGGTTTATTTATTAATGATTCTGTAACTGCAGATACAGTTACAAATGAAGTAAGTGGATTCACAAGTGAATTAGATGAAACAAAATATAAAGATAGAATTAAAGAAATATTAAGTGATAAGAAACATCTAAAAGAAGTATCTATAAATGCTCATAAGATGTTAGGTAAAACTTGGGATGAAATAAGTAAAACTACTTATGAATTCTATTTAGATTTAATTGAAAAATATAAAGAAGAAAATAAGTAAAACTTATTTCTTTTTTATCATGAAGTTCTTGTTGACTTTTAAATCTTTAAATATATAATATTTTATACAAGAAGGAGACTATATGAAAGTAATATTTAGTGATATTGATGGTGTTTTAGATGATAATAATAGTTTAGATAGACATATTTTTCGTTTAGAAACTTTACATGGTGATCATACTCCATTTCAAATGATTGATGAAAGTAAAATTGAATTACTTGCTGAAATTTGTAAGAGATACGGTGCAAAATTAGTATTTTGTTCATATTGGAAAATATTTTTAGATTCTAATGGAAAATGTGATTCTGATATTCTTTTAAAGAACATTCTAGAAAAATTAAAAGAAAATGGAATCGAAGAAATTGAATTTACACCAGATGTTGAAAATAATGATTTTTGGTATCATGCAAAAAGTAATGAAATTAATGCATATTTAATTAATAATCCTGAAGTAGATTCTTATTGTGTAATTGGTGATAGACTTGATGAACTTGAATTACATAAGAATAATTTATTACTTACTTCTTGGAATGAAGATGGTAGAGGTAATGGTGGTTTACTTCCTTATCATTCTAAAGAAATAGGAAAGATTTTAAGTAGAAAAATTAAATAAGAGGATTGATGAAAGTTATATTTACTGATATAAGTGGAGTATTAAGAAAAAGCAAATAATTTAGGTTATTTGTTTTTTTGCCCTTTAAATAATATAATATAAATAGAATGAAGGTGATTTAAGTGAAAGTGATATTTTTGGATATGGATGGTGTAATGATTGATGAGAATACATCTATATATGAAGGAAAACATTTTGATGATTATTTAAAATATACATTTCTTTTAAATGATAAATTTAAAATTTTAAAAACAATCTGTGATAAGTATGGTTTATCTGTAGTCGTTTCATCTTCGTGGAAAGTAGGTAATGAGAAACCTGAAACATGGGAAGAATGTAGAAGTCTATATGATTTAATAAATAAATTTAAACAATATAATATTCCTTTTGCTGGTGTAACACCAAGTGTTCCTAATCCTGAATTACCATGGGGACAAAAAATGTGGAAAGAATTTGATATTCAAGCTTATCTTTTCTTAAATAGAGATGTAACTCATTATGTAATTGTTGATGATGCATTTGAAAATGATTTAGATTCACTTAAAGATCACTTAATTAAAACTAAATATAATGAGGATGGAATTGGTAATGGAGGTTTGTTACCTCACCATATAAATGAAGTAAAAGATAAATTAAAACCAAGAGAGTCTTATACTGAAGATGAAATGAAAGAAAATCTATTATATAAACAAATAATGGATTCTGAATTTAATCTTATTAATTCTGGAACTGAAGGATTATTTATAAAAAATGAAGAATATGTGATAAATCTACTTGTTACATATGATAAAAAATCTGTGCTTTACCATTGGTATGATATTTATGATGATGATAAATGGGGAGTATTTAATACTTATGAAGATTTTCTTGAATTATTAAGATACTTTAATATAATTGAAAGAAATGATGATGAAAAAAAGCTAATGAGAAGATGCTAGTTTATATGCATCTTTTTTATGTAAATTAAATGCTCTATTACATAACAAAAAATATAATCATGTTATAATTATTTTTAGGATAGAGTGATTATATGAAAAAGATTATTATAACATTAGTTATTGTATTTATAATTGGCGTTGTTTTAGTGTTTGGCGTTAATTGTTTTGTTAAATTATCTACTAAAAAAAGAATAATAAGTGATATTAATAATTTACCTAATGTTGATTGTATCTTAATACTAGGTGCTGGTATTGATGGCGATAGACCAAGTTTAATGCTTGAAGATAGATTAAAAGCTGGTATTAAACTTTATGATAACAACATCTCACAAAAAATGGTTATGAGTGGAGATCATGGAAGAAAAGAACATGATGAAGTAAATATTATGAAGAATTATGCTATGGAATTAGATGTTCCAAGTAGTGATATATTTATGGATCATGCAGGATTCAGTACATATGAAAGTATGTATAGATTAAAACATATATTTGGTGCTAAAAGCGTTGTAATTGTATCTCAAAAATATCATCTTTATAGAAGCATATACATTGCTCGTTCTTTAGGTTTAGATGCCTATGGATATGCCGCTGAAGATATTAAATATTTTGGTGATTCTTATAGAGAATTTAGAGAGATACTTGCAAGAGATAAAGACTTTTTTAAATCTATTTATAAACCTAAATCTACATATTTAGGAGAAACTATAGATTTAACTGGAAGTGGTGATGTAACTAATGACTAATATAAAAGATTTATTTAATTCAATTGCTAAAGAAGCATCAACTGGTAGAGTTGATTGTGGAATGATGTATAATGTTTTATTCGAAACAAAAATAAATGGAGAAACTATTTATTCATCACCTGAAGATATTAAAAATAATAGTATATATTATGTACCTACACTTGAAATAAATAATGAAGAAGAACTCTTCAATACTTTATTTGAGTATTATGAAAAAGCAAAAGATTTTTATGCAGGAAAGATTGATGAAGAAGACGATTTTGATAAAACTATTCTTACTTGTTTATGGAATAATGCGACAATGGAAGACTTTCAAAATCCAATTAATTATATAAATAAATATATTTCATTTATGGATAAACCTTTAGATCTAAGTGATGAATATGCCTCAATTGGGTTTAGTGAAATCTTAGATAGTAATTTAGAAATTAGTTTAAAACAAGAACCATATTATGAAGAAACACCATATGGTTTATATGTAAGAAGTTCTAATGGAGATTTATTTTATGATTATCCAGTAGTTAGATTTGGTATTAAAGATGACACAGCATATATTTATGCAGTACAACAATTGTCTAAAAAAGATGAATCAACAGAAAACGAAAAATATAATAAAAAAATACATAGAAAACTATTCAAAGTAAATGAAAATTTTGAAAAGGAAGATGAAATAGATAATATTACTAATCCAGAAAACATAACTGGTATTAATCCATCTGCATTAGTATCTCTTTCTGTTCTTTTTTCTAAATTAGAGGAAGTAGGTATAACAAATATTGAAGTACCTTCATTCTTACCAATTAGATATAACGCAAAAGAAAAATCTTATTTAGTAAAAATTGAACAATTAAAAAAAAGAAATCATCCTTCTGAAGAACTAGAATATATTTATGATAAATTAGTACAAGAGCACGAAACAATTCAAAGAAATATTTCTGATAAACTATTAAGAAATATAAGAAGACTTGAATATAATTTTAATAATATTGATGTTACAAGTTATCCAATGGAATTAGATACAAGTACTCATATTAATTTAAGTGAATATGAATATTGTAACAATCCTTTATTACAAGAAATATATGAGTTAAATAAGAAGAAAAGTTACAAAAAGTAAATTTAATATGTTATTATAAATATAAGAGAAAAATGGAGGATATTATGGTAGAAATTAAAGATTATAAATGGATAATGAGAGAAAATACACTAGAAGTTAATACGGTAAATTACTATGTAAAAATAATACCTAGAAATTATAATTTAGATTTACAAATTTTTGAAGACGGAGTAAATGTTGCTTTAACTTTAAAATTTTTAACATATGAAGAAGCAATTGATTTTACTCAAAACGTTATTAAGAATCGTCAACATTATTATCCTACTTTAGAGGAAATTAAAGAAAAATATGATGAATTAAATATTGATAAACCTAAAGCTTTAGTTAGAAAAAAGAATAATTTAACTAATAAAACTAATAATAAATAGATGTTTTTGATAAACATCTTTTTTATTCTCTTAATTAGAGAATTGTAAAAAATATTAAATTCTCTTTTTAGTTCGTGTTATTTATTTTATAATTTTGATAGTCTAAATGTATGCTAGCAAGAAGAAGGAAGAGGTAAAATGAATCAAGAAAAAATTGGTAAATTTATTAGAGAGAAAAGAAAAGAAAAAGATTTAACTCAAGAAGAATTAGCATCTATTCTAAGAGTAAGTAATCGTACTATTAGCAAATGGGAAAATGGTGTATGTTTACCTGATTATTCAATTATTAATGAATTATGTTCAAACTTAGATATTTCTATTAATGAATTCTTATCAGGTGAAGAATTAGATGATGATTCTTATCAAAAAAAGTTAGAAGAGAATATGATTAAAAGTATTACTTATAAAGTAAGAAGAAATAATAGAAAAATATTTTTTATAATTGCAATTGTTTTAGTTTTAATTTCATTAATTGGATTTGGAATTAAACATGTAATGTTCTATTATGAAAATGAAATTGATGAAATGATTAAACAAAGGCAAAATGATTTAAACAATAGAAAAATTATTAATGAAAAAATAACTCAAAATAATTTAGCTAATCAAAAAATTGGTGAAGATTTTAATGGATATAATATTTATATTCCAGAAGGATTTAAATTAGAAAATGATATAACAAAAATGGGTTTCCTAGTTAATAGCGAATGTAGAATATTCTATAATAATTTAAGAAAAGCTGATGAAGGATATAATACATATGATGGTTATATAAGAGCATGTACAAATGATAGATTTTATGAAGAATCTCAAATCGATGTATATGATTCATATTTAGATGAAACAGTTGATTTGAATTATTATGGTAATCAAAAGAAATATTTGGAAATGAAAGATGTTAATATATTTTCAAGTAAAAAAGATATTATGATGTATAATTTCTTAGTTAATGAATTTTCAAGAGCTTGTTATGATGATAATAATTCCTTGATACCATGTGGAAATTTAGAAACTCATTTATTTGAAGGCGAAGGTAAACTTAAAGATGATAATTATTTAAAAGGTTATTATGAATATATGAAAAAAGATAATTCTCAATATGTTCTATTATATGGGTTATATAATAGAGTAGATTATTACAAACAAACTAAAGGTTATGGTAAAACACCATCAAGTTATAAAATAGAAATATTTGATAAAAAGAATGTTTTAAGTGAAGAAGAAATTAAAAAAATTATTAATAGTTTTGCACCAATTACTAATGAGATAGATTTTTAATAAATCTATCTTTTTTCTTCTGTTAGTTGATTTTTGATTTTATTGCATAGTCAACTAATAGTTCATATACTTATAGTAATAAGACTGATATTATTTATGTATGCTAGCAAGAAAAAAGAAGGTGGGAAAATGAATCAACAAAGAATTGGACAATTTATCAAAGATTTAAGAAAAGAAAAAGAATTAACTCAACAAGATTTAGCAGATATGTTAGGTGTAACTAATCGTGCTGTATCTAAATGGGAAAATGGTTTATCGTTACCTGACTATTCAATATTAAATGATTTATGTGAAATATTAGATATTTCAATAAATGAATTATTATCTGGTGAAAAACTAGATAAAAAAGATTATCAAAAAAGTTTGAAGAAAATGTATTTAATTCAATAAGTTATAAAATAAAAAAGAATAATAAAAAAGCAACTATTATTATTCTATATATTATTCTATTTATTGTTATATTTGCTTTTTCTGCATATAAAGCATTTAATTATAGTATTTATGATATTAAAGAAAATATTCAATATAGAAATTCGTTTGTTAAGAATGTCGAATTAATATTTAAAGATATTGAAAAGAATGATTTAGCTAATAAAATAGTTATGAATGAAAATTTATCTATTTATATACCAGATGGTTTTAAAGAACATACTGATTTAAAAGAAACATCTTTAATTCAATCTGGATGTGATACTTTTATAAAGAATTATAAAAGTAAATATGAAAATGATGGATATATTCAAATATGTAGAAAAGAAGTATTATATCCATTAGATGATTCAGAAGAATCTATTATTAATTATTTAGAAAAGAAAAAACTATATGATTCATATGATTATATTAATTATTATTATAATATGAAAAATGTAAATATATTTTCTTGCTTAAATGATATTAAAGCATTTGATTATTTAACAAATCGTTATGGAAATGTTCCCGATGAACAAACAAAAATATATATGTTAAAGAGTAAAGAAATAAAGAGTAGTATTTATACTGCTAATATAGATAATGAATCTAAAAGTGAAAGAAAATACTATGGCGCATATATAACTGAAAAAGGTATTCATACAAATCCTTTAGCTTTACATTATAGTGATCAAGAATATATATTACATATTGAAGATGCTACTAATTCTATTAGTATTGATGATGTAATTAAAATAATAGAAAGCATTAAAGTTCGTGGTGAAACCGGATTTGCAAAATTCTTAAGAGAGTAATACTCTCTTTTTTATGTTATACTAAAATAAATAAGGAGGAGTATGGATTTAAGTAAATTTACTGAAGAAGAAATTATTAAGCTTTTTAGAAAGAAAAGAAATAGGAGCAGCAGAACTAACTGATAATGGAATATGTCCAACATGCTTTAATAGAAAACATAATGGTGTAGTTTTTGGAGATGATACTAATAAAACTATCTATGAAGATGAAGACTTCACTTGCTTCTTAGTTGGTAATCCAAGATGTGAAGGTCATGTAGCTATCTCAACAAAAATACATTATAAAGATATGATGGAAATACCTGATGAAATTGCAGCAAAGATTAACGTTTTATCTAAACACATAATGAATGTAATAAGAGAAACTTATAAATCAGAAAGTGTTTATTTATGCACTATGTGTGATGGACCAATGAA
>JAEEGL017262423.1_pt1 | contig 15631 bp, 11 predicted proteins | sample 9134231 | NCBI WGS metagenome assembly JAEEGL01 (sample SAMN16246548, study PRJNA631951) | gut metagenome | biome: gut microbiome; feature: rumen; material: fiber-attached | host: Bos | place: Iran: Karaj | collected 2018-10
AGCGTCCTGAAGCGGTTTTAGAAGCGGAAAACGGGATCTCTCCCGGAACGGAAGATTAAGAACCGGTGCATAGGCTGCACACCGGAGGAAAGGAAGACGGATATGGCACTGCTGCTTCTTCGTCAGGTTGTGACGATGTTTATTCTGATCGCGGTGGGCTACGTGCTCTACCGCACGAAGAAGATCTCCGGGGAATCGGGGAAGATCTTCGGGAATTTGCTGATCTATGTTTCACTTCCCTGCGTCATCGTAAAGAGCTTCCTTATCGGCAAAACTCCCGAGATGACGAGAGGGCTTCTTATCAGCGCGGCGGCGGCCCTCGCATCGCTCCTGATCTCCATGCTGATCTCGGCGCTCTTCTTTAAGAAGGACGGGATCGCATCCTTCGCCGGCGCGTTCTCCAACCCCGGTTTCTTCGGCATTCCGCTCATCACCGCGAGCCTCGGCGAGGGGGCGGTGGTGTATGTCGCGTTCTACATCGCCTTCCTGAACCTGCTGCAGTGGTCCTACGGGACGATGCTGCTGACGAGGAGGGCGGGGAAAAAGGAGAAAGCAGGCGCCGGTTTTGCCGCCGCGGCGCTCGCCATGGCAAAGCGCCTTATCACCGCGCCGTTCATGATCGCGATCATCATCGGCCTTCTCCTCTACGCCTCGGGGATCACGCTTCCCTCGGTCATCACGCAGTCCGTCGGAATCCTCGCGGGCCTCAATACGCCGGTCGCGATGTTTGCCATCGGCGTCTATCTCGCGGGGGTAAAGCCGGCGGTCATGCTGCGCAGGAAGAGCCTTCCCGTGATCTCTCTGGTCCGGCTCGTCCTCGTGCCGCTCGCAACCCTTGTGATCCTCTTCCTGCTTCCGTCCTCCTGCCCGGAGGAGCTCCCGCTGGCGATCCTTATCTCCAGCGCCTGCCCGGTGGGCTCCAACATCGCTGTCTACGCGCGCCTCTACGGCGCGGATGACGCCTACGCGACGGAGACGGTGATCTACTCCACGCTGCTCTGCATCGTGACGATTCCGCTCCTCGCCATGCTGGCGGGAAGAGTGCTTCTTTAAAAAGAGCCTGCTTTGCCCGCCGACCCGCCGACCGGGCAGGCCCGGTCCTTACCACGGAATCTCGTCGTAGAGGCCGTCGCGCATGCGGAAGCGGTTCTCGTCCGAGTGCATGATGGGCTCCTCCGGCGGGTTCTGGCTCAGTCCGCCCATGATGTACTGCGCGGCGGTGATCCCGCCTTCCTCATGGCCCGCGGCATAGGTGCGGAAGGTGAAGCCCTCCGGGCGCAGCCGGTTAAAATAGATCTTGTGGGCCATATTTACCGCGGCCGCGGACATGTGCCAGCCGAAATCCCGAGTATCCTTCGTGCGTCGGATACTTACGCCGGGATCGGTCAGCACGGCGATGCGCTTTAAGCTGCTTTCCTTCATCAGGGGGACGAAGGTCTCCACCAGAGTGCGGAAGTTCATGACGTTGTCCTCAATGCAGTCCATGAGGGCGTCATAATCCCGCCCGGCAGCGGCGCCACCGATTGGGGCGTCGTCCGCCGTGTTCCTTGCCGGGGAGAAGATGATGACGTCGACCGCCTCCAGGCGGTCTCTTAAGGCGGCGATCTCCTTCTCCGCAAGGGCATAAGGCATGGTCTTTATTCCGTATACGTCGTGTCCGGCTTCGCGGAGTTCCGCTTCGGCGGCCTTCGCGCCGGCGCCGTCTGTCCCGTAGATAATCACTGTACTCATCTGTTTATCCTCCGCTCTCTTCAGAATGCCCAGATCTCTTCGTTCACGTCGCGCAGGACCAGGACGTCCTCATAGTTCCGGTCCTCCGTAAACTGCCGGAACGCGACGATGCTCGTCTCCTCGGGCTCAAAGACGCCCTGGCTGCTCTTCTTCCCGGACATGTAGCTTTTCACCCAGCCGGGATGGTAGAGCCGGAAGGTAAAGCCCTCTTCGCGAAGGACGTTGAAAATCAGCCGGGTCTCCATATTAAGCGCGGTCTTGGACATGGTGTAGGCAAAGGTGTCGGCGCGATGCTGGGAGGCGATGCAGCCGGCCTCCGAGGAGAAGGTGCAGATGCGCTTCTTCCCCTTTCGAAGGAGCGGAAGGAGCGCCTCGGTCATCCTCAGCGGCCCGAAGACATTCACGCCGAAGGTGCTCCTCAGCGCGGCGGCGTCATCACTGCCGTGAGGCGCGATGCCCGCGACGTTGACAAGTAGGTCGACCTTCTCCTCCCTTGCGGAGATGAGTGCGGCGGCGCCGCTTACGGATTCTCCGCTGCTGACGTCGAGCGGGATAAGGACGAGATCTTCCGGATACTCTCCCGTGAGAGCATCCAGATCAGGCCAGTCCGGCATGAACTGCCCCGCGTACACGCGCCATCCCGCCTCGAGGAAATTGCGGGTCAGCGCAAGTCCGCAGCCGCGGTCGGCGCCGGTAATGACCGCGATCTCTTTTGTTTTTTCTGTACTCATAATGGTATCCCCCATCTGCCCGGACCCCGGTCCGGGGTGCGCCCCGTCTCCCGGGGCATAAAAGCCTCCCCGGCGGGAGGCCTGTTCTCACTACGCGTCGAAAATTCCGCCCTCCAGGGCGCTTCTCGCGGCAAGGATATATTTGCTGGTATCCAGCGGATCCACGCCCCGACGCGGCTGAACGGCGCCTTTTTCCGGAGGGCACTCCCGGTAGCCGCAAAGTTTTGCCGCCATGCTTCCCCTGCCGCCCGTGAGCGCCGCGAGGCGTTCGCTGTAGTCCAGGCACTCCGCGGCGGGCACCGAAGCCGTGAGGATGGTCCTGTCGCCATCGTCGCTGCTGTCCTTCACCTCTCCGCGCATCAGCACGATATCTCCCATAACCTTTCCGACCGAGTCCGCGGGGAGGAGAAAACGGATCTCCAGAAGGGGCTCCAGCAGCGTGCTTCCCCCATTCCTCAAGCCGTCCTGAATGCCCCAGGGAGTTGCGACGATGAAGTCCAGCGGGTGCGTGTGGATGTGATGGTAGTTCCCCTCCTCCAGTGTGATCTCCAGATCGGTGACCTCCCAGCCAAGCCTTCCCTGGGCGAGCGCGGTCGGGAGCGCCTGCTCCACCTGGTGCTGGTAGCGCTCAGGGATGTCGCGAAAACTGACCCTGGAGCGGTAGGTAATGCCGCTTCCGCGCGGCCCGGGCTTAAGCCGGAAATGGAGAATGGCCCAGCAGGGCTTGGGCATGGTATAGACGGCGGAACCGATGGCTTCCGAGGCGATGGTCTCCTTGTAGATCACGCTGGGCTTCCCGAAGGAAACCTCCAGGCCGAAGCGGTTCTTTATGATCTCCGCGAGGATCTCCAGATGAATCCGCCCCATGACCTGGATGTGCAGCTCGCGGACATCCCTGAGGAAGCGGACTCCCAGAAGCGGATCCTCCGCGGCAAGCTCGAGGAAGGCCTTGTACAGGGAGTCTAGTTCTTCTGGCCGGTCAGGAATTGCCTGTACGGTCATGAGAGGTTTTGCCATGGAGCCGGGATCGACGGAGCGCGGAAGTTTTGACGGATTTCCCAGAATCTGTCCGGTCACCGCACCGGTAAGCCCGTAGACCAGGCCGATCTGCCCGGTGTCAAGCGCGCCGGTGTCCGTTCCGTCCACGTCGCGGATCTGGGTGATTTTGAGCGGTGTCCCGGAGCCGGACTGCACGGAATCGCGGTTCCTCAGCGCCCCGGAGAAAAGCCGCACCCAGGCGCCGCGGCCGAGGGCGGAGGGCGGAGTGACCCCGAAGATGACACCGCAGAGAGGATTCACTTCGCTGCGGGCGGGGACTTCGGCCATGTCCGGGGAGGGAAGGAACCGCACGACCGCATCCAGAAGTTCAGTGACCCCCTGTCCGCGCAGGGCGGAGCCGCAGAGCACGGGATGGAAGAACCCCTGCCCGGAGAGCGTCTCCGCGGAGGCAAGAAGCCTGCTGTCCGGGACATCCCCTGTCTCGAGCCAGGTCTCCATCAGCTCGTCGTCGCGGGAGGAGAGGGCATCGATAAGCGCGGAGTGAAGCTCCGCCGACGTGAAGCCTGCGGCTCCCTGGGCGGACGGGGCGGAGGCTGCGGAGGAATCCGGGACTGCAGCGTCGGCAGCTGCCGGCGAAACCGGGAGTAATGCGGCGTCCCTGGTCAGCCGTTTCCGTATTTCCGCCATGGTCCGGGGAACATCCGCGCCCTCGCGGTCGGTCTTGTTGATAAAAATCACGCAGGGAAGGGACTGGCGCTTCAGCGTCTGGAAGAGCAGCTCCGTCTGGGGTTCGACGCCGTCGGCGGCGCTGACGATAAGGATTGCCCCGTCGAGCGCCCAGAGGGAGCGCTCAATCTCGGATGCGAAGTCCGCATGGCCCGGGGTATCGATGAGATTGATCCGGACACCGTTCCAGTGAAGGGAGACGCAGGCGGCCTGGACGGAGATCCCGCGGCGCTGCTCCACCGGAAGGGAATCGGTGTGCGCGGTCCCTCTGTCCACGCTTCCCGCCTTGCGGATCGCCCCGCCAAGGAGGAGCATCTGTTCGGTGAGCGTCGTCTTGCCCGCGTCGACATGAGCGAATATTCCGATGTTGCGGAGATCAGAGGATGCTTTCATAAAGGCCGTTTCTCCGGGCGCCGGTGAGTGTTCAAGGTCATTATAGACGCCATGGGGAGGGAGAAACAAGGAGAAGGGAGGTTCCCGGGCGGGGTTTCCCGGAGCAGTCCGGACGTTTCTTTATCCGGTAAAAACTGGTTCTTGTTCCGGCATAGGGTTTACATGATAATTATATTCGACCGGCTTCTCAGGGAGCCGGCAGGGTGGCTGCACTGCCTGAGCCTTTGACTTAAGAGGCGTTTCCCGAGCCTGGAAGGGAAGGTGGTGCAGATGAATGTACGTTTCATGGCCGGAACTGTTTCAGTTCGTGGTTATGGTATGTAATATTGTCACGTTAATTATTCTGCTGCGTAAGCGCAAATAAAGAACGGCCACTCTGTTCTTTGGCGAGACTGGTGGTCGTTCTTTAATCACATCGAATCGCCGGGACGGGCAGGGGTATCTGCCTTGCCGACTTCCTGATCAACCGATTATATCATATCCGCACATTTTCTGACACAGAACATTATCACCTCTTCCCGGGTTCGGTTTTCCCTTATGGAGATATTCGCCGGGGCCGGCAGGCATTGGAGGAAGCAGCATGAGCGACATCAGGATACCCTCCGGGGAAGGCAGAGAAAACTATATACTGCCCTTTCTTTGGATGAAAGGGGCGCCGCACCCGCGCATCGCGGAGGAAATCCGCGCGATCCGGGACTGCGGGATAAGGGAATTCTGCCTTGAGGCCAGGCCGCACCCGGATTTCGCAGGTCCGGCGTACTGGGAGGACGTAAGTTTTGTCCTTGAGGAGGCGAAGCGGCAGGGAATGCGCTTCTGGATCCTCGATGACGACCACTTCCCCACGGGACATGCCAACGGCGCGTTCGAACGGAAGTGCCCGGAGAAAGCCAAGTGGTACCTGGCCGCGCCTCACGCGGATATCCTGGGCGGGAAGCGCATCCGGTGGATGTACGGCCCGCTTCTTCCGGAGGATGCGCAGGTGATCGCCATCCTTGCAGCCCGGCGCGCCGACGGGGACGATGCGGATAAGTACACGGGCGAGGTCCTGGACGCCGGGGCGGAGTCCGGGGACGGGGTTCTCCTCTTCGATCTGCCGGAGGGACTCTGGCGCTTTTTCGTGATTGCGAGAACGCAGAAGGGCGGCGGGCTTGATCACTATATGAATCTCATCGACCCCGAATCCGTGCAGGTGCTCATTGACGAGGTCTATGAGCCGCACTATGCGCATTTTGCCGGGGAATTCGGGAAGACGGTCCGAGGCTTCTTCTCCGATGAGCCGGAGCTCGGCAATGTGGGGGAATACAGCTATGAAGACCTCATCGGAGTGCCGGATATACGCGTACCCTGGAGCCTTCCGCTGGAGCGAAGGCTGAAGGCGCGATGGGGGGAGAGTTTTGCGCCGGACCTGCTCTCGCTGTGGTTCGCCGTCGAGGAGGAGGGAAGCGGGAGAACGGCGAGGGTCCGCGCGGAATACATGGACGAGCTTACGCGGCTCCTAAAGGAAAGCTTCTCCGGACGGCTCGCCTCCTGGTGCGAGGCCCGCGGCGTCGAGTATCTCGGGCACATCATCGAAAACCGCGACGCCTTCATGCCCTGCAGCGTCGGTCATTACTACCGCGAGGCTTCGCCGAGGCACATGGCCGGCGTGGACATTATCCGTCATCAGATCGAGCCCGGCTATACCGGCGCGGATTATGATTTCAGCCGGCCGACGGACGGCGACGGCAGCTATTTTTCCTTTATCCTGCCAAAACTCGCGAGCAGCCTTGCCCACTGCACCGCCCATATGAGAAACCGCGCCCTCTGTGAGGTTTTCGGCGACTACGGGTGGAGCCTGGATGCACCGACCATGAAGTACGTGCTGGATGCATTGATGGTCCGGGGAATCAACCATTTCGTTCCGCACGCTTTCTCCGTGGGCTACCCTGATCCGGACAACCCGCCGCATTTCTACGCGGACGGCTTTAATCCGCAGTATCCGCTGTTCGGGCATCTCATGAGGTATGTGAACCGCGTATGCGGTTTAATGAGCGGGGAAGCGGAGGGAGGCGCAGTTCCGCTCGTCGACGCGGCAGTGCTGCACCCTGTGGAGACGACCTGGATCGGGGGAAAATATGCGCCGCTTCCGAAGATCTGCCGCTGGCTTGCGGAGCATCAGACGGACTACGACCTGATCCCGGAGGACTACCTCAGGGAGGCGGAAATCGCGGCAGACCCGGGGAAAGCGATGATCTCCAACGGCGTCACCAGGTACCGCACGCTCATCATCCCCGAAGGCGCGGCGCTACCGGATGAGGCGGGGTGCTTCGTCCGCAGGGCCGGGGAGGAGGGAGTCCGCATCATTTGCTGCGGAGATCCGGAGGAGCTTGCGGGGCAGGTGGATTCGCCGCTTCGTGACCAGTTCAGCCTCACGCTTCCGGCGCCTTCACTGAGGATCATGCGCTGTGCGCTGCCCCCGGAGGCCGGTGCGTCTTCCGCGGTCCGCTGGTACATCTTCAATGAGAGCGCGGAGGAGACGGCGGAGACGGAAGTTCTGACCGCCGGCGGAGGCCGGATCCCGTTGAAGCTCCTTCCGGGGGAGAGCGTGATCTTCACCGTCCGGGACAGCCCGGAGGGTCCGGAGATCCGCGTGGAGGAGGGCTCTCTTCCCATCGGTGAGGAGTACAGGGAGGAAACGCTCTGCTGCGAATGGAGAGTGAGATGTGTTCCGGCGGGACAGGCCGCGGGCGTCACGTCCGCCGCCGCGGAGGCCATGGCGGCGGGCGCTGCGGGAGCCGGCGCCGCAGTCAGTGACGCAGCAGCAGCCGGCACCGCCGCGGAAGGAACGGAGATCGTCATCCCTGAGGACTCGGAGCTGCCGGAGATGAACTTCCTTCCGGGGCTTCGCCGGTTTAGCGGGACCTTTGTTTATGAGGGCCTCGTGCGTTTTGGCGCCGAAGAGGGAGAGCAGGTGAGAATATCCCTCCCGGACTGCGGAAACGGAGCGATGATCGTGCTTAACGGCACGTACTGCGGTGCGGTTGTCACCGACGGAGGAGCGGCGGACGTGACCGGGGCGGTGCTTCCGGGAGAGAACCGGCTGTCCGTCCTGATGCCGAACACGCTCGCCTGGGTCCGGCGGGACCGGTTCTCCGCCTCGCTCTCGCTGCGCTCCTCCGGGCTCCGGAAGCAGCCTGTGATAAGCTATATCCGGCACAAAAACGGCAGCACTCAGGGCATTTAAGCAGAATACTTCACCATGGACAGCATGAGGGCAGGGTCATGATTATCGTTTGGATTATACTATTTGCCGCGCTTGCGTTTTCTGGCATCACCTGGATCTACTATCAGATTACCTTTCTGTCTCCCAACAAAACACAGGGGGATGATTTCAGAATTTCCACATCTGAACAAATGGCTCCATTCAGAGAGCGGGCGTTAAGTGATATCGTAAAAATCAGGGAAAAACCCTTTGAGGCGGCGGAAATCCTTTCCGGGGACGGGCTGAGGCTCAAGGGCAGATATTATCACCAGAAGGACGGTGCGCCGCTGGTCATCGCCTTCCACGGGTACCGCGGGACGGCTTTCCGGGATTTCAGCGCGGGCTCCCACGGCTATCTCGCCTTAGGATTTAATCTCCTCATGATTGACGAGCGGGCGCACGGAGGCAGCGAAGGACACACCATTACCTTCGGAATCCGCGAGCGGTACGACTGCCGGGACTGGGCCAGGTACGCGGCGGAGCGCTTCGGCAGCGGGACGAAGATCATCCTCGCCGGTATCTCCATGGGTGCGGCAACGGTGCTGATGGCGTCGGAACTGGATCTGCCGGAGAACGTCTGCGGGATCATCGCCGACTGCCCCTATTCCACGCCGGAGGCGATAATAAAAAAGGTTCTCAAGGGAAGGGGACTGCCCGTTCCCCTGGGCTGGTTCTTCGTGAGGGCGGCTGCGCAGCTGTTCGGGCATTTCGACATCGCGCCGAAGGGACAGCCGGGCGCGGCGGATTCCCGCGCGGACGCCCGGGAGGCGGTGAAGAGTGCGAAGGTTCCCATCCTGCTGATCCACGGGGAGGACGACCACTTCGTCCCCTGTGAAATGAGCCGGGAGATCGCCGCCGCCAATCCGGAGAAGATCCGGTTCCATACTTTTCCCGGTGCCGGCCACGGGCTGAGCTACCTGGTCGACGAGCCCCGGTACACCGGACTGATCCGGGATTTCACGGCGGAGATCCTCTGAGCCGCACACGCCCGCGGCAGGAAGCTTCCGGTGCGCCGCATTCGGCAAACCCGCATACGCGCGTTTGCCTCAGTGAGAGGAGGACAACATGAAACTGACATCCCAAGGCTATTATCTGGAACTCCTTGAGAACACAGGCGGGGACTGGATCCTGGAGATCGGGAAAACCGCCGCGCCCTCGGAGATCGTCCTTTACCGCTCGAAAAAGCCGCTGATTCTCTTCCTTAAGGACTACGCCGCCAAGCATGTGGAGTTTTCCGCGGCTTATACGGAGGCGGAGCAGGCGGGGGATGAGCTCGTGGCGCGGGGAACGGTGACGACGCCCCTGGGCTCGGTGTTCTGTTTTGAAGATACCTACGGTGTCGCGGATGAGAACGTCTTCTCCTTCCGCCGCCGTGTGACAGTGAAGAATGCGCAGAAGGACGACCTCGGCTTCGGGACGCGCATTGCGCTCGGCCTCCTCCAGGATCAGGATCCGAAGGCGTACAACTACCTCGCCCCCGGCGCCTGGTACAGGCACAACGAGACCGCACCGGCGCACTGGATCGGCCATAACATGGACCTTCCGTCCTACTGGTACAAGGAGACCAGGTTCGCCCTTCCCTTCTTCGCGATGCAGAACATATTAAACGGCGAGACGGTTTCCTTCAGCCGGAAGGCCGCGGACATCACCTTAAGCGAGCCCTACGAGAATCATTTCGACTCCAGGACGGACGCGACCTACACCTTCGGCTCCCTCGGCATGAGCGTCCCGGACGGCCTGAGCATCGATTACCTCTATCCCGGAACCGAGGGGTACAACGAGGACATGACCCCGTACCGCCGCGGACCGTACAGCTACCAGTTCGGCCTGAACAAGCGCTACCATCCCGTGGAGGCCGGCTTCACGCAGGACTACTCGCTTCTCTGGCGGTTCAGTAAGCATGACGAGTTTTACGCCATGCTGAAGGAGGAGTGGCGGTATCATTACGGGCGCTTCAATCCGGAACTCGCCCCGGTCGACAACAAGGAGCTCTACGAGGTCAGCATGAACATGCTGGACGAGCTCTGCCGCAATTACTACGGCTCCTGGGGCGTCCCCTTCAAGTGCCTGCTTCCCTCCGGCGAGATCGGCATCGTCGACTACCAGATGGGCTTCATCGGCCAGCAGCCGAACATCGGCTACCAGCTGATCCGCTACGGCTATGAGAAGGACAGGCAGGAGACCATAGACAAGGGCGTGAACGTCCTGGATTTCTGGGTGCACAATTCGCTCACCGAGTGGGGCGCGCCGAAGACCTGGTACGACGCCTATCCGCCGAAGTGGCTGGACCAGCCCATCTGGTTCCGGATGATGTCCGACGGAATGGAGGGCATCCTGGACGGCTACAACTTCCTGAAGAAGAAGGGTGTGGAGAAGCCGGAGTGGCTCGCTTACTGCAAAACTGTCGCTGCCTGGCTCCTCTCCTCCGCCGATGAGGAGGGCTGCTGGCACAGGGCGTACAACTTCGACGGGACGGTGCGCCTGGAGTCGAAGGCCAATACCTCCAACATCATCCGTTTCCTTGTGCAGCTCTACCTCACCACTAAGGACGAGGCGTACAAGGCCTGCGCAGTAAAGGCCGGCGAGTGGTGCTATGAGCACGTCTACAGGAATATGGAATATGTCGGCGGCACCTGCGACAACGCGGATGTGCTGGACAAGGAGAGCGGAATCTACGCGCTCTTCGCCTTCCTCTCCCTCTACGACCTGACGGAGGAGGAGAAGTGGCTCACGGCGGCGAAGGCGGCGGCGGATTACCTGGAGACCTGGACCTACTCCTGGGTTTTCCCGGTGCGGCCCATCGAGAAGGTGCACGCCCTGCATCACCGCGACATGTCCGGGCAGAGCCTCATCGCCACAGGCCACAGCGCCTGCGACGTCTACATGGCAGCCTGCCACTACGTCTTCTACCGCCTGTACGTTATCACCGGGGATACGCATTACCGCGATTTCGCCCGCTTCATCAGCAAGAACCCGAAGCAGCTCACCGACCTCGACGGCTCCTTCGGCTACGGCCGGAGAGGCCTCTGCGAGGAGAGCTGCAGCGTTTACAATTTTGATTCCCGCGGCGTCTACGCCTGGCTCCCCTGGGTCACCTACGTGCAGATCGATCCGGTCTCCCGCATGGTGGACACCTTCGGCGCCTGGGAGGTCGACGAGGCGGACCGGCTTCCCATGGAGGAGCTGAAGAAGAGGAACCGGATTTACGATAATTACTGATCCGCACGAGGCATCCTCCGCTCCTGCAGCCTGTCCTCAGCCGGACAACAGCCCGGCCCCGCCGCGTCTCCGGTATTCCCCGGGCGGCATCCCGGTGCTCCGGGAAAACATCGTGATGAAATAGTTATAATCCCCGAAGCCGCTCTGTGAGGCGACTTCCGCAAGAGGGAGCTCTTTCCCGGAAAGGAGGAGCTCCTTCGCGCGTTCAAGGCGCATTGCGCGGATGCGCCCGGCGATGCCGCAGCCGTACAGCTGCGCGGACAGCTCATAGAGCTGGGTTCTTCCGATGCCAAGGGCAGAGGCGATGCCGGCCGCGTTTATATTCTCTGTATAGTGAGCGGAGAGAAAACTGTCGAGCCTCGCGGGAAGCAGGTCCTCCTTGAGTGTGGCCATCCGCTCCAGGATGAGCCAGGAGGCGACGGCCTTAAGGATGTGCGCTGCGGAGCGGACGTACGCCTCGCTGCACGGCAGTGCGGAGAAGACCGCATCCTTCAGCATGTGCCGGTTAAGTTTAAGGGCAAAGCAGCGGCGGTCGATCTCCTCCCATCCTTCCTCGAGGGAGGGATAGGAGAAGACGTGTCCGAAGAGCAGGTATCCGGCGAGCACCTCCCCCACATAGAGCGGCGCCACTGCCTCCGTCAGGCCGGCGTGGCACCGGTAGACATAGGTGTGCCGTGTCTTCGCGGCCCTCCGGCACGCCTCCCGGTCGCAGTCAAGGCAGGCGGAAAGCCCCCGCGGGACCCCGCGGATGACCGCGCAGTACGGTGCGACCTTCTCCGGCCAGGAGGCCAGCTCATTCATGTTCTCGTCGAATACCGTGATCCGGATCCGGCTCAGTTCATAGAAATCCTTAAGGAGAGGCTCAAGCTTCTCCATATCAAAGAAGGCAGCCATTCTGATATCCTTTCCCGGCAGCAGGTAAAAATGCACAAAATCTCCATTTACATTTTGTCACGGCTCCGGACAAAATCAAAGTAAATCGGACAGTTTTCTATAGGTTCCTTTTCCTCTTTTTCCTACAATCAGAGAAGTGGAAGCCGGCCGCGGACGCGCGGCGGCTGCGTTTCAAGAGAGGTATTCGCATGAACGAAATCATGAAGAAAGTCCGGGAGGGCTACATCGGCAATCCCGCCCAGCTCGTCACTCTCCGGAGAGTGACGGTAAACGAAGGCAGGGCGAGGGGGACGGAGATCATCGAGGTCAGGACCGCGGGAGGACTCGAGCTGGATATCCTGCCTGAGGCCGGTCTGGATATCGGCCAGTGCAGGTATAAAGGCATCAATATGAGCTGGATGAGCAAGAACGGCTATGACAGCCCTGCGGCCATATCTCCTTACGAGAACGAGTTCGTCAACACCTTTCCCGGAGGCCTTGTGTACACCTGCGGCCTTCGCTCCGCGGGACCGGCGAACCGGGACGGGGACGAGTGGCACCCGCTGCACGGGAGGTATCACAGCCTTCAGGCGGAGCAGGTCTGTGCATGGATTGACGGGGACGAGATCCTCGTGCGGGGAATCATCCGCGAGACCGCGCTCTTCGGCCACGTGCTGGAGGTGAGACGCAGCATCCGCATCCCGGTGTGCGGGTCGTCGGTCACGCTGGAGGACACGGTCACCAACCTCACCCCGAGGGATGAGGAGATCATGAAGATCTACCACTGCAACTTCGGCTATCCGCTTCTGAGTGAGAAGGCGCATCTGGTGCTCCCCGAAGCGCGGGAGACTGTTCCGCGCACCGAATTCGCCGGAACCGGCCTTGGCAGGGAGTGCGAATTTGACCGGCCTGTCGACGGCGAGGAGGAGAGGGTGTTCTTCCAGAAGATGGAGAAGGACTTCCGCGCCATGTTGAAGAATCCGGAAATAGGCGTGAGCATGGCGATCTGCTGGTCAGGCGATACACTGCCGGTGCTCTCGGAGTGGCGGAGCATGGCAAGCGGCGACTACGTGCTCGGACTCGAGCCGGCGAACTGCTATATCAACGGCAGGCACGGAGAGAGGGAGAACGGCACGCTTCCGGTCCTCGGGGCATTTGAGAGCAAAAACTACACCGTCACAATAGAGTTCGGAGAGATTTAATCCGGCCGGGAACCGGCGGAGCAAGGGAGGAAACATGGCGAAGAAAATGACTTTTGCACTGGCGTTCTGCAACCGGGGATTCATGCCCGGAGAGCTGATCTACGGGGCCAGGGAAGATATGATCAAGGCGGTGACCGATGCGGGATACGACTACATCGCGATGGATGCGTCGCTCACCCGCTACGGCGGAATTGAGACGAGGGACGAGGGACTGCTTTACGCGAAGTGGCTTAAGGAGCACGACGGCGAATACGACGGCGTGATTTTCTCCATGCCGATTTTCGCCGATGAGAACGGCGCGATCACCGCGCTTCAGGATGCGGGAGTGCCGATCCTGATGCAGGCCTATCCGGACGAGATCGGAAAGATGGATTTTGCCCACAGGCGCGACGCTTACTGCGGGAAATTCTCCGTCACGGACGTGTTCACCCAGTACGGCGTGCCCTTTACGGTCCTAAAGCCGCATGTGGTGCACCCTCTCTCTCCGAAATTCCGGGAGAATTTAAGGGATTTCGCAGCCATCTGCCGCGTGGTGAACGGAATGAAGCGCTTCAACTTAGGCTGTATCGGCGCGCGCACCACCGCGTTCAAAACCACCCGTTTCGATGAGATCGCGATGCAGAAGCACGGGATTAACGTCGAAAGTTTTGACCTCTCCGAGCTGTTCTGGAAGGTTCAGTACATGGAAGACGAAGATCCCCGGGTCAAGGCGAAGAGAGAGCATCTTGAGAACTACACCGACTTCTCCCTGGTGCCGGAGACGAACCGGAACACCCTTGCGAAGGTCGCGGTGGCGATCGACGGCTACATTGAGGAGTATCACCTGGACGCGCTGGCCCTGCGCTGCTGGAACGAGATGGAGCAGGTCTTAAGGATCTGTCCCTGCGTGCTCTTAAGCGAGCTGAACGACCGGGGAATCGCCGCCTCCTGCGAGATCGACATGTGCTCCGCCATCACCATGCGCGCGATGAACCTCGCGAGCGAACAGCCGGCCGCCGTCCTTGACTGGAACAACAATTACGGGGACGAGGAGAACAAGGTGATTCTCTTCCACTGCGGTCCCGTCGCCCAGAGCCTGATGACAGCGAAGGGCACCGTCACGAACCACAAGATGTTTGACAAGACGGATCCCGGATCCGGATGGGGAAGCAACGAGGGGCGCATCCGGCCGTTCCCTGCGACCATCTCGAACTGCCAGACGAAGGACGGGAAGATCCTTGTGTACGCTTCCGAGGCGGAGTTCACGGACGACCCCATTGAGGACGGCTATTTCGGGTGCGCCGGCGTGTGCGAGATCCCGGACCTGGAGGAAAAACTGATCCGTCTCGCGAGGGGTGGCTTCAAGCACCACACCACTGTTGGCGTCGGGCACATGAAGGATATCCTGAAGGAAGCGTTAACGACTTATCTTCACTATGACTGGGTGGAGATCTAGAAGGATCCGCCCGCTCTTCGCAGCAGCCGGCCGGAGGTATGGAAGGATCCGCCCGCCGGAAGTATGATTTAAGGAGAAATGCCCGGATACCGGCAGCTGCAGGAGTGCGTACGCCGCGGATTGCCAGGCCGGATCGTACGGAACGGAGGGAATATGAAGAGAATCAGTATAGCAAGGGATCATGAAGTGCTCTCGCTCATCACCGGAGTGACCTATGCGACCGTGCCCGCCTGGTACGGCGCGACGAGGAGAGACCTGAAGCTGGACATCATTGTCCCGAAAGACAGGACAAACCACCCGAAGCTTCCCTGCATCGTCTGGATCTGCGGCGGCGCGTTCATGGTAAATGACCGCTCGGTGTGGATCCCGGAGATGATGGATTACGCGAGGGCGGGATATATCGTAGCTTCGGTAGAGTACCGGACCTCGAACGACGCCGGGTTCCCGGAGCAGCTGATGGACATCAAGGCGGCGATCCGGTTCCTTAGGGCGCATGCGGAGGAGTTTTGCCTGGATACGGAGCGCTTCGCGGTGATGGGTGAGTCCGCGGGCGGCACGCTCGCCTCGCTCACCGGCGTGACCGGCGGGCAGAAGGAGTACGATGCCGGCGACTGGCTGGAGTACTCCAGCGGGGTGCAGGCGGTCGTGGATTACTACGGTGTCACGGACTTTACCTTAAGGATGGAGCGGGACGCGGATGCGGCAGCGGCTGCTTCGTCCGCTGCGGATTCCGGTGCAGAAGAGCAGGATGAAGAAGGCCCAGTTCCGGATTTCGCGATGGCGGCGTTTCTCGGCAGCGGGCGCCGCGGCAGGGAGAACCTTGTCCGGGCGAGCGCGGTGAAGCAGGTGACGAAGGATGCGCCGCCTTTCCTGATTCTCCATGGAGAGATCGACGATCTCGTGGATCTGGAGAACAGCAGGCGCATGTACGAGGCGCTCCGGGAGGCCGGCGTGCGCACGGAGTTTTATCTTGTCGAGGGCGCGGGGCACGGCGATCCCCTGTTTTATCAGAAGGATATGGAAAAGATCGTTCTGGAATTTCTGAAGGAAGTGCTAGTGTGAAAAATCGCGCTGAAGCGCC
>JAEEGL017376502.1_pt1 | contig 15631 bp, 11 predicted proteins | sample 9134231 | NCBI WGS metagenome assembly JAEEGL01 (sample SAMN16246548, study PRJNA631951) | gut metagenome | biome: gut microbiome; feature: rumen; material: fiber-attached | host: Bos | place: Iran: Karaj | collected 2018-10
CAGAGGCCGCTATCAAGGCAACTATCAAGATGTTAAATATAATAGAACAAGAATATGAAGATTAAGATTGCAGTTTTGGCCGGTGATGGCATCGGAACAGAGATTATGGAGCAGGGCGTAGCCGATATGAGTGCTGTAGCCCAGAAGTTCGGACACGAGGTTTCTTACAAGGAGGCCCTTTGTGGTGCTCATGCTATTGATGAGGTGGGCGACCCCTTCCCTGAGGAGACTTTCCAGACCTGTATGGATGCTGATGCTGTGCTCTTTGCAAGTGTTGGAGACCCCAAGTTCGATAACAATCCAACAGCCAAGGTGCGTCCCGAGCAAGGTCTTTTGGCTATGCGTAAGAAACTGGGTCTGTTTGCCAATATCCGTCCCGTTGAGACCTTCGATTGCCTAGTGCACAAGTCTCCTCTGAAGGACGAACTGGTACGTGGAGCCGACTTTATCTGCATCCGCGAGCTGACTGGTGGTATGTACTTTGGCGAGAAGAAGGAGGGAACCGATGAGGCTTACGATACCAACTTCTACAGCCGTCCCGAGGTAGAGCGCATCCTGCGCGTAGCTTACCAGTATGCCCGTCAGCGTCGCAAGCATCTGACCGTTGTTGATAAGGCTAATGTTTTGGCCAGCAGCCGTCTGTGGCGCAAGGTTGCTCAGGAGATGATGGGCGAGTATCCCGATGTCGAGACTGACTTTATGTATGTTGACAATGCTGCTATGCGTATGATTCAGGATCCAAAGTTCTTTGATGTTATGGTAACAGAGAACACCTTTGGCGACATCCTTACCGACGAAGGCTCATGCATTACAGGTTCTATGGGCTTGCTGCCCAGCGCCTCTACGGGCGAGCATACTCCTGTCTTCGAGCCTATCCACGGCTCATGGCCTCAGGGTAAGGGCTTGAATATTGCCAACCCCTTGGCTCAGATCTTGAGCGTGGCTATGTTGTACGAGTATTTCAATCTCAAGGCCGAAGGTGCTCTTATCCGCGAGGCTGTAAATGCTTCTCTGGATCAGAATGTCCGCACACCTGAAATTCAGGTTGAGGGTGGTGCCAAGTATGGTACTCGTGAGGTAGGAGAGTGGATTGTTAGCTACATTAAGAATAAGTGATTTATTATGAAGAGACTCTTGTACCTTATTTTAATGAGCCTTAGCTTCTCTGTTTATGCTGAGGATGAGTGTGAAGAGGGTTTTCTTACCCAGTATCTGAATAGTGCATTGGCTAGTCAGATGCAGAAGGCCGACAGTGTTGCGGCCAACAATAGCATTAAATATAGCAGAAAACTCACGGACTATGTAACAGCACCTGTTTTCGGTGGTTACATTATTGGCAAATATGGCTATTCCAGCAGAGAGGATCTGGCTATAAGCAATAGCTTTGAGGCTCGTATGGTCCGTATGTACGTTTCGGGTTATCTTCTGCGTGATTTTAAATATCGTGTTCAATTGGAATGTAGGGATACCCCTGCTATGCGTGACTACACCTTGGAGTGGCTTCGTTTTAAGGAATTCCAGATAAAGTTTGGCCAATTTAAGCGTTGCTTTACTTTTGAGAATCCTGCCAATCCATGGGATATTGGTTTTGGAGGCTACTCTCAGATGGCTATGCACTTTACGGCGTTGGGTAGTGCTGATCCTAGTGGAGAGGCTGCTCAGAATGGTCGTGATCAGGGTTTGCAGTTCTCTGGTGATTTGTTCCCTGTCGGGAAGGATAAACATCGTCTTATTCGATACCAGTTGGCTGTTTATAATGGAAGCGGTCAGAATCGTAAGGAGAACGACAATAAGAAAGACTGGACGGGAAACATTCAGATACAGCCCGTTAAGAATCTGTATGTTGCATTGTTCGGCTGGACTGGTTCCTATACTGCAAATGGAGTAACAGCTATCCGTAAGCGTTGGGCTTTGAGTGCTCAATACAACTGGAATGACTGGGACTTTATTGGTGAATACGGTCATCATACCGGTAAGAACCTAAATAACTATGATGCCACAACAGGTATTTGGGGTGGTCCTGATGCTGCTGATGGATGGTACGCTAAAATTGGTATCCCTTGTACACCTTGGCTTAAGACGTGGCTAAAGTATGATGTATATCGTCAGGATGCTACATGGAATACCGCACGTACCGTACTTAGCGTATGTCCTAACGTGCAGTTGCATAAGAACTTAAAGTTCCAGTTGCAATACAACTACGTTCATGATAAGACCGCTCAGGATCGTGATTTCCATGAACTTTGGGCACAGGCTTACGTACGTTTCTGATAGTTCTTTATTATGATAAGAAAATTGTTCCTTACCATACTAATGTCAGTCTGTTCGCTGAGTATTCCCGCCCAGCGTTATCAGCAACTGGTGAAGCATGGTATGGAACAATTACAAAAAGATAGCCTCTTGCAGGCCGAGGCTACTTTCCGAGAGGCTCTGGATGTTGATCCGCTGTTAAAGTCTAATGCGCTGTTATATCAGTATATCGGTAATATACAGGAGCGTAGGGGAGAGTTTCAGAAAGCACTTGATTCATATAAGTTGGGTCTTAATATTTCATCTACTACTACAAGCTTGCTACTTTGTAGGGCCGCACTTTATATGCGTCTCGAAAATCGTGAGCGTGCTATGGCCGATTATACCGAGGTGTTGAATTTAGACCCGAACCAGACGGAGGCTCTTTTTTATCGGGCTTTTCTTTATAGTCAGCAGCGCGATTTCAAGCGTGCCAGGGTAGATTACGATCATCTTATAGAACTTGAGCCTATGAATGAGAAGGCTCGTCTTGGTTTAGCTATTCTTAATGATAAGGATCGTCGCCCGCGTGAAGCTATGGAACAGATGGATGTCCTTATACAACTCTTTCCCAAACATGCTTCGCTTTATTTGGTGCGTGGTGAGATGTACCTTAGTAGAAAACAATATGAGATGTCGTTGGCTGACTTCAATCTCGCTGTTGAAATAGAACCGGAGAACCCTGACTGCTATATTTCACGCTCAAAACTTTTCAAGGCTATGAAGAAGAAAAAATATGCCAGGGAAGATGCACAGAAAGCCATACGTTTGGGGGCTGACCCTTCATTTTTAGTACAATAAGTGAAAATAAACAAAAAGGAGGACGCACAACGTCCTCCTTTTTTGTTGTTATATCTCAATATCACTTTCTTTCGATGGTCTGAGCACGGTCTGGACCAACACTGACAATGGTGATGGGAGTGCCAGTAGCCTTCTCAATATAAGTAATGTAGTCTTTTAACTGTTGTGGGAACTGAGCCTCTGAAGTCATCTGAGTGAGGTCGGTCTTCCAACCGGGAAGATCCTCGTACACAGCCTGCCAACCTTCAGTGTCGTAAGGCATATCGGTAGTGGTAACACCATCCTTCTGATAAGCTACACAAACACGAATAGTGTCAAAGGTGTCAAGAACATCGCTTTTCATCATAATAAGTTGGGTTACGCCATTTATCATGATTGCATACTTCAGTGCCACCAGATCCAACCAGCCACAACGACGGTTACGTCCTGTTACAGCACCGTATTCATGGCCAATCTCACGAATTTTATCGCCTGTCTCATCAAACAGTTCTACGGGGAATGGACCTGAACCTACACGGGTACTATATGCCTTAAAGATACCAAAGACTTCACCAATGTTGTTAGGAGCTACGCCTAAGCCTGTGCAGACACCACCGCTGACGGTGTTACTGCTGGAAACAAAGGGGTATGTTCCGTGGTCAATGTCCAACATTGTTCCCTGAGCACCTTCCGCTAAGACGTTCTTGCCCTCGGCTATTGCTTTGCCCAGCTCGATTTCGGTGTCTGTAAGTTGGAATTCGCGCATATACTCAATACCTTGCATCCAAAGTTTTTCCTCTTCGGTGATATCGTAATCTGTATAATGCAAGTCTTGCAAGATTTGCATGTGACGAGCTTTTAATGCTTCATACTTCTGTTGGAAGTTTTCTAAAATATCGCCTACTCGCAGGCCGGTACGGCTTGCTTTTTCGCTATATGTAGGACCAATTCCCTTACCAGTGGTTCCAACTTTATTCTTGCCTTTGGCAGCTTCATATGCACGATCCAATACGCGATGTGTGGGCAGGATGAGGTGGGCACGCTTGCTGATGTGCAAGCGACTCTTGAGATCGTAACCTGCAGTTTCCAATTCTTTTGCCTCTTGCATAAAGAGATCTGGTGCAATGACACATCCATTGCCGATGATGTTTAGTTTACCCTCATCGAAGATTCCAGAAGGGATACTTCTGAGGACGAACTTCTTGCCCTCAAAAATGATGGTGTGCCCAGCATTGGGACCGCCAGCAAAGCGTGCAACGACGTCATATCGAGGTGTGAAACAATCCACAACCTTTCCTTTTCCTTCATCGCCGAAAACAATGCCCAGCAGAGCATCTACTTTTCCTTTTTTCATTTTTTCTGTATTTTTTTGTTTTTATTTGCTTGTCTTTTTCTAATGCTGTTCTTGACTATACAACTACGGCATAGACCATGAAAATACAGCACAGGTTGTGTGATAACAAACTGTTTACATTTTTGCTCACTCAACCAGTTTTCTATTTTGCTGCTCTCTAGTTTGCGTACTGTTCCGCATTTCTGACAAACAAGACATACCATTGGGTGCGGTGTGATGCAGCATTCATAGTGAGCGGCGCGTGCCAAAGTGTGTTTAATAACCAATGTAGCATCTTCCAACAATTTCAGTGTATTGAAGAGGGTAACACGGCTAACTTGAAACTTGGCATTCTTTTCCATATAAACTTGCAACTCGTCTATACTGAAGATACCTGAAATCTGACAAATTACACGCAAAATCTCGAAGCGTTCGGGGGTTTTGCGTATGTTCTTGCCCTTCATGTACTCCGTGAGACGCTGGGCAGCAAGAGAGTATAAGTCTGTTTTCTCACTCATTAGCGTTTGCAAAGTTACGATTAAGTGAGGACAATACAAAATAAAAACAATTTTATTTTTATTGTCGAATGTGTGTAATTTAGAGAAGAAACCTCAATGCTCAATGAAAGACGTTGCTGCTATGATGGCTTTGCGAAGAGGAAGGTCGGCTGTGGGTAGCAGTGACTGTGCCTGGTCTTTTAGTTCAATAGCGGAGCGGTCCTGAAGTTTTGCTCCCTGTTGGAGTAATCGGGCTATGCAAAGAAAACCGCATAACTGACGCATGGGAGAGGGTGATGCTATCCACTCAAATGCAGTAACTGCACACCATGGTTCTTTACATAGTAGTTGCATGCAAAGAATCTGAGCTACCTCTGCCGTTGGGATTTCATCAACCCAGATGTCTGCCATCTCGGGAAGAAATTCCTCTGGTGGCATGAGCATGGTGGCCAAGAGTTTACACTCGCGTATATTTTCATTCCATAATTGTTGAGCCAATGTTCTTGAGGGGGAAAATTCGTTGGCTATACTTTGCAAGCGGGGCAATTCTACACCAAACACTAATTTATAAGGTGCTCCTGCTTCACGCATTTTTGCACTTAGAATGCCGTTCATGGCAGCACGCAATTCTTTTTTTATATTGAGTATATCATTGGAGTTTTCCATATCGTAACATTTGGTGGTCATATGCTTCTCCGTAGCGTATTTCTACATCACAGATATTGCCACTTTGGTCATAGACAAGTTCATATTGAGGATTGATGAATCCTTTGTACGGAGAAAGGTTGAGGGTGCGCCAGCGTTTCAACACCTCTGCATGCAAACAGGAATCCACCTTCACACCGAATTCTTCTACTAGTTGGCGTGCAGCAGGTAGGTCCCCCTCGCTCTTTATGCGTTGAATCTCGGCTAGCAGAGTGGCAAAAGCGGTTCGTAACATGGGGTAGGATTTAACTTGGATGTAATGTTTTCCGTCCTTTTCAGTTAGCGTTGCAGCTTCTGGGAAATTTTTCAGTGTCCACCGTGCAATGAGGGCTCGATTGCGCATGTGGGCCTCCTCTATTTGATTTCCTTCTTCAATTCGTACCAGTTGTGTGAGAACCCCATTCATCAGGTAGCTGTAGTATTGAGCTTTATAAGCCTCTGCATTAGGTATGAGTCCTAACTCTACCAGTTTTTTGTCAGCCAGATAATAGAGCCCAAAGAGGTCTGCGCGTGCTTCTTCTATGGTGCTGCCATAGGCTTTTAGCGCATCAGGATCCACACCAGGAAGCAGTTGCCCGCTCCCATGGCCAAGGCATTCGTGAAGGTCTGTATGCAAATCGTCACAGATGCAGGCATATTTATTTAATAAGGCGAGAGTGTCTTCGTCTATGACGAACTCTTGGCGGAGTCCGCTATCTTTAGCAGCTTCATCGTAAGCATGCGTGAGGTTTCCGATGGTTACACTCTTACTTCCATACTCAGCTCTAATCCAGTTGCTGTTAGGCAGGTTGATGCCTATGGCGCTGCTGGGGTAAAGATCTCCCCCTAAGATGGCTGCATTGATGACCTTGGCAGAAACGCCTCTGCATTCTTTTTTGCGGAAGCGTGGATCTATAGGTGAATGATCCTCGAACCATTGGGCATTATCACTCAAAGCTTGAGACCTGCGTGTGGCAACGGGGTCAACAAAATTAACATATCCTTCCCAACTAGCTTTCAGGCCCAGTGGGTCGCCATACACCTCTGTAAAACCATTGGTGAAGTCTACTTGGCTCTCGGTATCTTGCACCCAAAGGATGGTATAGTCATCAAAAGTTTTCAGATTTCCTGTTTGGTAGAATTCAATCAATTTTTCTATGACTGCCTTCTGCTTCGGGTTCTCTGCATACGGAATGGCATCTTTGAGGGCTGCAATGATGCGGTCTATTTGTTGCCCGTAAAGTCCTCCGCTACGCCAGATGTTCTCATATAGGCTGCCGTCAGGGCGTTTTTCTAACCTGCTGTTCATTCCATACATAACAGGGCGTAGGCTATCTCCCATTTCTTTCTGACTGGTATAGAATCCCTCAGCTTCAGCCTGCGTTATACCGTTCTGATAGTAATTACTGGCAGAGGTAAGTAGAAGATCTTCTCCCTCTGCTTGATTTACGCGTTTACTGTAGATAGATGGGTCAAATATAATTGGAAGCAAAATGCTGACATCCACTCCGACTTCTTTTGCAGCCTCCACGAAAAACTGTTTCGAGAATCCAGGCGTAAACTTTTGGTATCCGTAATGATGGTGTATGCCGTTGCTGAACCAAACTCGTTTCAGGTAGATAGTGAACTGCTGGAAATCGACAGAAGAACGATCGCCCTGATATTGTGTATATATAGTCTCAAGAGCTTCGCGAATACGCAAGTTGTAAGCACCATTCTGATCCCAAAGAATATCACGCCCCAATAAAGCCGCTTTACTAAGGTGATAGATGAGAAGCTTCTGTCTTAAACTTAGTTCCTCAAATCCGGGAACCTGATAACGGAGAAGTTGTATGTCTGCAAAGCGTTCGTCCTGAAAAATAAAGTCACTTTGCTTTAACATTACTTCTTTTCTTTTTTCTTGGCGGCAGATTTCCTGTTTTTCTTTGATTCCAGTTTCTCTTGAAGCATTTCCATGTTGGTCATTCTGTACTCGCGAGGTGTAATTCCTACACGTTTGTAGAATGCAACATAGAAGCATTGTCTGTTTTGGAATCCAACAGCTAAAGCAATATCCTCGATGGTCATATTTAGATATCTGCGATCCTTGAGCATGTACATTGCTTCCTTGATGCGGAATTCATTAACCATTTGTGAATAATTGTCTTGATACCGCAAGTTAACAATGGCACTAATATATCTGACGTTCGTGTTCAGTTCTTCTGCCATTTTTTTTGCAGAATAGCTGCTGTCTCGATATTTTTTCTCAACAATGAACTTTGCCATTATCTGCTGGTAGATATCATCTACAGTCTCCATCTTAAGCAATGACCTGTAAAGAGGCGTTTTTTGCTTTTTTTCGGTTAAATTGTACTTTGCCATTGTTTCTTGTTCCTTTGTTATAGGTTTTCGTTGCAAATGTACAAATGTTTTCGGAAAAATGTAATGAATTCAAAAAAAAATGATAATTTTGTGCAATTTTTTTTACATCTAGGCATGGAGAATGTGTTAAAACGATATTTCGGATATGATAGTTTTCGTCCTTACCAACGCGAAATAATAGAAAATACTCTGCAAGGGCGTTCTTCGCTTGTTTTGATGCCTACAGGTGGCGGAAAGAGTCTTTGCTATCAGTTGCCGGCTTTGATGAAGGATGGTACAGCAATAGTTATATCCCCACTTATTTCTTTGATGCGTGATCAAGTGCGACAACTCCGGTGTAATGGTATTTATGCCGTTGCTTTGAACAGTTGTGAAGATGAGATGGACCCAATGGCCTTGCAGCGCGAATGTCAAGACGGATTGGTGAAACTTATTTTTCTTTCTCCAGAACGACTAATGGTGGAGCTGTCACGTTTGCTTCGTTCTATTCACATTTCTCTAATTGCTGTAGATGAGGCCCATTGTATTTCTCAATGGGGACATGACTTCCGACCGGAATATAGCCAATTAGGTGTTTTAAGACAGACTTTCCCTAACGTTCCTATTATTGCTTTGACTGCGACGGCTGACAAGGTAACTCGTTTTGATATATTGAATCAGTTGAATATTCCTGATGCAGAGGTGTTTATCGGAAGTTTTGATCGTCCTAACTTGAGTCTGGATGTAAGGCGTGGATTAGATTCCTACGAGAAGCGTGTCGCCATCATGCATTTTCTATCTCAACATCCGGGAGAACCGGGTATTATATATTGCTTGAGTAAAAAGAATGCGGAGTCTGTTGCAGCTTTCCTACAGGCGCATAGAATAGACGCAGCCGTATATCATGCAGGTCTGTCGTTGTTTGAACGTAACAGAACACAAGAGGATTTCCTGAACGATAAAGTACAAGTCGTTTGCGCAACTATTGCTTTTGGAATGGGAATTAATAAGGGAAATGTTCGTTTCGTAATTCATTACAATTTGCCCAAAAGTATTGAAAATTATTATCAAGAAATTGGAAGGGCTGGTAGAGATGGCGCACCAGCTGATACACTTCTTTTTTATAATGTTGCAGATATTGTTCAGCTTACAAGGTTTGCTCAGACAAGTGGTCAGAGTGAAATAAACATGGAGCGATTGAGCCGTATGCGTGAGTATGCTGAGGCGAGTGTGTGTCGTAGGAGAATTCTGTTGAATTATTTTGGTCAGGAGACATCCTGTGATTGCCATAACTGTGATGTGTGTCAGCATCCGCCTCAGTTGTTTGACGGTACAAAGTATGTTCAGATGGCGCTGAGTGCAATAGTACGAGCCAACCAAATGATTTCTATGCACACTTGTATAGACATCTTGTGTGGCATACCGTCATTAGAAGTTGGCAAACACCAATACTTTAAGTTAAAAACTTTTGGGGTTGGAAGAGATGTGCCGGTAAAAGACTGGAAAGATTACATCCTGCAGATGTTGCAACGAGGTTTTGTGGAAGTGATGTATGATCAGCATAATCATTTACGTGTCACAGAGCTGGGGCGTCAGGTTCTTTATGGAGAGCGTCAGGCTATGCTTTCAGTGATAATACGCGAAGTGTTTTCGCCGAAGGGAAAGCGCAAGCAGTATGTCCAGAAAGAGTCGTTTCCAGGATTGTGGAACTTTCCAAGAAATGAACAGGAGGAAGATAAAGAATTGTTTGAGGTGTTACGACGATTACGATTGCGAATAGCTCAACAGAAAGGAGAGCCTCCCTTTGTGATTATGTCAGACAAGGTGCTTCACCAGTTGGCAACATACAAACCGACCAATATGCAAGAATTTGGTAATATCAATGGAATAGGGGAGTTTAAGTGTGCCACCTATGGTCCTATATTCTTACCTGTGATTATTCAGCACAAATCAGAATCAGGTAATTGATCCAGGGTGGAATTGTTGGCAGAGTGGACGGCTCTTTCATGATCTTCCAGAGCAACTGTTTGGCGGGCTATCTGCATCATGACTTCATGAAGTTTCCCCTCGAGGTTTTCCATTTGTGAAGCTAGTGATTCCTGCAATGATTCATTGTCGGCGCTATGGTAATTGCCTTCGGTTTGTAGTGCAATGAACTGGCTGTTTAAATCATCTACGCGTGTTTGGCAGCGTAGAATGTCTTTTTGAATTTGCTGAATGTCTGAACGTATGGCTACCCAGTCTTTTTCGTCGCTAAAAACTTCTTGAAGTTCGCTATATTGAACGGGGGGATGATGCATGTTGAAGTTGCGAATCCATAAATCTAGACGAGAGTGTTCTTCACTCAATTTTTCGCTTAAATCCTTTCCAAACATTAAATGAAATTCATTACGACCTCTGAGATAGGCTATTTCATTCTGCATTTTCTGTGATTCCTCCAATTCCTTCTTCTTGGCTTGCTTGGCATTTGCCATTTGCTGGTAAGCAGCATCGTAATACTTTTTAGGACCAATTTCTCCCGTCGTATGCCTAATAGTGTTTTCGTTTGTTTCAATTTGGTTTTTCCGATCTTCTGCGCGGTTGCTGACCAATTCTAAATAATGTCTGAATGTTTTCAATTCTTGCAGAAGAGTTTCATGCTGAGCTTTGTAAAGAGTCAGCTCCTGTTCTTTTTTTAGGATTTGACTGTTGATAATATTCCATGTATTTGTCAACTTTACAATCTGTTCGCGTAGAGCTTCATGGTTGTTGTCCCAAATGCTTTTCCAGTCTTTTATGGTAATGCTTGCCTCCAGATGATGATAGACTTCGCTGAAGCGGTTGTTTTCGTTGTCTATCATGGCCATAACTCTTTCTACTTGTCCTGCTCTAACTTGACAACCTGTATTAACTTCATTCAGACGTATGCTAAGGTCTTTCTTTTGTAGTTCAAAGGCTTGCAGTTCTTCACTTAGTTTTGTTATTTGTGCCATATGGAAGTTGAAAACATCCAATTCCTTTTGAGCTTCTTCTGCGTCATTGGCGGTACTTTCAATCAGGTGTCTGATCATTGCCATTCTGGCATTGAGATTGGTACTGGCAGAACAATCTTTAAAAGATGGGTCCAGTGAAGCGTAAATGCCCCATTCCTTTACATCATCATTTTGGCGTATGCAAATATCTTTTAGAGATCTTTCCTCAGAGACTTGCCTTCCTTTGCTTTCTGCAAGTTCAATGCGTAATTTATCAAGTTGCTGACGTTTACCTCGCAGTTCAGCCGACAGCAGCTCGTAGTCCGTCTTAAACTCACCTATGAGCTTGCTTTGCTCAAGCATAGTATCGCTGTGATATGGATGGTGGGTTGCTCCACAAACAGAGCAACTTACACCCTCTTTTAGATTGGCTCTCAACTGAATGATGTTCTGCCCTTTACTCAGAAGGTATGTCTCCTCTTTTTCATGGCGCAGACGGGAAAGTTTTCCTACCTCTGCCTCCATTTCCCTGATGTTCCGTTCTGTATTGTCGATATGCAGACGTAGTTCGTTCAGGGTTCTGGTCTTTTCTTCAATGCTATTGTATCCTACGGTAATCTGATGCCATAACGATTGAGCGGAAACTAGCATCTGTTTTAGACCTTTCAGTTGCATGGCACGTTCTTGCAGTTTGTAGCTGTCTTGTCCTAGTATGCTATTCCTGTGTGTATGTAGCTCGCCTTCCAAAGTCTCAATTTCAGAGGTAACCCCCTGATATTTACTGAAAACTCTTTCTAGAAGCTTGTTTTCTTCGTTCTGCTTCCGAAGTGTTTCTGCCTGTAGATTCTTGGTTTTCTCTTGTTGCTCTTCAATATCTTGCAGGTTGTCAAGCAAAAGTAGAATCTTTTCTGCATGCAGAATCATCTGCTCATGCATTTCCATACTTTGACGCTCAGCTTTATGGCGTGCGAGTTCTTTGGACAGGGTATCTATCTGCTGTTCAGTTTCAGAAGTATTATTTGCTAATATGGTTACCTGTTGCTGTGCTCTCTCTGAAAGTTCTGCCAAATTGACTAATTCTTCCTGGTGAGCTTGATTTGCTCCTTGGAGAGTAAACGCGTGAAATATTTGGTCATGAATATTGTAAAGCTTTTCTTCGGCACTTTTTAGTTGATTCTCCATCTGAGCCTGAAGTTTTTCTTGGCCGTTCCATGCTTGGTTCAAATCATCGCTTTCACGTTCCAGAATATTTAGGCTTCGCTTGTTTTGATCGGTTAGCGTTTCCAGAATGCTTAGGCGCTGGAAGGTTCCTTGGATGCTCTCAAACATTTCAAAGCGTTCCAGCTGACGAATATCTTCTGCCATAGAGGCTTGACGTTTATTAAGCTCAAACAGGTTGGCTTTTTCCTGTTTCAGTTCCAGTCTTAGCTTATTGTATCTGCGCAGCCACTCCTGTTGTTTCCGTAGTTGTGCCAAACTTTCCTCTAAGTTGCTGAGTTTAGTTTCTGCCAGTCGTTTAGTTTCTTTTATTCGCTGAAGTTGAGTTGCATTCAGCATCTTAGGATTTCTTGCAGGCTGAGATGGGATTGTTAAGGGAGTTTGCTCAGTTTCGGAAGCCTGTTTATCTGTATTTTTGCCAAAAATATTCATTGCTTTCAGATTTTTCTGTGCAAAGGTACAAAAAATAATTTTCACTTTTTACTTTTCATTTTTAATTCGTACCTTTGCAGCCGCAAAAAGTAACTTCTATAGAAAATGGCACAGAAACCAAGTATTCCAAAGGGAACACGCGACTTTGGTCCTCAGGAGATGGCCTGTCGTAATTACATCTTCAATACTATCCGTCAAGTTTATGCCCTGTATGGCTTTCAGCAGATAGAGACTCCTGCTATGGAGAATCTGGGAACGCTGATGGGTAAGTATGGAGAGGAAGGCGATAAACTGCTTTTTAAGATTCTGAATAGTGGAGATTTCCTCAAGGGCGTCGGCAGCGAGGATATACAAAAAGGTGCAACAGGGCATCTGGCCGCTCAGTTGTGCGAGAAAGGTCTGCGTTATGACCTTACTGTTCCTTTTGCCCGCTACGTTGTGCAGCATCGTGAGGAGTTGACACTTCCTTTCCGTCGTTACCAGATTCAGCCCGTTTGGCGTGCCGACAGACCTCAGAAGGGTCGTTATCGCGAGTTCTATCAGTGTGATGCTGATGTAGTCGGAAGTGATAGCCTGCTGAACGAGGTTGAGTTGATGCAGATTGTTGACACAGTATTCCAACGCTTTGGCATTCGTATCTGCATAAAAATCAACAATCGTAAGATTCTTTCAGGCATTGCAGAAATGATTGGTGCAGCCGATAAAATTGTTGATATTACTGTAGCCATAGATAAGTTAGATAAGATTGGCCTTGAGAATGTAAATGCCGAGCTGCTTGAGAATGGCCTTTCCGAGGCTCAGGTAGAAAAGCTTCAGCCCATTATCAAATTAAGTGGCACCAATGCGGAGAAGATTGCCACTATGCGTCAGGTTCTGAAAGACAGTGAGACTGGTCTCAAAGGTATCGAGGAAGTGGAATACGTACTCTCTAAACTCTCATCTCTCAACTCTCAACTGGAATTAGACCTTACCCTTGCTCGTGGCCTCAACTACTACACAGGTTGCATCTTCGAGGTTAAAGCTCTTGATGTTCAAATTGGTAGCATCACAGGTGGTGGCCGTTATGATAATTTGACTGGCATCTTTGGAATGCCAGGCATCAGTGGTGTAGGAATTTCCTTCGGAGCCGACAGAATCTACGATGTGCTCAACCAATTGAATCTTTACCCAGAAGAGGTTACTACAGCCACCCAATTGCTGTTTGTTAACTTTGGCGAGACTGAGACCAATTACTGCTTGCCTATTGCGGGAAAAGCCCGTAAGGCAGGAATCCGTACAGAGATATATCCTGATAGCGTAAAGATGAAGAAGCAAATGCAGTATGCAAACGCCAGGAACATCCCCTTTGTGGCTATAGCTGGAGAATCTGAAATTGCGGAAGGTAAGATTATGCTCAAGAACATGCTTTCTGGCGAGCAGAAACTCGTAACACCTGAAGAGCTTATTTCTGAGATTCTGATGTAGTCCTTCCTTTTGATTACAATAAGAAAGGGATACCTCTAATGCAAGAGGTGTCCCTTTGTGTTAATTGTATATTCTCAGTACAAAAACTGAGAAAATCGAGTATAAATCAATACATCAGTTTTAGGTATCGGCATCCATGCATGGGAATGGTCCACGAACGTTCATCCTGTGACAAATTCTTCTGGCGCCAGAGGTCGCGGATGATGCGAGCGTTGCTGGCCGGCTGGTAGTCTTTCAAGTCGTAGGTAACGTCCGTGTCGCTGACATTGAAGATGCCGACAGCTTGACTTCCGTCGGCCAACGGACGAACCCAGATTTCAATATTGTCATCCTTGAAGACGCGGTCGGCCTGCTTACCGAGAACATCCTGATCGATGGCAATGACCTCGTTGTTACTGAGCAGGTTCAGTGTGAAATCATCCATCTGTGCGATGTCGCAACCGATGAGCATGTTGGAAGCGACGAGTGTCCACAGCGTGATGTGGGTGTATTGCTCGTCGGGTGTCAGACGCGTCTCGCGTAGGCCGTCGGTATTCTCACCCAGTCCATAGCCAACCTTGCCCACAACGAGCATGTCAGGATCATTCCAATGGCCAATGGAGGAGTATTGTGATTTGCCAAACTGCTGACGGAAGCCGACATCGTAGATTGACTTCCATGTATCGTTAATGTCCTGAGCTGTGCGCCAACTGTTGCCATCACAATACAAGCCCCAAAGATACACCTGCGTTCCACCCAAAGGGCCAAGGCTGTAGAAGATGTCACGAGGCTGCTGGCGCAGGAACTTCTCCATCAGCAGATAGGGACGTACGCAACTGGCAAAGCCCCAATCGTTCTCCTCCACGCGCACATTCTCGTAGCTACACCAGTCGTATTTTAGGTAATCTACACCCCATTTGTTCCATACATCGGCATCCTCCTTCTCGTAGCCAAGACTACCCAGATAGCCACCACAGGTTGTTGCACCAGGCGCGCTATATATGCCGAACTTAAGACCGCGCTCATGGAGCCAGTCCACAAGTCCTTTCATCGATGGGAATTTCTCGTTTGCATCGAGTGTGCCGTCTGGATTGCGCTCAGAAGCTTCCCAACCGTCATCAATGTTGATGTAGCTATATCCATAATCGGCTAAGCCCTTATCCATCAGCGCCTGCGCAGAGGCAACGACCTTCTCCTGCGTTACGGTCAGTCCCCAACAGTTCCACGAGTTCCAGCCCATGGGCGGTGTCTGGCCAATCATGTCTCTGCCCACCTTCAGCGTGAACTCCTGCGAGGCCTTTCCCTTGGCATTCTCGGCTGTTACGGTAAAGGTGAGGTCGCCTGCTTTGTCAATCTTTCCGGTGAGCACACCGTCCTCTGTCAGCTGCAGGCCTTCAGGAAGGTCGCTGCAGGTGAACTTCATGGGCTTCTCGCCCGATACGGGGAAGCGATAGATGACGGGAGAACCCGGGCGCACGCCCCACACAGGAGCGCCGTTGAATCGGGGGGTAGCAGGAGCCTCAGGCGTCAGGACGTATTTCAGCTGTTTGCTTTGGCTCAGCACCTTTCCTGTCTTAGCATCGGTATAGGTGGCAGTCAGCTGATACATCTTATCCATACTGTATGGAACCGTCACGCGTACAGGCTTGTTGCGCCTGAGAGAC
>JAEEGL010073933.1_pt1 | contig 15630 bp, 11 predicted proteins | sample 9134231 | NCBI WGS metagenome assembly JAEEGL01 (sample SAMN16246548, study PRJNA631951) | gut metagenome | biome: gut microbiome; feature: rumen; material: fiber-attached | host: Bos | place: Iran: Karaj | collected 2018-10
AGTGTTTTTGTAAAATTTATACTAAAAATGATGTTAAAGCACTCTGCGCTTGTTTGTAAAGGAACTGCTCCTGTTGACCGGTCGTTATCCGCTTGTCAAGGGTGTCCAAAAACAATTTTTGCTTTCTGTTATCTGATGCAAAAATTCTTTTCGGAGCCTCCCTTGACAACCGGATTGCGATGTGCTGTCGGTGCGCGCCGACGGGGCAGGGTGGGAAGCAAGAACTCCTGCACCTCCCCGTCGCACCTACAATTATAGCACATCGCACCACGACCTGTCTCGCTGCTTTCGGACAGTCTCGTGCCTCGGGGGCGAATAAAAAGCAAGACGTTTTGCTGCTCGCAGAGACCCTTCTTTCGCCTTTGAACAATCTTGTAAAAGGAACGCAAGCTCCGATTTACGTCTCATAACTTTTAGATGTGACGATATGGCCGCAGCGTCTGTAAAGTCTGCTCAAGGTCGCAAACGGGCCTGTCGGGTCCAGCGTCACGCTGGCGCGGAGAGTCCAGAGGGGCCGGCGTTAGGCCCCTTTGGCGGGGGTGTGGGGGCAGCGCCCCCGCATCTGTACCTCTTACACTCTGCATTCTCTCAACTCTCTCAAAAGCCTCCGTACAGCTCTCCCAGCAGTCTGTAATACCACGCGGCCGAGCCGGTATAAAGCGACCAGCCGCCCCGGCCTACGCACTCGGGGTTGGTGTAGATATCGGCAGACATATAATACGGCTCATTCTTATAGGCTGCGGAGCGCTCGGCGGGGCTGAGGGCGTCGGCAAGACGCCGCGCGGTATCACGGTCGCCGCTGCGCAGAAATGCGAGTGCGAGCCATACGGCAGCGTGAGTGTACTGCCCGCCGTTTTCGCGGATGCCTTCGGGATAGCCGCGCACATAGCCGGGATCCTGCGCGGAATTTGCGGTGAACGGCGGGTCAAACAGCTTTATTATGCCGTTCTTTTCGTCATAGAGCGCATTCAGAGCCGCTTTCAGGGCACTCGCGCGCTTTTTACGGTCGGGTAGCCCCGCGAGCTCGGCGAAGGCCTGCGGGAGCGCATCTATCTTACAGCATTCGCATTCACGGGAGCCCATTTTGCTGCCGTTATCGTAGAAAGCGCGCAGGTAGTAGCCGTTTTCGTAAGCTTCATCTTCCGCCGCAGCGGAGAGCAGTGACGCGCGTTTTTCAAGCTCGGCGGCGGTCTCGCTGTCACCGAGCTTTCTCGCTATCGGCGCGAACAGCTTCACCACAGCGACGTAGAACATAGACAGCCACACGCTCTCGCCCATATCGGCTTCCCCGACGCGGTTGTAGCCGTCGTTCCAGTCGCCCGAGCCTATCTTTATAAGCGAGTGCGCGCCCGTCCTGTAGCAGCGGTCGAGCGCCTTTCTGCAATGCTCGTAAACATTCGCCGCAGCACCGCTCTGACGCACGGACATATACCGTTCGGAGGCGTTTCCGAGCTCGTCACCGTTTATAAAAGATACGCTTTCCGACATCAGCGACATATCGCCCGTGATACGGCAGTATTCCGCGGCCGCATAGGGCAGCCACAGCATATCGTCCGAGCATTTCGTGCGGATGCCGCGAACACCGCTCCCCGTTTTGTGCCACCAGTGAAGCACATCGCCCTCACGGAACTGCGCCCCGCAGCAGCGTATTATCTGCCGCTTTGCCTCGGACGGCATAAAATAAACCGCCGCAGTGCTGTCCTGGAGCTGGTCGCGAAAGCCGTAAGCCCCGCCGTTCTGGTAAAATCCTGTGCGCGCGTACATACGGCAGCCAAGTATCTGCCACGGCAGCCATACATTGAACAGCCTGTCGAGCGTGTCGCTGCCGCTGCGTATGGTGGGGTGCAGCTCGTACCGTATGGCGTATTCCGTTTCGGGTATATCCCGCACGATATCGGACATTCCCGACGCATCGGCTGCGCTGTAACACATAATAAATACAGCCTTCACGGTCGTATGAGCGGGGATATGCACCTTTGTCGTTACCGCGGCGCAGCTTCCCGCAAACGGGCGCACCTCTCCGTTTACTTCTCCTGCGAGGAAGTGTTCGCGGTCGGTGGTGAGCGCGCATTCCCCCGGGTCGGACAGACACGCTATGCCGCCCTCACCGGGAAATTCCGGATTTGCGGCGTTACGGAAGTATATCCCGTTGCCGGAGCGCCGGTAAGTCAGCAGCGCGCCGTTGTTCGTCGTGCTCCTGTCCCACGAGAGAACCGGCTCGCAGTAATACGAAAGCGCGCACTGCTTATCGAGGTCGCCGCTGTTTTCGATGTGCACGGTGATGCGCTTGAACATACCCTTCCGAGGGACTTCCGCGACCGTGCGGAACTTCAGCCTGCCGACCTTCGAGAGGTATTCCGCTCTGTTCGGGGAAAACACCGCCGTGCTGCCGGAAACTATGTCGTAATACCGCCCGAGCCCCTTGACGAGCAGCATTTCCCCGTTGTTGTCGCGCATGATGTCGTTGCTCCAGGGGGTAAGCTTATTTTCGCGGCTGTTCATCGCGTAGGTGAAACCGAGCGAGTTCTGCGAGACGACGCAGCCGAATTCGCTGTTGGCAAGTACGTTGCAGAGCGGGTGTCCGTGGCGGCGTATCACATACCCGTCGTCGCGGAAGCCCTCCGAAGCGCCTGTTTCAAGCCTGTCAGCGGGTATGATGTCCATAAGCTTCGACGGCGGGCGGCGCTCCTCGGTCTTGTCGAAGATATACACGGCAGAGCGCTTCACAAAGGCGAGCTCGTCGGAGCTCAGCCCGGAATACAGCACAGGGAAGATACGTTTTTCGCCGCCTGCCGCGAGCAGCTCGGCGCGGGAAAGGTCACAGGCGTTCTCGCAGAGCATTATCAGGTCGGTGGGCAGTCCACATTCCGCAAGCCCGTTCACCATGAGTGCCGCAGCCTCGGCGCGCTGCTCGTCGCCGTCATAGCGGTACAGCGCGATCGGCCTGTCGCCGCTTATGCCGAGCTTCCAGAGCGTATCGCGCCCGAGCCCGGACTTTGAGGTCAGTATCTCCTCGGAAAAAACGTTTTTACAGAGCGCGGCGGGGAGCATGCCGCGGGCGAGCCTTCCGGCGAGCGTAGAGCCCGGCAGCGGAGACACCGCCGTCCCATATGGGCAGTCCTCGTCGTCGGAGGGCTGTGCCGCGCGGACTTCCAGCGCAAGAGCGGTGACTTCCTCACGGGTCTCGCCGCAGCAGATAAACAGCGCGTTGCGGTAGGTCGTCCCCGCGGGGATATCGGCGGCCGTGCGCAGGAAGATACACGGCGAGGGGATAGAAGCGTTGTCGGAATGCTTTGCCGAGAAGCCCTTTCCGAAGTCGAGAGGAGCGTTGTGGGTAAGCACATTCTCGCGCGAAAAAACGTGTATCGTTCCGTCGGGAATGCGCAGCCCTGCCGCGAGCCACGTTTCCTTTCCGTCGGCACGGTCGCGCCGCCTTGCGAGGTAAAGCGCGTTCTCGCTGTCGTAGAGCGGCTTAACGAACAGTTCCGCGAATGCCGGGTGTGCAATGATATCGGCTTCGGGAGCGAGCGCGGGGCGTAAATACGCGTACAGTTCGGCGCTGCGGTCGTGGAAAATAACGCTGCGAACGGCTATATCGCGCACAACGGCGGCTTTTTCCCCGAACGCGGAGATCTTCACGGCGCAGACGAGCCCGGCGCTTTCCGCCTGATACTCGGCGCTGTTCTCGCGGAAGGTCACGCTCCGGCGTATCGGAACGCCCCTGTCGAACTGTGTCATATAGAAAGGTATATCGGCATCGCCCTCTCTTATGCCGAGGAAGATACCGTCGGGGCGGCGCAGGAAATCACGCGTCGGGAACGTTACACACCGCCCGTTGTATCTGTCCGCGCAGAGCCCCGTGTCGGACGCGAAAACTGCGATGCGGCGGTTGCCGATGATACCGAAACGCGGGCGGAGCACCGAGAAGTCCTCATAAACCTCGCTGCGGTCATCGGCGGCGCTTCTGTCGCGCAGCTTCGCGATATCCACCACCACTTCTCCGGACATGACGCGCTCTTCAAGCAGCTCGTCGGCGCGCTGCATAGTCTCGTCCGACATGAACAGTCTGCGCAGCTTCCCGTCGCACAGGGTATTGGTTATGCCGCAGACAGTCATGCCGATATGGTGCGCCATGTGGCTCTTTACCACGGCAGCGGCGGCTCCCGTGCGCGTCCCGGTCATATCCACCGCCTCGTAGAAGCCGTATTTCGCGTGTCTGAACGCCTTGTCAGTCAGCCGCGAGATATTCTTCATACATGCGGAAAAGTTGTAGGACAGCGCAAGGAAGCTCGAATAGGGGCTGATCACATACTCCTTGTCCATACCGGCGCAAAGGGCGAGCTTCTGGACGCCGTGCGCCTTGTACTGGTAGTTGAGGTCGCGGTCGAAGGCATAATACCCGCTTTCGGAAACTCCGAACGGCAGGTGCATATCCCTGCCGCGCTCACGCTGACAGTGCACCGCGTAGCCGAGAGCCTCGTAGCATAAGCTCCCGCGCTTGGACTCCAGCAGCAGCTCGGGCATGAAATACTCAAACATCGTCCCCGACCACGCTATCGGCCCCGCGTAGTAGCCGCTGCGGCTCATAACGCGGGAGAGCGACCGCCAGTGGGAACGGTCGGCCTTGCCGGTGGCTATCGCGTAGAAACTGAGCATACGGGCCTCCGACATCAGCATATCGTAGCAGTTCGGGGCTTTTTCGCCGGTGTCGGAATTTATCCCCACCGAGAAAAGTTTGCGCGCCTTGTTGTAGAACACTCCCACGTCGGCACCGTCGATGATCCTTCCGATGCGCGCGATAAGTCGGCTGTGCGGGATATCGGCCATCAGCTTGCGCCTTACCGCCACCAGCGAGCAGAGAAAGTTCCCGCAATCAACGGAGGACACGAACGGGTCCATGACTTTCAGCTCGTCGGTGGAATACCAGTTGTAGAGGCTGCCCTTGTACTTAGGGAGACTCTCGACGGTGGTTATCGTGCGGTCGAGCAGCGTTTCGAGCCGTGCGCAGTCGATAAACCCAAGCTCGTTCGCGCAGACGCAGGACAGCAGGTACATACCGATATTGGTGGGGGAGGTACGGTGAGATACGCGGAAAACGGGGGAATACTGCACATTGTCGGGCGGGAGCCAGTGCTCGGCCTCGGTGACGCGGTCGGTGTAGAATGTCCATTCGCGGCGCGCTTCGTTCAGCAGAAGTTCACGGTCGCTCTCCCGGACAGGCTTGTTCGCGGTCTCGTACACCCTGTCGCACATAACGGCGGCGGGCAGACAGCATGCCGCGAGCAGACCGATGACGGCCGCAAAGACGTTCCCGGAATACACGCCGAGCCCGAAAAGTCCCACACCTACAGCGCTTGCGGGGAGCATACCCGTCCAGCCGAGAGCGTCCGTCCTGTCGAAAGCCGAGGCTGTCTTCCATTCGAGCAGGTTCCTGCCCGTTATCATGCGCCACAGCGACCTGCACACCGCATCAAGTCCGAGAAGCGCGTTTTTGCCCATGAACACGATCTCGGCGAGCATACCGGTCACGAGCTGACGCGAAAGGGACGTTATCGGCGCGTAGAATTCGCGGGTGTTTGAGAAGCCGAGACCTTTCAGCGCCGCCGGTATCAGCCCGAGAATATACGGCAGAGTCAGCGACAGAACGGCCGCGGTCGCCGGTATCAGCGCGGCAAGTGGCTCCGCGTTTATCGTGAACAATATCGTCAGCAGGGCGTTGAGCGGTGTCAGCGCGCGTCTGACGTTGTCGGCAAGCTTGAATTTCGTCAGCAGGGACAGGTCTTTCCGGAAGATGAAGATGATATTCTGAACATCGCCGCGCATCCACCGGTGGGCACGCCCGAAAAATCCCTTCGTGGTGGGCGGCATGCCGTCGCTGAACTCGACATCTCCGCAGTAGGCGGTGCGAAGTATCCCGCCCTCGATTATGTCGTGGGAGAGCACGCGCTCTTCGGGGAGTGCCCCGACGCAGCGCTTATAATACCTGTCGGTGCGTATCAGTCCTTTTCCCGTGAACGTGCCCTCGCCGAAGCAGTCGTAGTACAGCTCGGACGATATGCTGTCATAGACGCTCGCCCCCGAGCAGCCGCCCGTCCCGAAAAGACGGGTGAGCCCTGTGCGAAGCGATGCCGACAGCGAGGTGGTGATGCGCGGCGCGAATACGCCGTAATGCTCGTTGCAGGGGTGTATGGCGGCGGCGATCAGCGAGTTTATGCTGTCCATGAGCGGCAGCGTGTCATAGTCGAGGGCGCAGATGAACGGGACGCCGATGTAACCGCTTATATCGCCATATACGGCGCGGAGTTCCACCCTCTCGCCGTTTATCACGCGGATAAGATCCTCCACGGCACCGCGCTTGCGCTCGCGGCCCTGATATCTGCGCTGTGTGCGGCAGTACGAGCGCCTGCGGAAGATCACCGCGGTCTTTCCATCGGAGCCGTCGAACGCGTCCCGCGCGGCTTTGAGCAGCTCTTCGTCCGCCGGTATCTCCTCCTCGAGCGCAGGCGGCAGGTCACACAGCATACACCAGCTTATGTTCGGGGTGTCGTTTTTCAGGCGGGCACGGTGAAGTTTCGCGAGGCCGTCGGTTATATCCTTCACGCTCGTGACGAGCACAGACAGCACGCATACGGCCTCGTAGTTCTCCGCCTCCGAGAGCTTTGCCGAGGGTATGCTGCCGGGGCGGTATTTTTTCAGCAGCAGCGCGTCGGTGAGCGTCTTTGCAACGGCCGCCGCGGGCGCGAACACGGCAAATCCCGCGAGCCAGCCCGCGAATATCACCGTGAAGGCGCTTATCCCGAGCGCGAGAGCCGTCTGCGCTATCGTGTAGTAATGCACGTTCGCGTAGGGAAACTGCCTGCGCACGTCGGCGCGTATCACCTCGCAAAGCCCGGTGCCGGAATGCTTCGCGGTGATGAGGTATTCCGCGGCAAGCTTTCTCTCGTCGATGCCGGCATACTGCGCACAGCGGGTGGTGTCCGCGCGCATGGCGGCCTTTGTCTTTTCGTCCGAGAGCTCGTACTCGGCATCGCCCGCGTACCGCATACACAGCGGGTTGAGCCGCTCGTTGATGTACTGCGCGTCAACATCCGCCGCCGCGTAGATAAGGTCGCGCTTTTCGCCGTCGGAAGCGGCTTTCAGCAGCGCGGCGAACCTCACCTGCCACATCAGCGTCATCATATCCGCGTTGTCAATGACCGCCGCGTAGGGCACCAGAGCGTCATAGACGCTTTCCGTGGTGAGCGTTCCGACCTCGCCGAGCGCAAAAGTCAGCAGCGGCAGGCTGCCCGAGGAATGCACCCTGAACGACGGGATATCGCCTATCAGCGCGTTTATCTCGGCGCACAGCCTGTGGCCGCCCTGCGCTTTCAGCTTTCTCCGGAGCTTGCGTAGCTGCTTTTTGTAAATTCCGAGCCTTGTGTACCGCATTTTTTATCTGTCCTTTCAAAAAAATTCTCGAAATCGTCAATATGCTTATCTTTAAACAATATTATTGCCGCAATTTGTACAATTTATTGCCGATTGCTAAAAAAATCCAAAAACGCTATTGATTTTTCGGCCGGAATGGTGTATAATAAGGAAGATATTATAGGGGAATTATGTCCCGAACATGAGAAGACCGCACGAGAAAAGCGCTGATGCGTGCTTTGAGTGCGGATATCGTCAACTTTTTACGGAGATATGTTATAATGAAGATAAAAGGTAAATATTCCGAAAGCGCCGTCCTGTATGCCATAATCCTGTCCATTGCGGCAGTGCTGGCGGTAGCAGTGTTCTTCGTGGTGTATAACATCCTTGGCGGCAAGGAGAAGGAAAAGCCCGCCGAGGAGACCACGACAGCCGTTACAACAACCGCAGCGACCACCGAAAAGGACAGCGGGTATGAGGTAGATCCCGAGATAGCGGCGGAGATGCAGGATGCCGCAGTAAGCCTCATAAAGGATAACTACACCGTTCTGAGACTTTATTACACCAAAGGAATGAACCACAAGGACGAGCCCTACGGGAACGCCCCCGAGGACGGATATTACACCGTTGACAGCGACAAGTACAGCTCCCTTGAACAGATCGAGGAGATAGTTGACCGCACATACACGACGGATTTCGCAAAGACCGTCAAGACCGATCCGCTCGGCTACGGCGCTATCTACAAGACCCGTGACAACGGCGACCTCGGCATTATAGCGGGCTTCACGCCCATGGAGTACACCCGCTCGTGGGATACTCCCAAGTTTGAGATCAATCCCATCAGCGACACCGAGTGCGACCTGACCGTGAAGATACACGAAAAGGCCGACAACGCGCTCGTTGAGACCACTGCCCGCATGACCAAGACGTCGGACGGCTGGAGACTTACCTCGATGATATTCTGATTACGCACAATGTCCCTGCTTAAAGTGTGGGGGGGCGTGCGAGCGGGGATTTCCCGCACCTGTAAAAGCGGAGGCTTTCCGCGGAGATATATTGCTATGTTGTAAATGAAATGATGTGTTTTAATGGCAAAAAATAAAAAAGATAATCCCATAGCCGTTTACGCGGTCGCGAGCCAGATAGGGCTCATCATAGTCATACCGCTGCTCGTGTTCGTTATCGGCGGGACATGGCTCGTGGATTACCTCAGCCTGCCGGGTTGGGTGAATATCGTGTTTGTCGCGCTCGGCATAATCTCGATGTCCTGCGGTGCGATGAGCTACCTTAAAAAGCTGATCGCGATGTACGACAACAGCGAATCGGGCACCGGCGCGTCCGAAATAAAGCACGATACCCGCGACCACGACTACTACGACCAGTATTCCAAGCCAAAGAAGCTATGAAATTATCCGTAAACCGTTATTCCGCCGAGGAGCTCAGGGCAATGGTACCTTATCTGCTGCTGTTCAACGGCGGTGTGCTCGTCGTATGTATAATACTCGGCATCCTGTTCGGGTTCGACTGGCGCTTATATACCGGGCTGGTCACGGGAAACCTGCTCATGCTGATAAATTTCGTATTAATAGGTTTTACCGTCGAAAAGGTGGTAAAATGCCGGGAATTCCGCAGAGGAAGGTCGATGGCGGCGATATCCTACGGGCTTCGCTACACCGGGATCTTCGCTGTGCTCGCGGGGCTTTTGACGCTGAAGGTCATATCGCCCGTCACCGCGGTGATACCGCTTATCTATCCGAAATTATACTACTCTTTTTTCTACATAAAGTTCATTCCACATAAGGAGGAGCAAAATAATGATACCTAAACTTATGGCTGATTTTACTATCAACGGCCCTCTCAGATCGATACCGCTGCCTTTTCTTAACGATATTTTCGGCGAGGAGAACGCCTGTATCGCAGAATCGGTCGTAACACAGTGGATCGTAATGGTCGTGCTCGCGGTAGTTTTTTTCATTCTCGGAAGGAACCTCAAAGTCAAACCCGAGACAAAAAGGCAGGCTGCCGCGGAATGGATCGTCGGATTTTTCACCGGCAACGTCGAGACATCCATGGGCGTGTACTATAAGAAGAACTATGCTCCGTACATAGGTGCGCTGTTCTGCTTCTGCATACTCTCCTGCCTTATGGGTCTTTTCGGTCTGCGCAACCCCACGGCTGACGTTTCCGTCACCGGTACATGGGCTATCATCACATTCTTCCTCGTTCTCTGGACGAAGATCAGAACAGGCGGCTTCAAGGGCTATATGAAGAGCTTTGTAGAGCCCCTGCCCTTCATGCTCCCGTTCAACATCATCGGCGACTTTGCGAACCCGATCTCGCAGGCTATGCGTCTTTTCGGTAACAACCTCTCCGGTATGGTAATCGGCGGCCTTATCTATTTCGCGCTGGGAAGCTTCGCTATCGCGGTACCGGCAGTCCTGTCGCTGTACTTCGACCTGTTCTCGGCTGTTATCCAGTCTTACATCTTCTGCACGCTCACCATGTCGTATGTCGCCATGGCGGATATGTCGGAAGAATGATGCAGCGCAGCAGAGCTGCGAATCAACAATTGACAATTGCGGAGTCGTCTTTGGCTGCGGTTCCGGATCGTGACGAAAGCCGGAACAGTCTGTGCTTTTAAAAGAGGTTAGTAATGACCGGAACGGAATTCTTACGGTTATAACATCTGTACACGCCCTCCTTAAAACAGGTGAGGTCGGGGAAGCAGAAACAAAAGACGACGACAACAAGTTAATTAAGTTTCCAAAGGGTGTACGCCTTTTGAAATACAGAAAATTTCCCGCTCCGGCGGGTTGAAAGGAAAGGTATTCTTATGGACAATTTAGGTTTTGTAGCAGGCGCATCGGCAATCGGTGCAGGTCTGGCGATGATCGCAGGTCTCGGCCCCGGTATCGGTGAAGGTTACTGCGGCGGTAAGGCGGTTGAAGCTATAGGCAGACAGCCGGAAGCATCCGGTGCTATAACAAGACAGATGATCATAGGCGACGCGCTCGCCGAGACAACAGGTATCTACTCCCTCGTTGTAGCTTTGCTTCTCATGTTCGCAAATCCGTTCTTGGGCATCAGCGGTATCGCACACTGATAAGATAAAAGCCAACGGAAGGAGTTCTGAAAATGGGTATGACACTGATGGAAGCGGGAGCAACGCTCCAGCTTGTAAACATCAATCCAAGTACTATCATTTTCACGCTGATCAACACTCTTATCATCCTGCTTCTGTACAGGTTCCTTTTACATAAACCGGTAATGAAGATTCTTGAGGAAAGAAAGGAAAAGATCGGAAGCGAAATGAAGGCCGCAGAGGACGCACAGGCAGCAGCGGAAGCCGCAAAGGCGGAATACGACGCAAAGCTGAAAGAGTCCAGAGAAGAGGCTGCACAGATAGTCTCCGCGGCGGTAAAACGCGCAGGAGAGCGTGAAAATCAGATAATAGCGGAAGCTCAGCAGGAAGCCGCCGAACTGAAAAAGAAAGCGGAAGAAAGCATAGAGCTTGAAAAGAAGAAAGCTATCAACGAGATCAAGGATCAGATCTCCGATATCGTCATTATGGCGAGTGAGAAGGTCTGTGAAAAGGAAATTTCCAAAGCCGACAACGAGGCTCTTATCGATAAGTTCATAGCCGAAGTCGGAAATGAATGACAGACCGAAAGGATATAAGGTATGGCAGGTTTGGTTCAGAAGACCTACGGCGATGCTTTGTTTGAGCTTATCCTGGAGGAAACGCCGTCGAAGCTCTCCGATGCAAAGGACGAGCTGAATGCGGTAAATACCGTCATATCGGAGGTGCCGGAGCTTATAAAGCTCTCCAAAACGCCTACGATAACGAAGGAAGAGAAGGCAGCGGTCATTGAGGCCGCATTCAAAGGAAGGCTCTCCGAGTATATCTATAACTTCCTTATGGTGCTCACCGATGCGGGAAGACTCGACGAATTCGCCGGGATCTGCAAGTATTTCGGTCAGCGCTGCAACGATCACCTCGGCATTGCGGAGATCACGGTTGTGACCTGTCAGCCGCTCGGCGATACGGCACGGCAGAAGCTCACCGCAAAGATGAGCTCGATGCTCGGCAAGAAGATCGTTCTGAAGGAGGAGCTCGACCCCTCGATACTCGGCGGCATCGTTGTAAAGAACGGCAACACCACGCTCGACGGAAGCGTGAAGGCGCGTCTGCGTGCCCTCAAAACGGATATCGGCAGCGTTATCTGCTGAGCCCGTCCGCCGTATAACAAAATGATCCTCCCGCCCCGCGCGGGATGAAAGGAAAGACGAGAATATGGAATTACGCCCTGATGAAATAACAGGTATCATAAAATCCAAGATCAAGGCTTTTGACTCAAAGATCACTCTCACCGACACCGGTACGGTAGTTACGGTCGGCGACGGTATCGTCCGTATCCACGGCCTCGAGAACTGTATGATAAACGAGCTGCTCGAGTTCGACAACGGAGTGCAGTGTATGGCTCTTAACCTTGAGCAGGATTTTGTGGGCGCGGTAATGCTCGGCTCCGATGCCGAGATCAAGGAAGGTTCCAATGTCAAGAGAACGGGTAAGATCATTTCCGTTCCGGTAGGTGACGAGCTGCTCGGAAGAGTTGTTAACGCGCTCGGCGAGCCTATCGACGGCAAAGGCCCCATTACTTCCACCGAATACCGTCCCGTAGAACGCATAGCGCCCGGTATCATTACGAGAAAGTCCGTTGATACCCCTCTTCAGACCGGTATCAAGGCAATAGACTCGATGATCCCGATAGGCCGCGGACAGCGTGAGCTTATCATCGGCGACAGACAGACGGGTAAGACCGCTATCGCCGTAGATACTATAATCAACCAGAAGGACACCGATGTATTCTGCATCTATGTCGCAATAGGCCAGAAGGCTTCCACAGTTGCGTCGGTCGTTGAGCAGCTCAGGAGCGCAGGCGCTATGGATTATACCATAGTCGTATCCGCTACCGCCGCAGAGCTCGCACCGCTGCAGTACATAGCCCCCTACGCAGGCTGCGCTATGGGCGAATACTTCATGGAAAAGGGAAAGGACGCTCTTATCATCTATGACGACCTTTCCAAGCACGCAGTCGCTTACCGTGCGATGTCGCTGCTCCTTAAGCGCCCGCCGGGACGTGAAGCTTACCCCGGTGACGTATTCTATCTGCATTCGAGACTGCTCGAGCGCGCCGCCCACCTCAACGAGGATTACGGCGGAGGTTCTCTTACCGCGCTCCCGATCATCGAGACGCAGGCAGGCGACGTTTCGGCATACATCCCGACTAACGTCATCTCTATCACAGACGGACAGATATTCCTCGAGACGGAGCTCTTCAACTCCGGTATCAGACCCGCCGTTAACCCCGGTATCTCGGTATCGCGTGTCGGCGGTGCAGCTCAGATAAAGGCGATGAAGAAGGTGTCCGGTTCTCTGAAGCTCGAATATTCGCAGTACAGAGAGCTGCAGGCATTCTCGCAGTTCGGCTCCGACCTTGACGCCGATACAAAGGCGCGTCTTGCAAAGGGCGAACGTATCGTCGCAGTTCTGAAACAGCCGCAGTCCTCCCCGCTCGCGGTCGAGGATCAGATCATCATCATCTTCGCGGTAATCAACGATTACCTGAAGGATATTCCCGTTGAGAAGGTGCCCGAGTACGAAAAGGCGCTCTTCGAACATATGGCGGCAGATCACGCGGAGATAATGGACGACATCCGTAAGGATAAGGTCATCTCCAAGGACAACGAGGAGAAGCTGAGGAACATCCTCAAGACCTTCGCCGCGAACTTCTGATATCGCTTTTTGCTGTAACGCAGGAAAGGAGACCAACACATGAGCAGATCGGCATTTGTTTTAAGCATCGTATCTATCAGCCTCACGGCTGTTCTTGCCGTAGCCGCGGTCCTTGTGCTCCTCACCAAGAAGGTCGTTTACATCGAGAGCGACCGGTGCTGATACACCGCGGAAGAACGTCCGGCAGCGGGGCAGCTCCCCGTCGGCGCGGACATCGAAAGGAATGGGATAAATGGCTACGGGCAATATGAAGGACATCAAGCGCCGTATCAAGAGCGTCAGCTCCACAAGGCAGATAACCAAGGCTATGGAGCTGGTCGCTTCGTCTAAGCTGCGCAGGGCAAAACAGCGCTCCGAGGCAGGGAGACCCTACTTCGAGGCACAGTATGAGCTGCTCGCGGAGATAGCTTCGGTCAAGAAAGACTTCAATACGATATTCACTGAACCGCGCGAGGTAAAGAACCGCCTGTTCATCGTGATAGCCGGCGACAGAGGACTCGCGGGAGGCTTCAACTCCAACATCCTCAAAGCCGCGACCGCCGCTCACAAGGACGACAAGAACAAACCCAAGATCATCGCGATAGGCAGAAAAGCCGGTGACTACTTCGAGAAGCACGGCTACGAGATCATCGCGAAATACCCCTACTTCGCGGAGAAGGCAAAGACCGCGAACTGTATGGATATAGCGCAGCTCGCCGTCGATCTCTTTGCAGTGGGTGAGGTGGATGAAGTGGAGCTGTTCTACACAGCATTCGTTTCGCCGCTTGTACAGACGCCCGAGAGCGCAAAGCTCCTGCCGATAGCAAATATCGGAACAGGTAAGGGCGAGGATCTCGGCCTTATCAACTACGACCCCTCCCCCGAGGCGGATTTCGACAGAGCTGTTCCGAAGTTCCTTATGAGCATGATCAGCTGCGCGGTAGTCGAATCCTTCGCTTCCGAGCAGGGCGCGAGACGCACGGCTATGGAGAGCGCTACGGACAACGCGGACGAGATGATAGCCAACCTCTCACTCGTTTACAACCGCGCGCGTCAGGAGAAGATCACCAACGAGATCACGGAGATCGTTTCGGGTGCAAACGCACTCGGTTGATGCGGGGATACCCTCCGCAGTCTATGACAAGTAAGTTTGCTGCCTTGGCGGCTGAAAGGAAATTTGCATAAAATGGCTGAAAAAAACATTGGTACGGTCGTTCAGGTCATCGGCGCGGTACTTGATATCCGCTTTTCTGCGGACGCGCTGCCGAACCTGAAGAACGCCATTGAGATCGACAATAACGGACAGCGCCTCGTTGTCGAAGTTGCACAGCATATCGGCGACGATATCGTTCGCTGCATAGCTATGGGTGCGACCGACGGACTTGTAAGAGGCACAAAGGCTGTCGATACGGGAAAGTCTATCACCGTTCCCGTAGGTAAAGAGACTCTCGGAAGAATATTCAACCTTCTCGGAGAGCCCGTTGATAATATGCCAGCCCCCGAAACAGAGGAGCGCTGGGAAATCCACAGAGAGCCGCCGTCCTACGAGGAGCAGGCTGCTACCAACCAGATACTCGAAACGGGCATCAAGGTAGTTGACCTTATCGCGCCTTACCTCAAGGGCGGTAAGATAGGACTTTTCGGCGGTGCCGGCGTCGGCAAGACCGTTCTTATCATGGAGCTCATCAACAATGTTGCAAAGCAGCACGGCGGTCTGTCCGTATTTACGGGCGTCGGCGAGCGTACCCGTGAGGGTAACGACCTTTACAACGAGATGAAGGAGTCCGGAGTTATCAACAAGACCGCGCTCGTTTACGGTCAGATGAACGAACCGCCCGGAGCGAGAATGCGCGTAGGTCTTTCCGGACTTACAATGGCAGAGTATTTCCGTGACAGAGAAGGTCAGGACGTACTGCTGTTCATAGATAACATATTCAGATTTACACAGGCAGGTTCGGAGGTTTCCGCGCTGCTTGGACGTATGCCGTCCGCCGTTGGTTATCAGCCTACGCTGGCGACCGAAATGGGCGCGCTCCAGGAGCGTATCACCTCCACAAACAAGGGTTCTATCACATCGGTACAAGCCGTTTACGTTCCTGCCGATGACCTTACCGACCCGGCTCCTGCCACTACATTCGCCCACCTCGACGCAAAGACGGTTCTTTCCCGTAACATAGCGTCCATGGGTATCTACCCAGCAGTTGACCCGCTCGACAGCTCCTCGAGAATCCTTACTCCCGAGATCGTCGGCAACGAGCACTATGAGGTAGCGCGTAACGTACAGACTATACTCCAGCGTTATAACGAGCTTCAGGATATCATCGCCATCCTCGGTATGGACGAACTCGACGACAACGATAAGCTGACTGTTGCAAGAGCGCGTAAGATACAGCGCTTCCTCTCCCAGCCGTTCAGCGTTGCGGAACAGTTCACCGGTATGCAGGGCA
>JAEEGL012926714.1_pt1 | contig 15630 bp, 12 predicted proteins | sample 9134231 | NCBI WGS metagenome assembly JAEEGL01 (sample SAMN16246548, study PRJNA631951) | gut metagenome | biome: gut microbiome; feature: rumen; material: fiber-attached | host: Bos | place: Iran: Karaj | collected 2018-10
ACTCCTTCCCCCTCCGCCCGAACGTTCACTTCATACCGGAAGGCAAACTCCGGATAGATTCGTGGATTGAAGCCCCGAAGATGTGTGGACTCATCCGGATAATGCAGTTTTGCGCTGATCCTTCCTTCTTCCGGGAAGACCTGACGGCTGTCCTGCTTCGATACCGGCTGCCACTGCCCCGGCGTCTGCTCGAACCGGATATCGCCGTTGGTAAGGAGCCTCCTGTCATGCATGATCAGGCTCACCCCCGACTGGTGCCCCTCCGGATAAATGTCATCAAATGCCATCACGTCAACGCCGTGATGCTTAAAGTATCCCCGTTCTTTTGTTAATATAAATCCCATGGAAATCCCCTTTCACATATCTTCCTTAAGTCTAATATGAAACCGGGTTCAAAACCAACCATTATTTTCACTTTTTCATCCGTTTTTTGCCACGGCCCCGGCTTCTTCCAGGTGCGCAGATCCGGGTTCGCCCTCTGACACGTATCGCATTTCGGCCCCGGACACGGATCCTGCTTCGGTGCCGTATGCTTGCAGCATTTTTTCTCCCAGCGCTTGTCGCTTTTCGGTCTTCGGACGCTCGTCGCATTTTCTCTCCCGCCACTTACCGCGTTTCGGCCCCGTATGCTTGCCGCATTTTACCTCCCGCCACTTATCGGTTTTCCTCCCGCCACCTATTGCATTTCGGCCCCGGATTTCATCTACAGCTTGCCGTTACGTGTGATCCGGTGTCTGATCTCTGTTTCTCACGTAATTCTTGCTGTTAATCCTGGAGGTTTTACGTGTAAAAATGCGAATATTCGCTGTACTCACGTAAAGATCGGATCATATTACCGTGAAATTACGTGGGAAACAAGACAAACTGCCTTGAGCTCACGTAATGATCCCTCCAAACCGGAGATACATTACGTGTAGTATTGGAAATCCAGGTCGCACTCACGTAATCGCGCCATAAAAAGGATGAATCGCTACGTGTGAAAAGTGGGAATCCAGGTCGCACTCACGTAATCGTGCCATAAAAAGGACGAATCACTACGTGTAAAAAGTGGAAATCCTGGCCTTACTCACGTAATATTTCCGCGCCCGGCAGGGGAATCAGTGTCCGATGGGGGGATCAGTGCCCGGCGCGGCTTCCCATGAGGGCGCAAAATATATGCCGCGTACCTTCCAAACCCCGTTTTTACAAAAGAACCGCCCCCACTGGGCCAACCCTTTTTCTCCTGGGGCAATGCCTTCTCAGCACTGTTTTTGTCGAAAGAACCGCCCCCGGCAAGCCGATTTACAGACAAGAAAGAATGCAAAAAACCTGTTGACAAGGACAGGCAAAGCGTATATAGTTACTTTAATCGAATAAAGCATAAACCGTTGATGAAGAGTGAGTAGTTTCGGAACACGGTCAAAAGAGAGCCGCAGGCGGTGGGATTGCGGCGGACACGCTCCTTAATGAATGGACTTCAGAGGGCACGGAGGAAAGGCATAAGCCGAGTATATCGTGACGCAGGGCACACGTCAGTTGCCGGAGATATGTTGGTATCTTGCTAAGAGCACGGATCACGGGATCCGTGAAACAGGGTGGCACCGCGGATCAAGTTTATTCGTCCCTGACAGTACGGAAGTATTGTCGGGGATTTTATTTTTGTAAAAGGGGAATATTCATGACAAAGGAAGAACTGAAACGATTGGCCGAAACCGGCATGTATGATATCGCACCGGTGAGCCGGATGATCCTTTCGGACATCAAAACACCCATCGAGGTCCTGCGGATCCTGAAAAAGGCTTCCCGTCACTGCTACATTCTGGAGTCGGTGACGGATACGGATAACTGGGGCAGATATAGCTTCCTGGGGTTCGATCCCAAGCTGGGGATCACCTGCCTGGACGGAGAACTTACGGTTACCTTAAGAGACCCCGGAGATGATCCGGGAGTGGAACTCGGGGATCTTGTAAAAGGTCCCGATCAAATCTGTGAAAGTGACTGTGAAGCAGGCAGGATCAGGATCCGGAATGTAAAACAACCCGATCTTTATATCAGAAATATCCTGAAGAGATTACGGAGCCCGAAGGTAACTTCCCTTCCTCCCTTTACCGGCGGGCTCGTAGGATATTTCGCTTATGATTATGTGAAATATGCGGAGCCCTCGTTAAAGTTCACCGCAGATAATAAAGAAGGTTTTCACGACCTGGATCTCATGCTCTTTGACAAGGTCATCGCTTTCGATCACCGCCTGCAGAAGATGATCCTCATCGTAAATGTCAGTCTGGAGGATCCGGAAAAGGAATACAAAAGAGGGCAGGCGGAACTGGACCGGATGGAGGAGCTGATCCGGAGAGGAGAACCTTCGGATGAGATCTCGGGACGGGCGCTGGAAGACTTTGTACCCTGTTTCGGAAAAGAGGAATTCTGTGAAGCGGTAAGGAAGGTAAAGCATCACATCCTGGAGGGGGATATCTTCCAGCTGGTGCTGTCAAACGCCATGTCCGCAAGGTATGAAGGCTCCCTGTTCAACACCTACAGGATGCTTCGGACCATCAATCCCTCCCCTTACATGTTCTACTTTTCGGGAAGCGATTTTGAGATCGCCGGCGCATCTCCGGAAACTCTGGTGAAACTGAAGGACGGTGTGCTCCATACCTTTCCCCTGGCGGGATCCCGTCCCCGGGGCAAAGATGTAGAGGAAGACGAAAGACTGAAAGAGGAACTCCTGAAGGATCCCAAGGAACTGGCGGAGCATAACATGCTGGTGGATCTGGGACGGAACGATCTGGGGAAGATCTCGAAGTTCGGAACCGTGGAAGTGGAGAGCCTCCGGGAAGTACTGAAGTTCTCCCATATCATGCATATCGGTTCCACGGTCCGGGGGATCATCCGGGATGACTGTGACGCCGTCTCCGCAATTAACGCGGTACTGCCTGCGGGAACCCTGTCCGGTGCCCCCAAGATCAAGGCCATGGAACTCATCGACCGCTTCGAAAAGAACAAGCGGGGGATCTACGGCGGGGCCATCGGTTATATTGACTTTACGGGCAATATGGATACCTGTATCGCCATCCGGCTGGCCTATAAGACGGGAGACAGGGTTTATGTACGGAGCGGAGCGGGGCTCGTATACGACTCCGTGCCGGAGACCGAATATACGGAATGCATCAATAAGGCAAAAGCGGTGGTAAAAGCCATGGAACTGGCAGAGGAGGTGCGCTGATGATACTTCTGATCGACAATTACGACAGCTTTTCCTATAACCTGTATCAGCTGGTGGGAGAGATCGAACCTGACATCCGTGTCATAAGGAACGATGAAATGACCCCGGAAGAGATCGAAGCGCTGGGGCCGGATGCCCTCATCCTTTCCCCGGGTCCGGGAAAACCTTCGGATGCGGGGATCTGCGAAGAAGCGATCCGAAAGCTCCGGGGCAGGATCCCGATCCTGGGGGTGTGCCTGGGACATCAGGCCATCTGCGAAGCCTACGGCGGGACCGTGGGGCATGCAAAGATGCTGATGCACGGGAAGGAGTCCGAGGTGACCGTCGATAGGGATTCGCCCCTCTTTACGGGACTTTCCGGGAAGATCAGGGTGGCCCGGTACCATTCCCTGGCGGCCTTTCGGGATACCCTGCCGGAGGAACTTGCGGTCATCGCCGAAACCTCCGACGGAGAAGTGATGGCGGTACAGGACCGTGAGAAAAAGGTGTTCGGACTGCAGTTCCATCCGGAATCCATCATGACCCCGGAGGGCAGAAGGATCCTTAAGAACTTCATCGGCTTAAGCAGCGGCAGCACCGACCGATGGTGAAGAGTTAAGAAAGAGAACAAAGGAAAACGTATCGGATAATACAGTAAACAGCACCGACGGCTCCGAAGAAGGAAGCCGGAGAAAGGGGAGAACAATGATCAAAGAAGCAATCGTAAAAATCGTGGACAAACAGGACTTAACCTATGACGAGGCTTATGCCGTCATGAACGAGATCATGAGCGGCGTCACCAGTCCCACCCAGAATGCCGCTTTCCTGGCGGCCCTTTCCACCAAATCCGCCAAGGCGGAGACCACGGATGAGATCGCGGGTTGTGCAGCGGCCATGCGGGAACACGCCATGAAGGTGAATTATGACAAAGAGGTTCTGGAGATCGTGGGCACCGGCGGCGACAAGTCCAACAGCTTTAACATCTCCACAACCTCGGCCATGGTGATCGCCTCCGCCGGGATCCGGGTGGCAAAGCACGGCAACCGGGCTGCTTCCTCCAAATGCGGGACCGCAGACTGCCTGGAAGCACTGGGGGTCAATATCGACCTTTCACCGGACAAGTGCGTCAAGCTCCTGGACAGCGTGGGATTCTGCTTCTTCTTTGCACAGAAATACCACACTTCCATGAAATATGTGGGCAGCATCCGTAAGGAACTGGGATTCCGCACGGTTTTCAATATCCTGGGACCTTTGACCAATCCCATATCGCCTCAGCGGATGATCCTGGGGGTTTATGACGAATACCTGGTTGACACCCTCGGAAAGGTACTTTCAAATCTGGGCGTGAAGCGGGGCATGGTGGTCTACGGATTGTCCAGACTGGATGAGATCTCTGCCTGCTCCCCCACCAGGATCTGCGAGATCAACAACGGGGAGCTTACGAGTTACACCATCACGCCGGAAGATTTCGGCCTCACCACCGGATCCATGGAAAGCCTTGTGGGAGGAGATCCCAAGGAGAATGCCAATATCACCAGGCTGATCCTCAACGGTATCGAAGGCGGTACCCGCCGGAACGCGGTTCTTTTAAATGCCGGTGCGGCCATCTATATCGGGGGAAAAGCAGACAGCTTTGCCGAAGGCGTAAAAGAGGCGGAGCGGCTCATTGATGAGGGGCTTGCCGCAAAGAAACTGGAAGAGATCATCAAAGCCACCAACGAGCAGGAAGGCTGAAAATGAACATACTGGAAGAGATCGCCGCTTATACCCGGGAGCGGATCGGGGAAAAAAAGAAGGAGATTCCGGAAGACAGGATCCGGGAAGAGGCTTATGCCCTGGCGGATCGGGAAGGGACACATGACTTTCCCTTCGAAAGAGCCGTCAGGGAGGGAGATATCAGTTTTATCTGCGAATGCAAAAAGGCTTCTCCCTCAAAGGGGCTTATCGCCCCGGATTTTCCCTATCTTAAGATCGCCCGGGAATATGAGGAAGCGGGGGCTTCCTGTATCTCGGTCCTTACCGAGCCGAAATGGTTCCTGGGATCCGACGACTATTTAAGGGAGATCGCCAAAGAAGTTTCCGTCCCCTGTATCCGCAAGGACTTCGTGGTGGACGAATACATGCTATATGAAGCAAAGCTCCTGGGGGCCTCCTGCGTGCTCCTGATCTGTGCCATCCTGCCGGAGGAGACCGTCAGGGAATATATCGGGATCTGTGACAGGCTGGGACTTTCGGCGCTGGTGGAGACCCATGACGAGGAAGAGATCCGAAGCGCGGTCCGGGCGGGAGCCAGGATGATCGGGGTCAATAACCGGAATCTGAAGGACTTTACGGTAGACATCCGAAATTCCGTGCGATTGCGTTCTCTCGTTCCGGATGATATCCTGTTTATCGCAGAGAGCGGCATCAAAACCCCGGAGGACATCGACCTGCTGAGAAAGGGCAAAGTCAACGGCGTTCTGATCGGGGAAAGCCTTATGCGGGCCGAAGATAAGAAGGAGATGCTTTCCGTCCTCCGGGGACCGGAGAGAAGGAAAACCGGACTGAAACTCAAGATCTGCGGCCTGAAGTCGGAGCAGGACATCCTTACGGTGAACCGATACCGTCCGGACTATATCGGCTTTGTTTTTGCCCCGGGCAGGAAAAGGACCGTGGATCACAAAACGGCGGCCTCCCTGAAAAAGAAGCTGGACCCTTCCGTTAAGGCGGTGGGGGTTTTCGTGGATGCACCCCCGGAGGAACCGGTGAAACTCTTCCGGGAGGGGGTGATCGACCTGGTGCAGCTCCACGGAAGTGAGGATGAGGATTATATCGGGATCCTGAAAAAGGAGATCCCGGAGGCTCCCGTGATCCGGGCTTTCGTGATCCGGAGTAAGGAGGATGTCCTTCATGCGGAGAACTCTTCCGCGGATCTGATCCTCCTGGACAGCGGGCAGGGCAGCGGAAAGAGGCTGGATCCCGGGTTGCTTGCGGGGATCGGAAGGCCCTTTTTCCTGGCGGGAGGCTTATGCGCCGAAAACATCCGGGAAGCCGTGGCCATGGCGCCCCAAAGCCTTTGGGGGCTGGATGTGAGCTCCGGAGCGGAGACGGAGGGAGTCAAGGATCCGGAGAAGATCCGGATCTTAAGAGAACTGGTCGATAAGTTAACATAACCGGAACGGCCTTCCAAAAACAGAACGGCAATAAGCAGGAAAAGATTTGAGGAAGAACTGACATATAGGTTTACATAATTCAAGATAATCAGGAGAAATCGGAGGAAACTATGAGCAAGGGAAGATTCGGGGTACACGGAGGACAGTACATTCCCGAGACATTGATGAACGCGGTGATCGAACTGGAAAAGGAATACCTGCGTTATAAGGACGATCCGGATTTTAACCGGGAACTTACGGAACTTCTGAATGAATACGCGGGACGTCCCAGCAGACTGTATTTTGCGGAAAAGATGACAAAGGACCTGGGAGGACCGAAGATCTATTTAAAACGGGAGGATCTGAACCATACGGGATCCCATAAGATCAACAATGTTCTGGGGCAGGCTCTGCTTGCCAAAAAGATGGGAAAGACAAGGCTCATCGCGGAGACGGGAGCCGGACAGCACGGTGTGGCCACCGCCACCGCCGCAGCCCTGATGGATATGGACTGTGTGGTGTTCATGGGAGAAGAGGATACGAAGCGCCAGGCCCTCAACGTTTACCGTATGCGGCTCCTGGGTGCGGAGGTGATCCCGGTAAAGAGCGGAACCGCGACTTTAAAGGATGCGGTATCGGAAGCCATGCGGGAGTGGACCAGCCGGATCGACGATACCCATTACTGTCTGGGTTCCGTGATGGGACCTCATCCTTTTCCCACCATCGTCCGGGATTTCCAGTCCGTGATCTCCCGGGAGATCAAAGCCCAGCTTCTGGAAAAGGAAGGAAAACTTCCGGATGCGGTGGTTGCCTGTGTGGGAGGCGGATCCAACGCCATCGGCACCTTTTATCATTTTATCGAAGAGAAAAGCGTGCGCCTCATCGGCTGCGAGGCTGCGGGTCGGGGCATCGACACGCCGGAGACCGCGGCTACCGTGAATACGGGAAGGCTCGGGATCTTCCACGGGATGAAATCCTATTTCTGCCAGGATGAATTCGGCCAGATCGCACCGGTCTATTCCATATCAGCGGGACTTGATTATCCCGGCATCGGGCCGGAGCACGCCAACCTTCATGATACGGGAAGAGCCGAATACGTTCCCGTGACGGATGAGGAAGCGGTGGAGGCTTTCGAATATCTTTCCCGCACGGAAGGCATCATCCCGGCCATCGAGAGCGCCCATGCGGTGGCTCATGTAAGGAAGATCGCAAAGGAGTTTACGAAGGATCAGATCGTGGTGATCACCATCTCCGGACGGGGCGACAAGGACTGTGCCCAGATCGCACGATACAGAGGAGAAGATATCCATGAGTAGAATAAGGGAAGCATTTCAGGGTAAAAAAGCATTTATTCCTTTTATCACCTGCGGAGACGGAGGCCTTTCCACCACTGTCCGTACGGTGAAAGAGATGGTAAAGAACGGTGCCGCGGTGGTGGAACTGGGGATCCCCTTTTCCGATCCCACGGCGGAAGGACCTGTGATCCAGGAGGCCAATATCCGGGCCCTTGGGGGAGGCGTGACCACGGATAAGATCTTTGACATGGTGCGGGAACTGAGAAAGGAAGTTACGGTGCCCCTGGTGTTCATGACCTATGCCAATGTGGTCTATTCCTACGGGACGGAGCGCTTTCTGCAAAACTGCAAAGACACGGGGGTCGACGGACTGATCCTGCCGGATGTGCCCTTTGAGGAAAAAGACGAATTCGCTCCCGCCTGCAGGAAGTACGGGGTGGACTTTATCTCCCTCATCGCCCCGACCTCTCACGAGAGGATCTCCATGATCGCAAAGGAGGCCGAGGGCTTTATCTACATTGTATCCAGTCTGGGTGTGACGGGTGTGCGGAGCAGCATTACCACGGATATCGGATCCATGGTAAAACTGATCCGGGAAAACACCGATGTTCCTTGTGCCGTGGGCTTCGGGATCTCCACCCCGGAACAGGCAGCCCAGATGTATGAGGTTGCCGACGGGGTCATCGTGGGAAGCGCCATCGTGAAGATCGTGGGACAGTACGGGCCGGAAGCACCCCTTCACGTGGGAGAATACGTACATAAAATGATCTGCAAAGGACAGGGCTGACACTGTTGTTTTGCCTTCCTTTGTGATACAATAAAACCACTTATGATCCATCTTGAAAATGAAGCCGGTCTGACCGCGGAATTTGATCTTGCAGCCACAGCGGAACTCGTATCTTCAACGGTTCTTCAACGGGAGAACTGTCCCAGGGAGTGCGAGATCGAGCTGCTCATCACGGATGAGGATACGGTGAGGCAGATCAATCGTGAATACCGTATGATTGACAGGACCACGGACGTGCTTTCCTTTCCCAATATCGACTGGGATGCCCCTGCGGATTATGACTGCGACGGGTTTCGGGACGAGCTGTTGACCGATCCGGACAACGGGCTTCTCATGCTGGGACAGATCGTGCTGAATGCGTCAAAGATCCTTTCCCAGGCAGAGGAATACGGCCATGGGGTCCGGCGGGAGTATGCTTTTCTCATCGCCCACAGCATGCTTCATCTTCTGGGATACGATCATATGACGGAAGAAGAAGCCGCGGAGATGGAACGCAGACAGGATCAATACCTGAATGAGATCGGCATCACGCGGTAACAAAGGAGGGATATGATGACTGTGGGAATGTATGTAACGATCTTCTGGATCGCTGCAATGGTGATCCTTCTGATCGTCGAGATCGCAACCCTGGGACTTACCACCATCTGGTTCGCGGGAGGAGCGCTCATCGCCGCCATCGCATCGGCACTGGGTGCGCCGCTCTGGCTTTCGATCCTGCTGTTTGTCCTGGTATCGGCAGTTCTGCTTTTCTTTACCCGGCCCATTGTGAAAAAGCATTTTAACGGGAAACTCGTGAAGACCAACGTGGAAAGCATCGTCGGCGCCCATGCGGTGGTGACCGAGGAGATCGACAATATCAAGGGACTCGGTCAGGTAAAGGTGGACGGTAAGGAATGGACCGCCCGCAGCGAGGACGAGAGCCGGATCATCCCCAAAGATACCGTGGTCACAGTTAAGGAAGTTTCCGGCGTGAAACTCCTTGTGGAATAAGAAAAGAGAGGTAAGATTATGGGTGCTTTTGTTGTATTGCTTTTGATCCTTTTTATCATTATGTTCCTGATGCTGATCTCCTGCATCAAGATCGTTCCCCAGGCCAACGCCTACGTGCTGGAGCGCCTCGGGGCCTATCAGTCCACCTGGTCCGTGGGCATGCATTTCAAGATCCCCATTGTGGACAGGATCGCACGTAAGATCAATCTGAAGGAGCAGGTTGCGGATTTCGATCCCCAGCCGGTGATCACCAAGGATAACGTTACCATGCGGATCGATACGGTGGTATTCTTCCAGATCACGGACCCCAAGCTCTATGCCTACGGTGTGGAGAATCCCATCCGCGCCATCGAGAATCTTACCGCCACTACCCTTCGTAATATCATCGGTGACCTGGAACTGGACCAGACCCTCACATCCCGTGAGACCATCAACACCAAGATGCGGGCATCCCTGGATGAAGCCACGGATCCCTGGGGCATCAAGGTGAACCGGGTGGAATTAAAGAACATCATTCCTCCCGCCGAGATCCAGAATGCCATGGAGAAGCAGATGAAGGCGGAGCGTGAACGCCGTGAAGCCGTTACCCGGGCAGAAGGTGAAAAGAAAGCCTCCGTTACCGTGGCGGAAGGTAAAAAGGAAGCCATGATCCTTCAGGCGGAAGCGGATAAGCAGGCCGCAATCCTTCATGCGGAAGCGGAAAAGGAAAAGATGATCCGTGAGGCGGAAGGTGAAGCGGAAGCGATCCTGAAGGTGCAGAGCGCCAAGGCGGAGGGGATCCGACTCATTAAGGACGCGGGAGCCGATCAGGCCGTATTGCAGCTGAAATCCCTGGAAGCTTTTGCGGAAGCTGCGGACGGACAGGCTACCAAGATCATCATCCCTTCGGATCTCCAGGGACTGGCCGGGCTTGCCACCTCCATCAAAGAAGTACTGAAAAGTTAAATCCAAATTATATAATCTGTGAAAGGAGAAGAGAAAATGAAATACGTATGTCAGGTATGCGGTTATGTGCATGAGGGAGATGCTGCTCCCGACAAGTGTCCGGTTTGCGGAGCTCCCGCAGAGAAGTTCACTGCCCAGGAAGGGGAGATGAGCTGGGCTGCCGAGCATGTGGTAGGCGTAGCAAAGGGCGCTCCCGAGGATATCATGGCGGATCTTCGGGCCAACTTTAACGGAGAGTGCTCCGAGGTGGGCATGTATCTTGCCATGGCAAGGGTTGCTTACCGTGAGGGATATCCGGAGATCGGTGCCTACTGGGAGAAGGCCGCTTTCGAAGAGGCTGAGCATGCGGCGAAGTTCGCGGAACTTCTGGGCGAAGTTTTGACCGATTCCACCAAAAAGAACCTGCAGATGCGGGTAGAAGCCGAGAACGGCGCCACCGCAGGCAAGACGGATCTTGCAAAGCGGGCCAAGGATCTGGGACTTGATGCCATTCACGACACCGTACACGAAATGGCACGGGACGAGGCTCGTCACGGGAAGGCGTTCGAGGGCCTTTTAAAGAGATATTTCGGTTGATGATGAAGGGAAAGGCGGCTGCGGGCCGCCTTTCTTATTGCGATTCCCACTTTACAAATCACGGGAGCTTCCATTATGATAGGAGTGCTGTTAATGAGTGCTAACCGTAAGGGAAGGCACTTCGGTATATATTTTGATAAGGAGCATAGACTATGAACAAGAACAAACCGGCCGTGCTGCTGATCCTGGACGGATACGGCCTCAATGACAAGACGGAAGGAAATGCGGTAGCGCAGGCCAGAACACCCGTCATGGACCGCCTGATGAAGGAATATCCCTTTGTAAAGGGCGCGGCTTCCGGTATGGCGGTGGGCCTTCCGGAGGGCCAGATGGGCAATTCCGAAGTGGGCCACCTGAACATGGGGGCAGGACGCATCGTTTACCAGGAACTGACCAGGATCACCAAGGAGATCCAGGACGGCACCTTTTTTGAGAATCCCGCATTGCTGGATGCGGTGAACAACTGCAAAAAGAATGACTCCTCCCTTCATATGTACGGACTGCTGTCCGACGGGGGTGTGCATTCCCACAATACTCATCTCTACGGCCTGCTGGAACTGGCAAAGCGGAACGGCCTTTCCAAGGTTTATGTGCATGCCTTCCTGGACGGCCGGGATACGCCTCCCGCATCCGGCAAGGAATACGCGGAACAGCTGGAAGCGGAGATGAAGAAGATCGGTGTGGGAAAGATCGCCTCTGTCACGGGCCGTTATTATGCCATGGACCGGGATAACAACTATGATCGCGTGGAAAAGGCTTATCTTGCCCTGACAAAGGGAGAGGGACTGACCGCATCTTCCGGCCCCGAAGGGATCCAGGCATCCTACGATCGCGATGAGACCGACGAATTCGTAAAGCCCACCGTAGTGGTGGAAGACGGCAGGCCGGTAGCCACCATTCAGGACGGAGACTCCATTATCTTCTTTAATTTCCGTCCCGATCGTGCCCGGGAGATCACCCGTGCCTTCTGCGATGATGATTTCAAGGGCTTCGATCGCGAAAAGAAGCTGGATCTTACCTATGTCTGCTTTACCGAGTACGATCCCACCATTCCCAACAAGGAAGTTGCTTTCCACAAGGTGGAAGTCACCAATACCTTTGGAGAATGGATCGCAGCCAACGGCATGAAGCAGGCCAGGATCGCGGAAACGGAGAAATATGCCCACGTGACCTTCTTCTTTAACGGCGGCGTGGAAGAGCCCAATAAGGATGAGGACCGTATCCTGGTGAATTCCCCGAAATACGTGCCTACCTATGACAAGAAGCCCCGGATGAGCGCCTATACGGTCTGCGACCGCTTAAGCGAAGCCATCACCGCAAAGGATGAGGAGGGAAACGCAAAATACGACGTGATCATCTGCAACTTTGCCAATCCCGATATGGTGGGACATACCGGAGTCCTTCCGGCGGCCATCGAAGCCATCGAGGTTGTGGATAAGTGTGTGGGCGAAGTAGTGGAATTTGTAAAAGAGGTGGACGGTGTGCTGTTCATCTGCGCCGATCACGGAAATGCGGAGATGCTCATCGATCCCGAGACGGGAGAGCCTTTTACCGCCCATACCACCAACCCCGTACCTTTCATCCTGGTGAACGCGGATCCCAGGTACAAACTGCGTGAAGGCGGCTGCCTCGCGGATATCGTGCCTACTCTGATCGAACTGATGGGGAAGGAACAGCCTGCGGAAATGACGGGGAAATCCCTGCTGATCAAATAAAGAGACACTGCCTTCGGACAGTTCGTGACTCCTCCGGGTGATGATCCGGAGGAGTTTTTTATTACCCTGATGCTGACCCGGTTTTGGATGAAATAATTCAAATTTCGTTGTTTTTATGAAAAAACAGGTAAAAAAAGAGGACACGATGCATATATGGAAATAGTTTTTGTGCAGTTTGCACAAGAGCTCCCAGTGAAGATGCTTTGAAAAAGATAAAAGAATATTGATATATGCCGATATAATGATAATATTACTTGTATACAAGGGGTTAAGGCGGGTGAATATGCAAATATAATTTTATTCATGAAAGGGCATTTTTTTGCGGAAGCGGTGCCAAAGTGCTTTGCGCTACACTTTTTAAGCCTCTGGCCCGAAAATTCGTCAAAATAGTGCTATGATTTAACAAAAAAAATAACGATGTTCGAAAATGCGCAAATATTATATCGGAATAATGCAAAACAATCGGAAGAAAAAGTCAAGGCGGAAAACGACGGAAAACGTTTGCTGACAGCATTTCTTCCAAAATTGAAAAAACTGCGGATTTTCGCTTGATTTTGGATTTTCCACAGGGTAGAATGGCAGTGTAAAAGTATAAAGGCAAACTATGGGAGGTTTGTGCAATGAAGAAGATACCGAGGAGAACAAAACGACTGATAGCCGTTATGATCGCAGAGATCATCATCGCGATCAATGTTTTCGGTGCGTACGCTTATGAAGTACAGGAGGATGTACTCGTAGGCTACGAGCAGAAACTTGTGGGCTATGAGCAGATCGAAGAGACTTACACGGAAGTGGAAAGCGTCCTTGTAAGCGAAGCCTGGGACGAGACGGTGAGCGAAGCCTGGGATGAGACCATCCAGCATGAAGGCTACACCGACGACGAAGGCAACTGGGTGGAAGGCGAGACCGAAGTCATCCATCACGATGCCGAGATCATTCATCACGATGCTGTTTATGAGGATCGTGAAGTGGAAAAGACCCGTTGGGTCGACGATCTTGAGAAGCCCATCTATGAAGATGATCTCGAGAAGCCTATTTATGAGAAGCGTACCTATGTAAAGGACGACGAAAATGCGGACGTACAGGAGATCGACATTGACAAGAACAATGGCGGTATTGAAAGCGTACGTATTGTCTCCGAATCTTCCTCCCTTGAAACTCCCGTAGAAGAATATAGAGATACAAACAGAGAAATCGAAGAAGGCGACGCAGAGCGCTATGATTACTTAAAGCCCACCGCAGCTCCCGACGGAACCGTGGATGAGGAACAGTATGATGAAAACCTGGTGAATGAACTTCGTGCCACCATCAACGGGTACGGTATTGTGGCTGACGAAGTGAAGCTGGGCGGCGATATCGAATCCAACGTTGCTACGGATACCTTTGACGTATCCCAGGGCGATGCGGTTGTGGGAGCCTCCGGGCAATATGATGAAGGTCAGGCTATCGCGAGCTCTTCCTTTATCGGAGAGATCGTCACCGGGGGCCATGATCGTCTGACAGTGCATGATGCTACCGGAGAGATCGTTTTCGGACATGATGTGAACCTTGAATATAATGACGGGTCCAACAGCCCCAGCAACAATGTGGTCGCTACCGTTAGTAATGATGACGGAAGCGAGTCTACCTTCTTTATCGATTCCGGTAATACGAAACTGGATCTTACCGTAAAGAAGGGTGACGTGGATGTTGACCAGATGCTTCAGGACGTTGCGGATATCGCAGCTTCCATGATGAAGCAGGGCGAAGACGTTACGGAATCCACCGGGTATGCGATGAAGTATGACCTGAATGAATCATTCGGCGGACTTTCCGTTGCCAAGCAGGATATCCGAGACAGCCAGGGTAATGTGATCTACAAAGCCGGTGACGTTGTGAACGAGGCTTGGAAATTACCTAATATGGGTATCGGGATTAACTGGAATAATATGTGGCAGTATGTAGCCGATAACCAGACTATCACCGTTTCAAAGAAGGCTGGAGAGACTCTGACCGATGCTGAGAAAGCGTTTATTGAGTCCAGAAAGGGTTCCGATTATATTAAGGAAGCTGTTGAGCTTTCCAATGGCGTAAAAGTAGATGACAATACCACTCAGAATGAAGTGGCTTATAATTCGGTTCAGTCCGACTTAAATGTTGTTTATGTGAACATCTCCAAGAATGACCTGAAAGGTGCCGGGAAAATGACCGTGGTCAAGAAGGCCGATCAGGTAATCGTCTTTAATGTCGTTGACGCAAATGATGATCAGGACAGCACCATCACCATTAATGAATTCCACGTAAAACTTTCAGATGACAATGGTAACGTGGGAGAGGATGTATATAGCGCAACTGCTGCAGGTTCCGGAAACGCAACGGGTGCTGTTGCGGCAGTTCGTGCCCAGGCACAGAATATCATCTTTAATTTAGGTAACTTCTCCGGACTGGCCGTTCTGAACGGTATCGTCGGTACCGTACTTGCTCCTCTGGCCGATGTTACGGTTGGGACTACGGCAGCCGGTAATGTGGTAGCAGATCGTTTCGTGGATAACGCGGGTGAGTGGCATGCGGTTTCCTACAAGAGCCAGACTCCTGCACCGACACCCATGAGGACGCCTACTCCGGATCCTACACCGACACCGGAACCGACGCCGACACCTACACCTCCGTCGACGCCGACACCTACTCCGTCTACAACGCCGACACCTACCACGACGCCTAGCGCTACGCCGACTCCTACCACGACGCCTACCGCTACGCCGACCTTAACACCTACACCTACGGCAACTCCTACGAGCACACCGACCAGCACGCCGACCAGCACGCCGACCGCTACTCCTACGAGCACGCCGACCAGCACACCTACGGCTACACCTACGGCAACGCCGACCAGCACACCTACGGCAACTCCTACGAGCACGCCTACCGCTACGCCTACGGCAACGCCTACCGCTACGCCTACGGCAACGCCTACAGCTACTCCTACGGCAACGCCTACAGCAACTCCTACGAGCACGCCTACAGCTACTCC
>JAEEGL013961883.1_pt1 | contig 15630 bp, 9 predicted proteins | sample 9134231 | NCBI WGS metagenome assembly JAEEGL01 (sample SAMN16246548, study PRJNA631951) | gut metagenome | biome: gut microbiome; feature: rumen; material: fiber-attached | host: Bos | place: Iran: Karaj | collected 2018-10
AAGTTTCAAGTTACAAGTTTAGTGGTAGGTGGTTGGTGATAAGTGGTAGGTGGTAGGTGATACGAGGCTAAAGCCTCTGTGGGACTGTTGCTTTCGCAACTTGTGAGACGGCAACTGGCGCTGCCCGTGGTAATTGTTTGACAATTACCACAGTGAAACGTCCCACAACGAAGTGTCCCACAGCGAAGCGTATCACTTGAATAAGGTTGAGCAAGCGGATTGTCCGCCAATATATCTAAAGAAACAAAAAGCCCTCAAACGAGGGCTTTTGTATCTTAGCTGATATAATATTGCAAGTTTTCACATCGACGCGGGTTGCGCAACTTATCCAAAGCTTGAGCCTCTATCTGACGCACTCTTTCACGAGTTACACCTAGAAGCTTTCCAATCTCTTCTAATGTATAAGACCTAGTGTCATTCAATCCAAATCGATGATTTACTACAATACGTTCTTTATCGGTCAAGCAGCTTAAAGCTTCTTCAAGTTCCTGGTCCAGTGCTCTCTTTTCGGCCTCAGCCAGTGGGTCATAATCTGTATCTGTAATTACATCTCTTAAAAAGAGGTCTTCATCAGAATCTACTGGCGTAGAATCCATTGAAACAACATTTGGAATATCTCTTATAAAGCGCTGTAAATCCTGTGGCCGCATCATAGCACTATCTGCCAGCTCTTCTAAAGTTGGTTTTCGATTCAACTTTTTAGTCAGACTTTCTTCCAGCTTCTTAAGTTTTAAGGTTGTATGTACCCTGTTCAAAGGCAGTCTAATCGGATTAGCATGACTAGAAACCACTTGAATCATAGCCTGTCTTATCCACCAGACGGCGTAAGAAATAAATCTCACGTTCTTAGCACAGTCAAATCTCTGGGCCGCCCTCATTAATCCAAGATTGCCTACAGCAATCAGTTCTTCGAAAGGTACCTCGTTTATATGTTTATATCTTTTTGCAACAGCTACTACAAAACGCAGATTAGCTAGAATTAATCTCTGTTTAGCTCGTTCATTGCCCGCTTTTACCTGGTCAAGAAGTACAACCTCTTCTTCTCTTGTCAGTGGCGGATGCTTCTTTAAATCTTTAAAATAGTTTTTAAGAAGCTGATTTTCGTTTTCTTTTTCACGATTATGATTAGAGTTTATCATCCAGGTTCTCCCTTAAATTCCCTATTACCTGTGTGTACACTACTTATGTACTTTTAATACCTGAACATAATCGGAAGATGTCTAAAAAACTTTAATCATATTTTTAACTTTTTTTGTACATAAAAAAGACGCTGATAAAATCAGCGTCTTTTCAGGATACTTTTATGAATCAGCTTTACAGACGAATATTAGCTCTAGTATTCATTTCTTTAGATTCCGGCAAAGTCATCTTTATAGTTTTAGGTTCATGTCCTTTGGCAGAAATAACCAACAGATAATCACCATCTTCTAATTCATTAAAGTAATATTGACCATTTTCACATTCCAAAGTTTCCAGATAGTCATCATCACCATTTTCATTTACTTTATACAGCTTAATAGTAACGGATAATGGATTGCCTTCTTCATCTGTAACATTACCTTCTATTACGTTATCGCCTTTTTTCAATTCATAATAGAATTTCAATTCATTGGCTTCACCTTCTTTAAGGGTTATTACAGTTATATTCTTAATTGTTTCAGATATATCTTTAGAAATCAACGAATAACCGGAAAATGTCTTATAGTCCTTTTCTTCAAATTTAACAGTATCGCCGACAAAGCCAGTTCCGTCTATGCTTTCTGTTTTTTCAGAAATTACATTATTAGATTTATCCAAGAAATAGTAGGTTACAGTATATTTAGCCAGTTTCTTATAATATAACTTTAAAGTAAGCGGGTAAGCACTGTCGTCTGAAGCAAGAACAGTTCCAGTTGCGATATTTCTAGTATCTGTAGAGATAAAGAGATAATTATCAAAATCACTTCTAGATTTTGCTTCTACCTTTGCGCCAACTTTGTCTATTATAATATCGTCAGAAACAACTTTATCTAGTGTATCACCACTATATAAATAATGTTCAACTAAATAGGCTGCTTCACCATCTTCAAAAGCTTCATCCGTTATTTCCACATCATCAAGCCACCATTTTTCGTCTTCAAATATAAGCTTGAATACTATTATGAGTGTACCCATTTCATAATAGAAATTACAGGTCACTTCTGCTGTATTATCGGTTCTTTCAACGTTAACGACTTCCAGTTTATAAGATTCGCTTCCGCCAGATAAGTCTTTTAAATAAATAACTTTTTTACCTGAATCGGAAGTGTTTTCAGAATCGGTTTCCTGAGCACTAGCCTGTCTGATAAATCTGTTATTTCTATCTACAACAACAGACGGAGAAGTAGATGAAACTCTCCATGAATCCGAAATTCTCATAACAGCAGATTCAGGACTTTCCTGAGTAAGAACAGACTGACTGCCTCCGCTGCCGCAGCCTACTATTACAACAACAGACAAAAGCATTAATCCGTATATATATTTTAAAGCTTTATTATTCATTTTTATACTCCTCAATGCTTAACATAAGGAATAGGGTCAGAGGTTATAGATTTTTCATAATCTTTGTAAGAAACAGTATAACCAACAGTAATATTATATGTACCTGATGCTTTGTTCGTCAGATTTGAAAAATCTACTGTATATATTTCAAAATCACTGCCTGTTATTGTATTAAGAGATAAATCTATAGGTGTTGTTTCATCTTCATAAACAGCATGAACAAATGAGGCTACTGTTACATCTGAATCTGGAGACTCTGCAGCCATTATGCAGTGATATTCTCCACTATCATAAACAGATATTGATGGATTTGAAATCCTTACTATAATATCTTCAGCTTTGACTGCTGATTCTGTTTCTAAAGCAAAGGGCTTTGCTATTCTAATTTCAGAATATCCTCCTTCAATTTCATCAGCAAATCCTCCTGTTGGATAATCTGACCTTATAACATAATAATAGTTCCCTTTATCTAGATTGTTGATACAATAGTTTTCTAAAGGCATATATACTCTTTCAGAGCTATATAGTTCATACTCTCCATCAGATACTTCTTTATAAAGCAATAAAGTTGAACTTGCAAAACACTCATCAGATGAACTTTCTTCTTCACCTATCAATAAAGTGCATTTACTATCAGGCTCAGTTTCAGAATTACAAACAATAATATTGGAAGAATCCATACTTACGCTTTGCATATCTACAAACCAAGCTACATTCTGTGTGTCTGAACCGAAAGGCATAGTAAATGAGCCTTGGGAATCAGCTAAAACGGAATATACTTCACCGCTTTCCAGCACAGCCATAACTAATTTTCCCTTACCAAGATTACCTTTGCTGTCTTTAACAGTTCCTTTTAACTGACTGCCAGTAATTGATTCAGAAGTATAACTCGACAGGGCAATTGTTCCGCTTAACTGACTGCTGCTTACTGAAGTTGTGAAATGATATCTGGTATTTTCAGCATCAATATTGGCAGAGATTGTATAATTACCAACAGGAACTGAATTAAAAACAAAATCTCCATTAGCATTTGTAACAGCAATAAAAGGAGTATTTTCAATAAAAACAGGAATACTGGCGCAAGAGATGCCTAAAGAAGATGTATTCAATGATCCATGAATATCTTGAACCTTAGTAAGAACTATTTCAACTTTTTTTGAACCTGTTTCCGGTTTTGCTTCATCTGCTCTGGCAGAGGCTGAAAATCTTTGTTTAGTAGGCACAGACTTCATACTTCCATCAGAATTCTGTGCCATTACATAGTATTCACCAGCCACTATTGTTCCAGAGTAATTACCATTATCATCAGTGTTAAATGTGTAGACTCCATCATTTGAAATGGAAGCTCTGGATGAAGCAGAAATATTCAAATTGCTTTTAACAGCAGCCGCAGGAGTATAGAATGAAACTCTGCCACTACCAGAAAGATTGCTTACTCTACCGCTTACATTGACTAGACCAGAGTCCACGTTTCCTGATGAAACAGGATTGTTTGAGGAGGAACCGCAACCCACCAGTATAAGAACCGATGTAAGCATTACACTTAATATATATTTAAATGATTTATTTTTCATATTTACTTCCCCCATTTACCAGACATAGAGCGTAGAACCATCTTCTTTAAGACCTAATATTCCGTTTAAAGGTTCTGGATCAACAGGTTCTGTTGAACCCATAATTCCTTCAGTTATACGGTTAGGATTATATGTTTCTAATGCTTCGCCATCAAGAGAAGCCGTCTTGATTATTGATTTTGTCGTAACATCAAATCTATACATGAAACCGTATTTATCCATAAAACATGATTTTCTAGTACCTAATTTAGATGTTTCAATAGGAGCGTTTGAATTTGCACGGAATCTCATTGCTGTATAATAAGCATTTTCAGGATAATAATCATCGAAACAATAATCGTTCAATTCAACATAAAAACTACCATCTTCTAATACTCTAAAATCACTAACTTTTGAAAGATTTTCATCTAAATCATAGTTAACAATAGGACTAGATGGGCTTGATGGGTTAGAACAATTATAAATATGAACGGTAGCATAATGATCTGGAGATCTTTGTAATAGCACAAGCAAATATGGAGTGCCATCTTTAGAAAGACTTAATCTTACATAATTAGGTGTATAGTCACCATCAGTGATAGAAGCTATATCAATCTTGTTTGATGGATTAGAAAGTTTTACAAATCTTATTATATTAGTTGAAGGATCATTACCGCCAACTAGTACTTTGTATAAGAGATAAGCAATATATTTATCAGTCGAATTATGAGTAATTGAACCAGAAGTGAAGTAATAATGTTCATTATTGTCTGTCTCTGGTCTTTCGTCAATTATTTGTGTTTTATTTCCTTCTTCTGCTTTATCATCATAGAAATATAGTTTTTCAACAATCCCATCAGTAATGGTATTCTCTCTGAGATTGTAAATGGCATATTGTCCAGAAAAATCTACTGCACATTCTGAGTCAGTATAGATCCTGTGCTCAACACGAGTAAAATTACTTTCTCTATCTGTGTCAGCGTCCTTATATTCTTGCCAAAAGGAGGTAAAGTCAGAATTAGATGATGTTCTATAGTATGAAATCGAATTTCCTGAATATTTTAAAGGCTCAGTATCTGTATATGTATCAAAAATTACACCTGTTGACGTTTCTCCTTCTTCAACACAAGGATTGTCTGAATCCATTGGTCTATATACTGTTAAATTGCCTATAGAAGTCGTATTTGCACTATTATCAACTACATAAGTCCCTGTAAGACTACCTTTTAAGCCTGTATTTGAATCTGACCAACTGCGCTGAACAGTAAACTCATATTTGCCGTTTGTTTGCAATACATACTCTTCACCATCATACAGCAAAGGATAATCTCCAAAATCTGTCCTTGTACCCAAAGACAATAAAACAAATTCATAACCTCCGATTTTCTTGCAGGAAACAGTAGTAGAGTTTTCTGTATTTGTATCTTCAGAAACAAAAGGACAATTTTCAAAGAAAGCTATACCGTGGGAATGAGTATAAACCATAAAATCCGGTTTAACATATTCTACTTCAACATCAGGTGTTGTAGTTTGTTTATCTTTTAAAACACTGATATTTCCGCATGCTCCAAAGAAGCCGTTGCCTGCCGGGTCAACAAATAGAGTATAAGTTCCTGGAGGAACTGAGTCGAATGAAAAAGTAGCAACAGTTTCATTTATTGTAAAATGTCTATTTACACTTGGATCAATATAAATATAGTCAGCCTTTGTGGAAGTTCGGTAATAAGTTGTCCCAGTTCCCATCAATCTGACAAGATATCTGCCATTATTAGGCATTTTAGGGCCTTCGTATCTGTCAGTAAGCTGATCGGTTGGATACCTGCTGTAAAAACTACTTGAAAATTTAATATTGCCTTTTACGGTGCCGTAACCTTCAGCAGATTTATTTACCTCAAAAGAATCGCTTAGACTATTGGTATCATTCGTAACATCAATTGTCTTGATTTCTTCAGTGGCTCCGAAACAGGTTACAGAATATTTTCCTTTTGTATTAACCGCTATTTCAAAAGAACCATTTTCCTTTGATGTTACAACAAAGAGATTACTTCCATTAGAAGCCATTATAACTTTGTTGGCCTTGTCGTTTCCAGTTATAGAACCTGTGATTTTATAGGTTTTTGTGCCGGATGCTTCAGCAAGAACAACTTCAACATCGTTTTTTACCAAATCGCTGCCCATTACTAATTGTTTTAGTGAAGAAGCATAGGTCTTGCCGTTTTGATTGCTTACAGCGCTGATATTAAATGTATCTTGCGGAACTCCTGAAATTGAAAAACTACCGTCAGATTTTGTTATTGCGGCAAAAGATGTTCCGTTTAAGTAAACAATAACACCTGCTACTGAAAGTCCAGTAACATTAGAAATAACTTTACCATTAATAGTTCCTGTCGGGGTTAATTCATATTTAAGTGCTGCACCTTCTTGTTCTTCTGAAACAGAACTTGCAGCAGCTCTTAAGTTAGTAACAACTGCTCTTGAGTCGCCTTTGTCGGCGATAAGAGTGTATTCGCCAGTCGGAACAGTAAAAGTGTAGGTTCCGTCAGCAGATGTTGAAGTAGGTTTGTATACACCTTCTAAATTTTCACCAATGCTTGCTCTAAGAAGAGCATTGTTCTGAGCTTGAGTTAAACCTTCTCTCATTGCTGCATCTGGGGTATATAAGGCGGCTTCTGCACCGGTTACAGTTTCTCCATTCTGAGTAAGGCTTATTCTTACAGATGTCATTGCTGTTGGAGCAGGGGCTGCAGAATTAGAACTGCCTGAACCGCCACAACCTGTTAAACTTATTAATAAAGAGACTACGGCAAATAAAATCAATATGTTTCTTTTCATTTTATTGTCCTCTAGTTGTTGCTATCAACACAATTTATAACCATAACCTGAATGTTGCCGGAATTGTTAGCACACAGGGCATGAATCTGATTGCCATTAAGAGTTGTAAAACCAATAGAGCCTTCTAAGAAAGCCGAAGAATTCTTTACCTGTTTAATATCTATCTTCTTTTCCTTATAAGTTCTCAGGTTTCTTAAAACCAGTTTCTGCCCTGTAGAATCTCTATTTATCCAGGCATCAAACGGTAAGTCATCTTCTTCAGAGTTTCTGCCAGAAACTACATAACTGGATTTAATATTTGAAGCAATATTAAGAGAATCAGAGAGAACAAATGCAGTATTACCGCTATTGTCATTAATGAATACTCTATGTTCTGCATCTATATTATCTAAGCAATCTTCTAAGGCATAATTGCCAGAAATGCCTAACGGAACCAAAGACTCACTTTCCTGATTATTGTCAGAATTAAAAGTGGTTTTACAAAAATATAAAGTATTATTAGGATATTTTTCTAAGTAATAAAAAGCTGGTTCTGAAACCCGGCTATTCAGAGCCACTGGTTCAAAAATAACTGTTGAATCTGTAATAGAAAAAAATTCTGGGTCATAATCTATACGCATATTATAAGTATCTGCTACGCCATTACTATCTAAATTTATTTTTTTGAAAAAATGACCACGAGCAGAATATATTTCTATTCCATCATCTGTAGATCTTCCTATGATTTTATCCATATGGAATCCAGCTAAACCATCTAATATTACAGGTTCATATTCAATACAGTTGTTTGAACTAGATTCACCAAAGACATCGCTGACAGAATATTTATAGGTATAGTAGATTCCATCATTATCTTCTACATAACAATATTGAACAGCCATAGAATGATTGTTTGCAGATGATTTATCAGGAATAAAGCAGACATTTCCATAATCTATTGAGGAGAAATGTTTATCTTGGATATTATTATTACTATCAACAGCAACTAATTTTGTCGCAAAATCATATTCCCCTTTCTTACCATTCAATTCTGCAATATCACCAGTTTCAGAATCTAATACATAAGTTTTTAGAGAAGTCACAACCAGATAGTATATTTTGCTTTGATATTCTATTGCTTTGAAAAGGATAACATCGTTTTGATTTATATTAGAACCATTAGCTTTTAAAGATAATTTTCTATTATCTGGAGTCTTATCAGCTACTTTGAAAGTCTTTTCAAAAACAGGCTTGTTTAAACCATTTGTAAAGAAGAATTTAACAGAGCCTAATTTGCTGCAGTTATCGGTGCAGACGCTGCAGTTGGTAACAGAACCTGCATCAAATGAATCTGAAGCTAATGATACTCTTTTGTTCGTTTTATCATAACCATAGAGCAAAACAGGTTCTGATTCAGAATCATACCCGTAAGCAGAGAAATATACTTCTGTTGTTCCCGACTCAGCAGGATTAGAAATCCCGGTTAGTTCCGAATAACAATTGTTCGTTGCAGGAGAAAAAGAGGGAGCAACTTTTATAGTTTTTATCGGTTTATCGGTAATAGCTTTATTTTCACCTTCAGAAAGGGTTATTTCTCTTCTGATATATAACGAGTTGTCTGAAGAAACCGCCAAAGCATATTTTCCAGCAGGCAGATTGTTAAAAGTAAAAGTAGCATTAGCTTCTGCAATTTGTTTGTGTTCGTGACCAGTAGAATCATAAACAGCAACTTCAAATGAAGTATCGCTTATTCCATCTGCCGGAACAACTGAACCAGAAAGAACAGCATATTTTGAGCTTGCTGTCAGCATACCGATACTAAGTTCAACTTCTTGGGTGGAATTCAAATCATTAATCTGTTTTGTTATTATATCACCAATATTGTTGTTTCCATTGCCTATAGAAGCAGCGAAAACATCATATTTTCCTGTTTTAGTAATCTTAAGACTGGATTTAGAGTTTACAACGCTACCGACAAAGGTAGTTCCGTCAGCTTGATTGACAGCAATTACAACAAGATTATCCTGAGCTGCACCAGAACCTGCTATTGTGCAGGAAAGAACAGCTGCTTTTGCTGTAACAGTTGAAAGTTCAAATTTAACTGTTTCGAAAGCATTGTCTGTATTTAATTTTAAGCTTTCAGAAGCTAATATTTTTACAGATCTGGATAAACTAGCGTAGCCTGATGCTGCTGCACAGAGAGTAAAATTTGTATTAACAGGAACATAGTTTATTGTATAGCAACCTTGAGCATCTGTTACAGAGCAATAGGATGTTCCGTCCAAATAAACCAACGCTCCTTTGATAGCAGAAGATTTTGAATCGGTAACTACGCCAGTTATGCTTCCAAATGGCATTATAGTCATATCGGGCTGAACAACCACGCTTGCTCTTACGTCAAGATGTGCAACAATCTGCCCGCCATCGGCTGTAACAGCAGAAAGAGTGTATTCACCGTAAGGCACATTTGTAAATATATATTCACCTTTAGCATTTGTAACAGTATTAAATTCTGTCTGATTAGCAGTTGCAGCGAGTCTCAAATTGGTGTTTATATTGCCAGCTATTGAGTTAACAAGCGCATTTGAAGAAAGAGCCAGTTTGACGCTTGCGTTTGGCACTGGATTATTAGAAGAATCATAGACAACCCCACTGACTCTAGCCTGCCCTGCTATGTTTGAAGAAGCCGGGTTAGAGCTACCTCCTCCGCCGCCGCCGCAGCCTAACGAAAAGATGGCAATAACAAACAATGCCAATACAAAACACAACGCTTTTCGTTTCATATGTTTAACTCCCTTTTCTATTTATAAACCTTTATTAAGAATCTTTTCTGAATTTAAGTTTTTAACTATTGGTTTGAAGTTATAAGCTTAAAGCTCAAAAAAAAAAGACAAAAGAATTCTTCAATATTCAATCACCTATTTTTATATTTTTTCTCTTTCTTACTTATAACTCAGAGTTTGCAGCTTACCGCTTACAAACGACAAACATGATATTTAATTCTAACCTTTTTTAGTGTACAGTTCAAGATTTTATACCATGGCATTGAAAACGCAAACTTTATCTTTATATTAATCAAAGTTAGAATATATCTATTTTAAAGTATAGCGTATGGGCTTGCTATTTTAAAAGAGATTGGTATAAAAAAAGGCACTGAGTTAAAACTCAGTGCCTTTTTTTATACCAATAATCTTCTTACATACTGATATTTGCTCTTATATTCTTTGTACTTGAATTCGGAAGAGTAACTGTTATGGTTTGAGATTCGTAACCGCTAACTTCTACAACAAGTAAATATGTTCCTGCATTAAATTCAGCATTTTCTATCTTAGAAGTATCATATTTACCTTCTGAGTCAGTTGTTATCTGAACCTGTTTACCATCATTATCTTTAAATTCAGAGTAACCTTTTTGAGCATTTTCATCAACGATGAAGAACTTAATAACAGCGTTTGGAATAGGTTCATCATTGTTATTTTTATCTGTTACAACGCCAGAAATAGTGTATTCTAGTTCTGGATCATCTTTCTTAATCTTTTGATATTCAAATACAAATTTATTTAAATCTTCTTTTCTACTAATTACTAATGATTCAGGTTCGGGTCCACTTTTCTTTTCATACCCATCTAACGATACTTCTTTTTCTATTTCTGATAAATCAATAGTATTGCCAACATATCCATTTCCTTTTACTTCTTGGCTCTTTTCTGATTTGCCGTTTTCATCTAAGAAACAGTAAACAACAGTATATTTTGCTTCTCTTCTTTGATAATGTATTACTAAACTATTATCAGAAGAACCGCTGATAATAATACTTTCTATTGTTTTCGCAGAATCAAGTTCGTATTTATCATCATCTTTTACGTAGTCATTAGCTAGAACGGAATCTCCTATTGTTTTTATGACTGTTTCTTCATCAAATAGTTTTTCATTATCAGGACCGATATGAGAAATATAACAATAAGCTTCGTTTTCTCCTAGCTCTTCATCTCTTATTTCAACATCATCAAGCCACCATTTTTCCTCGTCAAATATAAGCTTGAAAACTATAATCAATTTACCTTTTCCGTAATCAAAATTGCATGTTACAGTAGCAGTATTATCATTACTCTTTTTTACGTCAGTGACTACCAATTTATAAGGTTCGCCGCCAGCTAAATCTTTCAAATAAATTAATTTACCAATAGCACTAGAGCTGGAACCAGAATCAGATTCCTGATCAGTAGCCTTTCTGATAAATCTATTGTTTGCATCAACAACAACAGCCGGAGAATCAGTCGAAGCTCTCCAATTATTTGATATTCTCATTACTGCATCTTCTGGGCTTTCTTGTTGGAGAACAGACTGACCGCCTCCGCTACCACAGCCTACCATTAGAAGAACTGAAAATAGCATTAAACTGAATATATATTTTAATGATCTGTTTTTCATTTTTACTCCTTTTTATTTAGAGATTAAAACCAAGTTTTATAAATCTTTTCACTAGTTTTAACTCTCGAACTATTCATTCTTAATTCGCAAAAATATTAACTTCAATAGAGTTTGGATCTTCTTGTTCACTTTCTTTGACTTCAAATAAATTATTTTCCACATTATTTGAGCTATCAACTGTTTGTATTAGTATCTTATTTACTTCAGAATTTGAACTAATTGGCAAAACATAAGTATTGGGTTTATCATCAGTTGTGCTACTATAATCAGGGAAAGCAGGATAAGCCTTATTATCCGTTAATGCCCCAACATTAATAATGCTTTTTCCACTTGGCATAGGTGTAAATTTAATTGCTACTTTACCTAACTTAGTCCCATTCAAAGCAATAGGATCAAAATTACGTAAATCAACATCTGTTATTGTTTTTGAGTTTTCGTCTTTAGACTTAGAAATAAATTCTTTATCCATTGGAAAAGAGAAATGATATCTAGTTTCACCAAACCAAATATTAGAACAAATAGTATAACTATCTGTTGCTGGAACAGATGCCAGTGTAAAATTTCCACTTGAATCTGTTGTTGCTACAAATGGCATATTTTCAATATAAACATATTGATCTTTTACCAATTCTGAAGTTGTGTGCAAAGCTCCTGTAATACTAATTGTTGGAACAAGTGTAATATTATCAATTTTTACAGGAATCGAACCAGAAGTGCCTTCTGCCACAACATCGCTCTTTACGCTCTGTCTTCCAGAAGCATATTTTAATGAACCATCAGAGTTCTGAGCAATTATATAGTAATCGCCAGCAGGAAGCTCCCCAGCATAATTACCATTTTCATCAATATTGAAAATATAAACCTGATTATTAACCACAGCCCTAGAAGAACTATTATTCATATTACTTTCATATATAGCTGTTGGAGTATAGAAAGCAACAGTTCCATTGCCGTCAGAGTTTTTAACATTCCCGCTTACACTAACTAACCCAGAGTTTACTGAACCAGTAGAAACCGGGTTGTTAGAGGAGGAACTGCCACAACCAACAGTCAGAAGAACAGATGAAAGCAGTATTCCGAATATATATTTTAAACTTTTATTTCTCATTTATTCTACCCTCCTCTTAGTAAACGTAAATGGTCAAAGTATTGTTTATATCATCTTCTTTGAAACCTAAAATTCCGTTAATTTCACCGTTAGAACCTTCTTCAGCTAGATTCAAAGATGAAGTAGCTGTTCCATCTAATTGTGGTAAAGAATTTGAACTAGAAGATATTTTTATAATCTTATGACCGCTTGGATTAGCCGTTTCTGAATATGAACTTGAATCATATCTATACATATCGCCATTTTTATCTATGTAACAAGATTTTACAGTTTGAGAAGAGCCGGTGCTTGGACGAGTATATTTATTTACTGCTCCAGATTCAAACAAATAAGCATCTGTAGTAGTAGAACCAGCATTGTCGCCACCCTCTACATAGAAAAGCATAGTATTATCAGTACTACTTAGAACCTGAAAATCATGTAACTTTTCAGGTGCAAAATTAGAATCTGAAACAACTATATAACTTGGAAGAGCACCATCTACAACAACACCACCACTGTTAATTGTGCTAATATTATATATTTTTAATCCTTCTCCAGAACATAATACAGCTAAATAAGAATTTCCATCTTTGCCCTTAGCCATTCTTAAATCGTACACTAGTTTACTTTCATCATTAACGTCATCAACTAAAGCTTTATAAAGCACTGGTTCTACTGCTTGAGTTCCACCAGATTGACTGCTAGTAGAAGAATTAAACGTGTAGGCTTTCAAACCCACTTTACAGTAATTTAAATCTACGTCTAAATAGTTATATGCAACACACATAAATTCTCCAGGAATTAAAGCAATTCCATTTAAGTATGGCATAACGTATCTATCATTATTATCAAATTGCTTTGTTTCAGTCATTAATTCCATTGCATTAGATGAACCATCGGCGATTTGCCAAACTATTCTATAACCATTATTTTCTGGAGTTCCACCTAATTCACTAAAATATGCAACAGAATTTCCATATAAAACAGGATTGTTTTCGTGATCAGAATCATAAAAAATTTCTGAATTCGTTACACTTGTCCAATTACTGTTTTCTACAGTTAAATCTTTATAGAACCAACCAGTACCTGGTGAGTAACATGAAATATACCCATCAAAGTAAGAATCATAAGTAGGATTAGTATCAATAGTTGCCTGGCCTATTTCGTCATCAATACGTACGTTTACAATATTTACTTTTATTTCATTATCTGTTTCAGACTCGAAATCCAGTGTAACACTTTTATCACTAGCTGAAGTGCTAAATGAAATTGCTTTTGTTTCCTTACGATCAGCAGAAAGAGCAAATATATTGTAATCTCCTGCATCTACAATATTTACAGAACATTCAAGGGTTGTTTTTTTATCAGGATTTTCCTTAATAGTATTAAAATAAATTTTATCTTTAATACTACTATGTTGAGCTATGACATAAATAGGCAGTTCAACGTTTCCAATACCCGTTACACTAGCCTTAACGGAATAATTTTCACTCTGTATAGGTTTTATTTCTATTGGATTTTCTAATTCCAATGTCAGAGTTCCAGTAGCAGGAATAGTAAAAGTAGTGGTTTCTGTAGCTCCATAACCTTGTAAGGTTGTTACAAGTTCATATTTAACGCCTACAGGAATATGGCTAAGAGTGAATTTTCCTTCATTATTTGTAAATGCTGCTTTTTCACCTGCATTAACCATAGCACCATAAACTTGAATATCATTTTTTCCATTATTAGTTATTACTGTGCCGGAAACAAAACCAAATGGAGTAAGTGTCTGTTCCTGAACAGTTATATCTTCAGCAGCAACAACCAAATTGGCAACATAAGCACCTTGAGTGCCCGCATCTGCAGAAAGAGAATATCTTCCATAAGGAACATTTTCAAAGCTATAAACGCCGTTTTTATCAGTAGTAGTATTAAATTCAGTTTGAGTATCAGCTGTTGCAAGTCTTAAAACAGCTCTAAAATTTTCTGGCAAAGTATTCAAACCAGAATTTGAAACAAGTGATAATCTAACATCTACATTTTCAGCTGGTTTCCTAGAAGAATCAACTATTACACCGCTAACCCTGGCAGTGCCAGAGATAGATGGAGAAGCAGGGTTAGAGTGACTTCCGCCACCGCCGCCGCAACCTAACGAAAAGATAGCAATAGCTAATACAGCCAATAGGAAACAAAATACTTTTCGTTTCATATAAACTCCTTAATTTTATATCTATAATTAAGATATCTATATTTACAACCTGACATAACCTTGTGAGGTAACTATTTTAGAGATTAGAGAATTGTTAGTTTCTTTACGAAATTTTTTTGTCTCGAACTTTCGTAAAAATCTAACTCCTAATTCCTGAATCCTAAATAGTATAATAACACTTTATTTTAACTGTTTTTAGCGTACACTTCAAGTTTTTTTGTATGGAGGATATATGTAAGTATAAGAAAACAGCATTTCGCTTGTGGGACAATTGCTGTCGCAGTCTGTGAGAATTGTTGGAAGGGTTAGAAGAGTTGGAAGGGTTGTAAGAGTTGGAAGGGTTTACTCATCACACACCACCAACCACAAACCACGCCAAGCAAAGCTTGGCTTTTGACATAAGCAAGAAATAGTGATAGACTTTTTTTTAAATATTGAAAAATAGGAAGCAAACAAAATGTTAGAAACAATTAACAAACTGGTTTTTTATTTTGATATAGAATGTGCTAACTGCAAAACTCATTTAAAAGCTAGCCATGAATCCATCAATGACCAGAAAGGCGTTCTTTTCTGCGGTCTCTGTGGCAAAGAAGTTAAAGTTCCAGATTACGAAAAGTTAGTTGAAGTTTCTGAAGCTCTCAACAAATACGTAACTAATCCGATTAACTCTCAATATATAAGTTTAGCATTAAATGAAAAATACAAAAAAGACGCAGAATAAAAAAGTTAAGCAGCCGAAAGAATCTGCTCCGATACCAGCACAAGAAGAACTAGATTCTCAAGAAGAACTTCAGCAGGAAGATGAATTACAAATTCGTGCCATTAAGGCTGATTTTGCCGTGCAGATTGAAGAAGTCATGGCTAAAGAATGTTCAAGCTATGAGTGCGTTCTCTGCGATGAACACGAAATAGGTGTTCTCTGGAGTTTTCTTTTGGAAGATTCTATCAGCGGATTTATAGGTGTTGAAGACAACGAAGAAGGTTTAGGCATTCACACAGTAACAACAGGTATACATCTGAAAGACATAAGCGAA
>JAEEGL014439829.1_pt1 | contig 15630 bp, 11 predicted proteins | sample 9134231 | NCBI WGS metagenome assembly JAEEGL01 (sample SAMN16246548, study PRJNA631951) | gut metagenome | biome: gut microbiome; feature: rumen; material: fiber-attached | host: Bos | place: Iran: Karaj | collected 2018-10
GGTCCAATGTATGTTGACTCTATGGTAATTCTTAAGAATGCAAAACACTACGACCTTGCAATGAAGTTCATCAACTTTATTCACCGTCCGGAAGAATATGTAAAATTCCTTGATGAGTTCCGCTTCCCGGGTTTTGTAAATCCTTCGGCAGAGCCACTCAGAACTACAACACCAATGTACAAGGCTGAAGAAATGGAATCTTGTGAACTTAAACTGGATGTAGGCGAAGATCTGGAAACTTTCAACGAATACTGGGAGACAATAAGATTTAGTGCAGACTAAAAATCAAGTCTGTTATTAAGATTTGAAGTTAAATAAAAAACGGTCGCAAATGAAGTGCACTTCAAAAGCGGCCGTTTTTTTATTTTAAACCAGATTAAGCAGAAACTGCTTTATCTTCTTTATTTGCACCGTCATCTTCATCTGTAACGGCATGTGCAGCAAGGAATGCGGCGTAAAGTGCACCAGAAATATTGTGCCATGTGCTGAACACTGCTCCAGGAATTGTTGCCAGTGGATACTGCGCAAAGTGAGCTGCTGCCAGTCCTGTAGCAAGGCCAGAGTTCTGCATTCCAACTTCAATTGAAAGGGCACGACATTTTGACTGCTTAAGGCGAAGAAGTTTTCCAAGACCAAAACCAGTTGCATAACCCAAAAGGTTATGAAGCATAACTACAAATACAATTGTAAGACTTGTGTTAAGGGCGTTCAAAAGTTTTGCAGAACTTGCAGAAACTACAGCGGCAACAATTGCTACAATTGCAAGAGTTGAAACTGCCGGCAAAACCTTAACAAGAGCTTCAGTAACTTTTGCAAAGAAGTGATTAATAATCAAACCTGCAATAATAGGAAGCAGCACAACCTTTACAATAGAAAGGAACATTGCCATAACTTTTACATCAACAACCTGACCAATATAAAGTTTTGTCAAAAGTGGTGTAAGGATTGGTGCAAAAATTGTAGAAACCATTGTCATTCCAACAGAAAGAGGAACATCACCCTTAGACATATAAGTCATAACGTTAGAAGAAGTTCCACCAGGACAAGTTCCAACAAGCATTACACCAACTGCAAGTTCAGCAGGAAGATTAAAAATCTTAATCAAAACAAATGCAATGAGTGGCATAAGTGTAAACTGTGCAAGAAATCCAATCAAAATATCTTTTGGACGGCTGAATACAACTTTAAAATCCTGTGGCTTGAGTGTAAGTCCCATTCCGAACATTACAATTCCCAAAAGCCAGTTTACACTGCTTGTTTTAATCCAGTTGCAGGTTGCAGGCTTAAAAAGTGCAAGTGCAGCAACACCAATAACAATCAAAGCCATAAATTTGCTGATATAATGGCTGATTTTTTCCAAAACATCTAATGCTTTAGACATTCTAATACCCCTTTAATACTTTATTTATATTAAAGTATTTTAGTATTATTTAAGTATAAAGTAAATATAAAATTTTTCACAAAAGTCGCAGGAAATGGTTTATAGTTAAAGTATTAAAAAAGGAGTCAGAATGAAAACCTACACTGCACAAGTTTTATCAAATGAAAAATATGATCTTGGAGAATCGCCGTTTTACGATGTTCGAACAAATACACTTTCATGGGTAGATATTCCCAAGGCAACCCTTTACACAAAAGGGAAAAACGGCAAAATAGAAACTTACAAATTTGAAAAACCGATTGGCGCAGCAGTTCCGGCTGAAACTCCTGGAAAATATGTTATTGCCGGTACAGACGGACTTTATCTTTTAGAAGACGGACGTTCAACTTTAATCAAAAATCTTTCGGAATATTACAAACCTTTTCAGCGTTCAAATGATGCAAAGGCAGACCCTGCAGGAAGATTGTGGTTTGGCTCTTCTGTAGACGATGGAATCCATCCAGACAGCGGAAATCTTTTCTGTCTTAGCAGAGACAAAGTAATTTTAAAACAGCCCGACACAAAAATCTCTAATGGACTTGCATGGAGTCACGATCGCCAGAAGTTTTATTTTTCTGACTCTCCTCTGCATGCTGTTTTTTCTTATGATTATGATTTAGGCACTGCAGAAATTTCCAACCGAAAAGTTCTATTTAATATAGAAGGAGGTATTTCGGATGGAATGTGCATTGACGCAAACGATAATCTTTGGGTTGCAGTCTGGGGCGGACGGCGCATTGAACAGAGAAGCACAAAAGACGGTTCGCTTCTTGGCATAATCAATGTAGATGCACAAAACGTAACTTCCTGCTGCTTTATGGGAAAAACTCTAGACACACTTTTTATTACAACCTCTGGAATGAATCAAACCGGCAAAAATGACGGATGCCTTTTTACCTGCAAAGTTGATGCGAAAGGTCTGGAATGTGATTACGCCAAAGTTCACCTTAAATAAACCTTTGGAATCTTAAATTAATCCAAAATGCTGGAACGCATCGAAAATTCCGTTTTCATCAACGTTTCCCGTAATATAATCGGCACCTTCTTTTAAGCCAGGTTCTGAATTACCCATGGCAACACCTGTTCCGCAAACCTTAAGCATAGGAAGGTCGCCTGCAGTATCTCCAAAAGCAAAAGTGTCTTCAACTTTTACACCAAGTTTTTCTGCAATAAAATGCACACCAGAAGCCTTACCCGCATCTTTACGGGTAATATCACCCATGCCTTTATCAGAACCTAAAAGTGACCATTGATTAATCTGAAATTCATCACCAAATTCAGCCCTAATTTTTTCTATAACGCCTGAATGCAAAACATAATTGATTTTTGCAATGCAATTATAATCAAGTTCTGCTTCTTTTATGCACGGAAAACTTTTTTCTAAATCATGCAGTACCTTTTCGCCAAACTTTGCACCCATCTGTTCAAAATAAAGTCGTACTGCCGCAACAGACTTATGCCCTTCAAAAAAGAATCCAATCTGATTCTGCAAAAGCCAGTCAGAAATGCGTTTTACATCTGCTGGAGGAATGTCTTTTTGCTGACAAACTTTTCCGTCATCTTCTATATAAAGAGAGTTAGAACAGATAATTCCGTCAAAACCAATCTGCACAAGTTCTTTTGGAACTTCTGCCCTGCAGCGTCCTGTATTCAAATATACTCTATGCCCGTTTTTACGAGCCATTTCAACAGCCTTTATGGCAGACTCTGGCGGCATAGCTTTTCCAAAAGGGATTAAAGTGCCGTCTATATCCAAAAAAATAACTTTCATATTATCACCACTACAAAATTTTTGGCAAAGTATAGCATATATTATAAAAAAAAACTTGTCGAAACCTTTTTTGCGTTAGTATGTTTTATATTATATAAACTTATGAGCAACTAATATGAGCGACGAAAATATTATTTTAGAAACGCTTCCTGCATCAGTTTCTGACGAAATTTCGATTCCTACCGATTTTTACAAAATAGCCTTCGATTTTCAGCAGATTATGATGATTTACGAAAGCGCAATTAAACAGATAGAAACTAAACTCGATATTCTTAAAAAGGAAAGTACGGTAAACAGGACCAGAAATCCCATAAACACTGTAAAGAGCAGATTAAAAACACCTGAAAGCATTGCAAAAAAGCTTGAAAAAAAAGGCTACCCTGTAAATTTTGAATCAATGATGAAGAATCTGAACGATATTGCCGGGGTTCGCGTAATTTGTCCGTATATTTCTGACATTTACACAGTACGCGACATGCTTCTTAAACAGCCTGATTTAACTTTAATCCATGAAAATGATTATATCGATAATCCTAAAGAGTCTGGATACAGAAGCCTCCATCTTGTTATGGAGATTCCGGTATATCTTTCTAAGACAGAACACAATGTCCGGGTAGAGATTCAGCTTAGAACAATTGCAATGGATTTCTGGGCAAGTTTAGAACATCAGCTGCGCTATAAAACAAGTGCAAAAGTGCCTGACAGTGTTCGCAGAGAGTTATTCCGTGTTGCAGAAACAATTGCCATGACAGACCGCGAAATGGAGGAAATCGCAATAGAGCTGCAAGCTTTAGACTGACGATGGTCATAATCTCAGCACCAACTTCCAGATGCTCCGAACCATCGTTTAACATCAGCAAGCTGATGTTGCAGGATTCTTTTGCCGATACTAATGCTATGAAGAAGTCAATTATTTATCCTGTTATACTTTTTTTTGTAATTCTTGCGCTTTATACTCCAATTTATGGACAGGAAAACGCATCAGAAATGGCAGAAGGTGTTCTCTTTGAATTCCGCCAGAAAAAAGGTGAAAGTTCACTTCATATTTCTACGATTGAAGAAGAAGCTTATCTTAACGGGAGGCTTCAAAACAGAGTACAGATTGTAAACCGTACAGCAACAACAGTCACAGACACAAATGAAGACGGCAGTGCCGAACTCTACACCCATTACATGACAACAGAAAACTATCTGATGAGCGTAAGCGGGAGGCATCTTAGCTGGGGAGAAGAAGATTCTGTAAATGTTACCCGCACAAAATCTGGCGAATTATTAAATCCAGATAACGACTTTCTTCCAACTGTACAGAATGTTCCAACCTTTCCAAAATCACGGGTAAAACCTGGAGACACCTGGCGAGCAACAGGAAAAGAAGTTCATGACTGCCGTGAACTTTTTGCTATGTCTGATGCAATTTCAATTCCTTTTACAGCAGAATACACTTACGCCGGTGACGAAGTTATAGACGGCGTAAAATTAAACGTAATAGAAGTTTATTACGAGTTTTCGCAAGGTGCCACCCCAGCAAGACGAACAGCAGAATATGGAACCTATGCTGGAGCAAGCGGATTTGCACAGCAGAGAATCTGGTGGGACTGTTTAAAAGGCGACATTGACCACTACAAAGAAACTTTTATGATTAAAATGGTTGATATTATGGGCACCACCTACACTTTTAAGAGTACTGCCCACGGCGAAGTTCTGGAATATAAATCTGTAAATGATGAAGCCACTGTAGAAAAACTTCAGGAAAAAGTAAACAATCTGGACTTAAAAGACATAAACATCACCCGCGGTAAAAAAGGACTTACAATCAGTCTGGAAAACATTCAGTTTGAACCAGATTCGGATGTTCTTCTTCCAAAAGAAAAAGAAAAACTTAAGAAAATCGGCGAGCTTATTAAAGATTATTCAAACGACCTTCTGATTACAGGCCACTGTGCAGAACGCGGAACTCCTAAAACACGCCAGATTCTTTCTGAACAGCGTGCAGAAGCCGTAGCCTCTTATCTGGAAAAACTTGGCGTACGCGACAGCCTTCACATCTTTACCCAGGGCAAAGGTTCTACAGAACCAATTGCTTCAAACGCAACCGAAGAAGGCCGCAAGAAAAACCGCAGAGTAGAAATAATTCTGGCGGATTAGAAAATAGAATTAAGTAATGGCCCTAATGCGAGTCGAACGCACGACCTGCTGCTTAGGAGGCAGCCGCTCTATCCAGCTGAGCTACAGGACCGAAAAAACAATATATACATATTAAATAAATTTTATATTTTCCACAACAAGGAACAAAAATAATCTTGTACTTTTATTTTTTTAGAATTAGAATTCAAGCATGGATTCTTTAGATAAAAAAACAATTGAAATATTAATAGATAAAGCTTTTGATATGCTTAATTTTGCTTACGTGCCTTACTCTCAGTATACGGTAGGGGCGGCCTTGCTTGCAAAAAACGGAAAGATTTACACCGGCTGCAATATAGAGAATGTGTCTTTTGGAGGCACAAACTGTGCAGAAAGAACAGCCTTATTTAAGGCGATAAGCGAAGGTGTAAAAGAATTTAAGGCAATTGCGGTTGTTGGCGGACCTCAGAAAAAGATCACAGACTGGTGTACTCCATGTGGAATTTGCCGCCAGGTTTTGCGTGAATTCTGTGATGAGGATTTTATTTTTATTCTTGTAAAAAGCAAAACAGAATATAAACTGATGACAATGAAAGAAATTCTTCCAGAAAGTTTTAAACCGGATGGAGAAGTTGGGGCAACACAAAAATTATGAAAGTAAACTATGTTCAGCTCATTATGGGCGTTATAACAGATATTCGCGTAATTGGCACAATTGTGGTGGCTTTATTTGTTGTGGAGTTTGCAAAATTTGTTACATCCTACAAAAAAAAGCCGCCAAAGCCTAAAAAGCCAAAAGCTCCAAAGGCAGAGCCTGCACCGGCACCTAAACCGGAGGAAGGCGCAGAAGGTGGTGGAGAAGAGGCTGCTCCTGCCGAGTAACACTAAGGCGGTTTTTCCACAGAATGCCGCCTTTTTTTATTTTTCCGCTTTCTAATAGCTGAGAAATAATTTCTGTAGCATCAGAATGAGTCCAGATTCTTTTTCCAAGCTTTTCGATGGAATAGGCATTCAGTTTATTTTGCAAATCCTGCTCTAAGTCTTCCTGAGTATAAAAATTTCTTGCATGTTTTATAAGCTTATATGCCTTCTGCCAGTCGCTTATTCCTTTCTTTAATTCCTTTTTCTGCTGCCTTGGAGGAAGTTTTCTTAAATTGCAAAGGTCACAGCCATGGCAGTATGCCTTTTCTGCTCCAAGGGCATCCAGCAGAATCTGCCGTCTGCAATCAGTCGTTTCTGCAAAAGCCTTCATTGCCGCCTGTCGGCTCCCTTCTTTAAATGCAGAATAGCGCAAGGAATCTGTAAGACTCCATAATAAAATTGCTTTTGCGTCGCTGCCATCTCTTCCTCCGCGGCCTGCTTCCTGAATATAAGCTTCTGCTGTTTCTGAGGCTTCCAGATGAACTACAGTTTTTATATCTTTTTTATCAACTCCCATGCCGTAAGCACATGTGGCACACAAAACTCCATCACGGCTATTGTAAAACCAGTTTTCTACATATGTTTTTTCTTCTTTTAATAATCCTGCATGATAAAACTTTGCAGTTCCACTTCCAAAACAGACGTTCAGTTCTTTTGCCATGTATTCTGCCTTGTTACGAGTGCCGCAAAAAATAATCATAGGGCGCTGTTCTGTGGCAGCAAGATATAAGGCTTCTTTTTTCTTTGCAGAAGTCTGCCTTACAAAATAGTGAATATTCGGGCGGTCACTTTCGCTTCTTACAACGTGAGCTTCTCCCTTAAAAAGAATTTCTGCCACGCGATTCAAAACTTCGGGCGAAGCTGTAGCTGTAAAGGCCGTTATTACGGGCGGATTTAGTTTTTCTATTACTTTTCCAAGTTGCAGATAAGCCGGGCGAAAGGAATCTCCCCATTCAGAAACACAATGCGCTTCGTCTATTGCAATATGCTTTATTCCAACTGTGCTAAGTTCCTCTAAAAGAGTTTCGCTTGCAAGAACTTCCGGGTTTGCCAGAATAATTTTTGCCCCGTTTTTGATTTTCTGAAAGTTTTCTTCCCGCTCTTCCTTAGTCTGTCCGCCTCTGAACACAACACAGCCAAGGCTTCCTTCTTCCATTCTACGCTGCTGGTCTGTCATCAAGGCTAAAAGAGGATAAATTACAAGGCTAGGTCCGTCCAGCAAAATTGCAGGAATCTGAAAGCATAATGATTTTCCCGCCCCGGTTGGTAAAAGCACAATTTGTCTTCCACGGCAAAAAGAGTCAGTTTCCTCTTTATAAAAATTAATTTTTTCTTCGTCTGTAAAATCTGCTATCTTTTTATGATATTCGTAAGCGCCAAGAATATTTTCTACAATCATGCGCTGCCAGGGATACAGATACTTTATACCAAAATTTTCCCTTGCAGTTTTTGTGACTAAATCTTCCGGTTCTTCTTCTAATTCTTCTATTACCTTTTCCATATATATAATATGGCCAAGATATAGGAAATTCCGGCAGTCGTATCTTGAGAATTTTTAGAAAAATACTTACTATAAGTATAATAAATTTTGGAGCTTCATTGTGTTGTGCTATAAGAAATATTTTAAACATATTTGCCGTCTGGCAGTTTTTTCAGTTCTTTTTTCTTTTCAGGGCTGTACGAAATCAAAAAATATAAATTATGCAGAAATCTTAAATAAAGAACTGGATATACCTCATCCTTCTGATAAGATTCCGTTTTCTACAACCTTAATTCATGTACCAACGATTAAATATAAAATAAATGGCGTTGAACTTTTTATGGTTGTTGATACAGGTTCTGATCGCCATGTCTTGCTTAATTCAAAACCTGTACAAAATTTAGTTAAAAAAGATCTTAGTTCAAATGAGGCTTACTCCTTGGCAAAAAAATCAAAGTATTACGCTATATATTTTTATTTTGATGAAGAACCATCATTTCCATATATGCTGGATCCAAATGGAATTTTTTCTACAGGGATGAAAAAAAATAATTTTGATGGTCTTTTAGGTTTGCCATATTTGCAGAAAAACAGAAATGTAGTTTTTGATTATATTAATAATACAATGTCATTTAACGAAGAACCAATTTGTGATAACTCTCTTCCAATGCACAGAAACAAAGATGACCTATGGTATACAACTATTGAATGTAATGGAATAAAAACTAATGCATTAATTGATACTGGTAGTCAAGATATGTTTGTAAATAAAAGTAATGCAAAACATGCTATTGGAAATAATACAAATATTAATGTTATGATTGGTAATATAGAAATTAAGAACGTGTTTGTTTCTTCTATTGAAAACACAATAACAAATGAAAAAACAAAAAATGGTACCCTAAAAAATGAAAATATTATTGGCTATTCTGTATTTAAAGACCATGTAATTCAGCTGGATTTTGAGCATAATGTTTTTAGAATAAAATAATCAAACGAAGTAAAGAAAAAGCCCTTGCAAAATGAAGTGCAAGGGCTTTCTTTTTCAACTTAAGCTTTTAGTTTCTATAGAAATTAATCAAACATCCGGCAAGAATAATCTTGCGCTCGTCGTCGGTCAAATCTCCAACGCTAAGTTCAAACTCATTTACCTTTCCGTCTGCTTTTACAGCATAAGCTTTGATGCTTGGAAGTTTTTCTTCAATCATCTTCTTTACGCCAGGGATGAAAACGTAGTCGCCGTTGGCAAATGGAAGATTTTTGTCGCCCTCTTTGTAGAGGAATGGAAGCATACCCCAGTTGATAAGGTTAGAGCGATAGCGTTTTGTAGCATATTCGTTTGCAATGTTTGCGCTGGCACCAAGTACACGCTGACAGCTTGCAGCCTGTTCGCGGGCAGAACCGTCACCAGGTTTAACTGCAAAGATTGTAGAACCTGTTCCTGCGCTAGCAGCACGCTTTCCAAGTTCTGCATCTTTTTTAGTAAGATTTTCTACAGCAGTTTTGATTTCTGCCTTAATGTCGTCTGTTAAATCGCGAACAGCTTTAGCACGTCCAACGTAAGCAGGATCCTTGCGGCTCAAAGTGAATTCTGCAAGTCCCAGAGGATTTGAGCGGAATGATGAAGTTTCGCCGGAAGGAATAAGTTCATCAGTTGTTGTTACAGGGTCGTGAATCTCGCTTACAACCTTAATCAAAAGGTCGTCAGCAAGCGCATTCTGCTCCGGCCAGTCCTTGATGTTTGGACCAAACTGGATTTCAACTTCCGGATGAGCCACGCCTTTTGAATCGTAAACGCGTTTTTCGTAGATTCCCTTGTCAAAGAAGTATTTCTTTCCGCTGAATTCTGTATCGAATTCTGTTGCAGGAGTAAGGAAGCCTTTGTTTGCGGCAGTTGCGGCAATTGAGCGGGCATCCATAAGTGCAACTGAAGAAAGCTGACCGTTCTGGATTTTTGAACCTTCGCGGTTAGGGAAGTTACGAGTTGAGTGACGGATAGAGAAGGCTCCGTTTGCAGGAGTATCTCCGGCACCAAAACAAGGACCACAGAATGCAGTCTTAACAATGGCACCAGCGTCAATCAAGGCACCAAAAGCACCGTTCTTCATAAGTTCCATATAAACTGGCATAGAAGCTGGATATACGTTCAAAAGGAACTTGCCGTTACCGGTATCTTTTCCTTTAAGAATATCTGCAGCGGCACAGATGTTTTCAAATCCACCGCCGGCACAGCCTGCAATTACACCCTGATCAACGTAAAGTTTTCCGTCAATAATCTTGTTGTGAAGATTGAAATTAACCTTGTCACCAAATGAAACCTTAGCGCGTTTTTCTGCATCTGTAAGAACATCATCAAGATTTTTATTAACTTCTTCAATTGTATAGGCACATGAAGGATGGAATGGCATGGCAATCATAGGACGGATTTCACTCAAATCAAGCTCGATAGCTCCGTCGTAGTAAGCGCCTTCTCCAGGATTCAATTCCTTGTAATCACCTTCGCGACCATGAATTGCATAGAATTCGCGGATTTTTTCATCTGTAGACCAGATAGAAGAAAGACAGGTAGTTTCTGTTGTCATAACGTCCACGCCGATACGGAAATCAGCAGAAAGTTTTGCAACTCCAGGACCAACAAATTCCATTACCTTATTTTTTACATAGCCGTTATCAAAAACAGCCTTGATGATTGCAAGGGCAACATCCTGAGGACCTACCCCAGGAACAGGCTCACCCGTCAAGTAAACTGCAACAACGCCAGGATATGCAACATCGTAAGTTTTGTTCAAAAGCTGTTTAGCAAGTTCACCACCGCCTTCACCAATTGCCATAGTACCAAGTGCGCCATAGCGTGTGTGGCTGTCTGAACCCAAAATCATGTCACCGCACTTTGCAAGCATTTCGCGGGCAAACTGATGGATTACAGCCTGATGAGGAGGAACATAAATTCCGCCGTATTTCTGAGCGCAGGTAAGACCGAACATATGGTCATCTTCGTTGATTGTTCCGCCTACAGCACAAAGAGAGTTATGACAGTTTGTAAGAACATAAGGGAGAGGGAACTTTTCAAGTCCTGAAGCACGAGCTGTCTGAATGATTCCGACGTAAGTAATATCATGGGAAGTGATTTTATCGAACTTGATTTTTAATTTCGCAGCATCACCGCTTGTATTATGCTTCTGCAAAATTGAATATGCCAGTGTTTTTTTTGCACCTTCCGCAGCCGAGTTACCAGCCAATTCAGAAAGTTTTCCATTAACAAGGTAAGCGCCCTTATCCCAAAGTTTCATAGAGATTTCTCCTGTAGTGTTACTTAATCTTATTTAGTAAAATTAAAAAATATGCTGAGATAAAATAGCATAAAACAGCACTGTCCGCAATATTTCGCTAGAGTTTTACAAAAAGATGATTTACTTCTGAAATAAACTTAGCTGTATCTTCCTTAAGACCGTTAAGGAAGGAGTTATCTTCCAGAGGACCAATTACAGCGTTCATTTCTTCTTTACTGCGGTAAACCATATTTCTGTAATAATCAGTGTAGTCCTTTTTACGCGATTTTACAGATGAATCATAAATAATCTGAGCACAAATAGAAACATCATCAACTATATTATTGAAGATTTCTGCATCAAATTCTTCTATGCCACGCGAATACAGTTTTTCCAGAAGGTAAAGCGAATAGCGCACCTTGTACTGGTCATACGAGCACTGGCACATATTGTAAAACTGATGAACAGATTCCCAGTTATTGATTGAACCGTTTTTAATTCCGTCAAAAAGTTCCATAACTTTCTGATGAGGAATAATCTGTCCGCCAACATTTTCCCATTCGGTATAAAGCGGTAGTTTTCTGATTCTTTCTATTATCTCTTTTGTTAAACTTGGAGAAGAAAGGCTTTTTCCGTACTCCAAAAGTGTTCTGGTTGCAAAATATTTTACAATCTGACGGTAAACTCTGTAGCCTTTTACAGGTTTGCAGATTGTAGCGCCAAATTTTTTCTGGCAGATGGCATCTGTAAGGGTAAATACTGCGTCAGGATTTTTATGAAGGAAATCTTTTGCATACTGATAGCGTTCCTCTATCATATTTTTGCCTTTAATTTCCAGAATTTTGGAATCTCCCTGTTTTTCTAGATAATCAGCAGTAAGATTGATAATTCTGTCCAGCGCAATAAGAATTTCTTCCATTGTATCTGGCGCATAAGGATCGGTTTCTATATTCTGAACTTTTACAACACGCTTGTCACGACTTAAGAACTTATTCTTATTTCTGGTGATGGCAAACATATCATAAATAAACCACCAGGCTGGAATAATATGAATAGTAGGATCTCCATTTTGGCCGGGGCATACAAGAGAGAACGGATACTGAATATCAAGTTCATACTGATAGCTGCCCTTAGAAACAAGAACAAAGCTTGCAAAGCGGGAATTGTGCTTAAAATCGCTGCAAAGACCAGGCCAGAAACCGCGTTTTGCAAAAATTTCTCCATCAGGGCTTCGCGAGTTATGGTTACTTCCGATAGTTGCACCCGCCGCAACATTAGACTGTCCCATTATAGTTGTTGCAATCAAAAATGATGAGTTATGATGCTGCTCGTGATAAGGGAAAATCAGGTTATTTAAAACTTCACAGCACGAGATTGTAGAATTATCTCCAAGGACAGAGTTCAAAAGTCGTGCACCGTATTTTACGTTACAGTTTCTTCCTATTACAAAGCGAACAGCAATAGCGTTATAGAAGACATGAGTTCCATAACCCATAATTCCGTTTACAAGAATTACGCCTTCTCCAATCTGGCTAGGCTCTTCTGGCGAAGAAAGAATCGTAATGTTTTTGATTTTAAGGCCGCCCTTAATGTAAACACATTTACCTATTTTGGCGTCCTTAATAATATTTGTCTGCTTGATTACAGTATCATCATCAATAAAGCCCTGGCTATCCAGCGCAGTTGTATGACCACTGTCTACCATTTCTACAAAGCGATGCAAAAGATCCGGATCATCACGGTAATGTGACCACAAATAAGCATCTGCAGCAATCATAGATTCAAACGGAAGAATCTGACGTCCGTTATTTTCATTGGCAACGCCAATCCACATACGGTAATCTTCCGTTTCTCCGTCTTTGATTATGCCGTTTCCGAATTTTGAATGATTTGTACAGAAAACCTCTTTAATATCAAAAAGAATAACGCGGTTTCCTATTCTGTAGTTTACAAAATAATCTACATTGCAGATTACAAAATCATCACCAGTAATAATGTCTTTAAGCTTGGAATTTCTGATTCCTGCCTTTAGATTTAAATCGTGATATTTAAGAAGAACCGGGCGAAGTTTTCCAAGCACAATGTAGCCTGCAAAACTATTTTCAATAATCAGGCTTGCATCAAAACCATCTTCCGAAGCATCAACATAAATATTGTTCCAGGTAGGATCTTCGTTATAATTATGATTTGCTTTTAAAAGGGCAATCTCTGTTGAAGTAAGGTGTCTTTTTCCAACCAGAACCTCTGGCGAAATATTATAATCTATATTTTTAGGAATAATTTCTACATTTACCATTCCTATAGTTTACACTTAAAATTGCGAGTATGCTATAATTATGTTATGAAAAAAACACTTTATATTGCAGCAGCCATTTCTTTTCTATTATTAGGCACTCAAAAACTGACGGCATCACCGGAAACGCAGATTAAACAGCATGTTTTAGAAAACGGCATGAATGTTTTTCTTCTGGAAGACACTAGTGATGCCCTTGTTCATATAGAACTTTCGGTAAAAGCGGGATTTTCTTCGCAAACGCAAAGGACAAACGGATTTTTTAAGCTTTACACAAATCTTATAAAGGCACAGTTTCCAAATCTTGATAAGGCAATATGTAATTCTGATTCTTCAAACTACGCCATTACAGTAACCACTTCTGAAACAGAAGACACTCTACTCCGCCTTTCAGAAACCGCACTTGCCCTCCAGTACACAGACGAACAGCTTTCAAAACAAATCAACGACCTTAAGACAGAATCTGACGAGAACTCCAAAAGTATGGCAGGCTTTATAAACTCTGCCATAGATTCCAAAGTTTTTTCTTCTGCCCCATGGCAGCATGATTCGGGTATTTATCCGCAGATTTTTAATAAAACTTCCCAAAAAGAAGCAAGACTGATTCTTCAGACAATCGGACAAAAATGGTACACACCAAAAAACAGCGCACTTTTTATAAGCGGAAACTTTAATTCGGAAAAACTTTTAAGCCAGGTAAAAAACAGCTTTGGAAGATTTTTTTCTGCGTCTATTCCGCCGGCTGTAAAAGCGGGCCTTCCTGTAAATACCAAAAAGCGCTTTGTACTGCATAATCCAGAATTTTCTGCAGACCTTACACAGATTGTAATTCAGTACACCAATTTTACAAAAGATGACAGCGAACTTTCTGCCGCAGCATTAAATCTTCCTTCATCGGGGCTAAAAACTACCCTGCTCGAAGACGCAAATCTTAATATTCCCGGCGATGAATACATTCACATTGCAGCAGCACATAAAAAAGACACTTCCCGCGTGATTATTCAAAGCCTTTTACAAAAGCCAGCCGATCCAAAATCAAAAATCACAGGTTGCGCACAGACTCTGGAATTTTTAAATATCTTAAAGGCAAACAAAATTACCCCTGCAGAAGTAAATTTTGCAAAACAGCAGCTCTTTTTTGAATTTGAAAACATAAAATCAAATCCCAAGGCATTTATGCAGCAGCTTTGCGAATACTGGGGAATCAGCCAGTTTCAGCAGAATTCTCAAAAGCCGAACCAGCAAATTAACCTCAGTCTTACAGAAGATTTTCTTTCTCAGCCAGATATTCTTTCCAAAATCACAAGCGAAAACCTTCAAAAGCAGTTTGAATATCCACAGGGCGAAGAACCTTTTGTTTTTGTAATCATTAATTCTGATGAATTCAAAAAAGCAAAAGCAGAATATAAGGCAGCAGGGTTTGAAGAAATCACAATTAAAAATGCCTCGTGGTACACACAACAGATGTACAAGGAAATAAAAGATCAGTTTAAGCCAGATGAAGAAGTTGAATTTGCATACTCAAAAGGCTCTCCAGATAACGATTATTACCTTAGAAACAAAAATCAGATTGAAAGTCTTACTTTAAATAACGGAATTGTTCTGACAACAAAAAAAAGCACAAGTTCAACAGACATTGCACTGCTTCTTTCAATAAAGGGAGGCGAATTAAATGCCTCGCAGAATCACGGATTTGAAGAGGCTATTATGAACATTATTTCCGGAATGATTCAAAAAGAAGTCCGACAGAAGCAGTCACAGGGAATTGTTTTAGGAAGTGTTTCTATAACTCCAAAAACACAGACTGGAACAAGTTCTATTTTAATTACCTGTATTCCAGAGGATTTTAACGCAGTCTGTTCTTCAATTTCTAAAGCAATGATTTATGACGAAATTCCTCCGGCACTTGCAGACAGAGCAGTTTCATCACGCCGCTACAAAAAACGCCTGGAAAACGGAAGTTCTCAACGTCAGCTATATACAGCCGCCATTAATGCCATCTTTGGAAAAAGTGCAATGCTTTCTATTAATAACACAACAGACGACATTCTTATGACAACTGACTATAAGGCAATTTTACAGGCCTATCCGGAATTTCTTGATGCAACCCGTTACAGTCTTATTCTTACCGGTAATTTTACAGAAGATAACATTGCATGCCTTAAAAAAGAGATGGAACTTTTTGCACCAAAGAAAAAGCCTTTTGCCGTAAAAACAGTTTTACAAAAGTTTCCGGACAAAAAAACGGTTTACGTAAAAATCAATCACACTTTCTTAACAGACATCCCTGCAGAAAAAGCAGGCCCAATGCCAGCCGTTCTAATTCCTACAACAGAATTTTTAGACCCTGTA
>JAEEGL015551111.1_pt1 | contig 15630 bp, 11 predicted proteins | sample 9134231 | NCBI WGS metagenome assembly JAEEGL01 (sample SAMN16246548, study PRJNA631951) | gut metagenome | biome: gut microbiome; feature: rumen; material: fiber-attached | host: Bos | place: Iran: Karaj | collected 2018-10
AAGATTTCGGACATCATAGTGAAAACATCGGATGAGCTGAACCTTTTTGACACTCCTCTGTTTTTGTGCAGAAATATCGGCATGAGTGCCTTCAGGCGATTCATCAAAAGAGTGATGGACATATTCTTTTCAGGTATCGCCTTGGTGATCTTAAGTCCTCTCATGCTGATAACGGCGACAGCCATAAAGCTCGATGACGGGGGCCGGTATTTTTCAGGCAGGAGAGGTGCACGCTGAAAAACAAAAGATTCCACTTTCAGATCCAAGGTCAAAGGCGGGCTGACCGGATACGCTCAGGTTTACGGAAAATATAACACTACAGCCCTTGACAAGCTGAAGCTGGATCTTATGTACATCATGAATTACAGCGTGCTGATGGATGTCCAGATCATATTTGAAACACTGGAAATTTTTTAACACCAGTGCGCTGAAACATGTGCGCTCCGAAAAAGATCCCTATACGCTGATGCGCATGATCGATGTCAATGTTTTCAACACAGAGAAGACAATGCAAATGGCAGCTGACATGGGAGCAAAAAAAATTTCTGCGTTTCCACGGATAAGGCGGCAAACCCCGTTAATATGATGGGCGCCAGCAAGCGCATTATGGAATACTATCTGAACCGCAGGAGCATGGATGTGACAGTGTCTACGGCGCGCTTTGCAAATGTGTCTTTTTCCGACGGGTCTCTGCTGTACGGATTCAATAAACGCCTGGAGAAAGGCCAGCCCATATCTGCACCCGAAGATGTCAGACGATACTTTGTAACTCCGAGAGAATCAGGAATACTGTGTATCCTGTCTGCTCTGACAGGCGAAAACAGGGATATCTATTTTCCAAAGCTTGACGAAAGACTTAACATGGTGACCTTCAGCCACATAGCCGAGCGTTATCTTGAAAGTCTTGGATACGAACCCGTCAGATGTGAGACCGAGCAGGAGCAGAGACCGCGTGGACGAACTTAAATCCCGGGGCAAATATCCCGTCTATTTTTTCACCAGCGATACCACCGGAGAGAAAGATTACGAGGAATTCTATACCGACGGTGAGACCCTGGATCTTAACCGTTTTGCAGATATAGGTATTGTGAAAAAATGCTGATTTTGACAATGACAGATTGGAGTATTTTACTTCAGAGATCGCAGCATTCAAAAAGGCCGGCCATTGGTCAAGAGAAGACCTTATAGACCTGTTTTGCACCATGATCCCTGAATTTGCCCACAAAGAGACAGGAAAATTCCTGGACGGAAGAGTGTGATCGGAAGAATGGCATTATTGCTATTCTTCTTTTTTTGTGATAAAATCATGTTGGGTTTTTATATCCATCGAAAGACGCATACAAGGGAGAAGACATGTACGATTATCTGATAGTGGGTTCCGGACTGTATGGTGCGACCGTCGCACAGCAACTCCGTTCAGCCGGAAGATCTGTTCTCGTCATAGACAAACGTGATCATATCGCCGGAAATGTCTATACCGAGAAGATTGAAGACATCAACGTCCATATATACGGTGCCCATATTTTTCACACAAATGCGAAAAAGGCCTGGGACTATGTGAACCGTTTTGCGACCTTTAACCGTTTTACCAATTCGCCGGTTGCCAATTACAAGGGAGAGCTATACTCTCTGCCCTTCAACATGTACACATTCAATCAAATGTGGGGAGTTGTAACGCCGGAGGAGGCTTTTGACAGGATCGCGGAGCAGCGGAAAGAGATCACCGGCGAACCGCAAAACCTTGAGGAACAGGCAATTTCCCTGGTTGGGCGCGATATATACGAAAAACTGATAAAAGGCTACACCGAAAAACAGTGGGGCAGAGATTGCAGGGATCTCCCGGCGTTCATTATCAAGCGTCTGCCCGTCCGGCTGACTTTCGATAATAATTATTTCAATGCTCTGTATCAGGGAATACCGGTTGGCGGCTACACCGGGATGGTGGAGAAAATGCTGGAAGGCATAGAAGTAAAGCTGGGTATCGATTACCTTGAGGACAGAGACGGATGGAATGCAAAAGCAGATAAGGTCATCTACACCGGACCTGTTGACGCATTTTTTGATTATTCTCTCGGGACTCTGGAGTACCGTTCGGTGAGATTTGAGACGGAAGTTTTGGATAAGCCGAACGTTCGGGGTAATGCGGCAGTTAATTACACTGATCGTGAAACTCCGTGGACCAGGATCATCGAGCATAAATGGTTTGAATTCGGCAAAGATGAGAACGGGGCGGACATCCCAGGGACTGTCATCTCCAGGGAGTACAGTTCGGAGTGGAAACCCGGAGACGAGCCGTACTATCCTGTCAACGACGAGAAAAACGCCGCGTTGTACCGGGAGTACCGTAAGCTTTGCAATTCACAGGAGAAAGTGATATTTGGCGGGCGTCTCGGCGAATACAAGTATTACGATATGGATCAGGTTATTATGGCTGCTTTGAACAGAGTCGCACAGGAGCTTGGCTGAATGCTGTCCGGCTTACAGAGACGACAGAAAGATTTGACAGGGATCGGACGATCCTTCGGAGGTTGTGATGGCAGATACTGAAACATCAGGGTTATTCCGAAAAAAACATAATGCGATTACATTTCTGATATGTCTGGCAGGCATAGCAGTAAACCTGCTGCTGGGTTATGTCGTGACTGCATTGGAGCTGCCACTGTATCTTGATACGGTGGGCACGGTAGCTGTTGCCATTATGGGAGGATACCTTCCGGGCGTTATCGTGGGAGTTGCCACCAACATATTAAAGACCATTGCGGACCCCGCATCTCTCTATTATGGAGTGCTCAATGTCATCATTGCGATCCTGGCGGCATTCTTTTCGAGCCGAAGATGGCACAAAAAGATTGCGGGTATCATCGGCATGATATTGGCGTTTACTCTCATAGGCGGAGGATTGGGCTTTGTAATCCCCTGGTTTATGGAGGGACTGACATTTGACAGCGAATCTCTGGCGGGAGTGCTGTATGGAACCGGTCACTTCAATATGGCCGTGGCGAGTCTTTTATCAAGTCTTATAACCGATCTGCCTGACAAGACCATAACCATGCTGATCGTTGTCATAACCGTACGTCTGATCCCCGAAAAATATTACGAGCTTTTTTCCTTCAAGGGATGGCTTCAGAAGCCTTTCCGGACTGACAGAATGTCGTCTGAGCATGTCAGAGTACGTAGGATTTCCCTGCAGACCAAGATATTGATGGTGTTGGCGCTGTCGCTGTTTATAGTGTCATCGGTTGCCCTGATCATAGGAATGTCTGTATACAGCAAGACGGTGGTCAGCGATCATGCCCGCATAGCGCAGGGTACCGCCAGATTGGGTGCATCGGTTCTGGATGTCGACATGATCGATGAATATTTGGAAAGCCGCGGTACGGCTGAGGGCTATGCTAATACAGAGGAATTGCTGAAGAAGATATTGAACAGCTCGACGGACATTACTTATCTGTATGCCTATCAGATTCGGGAGGACGGATGTCATGTCGTTTTCGATATCGACACGGAAGGGCTGGAGGGCGAAGAACCTGGGACGATCATAGCTTTTGATGAGGGATTTTCAGAGTATCGTGAAGACCTCCTGGCGGGGCGGAAGATAGATCCCATAGTCACCAACGACAAGTTCGGATACCTGTTGACAGCGTATGAACCCGTATATAACGCTGACGGAAGATGTGTATGTTATGTCGGAGCAGATGTGGATATGTTCAAGCTCGGCGATATGCTGAGAAGCTTTTGCGTGGAAGTGATAACCGTGTTCATGATGTATTTTCTGCTGATCATGGTATTCGTCATATGGCTGGCAAGATATCACATCATAATACCTGTCAATTCCATCATGAAGTGTATGGACAGGATCACGAATACATCCGATACTCAGGAGAGCATGGATGAGGATGTTAAGCTGTTCAGAAGACTCGGCATACATACAGGAGATGAGATAGAAAATCTTTACAAAGCAGCGTGCAGAATGACCAAAAATCAGGCTGAGCAGATGCGAAGCATACGCAGGCTCTCGGAATCTACCGCCAAAATGCAGGACGGACTTATCACCACAATGGCAGATATGGTTGAGAGCAGAGATTCCGATACAGGCGCCCATGTTCAGAAAACTTCCGCTTATGTCAAGATCATAGTGGAAGGCCTGAAGAGAAAAGGCTACTACGCCAATAAGATCACCCCGAAATTCATGTCGGATGTGGTGAGATCGGCACCTCTTCACGATATAGGCAAGATCAATATACCGGATGGTATTCTCAACAAACCGGGCAAACTGACGGACGAGGAATTTGCCATTATGAAGACTCATACCATCGCCGGCAAGAAGATCATGGAAAATGCCATCAGTACGGTAGAAGGTGATAACTACCTCAAGGAAGCCCGTAATATGGCGGCATATCATCATGAGAGATGGGACGGAAAGGGCTACCCGGAAGGCCTTCACGGGGAGGTGATACCACTGGCTGCCCGTATTATGTCTGTGGCGGATGTTTTCGATGCGCTGGCTTCACCTCGTGTATACAAGCCCGCATTTCCACTGGAAAAAGCGCTGGCTATCATTGAAGAGGGTAAGGGCACACAGTTTGATCCAAAGTGCGTGGAGGTATTTATGGAGTCTTTGGATGAAGTGAAAGTGATACTTAAAAAATACAATCCGGAAGCGTGAGAAAGGAGGGGGTGGCTCTCCATGCAGATCAGATTAAGCAAAAAATATATAATATCCGTATTGTGTTTCCTGGTGGGATTGACGGGATTTACAGGGATTGCCTTCGCCGGTCCGGTTCCGAACGGCGGTGGATATGCGGCTACAGGACAGATCAAAAACACGGGTTTTTCTACGCAGGTTTATGATGCGTCGAACGGGTTGCCCACATCCGATGCCAATTGTGTGCTGGCTTCGAGCGACGGATATATATGGATCGGAGGATACAGCGGCATCATCTGCTATGACGGGATCAACTTTACCAGGATGGATACAACCTACGGTATGACCAGTGGACGCGGTATGTTTGAGGACAGTAAGAGTCGCATCTGGGTCGGTACCAATGATAATGGTGTGGTGGTCCTGGAAGGAGACAGACAGACACACATAACCTACAGAGAAGGGCTGTTGCCGTCTTCCATCAGAGTGTTTGCCGAGGATGCGGAAGGTAATGTTTTCGTAGGTACGACAGCAGGAGTTTACATCATAGATGAGGATATGGTGGTATCACAACCGGAGGACGAAAGGCTTGCCGAGGAGAGGATTCTGCGGCTTAGCAGTGACAGCAACGGCGTGATATACGGACAGACTAAGAACGGGTTGATATTCAGCATTACCGATCAGATGATTTCTGCGGTTTATAGCAGCGAAGAGCTCGGCATGGATCATATCACCACGATCCTGGCTGATCCGGATAATGCAGGGATGATATATATAGGCACGGAAGCTGGTATGGTGTATCACGGAAAATTCGGAGATCCCGCTTCGAATATGACAAAGGTTTTGGTGGAACCGCTCACCGAGATTCATTGGATGAGCTATGATTGCGGAAGACTTTGGATTTGCACCACCGATAAGGTGGGCTATGTTGACGATAACAGTTTTCAAGTCATTTCTGTGCCGTTGAACAGTGGCATAGAGATGATGACATCGGATTACCAGGGCAATATGTGGTTCGCATCTTCAACTCAGGGTGTGATGAAGATCGTAGCCAACAACTTCGTGGATCTCACAGCGGAGGCGGGCTTGCCCGAGACAGTGACAAATGCGGCATGTTTTTACAAAGATGAGCTGTATATCGGAACTGATAAGGGCCTTACCATACTGGATAAGGATGAGCATGTGATCACCAATGCCCTTACCGAATTTATGGGAGATGCCCGTATACGATGTATCATGGAAGGAGCGGACGGGGATCTGTGGATTGGTGCTTACACCAACAATCTGGGATTGGTACATCTGTCAAAAGATGGCACCATCACCTCATATAATGCTTCAAACGGCATGCCGGACAGCGAGATCAGGAGCATTAACATAGCAGACGACGGATCCGTACTGGTGGGATCTAATGCAGGTCTGACTATTATTAAAAACGGCATCATCAATCGCATCATAGATGCGTCGGATGGTATCAGGAATACGGTTTCCCTGACCGTTGAGGAGAGCAATGAAGGCATCATCTTCGTCGGAACCGACGGAGGCGGGATCTATACAGTGGACGGATCGGAAATCCGTCATATAGGCAGGGACGAAGGACTTACCAGCGACGTCATCATGCGCATCAAAAAAGACGACAGGCACGGTGTCATATGGGTGATCACGTCCAATTCTATTGAGTATATGAAAGACGGAGTGGTGCATCCGGTCACAACTTTCCCATACAACAATAATTACGACATTTATTCCGATGAACAGGATAATATGTGGATCATTTCATCATACGGCATATACATGGTGAACGGAGAGGACATGCTGGAGGATGATGTGTCGGAATACAGGCTGTACACGACGGAAAACGGGCTCACCGGAACACCCACAACTCTGTCCTACAGCGCCATGGATGAGGAGGGTTATCTGTATATACCCGTGAGGAACGGTGTCAGCCGCGTGAATATACATCATGTTTCCATGACGGATACTCCGATCAGGGCATCCATCGGTTCGATATATTGCGGTGACGAAAAGATCTTACCGGATGAGGATGGCAATTACATAATCCCCTCCGGAGACGACAGGATCAGGATAACGCCGGCGGTTTTGGATTATACCATGTTAAATCCCGAAGTTTGGATATACATGGAGGGTGACGAGGACGACGGCATCAAAACTGTGCGCAGCAATATGCAGTCATTGGAATATACAGGACTTGCATACGGCAACTATACCCTGCATGTCTGTGTTATGGACAGCGCAGGGAAAAGACCTCTGGTCGATGAAAAGTTTCACATTGTAAAAAAACCGCATATCATGGAGACGGGGATCATCCGCGTTTTATTCCTGCTGTTTTTGGTGCTTGTCACAGTGATCGTGGTACTGCGTGTCATGAATAACACCGTCATCAGAAAACAGTACGCCCAGATACGTCAGGCAAAGGAGGAGGCGGAGAGGGCAAGCACGGCTAAATCCCGCTTCCTGGCTAATATGTCACACGATATTCGTACACCCATCAGCACCATCATGGGGATGAATGAGATGGTATTGAGAGAAAATGCGGCAAATGTTCCCAAGGAATATTTCATGTCGGTGATAAACTATTCACTGGACATAAAAAAAGCAGCAGAATCCCTGCTGTCACTTATCAACGATCTTCTGGATATGTCAAAGATAGAATCCGGTAACATGAGTCTGGCAGAGCAGGAATATGATATAGCGGAAATGATCAGATCCGTCATACCTATGACAAGAGTCCGGAGTACGGAGAAAGAGCTGACTTTTGATGTTACGGTAGATGAGATGCTGCCAAGACGTTTGTTCGGAGATCAGGAAAAGATAAAACAGATACTGATAAATCTCCTCACAAATGCCATTAAGTATACAGAAAAAGGCGGATTTTCTCTCCATGTTTCCGTGGAAGAGATGATCGATGATGAGATAACCTTAAAATTCTCCGTCAAAGATACGGGCGTCGGTATCAGGCTGGACGATCTGGATAAGCTGTTCAATGCTTATGACCGGCTTGACGAGCAGGATAACGGCAGTATTCATATGACCGGTCTTGGGCTGGATATCTCGCGCCGGTTTGCAGAGATAATGGGTGCTGAGCTTACATGTAACAGCGTGTACGGTAAGGGCTCCGAGTTTATGCTGGTAATAAAGCAGAAGATCATAGATAAGACTCCGTTGGGATCCTTCGATGAACATGGTGATACAGGCTCAATGAACGGTCCGTATATTCCGCAGTTTGTAGCTCCGGATGCGGACATTCTGGTGGTGGACGATAATGCCATGAATATCAATGTCATCAAAAATCTCCTGAGAAGCACAAGAGTGTTTGTCTCAACTGCTTCAAACGGTGCAGAGTGTCTGGACAAGCTGAAGGACACCAGATTTGATGTTGTTTTGCTGGATCATATGATGCCGGGAATTGGAGGACAGGAGATCATCTCGAGAATCAGAGAGTCTTACCCGGACATACCGGTGTATGCCCTCACCACCAATACGACAGAGGGAGAAGATCACTACATTTCCATGGGCTTTAACGGGTATTTGCTGATGCCCATCGAAAGCGTAGTGCTGGAGCGCACTATAATGAAACATCTTCCTGATGAGACCATGGAAAAGCCTGCATCGAAAGAGCAGGGGAATTCCCTGAAGGAAATACCATCGGAGATGAACTGGCTATACAAGACAGAGGGATTATCCGTTCCTGACGGTCTCAAAAACTTTGGGGATGTGACCAATTATATTTTCTCTCTGGGTCTTTTCCTTGACACTATCGACGGCAACGCTGCGGTTATCAGGGAAGCATATGATAAAAAAGACAATGAGCTGTATAAAGCGAAGGTCCATGCGCTGCAGAATTCCGCAGAGATCATCGGTGCCTCAGATCTTTCAAAGCTGGCAAGGGATCTTGAAAATGCTGCCGGAAAAGGAGAGACAGGTTTTGTCGATGAGAACACATCAAAACTCCTGGCAGATTATGAGAGCTTCAAAGATAAGCTTGCAAAGCTTCATAAAGACACGGATGCAAAATAGATTGTTTCGTAAACTCCATGACATCAAATTGTCTGGATCAATACAGATTTTATGAGGAGACGGACAACATGTTCGAATTCATCAGAACAAACCAACTGAATATTATGCTTGTATTGTGCGGTGTTTGCGCTACGATGGTTGTGCTGCTGCTCTTGACACGGTTTATATCGGCATCCAGAAAAGCTATACTGGTGTTTATGGAGCTTACGGCACTATTTCTGTTATGGTTTGACAGGCAGGCGTATATCTATTCCGGTGTAGCCGGAAGCACAGCCGGGTTTATGGTCAGATTGAGTAATTTCATGGTATTCTTTCTCACGCCGGCAGTCGGTTTGGGTCTTACACTGTATATTGCTGACTGGATGAAAAACGAAGGCGGTGGAAAACGTGTTCCGTTACGGTTGAAGATATGCAGCTCCCTCGCGGTTATTGGAATGTTGATGGCTGTAATAGCAGCATTTACGGATCTGTATTATTATTTCGATGAGAACAATAAATATCATCGCGGAAACGGGTTTATCATCTCTTATGTGATACCGGTCATCTGTCAGATCCTGGTGTTTTCCGTATTGATCTCATATCGTAAGATCTTTACGAAGATAATATTCCGAACATTGTTTATATATACTATGGCACCGCTGTTTTTCGGGATACTGCAGATCTTTACATACGGTATTTCCATTGTCAATATATCCATGGTGCTGGTGTCCATATTGCTGTATATTTGTACATATCTGGATATAAACAACACGGTTTCCGAAGCACATGAGATACAGATCCAGAATTTCCTGGGCAGACAGAGCCAGATGTACAAAATCTTTGATCAGACAGCTATGGCCTTTGTTTCCGCTGCAGAGAAAAAGGATGAGTACGCAAGAGGTACTGCTGTCAGGACAGCGGAATATGCCAAAAAGATTGCGGAACAGGCAGGAAAAGGTCAGGAGGACTGTATTAAGATCTATTATGCCGCACTTTTGAATGACATAGGTCTGATAGGGATACCTGATGAAATATTAAAGAATAATTCCGATCTGAAAAAGCGTGAAATGGATATCATGCAGCAAAAACCGTTGATCGGTAATGAGATCCTCTCCAAGATCACGGAATATCCGTTTTTAAGTCAGGCCGCAAGATCATGCCACGAAAAATACAACGGAACCGGCTATCCGGACGGACTTAAGGGTAAGGATATACCGGAGGTTGCCAGAATAGTGGCAGTTGCGGGCACCTATGTTGCCATGACCAGCAGAAAAAGATACAGGGATGCGAAGCCTTCATTTCTGGCAAGGGAAGTATTTGTCGAAGGAGCAGGGGAGGAATTCGATCCGGTATTTGCGGATATCATGGTGAAGATAATAGATTCCGAGAGAAATGTGAGTGTCAGCGAGATCGCGCCTGAAATGGAAAGCGAGATCGAATGTGGAGAATACAGGGAAAAAGTTTCGGCGGGAATTTCCCTGGAAAATGAGGTCCAGATAATAGGCTTTGATTGCGAGCTGTCGGAAGATAAGGAATTCAGCGCACCATCCATCGTATTGTTTGACTCCTATGACGGAAGGGTTCACGATAATGAAAAGGCCATAAAAGGCTATCATTATGTCGAATATGCCGAGATATGGTTTGACAAAAACAGCAGAACGACAGCAGCCAGAAAGATAGAGGAGAAGGAGACAAAAGAATACACCGGGAGCACAGACGGAAGTGCGACAAACAAATATGAGATCGTAGCCGGACGTTTTGAAGATCATATCCGACTTGTGCTGAAGGCTCCGGCATATTCAAAGGAAGTAGTCATAGCTTTGCCCGGAGGTTCCAAGAAGGTCTATATCGGACTTACCGGTGAGAATTGTATCTTAAAGAATATTTCCATAGAGCCGACAGGAAGGATCACAGATCAGACAGATATACCGAGGATCGCAAAACCGGTCAGCTTCCTGAATCATCTGGAATCGGATATCAGGAACATTCAGATCGACAGGTTCAGATCTGCACATACGGAAGGTGTGGAGATCAAGGGCCATATAAAGCTTGCCATGAACACTATGAGCCTTCCGGGAGCGGATTTTATATGGAATTGTCCCTATGCAGTCATCTACAGTTCAGACGACGGAGCTGTGAACGGAGCACACTATTGTGAGTATGCCCTTATAAAGTTTAACGGTGAGATCGAATCAAATGAAGTTGATGCTACCAACAGATTCATCATGAAGAGAAAGGATTCCTTTCCGGGATGGGACGAATGGAAGAAGACCAACAGTAACGGAATGGACTGCGAGCTGTCAGTGGAGAGAAAGGGTGATCAGGTTGTCTTAAAAACCGAAAACCTCGGCGTCAGCATCGAGAACATTACGACTCTTAAAGATAAAAATGTCACAGTATATATGTCACTTACCGGAGATCAGGTAGCCCTGACGGATATACGGTTTTTGTAAAATGAAAAAAGAAGATGTGATCAAATGGGCAGAAAATGCCATGTCATCCTGTGCGCTGTGCCCCAGACAGTGTATGGCATTGCGCTCGCAGAAAAAACGCGGTTATTGCAGGATGACGGACGATATCATAGTGTCCAGGGCTGCACTTCATATGTGGGAGGAACCCTGTATTTCAGGCAGTCAGGGATCAGGAACGGTGTTTTTTGCCGGATGCAATATAGGATGTGTCTACTGCCAGAACTACAAGATATCCGGAGGCATTTCTGAGGACTGTGATCTTGGCCGAAAGGTGTCGCCGGATGAACTGGCGGAGATTTTTCTGAAGCTTCAGGAAAAGGGGGCATCCAACATCAATCTTGTCACCCCTACGCATTACATGGCACAGATCTCATATTCGCTCTGCCTTGCCAAAGATCGTGGGCTTGTGATACCCGTGGTGTATAACTCGGGAGGGTATGAACGGGCAGAAAGCTTAAAATACCTGGACGGTCTAATAGATGTTTACCTGCCGGATTTCAAGTATAACTCTGCGGAGCGGGCAGAACGCTACTCAAATGCACCTGATTATCCTGAGATCGCAAAAAGTGCACTGGATGAAATGTTCCGTCAGGTTGGTGATATCGTCATAGATGACGGGACAGGATTGATAAAAAAAGGCATGATAGTAAGACATCTGGTCCTGCCGGATACCAACAGGGACACCAAGCAGATCCTGCGGTATTTACATGAGAGGTACGGAAGCTCGATCTATGTGAGTCTTATGAGACAATACACCCCCATACGGGAGCAATTGGCAGATTTCCCGGAGCTTCTGGAAAGGGTCAGTGATGAACAGTACGACAGATGCGTAAGCTTTGCGGAACGCATTGGAATGGAAAATGTTTTCATTCAGGAAGCCAATGCCGCAACAGACGAGTTTATACCGGATTTTGGGAGTGAGTTTATCTGTCGGTGATATTATTACAAGTTTTTTGGGGTTGAGTAAAATACCTTTATCGTATAAAATTAAGGATTGTGAGATTCGTGATTCACCCTTTGACCCTCAAATTACAATATATGCAACCGGAAAGGAGATTAATATGCTGGCGTTAGCTGTTATACCGAGCATAATACTGATCATTGCGGTATGGAAATATGATACCGTGGAAAAGGAACCTCTGGGGCTTTTGATCAAACTCTTTATATTGGGAGGTCTGACCATCATCCCCGCACTTGTGTTGGAGCTTGCAGGCGGAGCGATATTGGGATTTGTAATAGAAGATACCTTATCAATGAGTTACCTGGTGATCGATAACTTTATCATCACTGCACTTGTGGAGGAACTGGGAAAATACTTTGTATTAAAGGTAGTGACCTGGAAAAACAAAGAGTTTAACTACACTTTCGATGCGGTTGTATATGCGGTTGTAGTATCCCTTGGATTTGCCACGATAGAAAACATTTTATACGTGGCAGGTGATGGCGTGGGTACCGCCATCGCCAGAGCAATATTCTCTATCCCGGGACATGCCATAGACGGAGTATTTATGGGATTCTTCTACGGACTCGCCAGATATGCGGAGGGTGCAGGTCAAAAATCCGTAGCGAAAAAACATCTCCGTGAGGCATTGCTGATCCCGGTGATCATGCACGGATTCTATGATTTCTGTCTCAGCTCGGACAATTGGCTCTTCTATCTGGCATTTGCAATATACGAGATAGTCATTACGGTCATCACCATCAAACAGATCAAAAAGCTGTCTCAAAACGATACAGCAATACCGGGAATGGTAGTAGATGACAATGTTTTCCAAACAAACGACTGGTAGGAGACAGAATGGATATAAGTAGTGAACGCTCCGGGCTGATCACCTACCCCCACGGTTTTTCCACCAGATGCGGCGGTGTGAGCACCGGGATTTACGAGTCGCTCAATCTGGGCATGAACCGGGGAGACAACGAGGAATGCGTCAGAGAGAACTATAAACGGTTTTTTAAGTCTGTAGGAATTGATAGTTCGAGCTTTGTCTGCGGCAAGCAGGTTCACGGCCACAATGTTATGGTGGTGGATCAGTCGGATGCGAGAGAGCCTTACGGATATGACGAACTCTATGAGGCGGACGGATATGTAACGAATGCACCGGGAGTACCTTTGGTGGTCTTCACGGCAGACTGCATCCCTCTGCTGATGGCAGATGAAAAGAACGGCGTGATCGCGGCGGTTCATTCCGGCTGGCGCAGCACGGTACAGGATATAGAAAAACATGCCATAGAGAAGATGCTAGATCTCGGTGCCGAAAGAGAGCACATTTTGGCATGTATAGGTCCCGCTATCGGAAAGTGCTGTTTTGAAGTAGGCGATGAGGTTATCGACGCGGTGAACGAATTGCTTGGAAAAGAAGCCGATGGTCTCTACAGACGGAATGCCAAGGACCGGTTTATGCTGGATCTCAAGACAGTCGTAAAGAAGTGTCTCGTAAGAAGCGGCGTTCATGAAAGCCACATAGAAGTGATAAAAGATTGTACCATGTGTATGCCGCACAAATACTGGTCGCACCGCTATACCGGAGGTGAGCGCGGCAGCCAGGCGGCAGTGATTATGAAGGAGAAATCAACATGAAAGTAAAATGCGATTATTGCGGACAGCTTATAGATGAAAACCTTCCAACCTGTCCGAATTGTGGTGGTTCTCTGTCGACATCGAACCGAGTCGCAGGAGGACAGCCCAAGACGATAGAAGAACTGCAAAAATGGTACACAGATCACAATCTCCCGCCGGAGCGGATCACCAGATTTTTCATCGGCAAGGACATTAAAGAGCCGAAGGCTTTCGGTATTTACAAGAACAGCAACGGTGATTTTGTTGTCTACAAGAATAAGTCCACCGGAGAGCGCGCTGTTCGTTATGAAGGAGCAGACGAAGGTTATGCCGTAAATGAGCTTTATCAGCGTCTTAAAGCCGAGATCGCAGATCAGAAAGCGCACAAAGCCAACGCTCCAAAGAATAACGTCAACCACAGCAGCAGTAGCGGCGGCGGAAGGAGCGGAAAAAATAACCGGCGAAGGAATTCTTCTTTTTTCAGTCCGATGACGATAACCATCATTTTCGTCCTCGTAATGGTGTTCCTGGTGTTGCTCACGGATGATTCACCTTCGAACGGTTATTATAAGTACAACGGCAATCAGTACTATCATCAGGGTTCCTCATGGTATATCTATAATGATTACAGCAACGACTGGAATTATATCACGGCTGATGATGACGTAGATGATTTCATAAACGGCAAAAACTATAATGACTACAAGGTATATTCTCACGACGGTTCCGACTTTGAGGATACGATCTGGTACGATTCAGGCACCAGTGATGATGACGATGACTGGGATTCCGACAGCTACTGGGATGATGACGATGATGACTGGGATTCATGGGATTCCGACGACTCCTGGGATTCATGGGATTCCGGATCGGATTGGGATAGTGATTGGTAAAGAATTTCAAGCATAAAAAAGCCCTTTACATCACGAATGTAAAGGGCTTTTATTTTTGGTGCGTAATCTCGATTATCAGGGATTGAACAAGATTGTGTTGGTGTTCATTCAGATTACAGATCAGTCCATAGGTTTCTCGTGATCTTACCGGATCTTTTTTATCATACGAGAAAAATTCTTCAGGGGAAACACCCAGATAATCGCATATGTAAAAGAAAGCTGACATGGACGGCATGCTGACTCCATTTTCGATATTGTTGATGTATGATGGGCTCTGCCCAAGTGAAAGACTCATATCACGTGATGAAACATTTTTGTTCTGACGCAATTCGGTGAGACGCTCGGCAAATCTCCGTTGTTTATCATTGTATTCATCTATCTCCTCTTCATTCATCTCGTTCTTATTGATCATCTTCTTACCTCCGAACGAATTCGTTCTTATATCATTATCAGAATCCATTTCTGTCTAGTTATAATAGTTACAATATGACATATATATGCAAGTGCTGTATATAATAGCGATGGGCAAAAACAAGAGATTAACTACTAAAAGTAGATAGAACAAATCCCTTACAAGCTATTTGCTTTGTTCAATAATCATGTGAAGACTATGAGAAAGTTTATTGTCTTACATCACGATTAAGGCTTTATTATAAAATATGAAAACCATTGAAATACAGGCTGGCAAAAAGAATATAGCATTTTACAAATCATGGAAAATATAGTAGAATATTGCAGATACTGAAAACAGTCCGGCTGCCCTTTGCGCCGAGAGTATTGTGGTATGTTTTTCAATTTATTTGCAACCGCAAACGGAAAACAGATGTATAGATTATAGTAGTATAACGTATGAGTGGCGCAAGCTTACTTTGTTAGATAAATACGGAGGTTATGATATGGCACCGAGAACAAGAAAAGAAATAGATACCATTCTGAAGGAAGATCTGGTTTTTGATGCAGGTGAGTTGAAAACAGGTTACGATGCCATGTTTTTACCGGAGTATTACCTGAAACTGGAGGACCAATTCCCTGAAGTGGATCTGGATTCCA
>JAEEGL016158193.1_pt1 | contig 15630 bp, 7 predicted proteins | sample 9134231 | NCBI WGS metagenome assembly JAEEGL01 (sample SAMN16246548, study PRJNA631951) | gut metagenome | biome: gut microbiome; feature: rumen; material: fiber-attached | host: Bos | place: Iran: Karaj | collected 2018-10
CCTGTCGGCGCTCCGGCTCGTGTCTGGCCGTTGCTCACTGGGCTCTGCGACTCGCACCGTTGTTAAAACACCGATTCCAAACAATGCGCCTCAGTTCGCAAAGGGCCATTCACTTCGCCTCCCGCGCCTGTCGGCGCTCCGGCTTGTGCCTGGCCGTTGCTCACTGGGCTCTGCGACTCGCACCGTTCACCGGACGGTGCGAGTCTCGGCCCCCCCTGCCGCGTTAGCGTACAAAAAATCGCCTGTCGGCGCTCCGGCTCGCGACTGGCCGTTGCTCACTGGCCTCTGCCGCGAAGCGCACAAAAAAAATCACCAAAAGATCCGTGACACCACAAGACAGACGGTTTTAAAGTTTTTAAAAACGGAAAGATCGAACAATAGTATATCACAAAATAAACAAGATATATTGCCATTTACATGTATAAACATGATTAAATATCATAAAAACCTGTCATTCAAACCGCTGCATGATCGACGAAATTGACTGCATTTTTAGCCTTCATACAGCTAAAAAGATCGGTTGCAACGGATCAAATGTTTGGCTAAACGGATCATGTCCGGCGGCTGAAGCCCCCCAATACGCAATGTGGAGAATTCTATGAAATGGTCAAAATTACTTTACGATTTGGCACGATATAATGTCGCAAAAGCGTTTTTTACATTGCTCGAGGAGCACGAGAATGACGAAGAAATGCCGGATGATATAAAGGACAAACTGGACAACTGCAGAAAACAACTGCAGAACATTACATTGGATGAACTGCGGCGCTGCCTCCCTGAACGCGCAGAACAAATGGAAAAGCTCAGGGAAGCCGTCACAACGGAGATCATTGAAGATGTATGGTGTCAGCCATACAATGAAATCATACTGCACATCGACGAACTTTGCGATGCGCTGATCCAAAACAACTGTGATATCTATAGCGCCATTCCTGAAGCTTCGGGTGTTTGGGAAACGCTGCGGATGATGTCCCGCTGTGAAGCATTTATCCATGCTTCAGTCGCAGACAAAGCATTTTTGCTGATATCGAACTGGGGCGGAATTACATTTGAAAAGCTCAGAATGATACTTCAAATATTTTTTGGCCTGAATGATATACAGATTCTGGCCATTTTCATTGGGCGCGAGAATACAGGCGGTCTCCTGCGCATCAGCCAGGATGAAAACAGTCCTTTCGAAATAATCGAACCCATCTATTATTCTGTACACAATGACTATGGAGCGCGAAGTGCACACGATGACATGCTCATGCTGTTTTATCCTTATATTCCGGACGACGGAAGCTGGAAATCCACGCACCGCGCATATCAGGCATTGTGCGCCTTCGTGAGAAACAGATTCCAGGAAATCTCGCCGGAAATAGCCGTATTTGTCGGAATGATTTCCCTGTTGACCAAAGACATGAATGTGCAGAATGATGCGAAGCCGCTTATACTTAATCAGCTCGCAGCCTATGATGAAGATTTTCTGTGCTGCCTTACTGAAATATTTGAGCCGGCAACGAATTCCGTGTTGGAAAGTACTCTCCTGCAATGCATTGCACGCTCGGGGATTCCTCTCTCACTCGAAGACCTGTTTGCAGCTGGCAAAAAAATTGGCGCAAAGGCTTCGAAAGTTATGAACGTGCTATTGAAAAATTTCGAAGAAATTGTTGTCTGCGACGAAGGCGAATCATTGCGGCTCAGACGCGTAAGCGAGTATCTGAAGAAAACACAGATCGACCTGTCATATCTCAGCGAAAGCTCGGATCATTTCGACACAAAGCCCATGCATCAAACGCAAGATCGACTCAAAAAAGTGATGCAGGAATATCAAAGAAAATTCAGTTCACAATCATTTCATAACCTTGCCGAAAAAGTACATGCGTTCCTTAAACTCTGGAATGATGAAATTCAATTGAAAGATCTGAAAGATGTGATCTTAAAACTGGAATTGACGACATCACCTGAATCCGTCAGCCGGGTATTGAAGTCATATCCGGATATGTTCTACAGCTGCGAAAACATCGGCAAACGCGGTTTCTGGTGCTGCAGGGAGACAGCCATACGTCTGGGATACACGGTTTAATACAGAAGGCAGAATATAATTCATAAACTGCCTGTAAATACGCTTAATCAGGAATAGTCCATTCCGGATGGGTCTGTAACTGAAAATATCATTTCGGATGTATTCAGCTCCGCTATGCAGGAAAACTACACATCCTACGATATACATGCGCCAGCTATCACTGCGCGTTAATAATATCAGCCATATGTACAGTAGGGAGATTAGCAGAGAAATCAGAGAATGGCAATATACAACGACTATAAAGTAATTCTACCATCCCCCCCAAAAAACATGAGTAAAGCAGGAGCCAACGCACAATGTGTAAGTACAGCAAGATGATCCGATTTGGATCAATTTTAATAAAAATAGATCAATTCAATATCGCCATTTGGATCATCACATGATCCAAAAACGATCACATTGAATTTCGTTACACAATCTGAATATATGAAATACTTCCTGCGCATGCAGGACAAACGGGGAACCAGCACTCAGACTGACATTGCCATATTTATGTCACAGAGCATCAATTATCTGCGGGGTACAAAGATGAAATATCAGCCAATACAAATACAATTTATCATGCCATCGAAAGCATCGGCATGGGCGAGGCGCAGTTACCGCCATCTGCAGCATTTGATTGTGAGCAAAGGCGCAGTCAACCTCGAACTGACGCAATGCCGCCAAAACGAAGACGCCTTTAATGCACGGCTGATCATTAAAGAGCTCACGCCACCGGAAGACGCGCCGCGCCCCATCATTCAGAAGGTTGACTTCTGCGAATCGGATTTGTGCAGCGAAACGGGTATCGCGGCTGCAGCCCGCGAAGTGCTCAGGAATCCGGCCTACCCGACATTAAAGCCAAACCAGAGGCTCTATACTCTGATGGCTCTGCTCGACAAACCCGTGCGCGTTCAGCAGCTGTGTAGGGTATGCGGACAAATCCTGCATCTGAGGTCCGAGACGGTCCGGGGAGCACTCAACAAAAATCGCTCGCTTTATGTATCACCGAAACACGGCATCTGGTGCACGTCGCAGCTGGCAAAATCACTGGGACTAAAGGAATATCGGGATGTCTGATTCCATTATATTCCGCAGGATAACCTTAACATAATCAACGATCTTCTTTTTTCATTTAACTCACCACACAACCCTTACTCCAAAAGGAATATTCAAATGAAAACACATTGCCGCCCCCACAAAACATTATTCAGCCTTCTGACATTCTGCACATTTGCATCATTCAATGGATGTGACACGCAAACAAATGTTGTACAAACACCACCTGCAACGCCCGAGATAAATGCAGCAGTTCAACTTCAAAACGAAGCAAACGAACAAGAACTCAAAAACAAAAAGGAAGAGGAAGAAGCAAAGAAACAGGCGGAAGGAGCTGAAATCAATGCAATGATTAAACAATATAAACAATATATTAGAACAACACAATACGACAGAATCAAACAGTTGGATTATCAAACAGCAAAGATATACATCAACGAATTAGTTAATGGTTTTTTGCGATGGAAATACGAATCTCCAACATCTAAACACCCCAAAGGCAAGTGTGTAATCTTTGCCAAAAATGTTGGAGACATCACGCCCACAGTCACTATTTACAGAGACGAATTAACAGACCCAGTGATACTGATCACACCTTGGATACTAGCAAACGATAATCCATCGATACAACTACAAATTGACGACCAGACTCCTGAAACTGTCAATTATACGAACGATGGTGGAATCAAATTCAGAATCACTGAAAAACAATACGATGTCATTTACAACGGCATGAGTATTATGCAGCTCAGCCTCACCCAAAACGATATAACCACCCACATAATAGCCGAACTTGGTGATATAAAATCGTGTATTAACACGATCGAAAGAACGCCATCCAACAAGTGGAAATACGAAGAAAGTGTCAGCTCTTTTGATAATACTATATATAAATTTTGTTCAACTGAATCTCTTAACAAAGTATATGCCGATCTAAAGTTAGATATCATGGATGGCAGAACAGAATCCCCTGTACTGCTTATCCGTCAAAAAGAACATAAGCAACCAGAAATCATTCTCAGTTCAAGCGGAATATTATGGTCGCCGGATTTGGGACATAAAGTTAGCTTAAGATTTGATGATGAAAAACCGATTAGTACTTCCTTCGTTAATGGTTCCGGAACAGTTACTCAGATATTTTTAAACTCTGAAAAGAAACTGCTGCAAAAGCTATTCTCTTCCAAACGGGTCATTTTTCAAATGCCGAGCAACCACGAAACATTTTCTTTTGACCTGACAGAATTGCCAGAAAAATGCAAAGGTCTGGATTTATCTGCAATCAAAAAGTAAATAAAGAATTATATTCCGCCCACATAACCACAAACATTTTCAATTCTACTAAGGAGTAACAACATGTTAAACAGGAAGCAGATTCAATTTTGTCAGGAACCGTCCAAATTCGTTCGTCTGCTGGCCCCTGCTGGATCGGGGAAAACGCTTTCTTTGCTGCATCGATGCAAATATCTCATTGAAAACGATACAGACAAAGATTATGGTACTTCTAACCACAAAACCATTATATTTACATTTACAAAATCAGCTGCATACGAGCTCAGAGACAGGCTTGAATTGCCAGAATTTCAAAGCATTAAAAAGCGCGTTGAGATTACCACGCTGAATAAATGGGGAAACAGATTTATCAGTGAACAGGGAATCGTTAAAAACAAACAGACAATTGAGCGCAATGTATGCCGTAACTATGTTCTCAATACATTACAAGCTGCATGGAATGGGACTAAAATTGAAAAAATACTCACTGAATCTAAAAAATGGACTAACGCTGAAATTATATTCGGGCTAATAGACGATTTTAAAACACTTGGATTCAAACATATAAGCATCAAAACATCATTTAGTGAAAACATCAAGTTTCTAATTGAATGCGGTATGCAGGATTATCTTTTGGATATATCTAGCAAGCTTAATAGAGTTGGAATTATTAAAAGTGAATTCAACCCCATTACAGATATAGCCGGCAATAAGAATTTTATTACTGAATTATTCAATAATTTTATCCCTTTTTGGAAGAAAGCATGTGAACAGCCTTATAAATCTGGATTTATCACACTAGATGATCAAAAATATCTCCCATTATTATATTTAGAAAACAAATTGTCGCAAGGAATACACAAGCGCGGCACTTACAACTATTCTATTCTTGTTGATGAGTTTCAGGATATCAACCCGTTGGATTTGGCACTGATTAAGGCAATCGCGAGCTATTATAAAGCGGGCATAACTATTGTTGGCGATGACGATCAGGCTATTTTTGAGTGGCGAGGTGCTACGCCGACATTCATCTTAAATCCGGATGAATATTTTCAGCAACATTTTGTCACTCACATTCTCAGTACAAACTATAGAATTCCGAGTAACATTTTGTCTTATTCTCAAACTCTGATTAAACATAACCAAAGAAGGCATCCAAAAGATGTTACATCTAAAAATGCCAATAGTGCACATATTTCATTTATTCATGCTGATTCTATACCTGATGCTGTCACCCGAGTCCGTTCACTCGTTATGGAATTATATAAAACCGCAGGCAGAATTGCACTCATTGGCAGGAAACGTGGTCAAATCTTACCATACCAAATTATTTTTGCAGGTCAGCAAATACCTTATTATTCGGACACTGATCTAATTATTTTTCTTTCACAAGCGTTTGACAACCTCAAACGGCTACTCAGAATTAAGTCAAGCATGTCGAATTCAATTACTGAGGACTTACTGTTTTTATGTGATAATATAGAACGACGTCCACTATGCAAAGATGAACGAGAACAATTGAAAAGGTACCTCTTAGCACATTCACCTAATACAATGAATGATGCTATAGATATACTTCGCAAATATCCCGGTTGTTTAAAAAAAGACAAAACCGGGAAAATGCGTGAGAAGTTCTGTGCTTCACTGAATGAATTTATTAATGCTGCGAATGTTGCAAATGCACTGCAATCCATTTCTGAAAAGTTTGGAGGTTTTCAAAAAGATTACGGGAAATCTCTTGACGACGTATTCTATGCAGATCCACCATTTCTTTATTTGATCGACTTTGCCACTTCCTATGCAGATGATTATAATAAATTTCTTGCCGATCTTGAGAAAGCCGTTTCATGGGCGAGGGAATCCAGTAGCCAGGTAAATGATTCAGAACCAGACGATTCCACAGATGATTCCTGGAAAAATAAGTTACATCTCCTCACTGCGAACCGGGCTAAAGGGCGTGAATATGATGCAGTCATTATCTTGGATGCAAACGATGGAACCTGGCCCAGCAAATATGCCACAACAGAAATGAAACAAGAACAGGAGAGGCGATTGTTTTATGTCGCAATGACCCGTGCAAAGAAATATCTCTTCTTTGCTATCAATGAAACAATGAAAGACACTCCAGTCGAACCCACACCATATTTTAAAGAAATGGATCTACAAGAATGACCTTATTTATATTCATCATATCATTTTAAACTATACTCGGCATTGTTTAACCATTCCTCTGGCACTGAAAATCCATCTGTTGCACACTTTCAGCGTGCTGATTTGGGAATTGCCTAACCTGGGGTTACGCCCTTCGTGCTCACCCCAGGCTGCGATATTGTGCCCATTCAGGGCACTGGCATGATAGAATTCCGTTCTTGTGATTATTGCGCCAATCCTAGCGATTAATGCGCCGAATTCACGTTTTCGCGATTATCGTCAAGCCTTATTTTCACGTTTTCGCGATTATTGAGAGGCCGGTTTTTCACGTTTTCGCGATTATTGAGAGGCCGGTTTTTCACGTTTTCGCGATTATTGAGTTCCAAAACGATTCGAACGTTTGGGAATGTCAACAATCTCCTTGGTTACAGCATCATTCGACATGTTTTGCAGGACTGCCGTATGAACAATTTTTTGCGTATGCCCGCAGGGCATAGCAAAAAAAGGCGTGCGTATCGGGTACCGATAGCACGCCCACAAAAAAGAGATTCCGAAAAAGCTATTTCAATCCCATAAAAATCTGCAGCGGTCTGAAGACGCGCGCGGCCCAGGCATTTTCGTCATGGCGGGCACCGGGTTCATGCCAGTGATACAGATCGTTGTCAAACTGATAGCCGATATTCACCATGCGATTCAGGAAATCCCGCGTATAGCACATGTTATCGACTGCGCTTGCGCCTTCGGACTCATCGAGATTTGCCGCATCGATGCCGAGGAAAGATGAGCATCCGCCCTGGGGTTCATTGCCGCCGTTGTCGAGATAGAGCACGGTCGACCGATGTCCGGCCTGTTCGTAGAGATCGGCAATCGTCGTACCGCTGTCGCTGCCGAAACGTCCCCAGGCCGTCGTCGGGGATAAGGCGAGTACCATGCGATAGCGGTTGGGATACTTGTGGGCGATGTAGAGGCTGATGAGACCGCCGAGGGAGGACCCCATCACGCCGGCTTTGGCTGTCGTCTGGAATCTGGATTCGATGAACGGGCGAACGGATTCCTCGACAAATGCCGCATATTCATTGCCTTTTGTGGGATAGAACGTACCGAAAGCCGTATCATCCACGTGGGTATATTCATTCATGCGGTCTTCGGTATTGGCGATGCCGACGATGAGGAAATTGCCGCCGATCGTCGACATGTTTTCGCGCAGGCGCCATCCGCCGCTGTAGCCATCGGTCTGGAAGATGTTCTGGCCATCGTGCGCATAGACGACGTCGTACGGCCCGTCATTGGGCGGCACGAGTACATGCAGGCTGCGGGATTTGAGGCCCTGCGGGCTTTTGAAGTCATGCCACCGCATGAGATGCTGTTTGTTGGCGGGTTTGGTGATGTATGAGATTTCGCCGTTATCGTCATAATCGTAGCGCAGCGACCAGGGATCGGACTGCCAGACATCATTATTTTTAACAAATTTATAGGTGTTCTGGCTGGCGATATCGCCGGGTATCGGAAGTTCGGCAGACCAGATGCCGTTGCCGGCAGCCATGGGTTTGGTCTCCCAGTTGGTAAGATCGCCGGCGACCGACCAGCTTTCGCCTTCATACCAGTGAATGAAGATCACGGAGTTGTCATCGGTAATGACAGGAAAACCGCATGAATAGGCAATCGTCGGGAAAGCCACGTCTGCGGGAACGGTTCCTGCGACGAGCGCACGCGCCCAGTCTTCGTCCGTGACGAGCTGGGGATAGTTGGGATTGGATTCAGGACGGCAGTTGGATTGAGAATTCTGGCTGCCGGGATTTTGTCCTGCCTGCTGACCGGGATTCTGGCCCTGCTGACCGGGGTTCTGGCCCTGCTGACCGGGGTTCTGGCCCGCCTGCTGACCGGGATTCTGGCCTTGCTGACCGGGGTTCTGGCCCGCCTGCTGACCGGGATTCTGGCCTTGATGACCGGGGTTCTGATCCGTAAACTCACCCGGTTTTGGGGGCTCCAGCGTCCACTTACCACACTGTTCGTCCGGACCACACTGATCGAGAGACCCTTCATCGGGCTCACTGCACCCCATCGACAAAAGAAAAGCTGCCGACAAAACGTAATACTTCAAACGCATAGACAAACTCCTTCATCCACAAGACCTATCCATTATACATGTTTTTTTCGGATTTAACATGCACAACAAACAATTCCGACCACTGCCAACTTCCAACTCCCAACTCAATTCACTAACCACTAATGACTAACCACTATCCCCGGGGTTACGCTGCGCTCACCCTGGGCTGTACTCTTTGCACCCCTTCAGGGTGTGTCTATTTTTTATTATGCATTACGCATTACGAATTACGCATTACGAATTCCCAACTCCCAACTTCCAACTCCCAACTCCCAACTCCCAACTCCCAACTCATGCAAAGTTTTGCCCGAAGCCAATGATGTGTCATGATGCATGCGACCTGTGCGTGCTTTCGCGGCGGCACGCCGATGCGTCATTTGAGCCGCAACAGTGCAGAAATTATGGCAAGGAAGCTAAAATGGAGTATTGCCGGTCTGATATTGTGCTGCATATCGGCCAGCGCTTATGGAGAGGATGTTCCACAACTGCGCACGCTCGAGGGGCGCGAATCCGTGATCGCCATGAATTCAGGCGCAAAACCTGCCAAAGCGGATCCCCCCAAAGAAAACAATGCCCCCAAAATAGCCCCGAATGATGCCTTCGGACTTCCGAAAGCACCGGTGGCATCCAAAGCAGTCAAAAAATCCCTGGCCGACAAAGTCCAGGCCATTCTTAACGAAAAAGTCCTCAAGAGTACCCAGGTCGGCGTCCAGATATACGACATGGACAGCGGTGACGTCGTCTATAGCCACAATGCGGACAAGCTGCTCAAGCCGGCATCCAATACCAAGCTGCTGACGACCGCTGCTGCGCTCAGTATTCTCGGGCCCGATCACCAGTTCGAATCTGCCGTCTACATCACGGGCAAGATAGAAAAAGGCACACTCAAAGGCGATCTGCATCTTCATATTGACCATGATTTTACATGGTCTACGCGATTTTACGATGCTGGCGACGTTCCGATGAGAGGCCTGATCGCGCAAATCAAATCCGCCGGAATCAACAAAATATCAGGCAATGTCATCGTTTCCGGACATGTCGTCTACGGTGGTCTGGCAACGGGCACGCTTTCGACGATCATTCATCTCAAGCGCGCCGGCAATCAGTTCGGAGCGCTCCTCAAAAAGAGCAGAATCAATTACGCCGGCCTCTCCATCCATCAGACCGCCAAACCAGAGGGCAAAAAAATCGCGACATGGCTCTCGCCGGTTCTTTCGGAAGCCATCGTCCCGCTCAACCGCGTCAGCCACAACGAATACGCCGATATGCTGATGATCGCGATGGGGTATCACACCTCCGGCAAAAACACCTACGAAGCCGGTTCCAAAGCCGTCAAAAACTGGCTCAAGGAAGCCGGTCTGCCCACCAAAGGCATCGAAATATTCGATGGTTCCGGCCTGTCGCACGACAATCGAATGAGTGCGGATTTCTTCACAAAACTCGTCGAATACATGCTCAAATCCCCAGCAGGCCGCGAGTGGGCCGCATCGATGGCCATCTCCGGTTATGATGGCACTTACGGCGCACGACTCGCCATAGATGACGGCAAAGGCAGAGTTTATGCGAAATCCGGGACACTGCGCGACACCATTTCGGGGTCAGGATTCTTCGTCAATCGGTACGACGGCCATACGTACGCATTCTCGATTCTCGTCAACGGTATGCGCAACAAAAAGATAACGCGCCAGTCCATCGACCGCATCGTCAGGGTTTTCCTGGGCAATCACCTCAACGCCCAGATCCCCCAGGCGCCGCGCATGACCTCACTGGTCGCAGAAAATGGCCGCCCCGTTGCTCGCTGGAACACCGTAAAAGACGCCCAGGGATACCGCATCTACGGCAGCAAAGACGGTTCCCAGTGGAACCTGATCCGCGAAACCACCGAATCCTTTGCCATTCTGGATGCCGAATCCTCTCACGTCAGGGTCACTTCGGTCGCCAAATCCGGCATCGAAAGCCTGCCTTCATTAATCTTCAGCTACCGCCCGGGCAAACACACGATGACCATCGTCGAAGAGGCCCTGTGCCGTTCCGACGAAGCCATGCGCCCCGCCAATCATTTCATAGCGCACGAACGCCCACTGGCAGCATTTGTCGACAACACCTGGGGCATCGAAACCGTCAGGACGCTCGAAAATGCCCCCAAAGACGCCGTTCTGTTCCATTCGGTCGCCTGCAGCAACGCCATCACCTGGAATCAGGAAATCTTTGAAAAAGCGGTCTCACAGCCCATCCCCGTCATCGTCAACATCGTCGATGCACACGTCAGCGCAGATGCCTCGGGAGCCTGCACTCCGACCTCCGGCAAAGTCCTCGGATGCTTCGGCGAAGCCGTCGTCACCAAAGACAGACGCATGGGCGAACGCGCACAAAACCTCAGACTCCGAAAGGCCGCCGGTACCGGTTCCGCCCGTCCGTCTTCAATCACCACATGGAACAAGGCCAAGCCATTGATCGAGATGAGTTCTGCCACAGTCGCCGCTCAGGAGAAGACTTCAAGTGGATCCATGACCGTCATCGGCTTCGATATCCAGGCGCTCGACAGCCAAAAGACGATGGACGCCCTCTGGAAATCCCTGAAAATCAAATAATTCTGCGTTTTCTATTTTGGGATGTCGGTGCTATCCCTGCGGAATACGCACCGACAGAGACGTTTTACAAAACGTCTCTACTCGCCTATGCGCCGTTGGCGCATACGGCTCGTTTGCTCGCCTTGCAGTCGCCCACATTGGGACGCTGCTGCGGCTCGCTATTTTTTACGGGATGCAGTGCGACGCATTTCCTGCCGTCTGCGGGCAAATCCAGCACCAAACAGGCCAAACAGAATCCATATCGGCGCATGTGGCACGCGCGTGCGCACTGATGCAGAACAGGTATCCGATTGCATCGAGATTGACGCATCTGCATCCTCATCCGACCCTTGTTCTTCGCCGCCAGGAGGATTCTCTTCGCCACCGGGCGGGTTTTCTTCACCACCAGGAGGATTCTCTTCACCGCCGGGCGGGTTTTCTTCGCCGCCGGGCGGATTCTCTTCGCCGCCGGGCGGATTCTCTTCGCCGCCGGGTTCCTCCTCGGCACACTGATTATCAGTGACTTTGTACCCCTCAATGCACTCACTCAGAGTACACTGCTGATCCACACATTCACCAGACTTCCAACCCTCGACAGTATCCTGACAGTTCACGCCATGCTGTCCGCAGTTCCCGACGGTATCCAGTTCACACTGGTTTTCATATAAGTGGTAACCAGGTTTGCAGATCGTTACGACACACTGATTCTGTTCGCAATTGCCATCTCCCCACCCCTCGACAGCGATAGTGCAATCGACAGAATCCGGCCCACAGTCCGAAGCGGAATCCGACACACATGCGTCATCCTTCCTGTGATATCCTTCCTGACATACGGATACGACGCATTTTTCAGATACACATGCGCCGTCGGCCCATCCTGGTACTGTTTCCTGACAGGAATTACCGTGCTCACCACAATGCTCTGTCGTACTCTCCTCGCATTTATCTTCATAAACATGAAATCCGTCCTGACATGCTGAAAGTACGCATTTTCCTGCATTACACTCTCCGCTGCTCCATCCCTCTATAATCTTTGCGCAGCTGTTGTCGTGTGAACCACAATTATCGACAGTGTTCGGTTCGCAGGAATTATTATAGAAATGCTGGGTATCGCCACATATACACGAAGAGCCGGCTTCCTTTTTCCAGGTTTTTCCGTTGCAGTACGTCTTTGTTGAGTATTCCACTGGTATATACACCAAACTCCCCGTGGACGGGAAACGACTCAGGCCACCATTGGCATCCATCGACTCAAAGAAATAGGGCGTACACTCATTGATATCGGACAGTTCCGACGTACCGAAAACGGCATTCTGAGCACTTCCCCGCGTCTGCTTTAGTTCCACGCATTGATCACCAATGCTCAGCGTTACCTTTTTGACATTGACATTCGAATAGTAGTGGGTTTTGAACCATAATGTAGAGTATTCCTTGTAATGCGAACCGGCTGTCAATGTATTTTTGATCGGATTGGATACGCTGCCATAGTCGCAGGTCTGCGCGCACACCGGCTCGCCCCCTATGATTACACATTTCATACCACAACCAATGGTATTGGATGCACCACTAAGGATAGCAAACCGATGTCCGTTGCCATTGCTGGATGTATTACAGACATTTTTTGTCCCCGACGCCACATCTCCTTCAGACATCAGCTGCAGATAATAATAATAGGCAGGTGATGCCGTCATATAAATAGTACCGGTCGTCATCGACTTCGCAGTCACACAATTCTTTCCCACCGCCTGCGCAATGGTTTCTCCCCATCCAGAATAGTAATTCCCCGTATCCAGACTGGTAAAGTACCTGACCCTGTTTCCCATTCCGGTACCACCGGATGTACTGTATTTACCTCCCTGACAGGCACAGTCTGCCCTTCCGTCACAGCCCGGAAACAGAGTGCCGATATTGCTTACAAGCTTGCATGGGGAATCGTGCCCGATGCCCTTATAGCCTCCTAATGCCTCATCGCGGTACTTGAGCATATTGGAGTGAAGCTGAGAAGCTTTAAACAAGGCATCGTTCCAGTAATAAGGCGGCTTCGACCCGGTGTAACATGATCTCTCCCTGCAAAGGCTTTCCGGACACGTCGAAATTGCCTCCTTCACATCTGCCCTTGCTTCATTGATCAGCAGATGCATCTGCCTCCCTTCGATGGGGATCTCATCGGACCATCCCTCACCGTAGGCAAATGCCCGGGAAGATACGCACATACAAGTCAGTGCCAGACAATATATTAAAGCATTTTTATTCATATATATATTCACAATGAATACATCAAAGATTTTCCCAATAATGCCAGATTAGGGCGTTGCCCCACCCCAAAAGAGGTGCGTATCTCATTCGCCGAAAGCAAATTTTTCTGCGAATGCTGAGTTGATGCGACAGGTTACGACCGATGGCCGTCTCCTCTGACACATCATCACATTTCGTGATTTTACACGATTTCAGCGACGCATACAATATTTGGCAATATAATATTATTCAGCGAACACAATAGTGGCCACAGGGGCCTGCGCGCCCCGAATGGATTACGCCTGCAAGCAATCACCAAAGGTGTTAATGAAAGGCAAATCCATAACCACGATTGGTACACATCACCTGAATTATCTGATGGGAGGCTGAGACCGATACATTGGGGCGGATAATGAATAAGGCCAGTCATCGATCCACTGAATACGATCAACCAGTACCATGCGCTGATTATTCTTCCATGCGTGATATATATGAAACCACGTACCTTCCGGCGATTTCAGCACGGATCCGTGCCCCGGAGACGTAAAATGAGTGTGCCGGGATGCCATAACGGGACCGTCATGTTTTTGATAGGGCCCGGTGACTGCTGTCGCACGCGCGACGCCGACGGCATATTTTCCGCCATCATAAGTGTTTCCACTGTAAAATAGGTAATAATACTTTCCATTCCTGATGAGCCATGGCCCTTCGACGACTCCGTGTCTGTTGGCTGTATCGTACATTTCCCAATTCTGATCTGATTCAATCAGCTTATGCGGCTGTGTATTTTTCATGAGATCCACGACTGCGCCATCGTCTTTTACGTCAAGCTGCTGAATGTAGATTTTGCTCGGATTGTTTCTGTTCCCATTTTGCTGCCACAACACATAATGCTTTCCATCGGTGTCCAGAAAATAGCTGGCATCAATGACCCTTTCGTATGCAGCATCCGAATCGCCTGCACAAACGAGCGGCGTACCGCGATCCTTATATTCCCCATCGGGAGCATCCGCAATCGCGACACCGACACAGAACCGCTCACCGGGTTTGCCGATGGTATCATCTGAATATTTGTTGGCGCTGTAATACAGATGAAACATTTTGCCCACTTTGTGAATTTCAGGTGCCCAGGTTCCCCCTTCTGCCCAGCCATTGTGATTGGGCTTTTTCATGTTCACGTCTTTTACATGCTTCAGCGAGTGAAGTTCGGTGGATTTGTAGATCTGATAACCATTGGGCCCCGGAGTCGTTGCAACGTAATACGTGCCATCGACCCAAACAGCACCGGGATCCGGGGCATCCGAAGCAATGACCGGATTGGCAAACAATCCGCCGCACTGAAGATACCTAAAAGACATTTCACAGGCACCTTTAAACCCGGGCTTCCAGCCATTGGACAATTGGGCATATGTGTCTCCGCCGGAAACATCGCTGCAAATACCATCCCATGTCACGACGCCCTTGACATCATCGTAATAATCGTCGTGTGCCTTGTACCATTTTTCGGAGTACGAAACCCGCGTTTCGCAGGCACTCGGTACATCCTTACATGCTTTGGTATAGTCCAGCGCCATCAAACAGTCATAGTTTTTAAAATGCGGCTTCCAACCATTGGACAGAGCAGCAAACGAATTACCATCCGTGGTTTCTGTACAGCTGCCATCCCAGGTAACCTTGCCCTCGACGATATCGAAGTCATCGGAGTGCCCTTCTGCGCGGAGCCACGAATTGCCGTAAGTGATAGTCGTTCGGCATGGCTCGCAGTTGGTCGTATCCAACGTACAATCCTTGTGGCAGCTCAATGACTGGCCATCCAAAAGACTGGTTTCGGAGGGGCATGAGGCTTCCAAAGAAAGCAATTCTCCATCGCAGATTTCGCCTTCGTCGATCTGACCATTGCCGCAGGATTCATGGCAGTTGGTCGTATTCAGTGTACAATCAGCATTGCAGCCCAATGTCTGGCCTTTCAAAAGACTGGTTCCGGAGGGGCATGCGGCTTCCAAAGAAAGCAAATCCCCATCGCAGATTTCGCCTTCGTCGAGCTGACCATTGCCGCAGGGGTCATGGCAGTTGGTCGTATTCAGTGTACAATCAGCATTGCAGCCCAATGTCTGGCCTTTCAAAAGACTGGTTCCGGAGGGGCATGCGGCTTCCAAAGAAAGCAAATCCCCATCGCAGATTTCGCCTTCGTC
>JAEEGL010080947.1_pt1 | contig 15629 bp, 13 predicted proteins | sample 9134231 | NCBI WGS metagenome assembly JAEEGL01 (sample SAMN16246548, study PRJNA631951) | gut metagenome | biome: gut microbiome; feature: rumen; material: fiber-attached | host: Bos | place: Iran: Karaj | collected 2018-10
CCCGGGAAGATAGATTGCTGCCGGATTAAATTCCTCGATAGCTCAGTCGGTAGAGCGTTCGGCTGTTAACCGAAATGTCACAGGTTCAAGTCCTGTTCGGGGAGCCAAAGCACCAGTCAAATGACTGGTGCTTTTTTGTTGCCTGTTTTTTGCTGCGCTTGCCATCAAGTTTTCTTTCTAATAGAATTACATCGTATAGGAAATATTTTCGCGCTTTCAAAGGAGGCATAATATGGGCTTATTCTCAAATCTGTTCGGTAAAGGCGGCAAAGAGATCAATGATGCGCTTGGCAAGATGAAAGATCTTGCTGAGGATATGGCAAACTATGCCGATGAGGATGAGAGAAGGCTGAGACAGAATAAGCCTGCTCCTGCTGATTCAGAATCATTATCGTACAGCGGGTCTGCAGTCTCTTCTGCAGTTTCTGACGCTCCTTCAGGCGATTCATGGGGTCCGGTAATGCCTGCTGAACCTAATCAGTTCAATTCAGGACTATCTTATGATGAGTATTTCACAAACCTCTTTAATGAGGTTTTTGCTTCTTCGTATCAGATCGATTCTGAGCGAGTAAGGAACAGAAAAGCTATGGTATATACCTTCAGCCGGGAAGGTGAAAAGAAGCTCGTGGTTGAGGTCATATCAACCAAGACTTCACCTTATAAATTGAGAAAAGACTGCCGCGAACAGGGACTGCCTTATCTCCGTTATTACTATGATCACGACGGCTGGTGGAATACCAAGTCCTATGTGACGAGACGCACTGCTAAGGCTCTCGGCAAAGGGAAGTAATCAATGATAAATCTTTATAAAGATCTGCACGCCGCTTACTGGGGCGGTGCGTTACTTATATGCATCATTGCGATAGTATTGGTAAGTTTACTGCCCGGATACAGGGAGCCGGTTTTCCTGGTATGCATATGTCTGCTGGTGGTTAATATGCTGATAATTTCCAGGATAGCCAAAAACAGGTTTGCTGATGAGGTCCTTGGCCTCATGACAAGCTGCCGGATAAATGAATATATTGATAAGCTTGATCTTCGAATGGGAAAAAAGAAAAGCGCCATTCAGAAGTCTGCATACGGTTATATGAAAGCCATGGGATTTTTTCTTCTTGGTGACGCTGAGCACGAATATGAGTGCACTAATCTGATAACTGCAAGGTCACATCAAACGGAGCGAATTAAGTATCTGGCTGACTATTACATCAGTACCGGGGATTATGATGAAGCGCGTGAGATTCTCGGACAGCTGGAAGAGGTTGCCGCAAGGGAAAGATCTGATATATACAGGGAAACGCTCTTTCAGTTTATCCAGATGCAGGATTACAGGATGCGTATAAATAATGGCGATTATGAAGGCGCTGAGGAGTTTTATCTGGAAGAGATCGGCAAGAGCAGCAACAACATACTCTTGCATCAGGTAGCTCTCAGATGCGCGCTGGGCAACCTTCTTGTCCTTAAGGGCGAGAATGAACGCGCCGCTCAATATCTCGAGTTTGCTTCCCAAAAAGGAGGGGATACAAAATTCAAGAAGCATGCTGATGAATTGCTGGCACGGATAAGTGCATGAGCAATAATCGTTATGGATATTATTTGAGCGGGAACTTTATGAATACCCGCTCTTTTTATGTGGACATGCGTGGGGAATACCGCATGAATAAGTTAATGTTACGTTAAGGTTAGGCGATTTTCAGGTTAAGGTTGCTTATGTAGAATGATACTCGTAAGGGATGGGAGACAAACCTGACGGAAAAAAGTAAAGATACATTTTTAAGGAGAGAAATAATATGTGGACAAGGAAAAGCGTTAAAGAGAGAGGTAAGAAAGCATTTAACCTCAATTACTGGAAGTGCGTACTGGTCGGATTGATCCTGTCGATGATCATCGGTTCTGCAGGATCAAGCTTCAACGGAGGCAGCTACTCGATTCCGACATTTATCGAAAGAATTCAGGAAGCTGACTCGGGCAGCTCATTCCATACGGAGATCAGATTGTATTTGGCTCTTTTCTTCGTGGTAATGATACTTTCAGTGTTAATTACAGCTGTGGTACTGGCATTCAAGTATTTTCTCCTCACACCGTTCGAATACGGATGCAGGAAGTACTTCAGAAAGAACCTTGAAGAACCCGCCAAGCTTAAGAATCTTGTATATGTATTTGATTCCCATTACAAGAATGTTGTAAAGACAGCCTTCCTGAAAGATCTTTTTATCTGGCTCTGGAGCCTGCTCTTCATCATTCCGGGTATCATCAAGAGCTATCAGTGGAGACTCGTACCTTATATCATGAGCGAGAACCCCACAATGAACTTCAGGGAAGCATTGGATGAGAGCACAAGACTCATGCAGGGCAACAAGTGGAAGTCTTTTGTACTTGACCTTTCATTCATCGGCTGGGATATCCTTTCGCTCCTCACATGGGGCATCCTCGGAGTCTTCTATGTTGAACCTTACAAGGCATCTACAGACGCAGCACTTTACGAGACATTGAAGTATGGTATTGAAGCTAAATAACACCGGGAATAAGAATAGGTTATAATATACTGGCAGCCGGAGGAGATCGATTCTCCTCCGGTCTGCTTAAGGAACGGGGTATATAAATGAGCTATAAAGTATTAATTGCAGACGACGAGAAAGAGATAAGGAATCTTTTAAGGCTCTATCTCGAAAATGACGGCTTCAAGGTATCAGAAGTTTCAACAGGCGCAGAGGTTGCCGGCGCAATCGACAGCTTTAAGCCTGACATCGTTTTACTGGATGTCATGATGCCCGGTAAGGACGGCATCCATGTTCTCAAGGACATAAGGGAAGTAAGCAATATCCCCGTCATGATCATTTCAGCACGCACGGCTGATGCCGAGAGGATCTTAGGCCTTAATGTGGGCGCTGACGATTATATCTGCAAACCGTTTAATCCGCTTGAAGTCGTTGCCAGGGTCAAGTCAAACCTCAGAAGGTTCTATGCATTGGGCGGCGGTGAGGAGCACGCTGAAAAGATCACCTGCGGGAGCCTCGTTCTTGATACAGAGAAATGCCTTCTACTCAAGGACGGCAAGCCTTTGGAGCTTACATCTGTCGAATATAAGATCATGGAGCTGCTCATGAAGCAGCCGGGCAAGGTCTTCACCAAGCAGCAGATCTATGAATATGCATGGGGTGACGATTTCTTTGTAGCTGATAACAATATCATGGTTGCCATAAGCAAGCTCCGTACAAAGCTTGATGAGGATCCTTCCAGGTACATCAAGACCCTCAGGGGATTAGGATACAGACTGGAAGCGTAATATTTTCGAGAACATAAAAGGATTCGGAGGAAAGACTTTTTGACCGGCGAGAAACAGATCAAGAGCTTTATTCTTTCAAGGTTCTATATGGTCCTTGCTGTGGTAAGCGTGTTCGAGGTCGCATTCGTGCTCCTTACCAATACTTATCTTGTGCCATGGCTGTTCAGCAACACGCCTGCAGGTCTTTTGCTGTCGATCAAAAGTGTAGATAATCTGTTTATTGTTGTTTTCGTTCTTGTGGCCACGGGTCTGGTAAACAAGATCCTTCCTATCTTCAAGGTGTCGCCCGTCGAGGTCAACCAGTTCCTTGTAAAGCTTCTTGCCGATCACGGTATGGCTAACAGCGATGTTAAAGGCGCAAACACCATAATAGAGGGCCTGAGCAGCGATACAAAAGCGAGTGTAACATTGTTACTTTCTGTTTTATTGATAGCTTTGGTGCTTATTCTGCCCTATATCGTGGGCGGTATCATATATTCCGTGTCGATCGCGCGCCGGATCAGGAAACTTGAGCGCGAGAAAGAGGCAGCGCGCCGCAGAGAAGAGAAGCGCCGCTATCTCATGATCTCCAACATAGTTCATGATCTGAAGACTCCGATGACGACTGTCTACGGTTATGCAAAGGCTTTGAACGACGGGATAGTACCGGCCGAAAAGCAGCCCGAATACCATGAGGCCATCATGGCAAAGACTGAAAGGATGAACGAGATCGCGCTCCTTCTTCTGGATTACGTAAAGCTCGACAGTGAAGGATTTACGATAAAGAAGGATCTTATGGATATTTGCGAGCTTGTCCGCTCATGCTGTGCGCTCTGCTATACGGATGTTGAGTCGGCAGGCGATGAGATCGATATCAGCATACCTGAAAAGCCGTTATTGATAAACGGAGACAGCGTTCAGCTTAAGAGAGTGATCACCAACCTCATAATGAATGCGATAAGGCATAACCCCGAAGGTACAAAGATAGGTGTTTACCTTAAATGCGAATCCATGACGACTGCAGATGACATTAGGATCTTCGTGGCTGATTCGGGTCCGGCAATTCCTTCACCTCTCAGCGAACAGATCTTCGAACCTTTTGTAACAGGTGATGAATCCAGAACCTCAGGTTCCGGAACAGGTCTTGGTCTTGCCATATCAGCGCGTATCTGCGAGATGCATGACTTTAATCTTAAGCTGGTTCAGAAGCCTGAGATCTTCCGCTATCACCTCGATGATGCATATACGAAGGTGTTTGTGGTTGCCATTTAAATTGGCATAACCTCTGTATTTGAAGTAAAATCATTAAGTTAACGGTTTTCCGGGGAACAGGGACGGAGAATGAATAACCTTTTGGAGACGGGTAGACGTGAAATATGATTGCCTCATAATCGATGACGAGAAAGAACTCGCGAATAATACCGCAGAATATTTCAACATGTTCGATGTCAAGACAGCCGTTGTTTTCTCGAGTGCGGAAGCGGATGCGTTCCTAAGCGGCAACGATCCGTCACTGGTCCTTCTGGACATCAACCTTACTGACGGAAGCGGTTTTGAACTCTGCAAGAAGATCCGCCGGAAGCTTAATATTCCGATCCTTTTTATCTCCGCGCGCAACTCGGATGACGATAAGATAATAGCGCTCAATATCGGAGGCGACGACTATATCGAAAAGCCTTATTCTCTGGGCGTTCTGCTTGCAAAAGTCAAGGTCGTTCTTAAGCGGTACGGAAGTACTGATTCCGATACCCCTAAAAAGCCCGGCTACGATGACGGCTATCTCAGGACCGATCCGGTCAATAAGACTGTTTTCGTGAACGGGGAAGAAAAGAAGATAACATCGATCGAGTGGAAGCTCCTGGATTACCTGACCGTGAACAGGAACAGACTGGTTACCAAGAATGAGATCTTCGATAATGTCTGGAATGACAGGTTCACGACTGACGGCACGCTTAATGTCCACATAAGGAAGATCAGGGAAGCGATCGAGAAAGATCCCCAGGATCCCAAATATATCGTCACAGTCTGGAAGGAAGGCTATAAGTTTGTATCCTTAGAGGAGAACGGATGAAGAAAGCCCCCTTTATCTTATTGATAATACTCACATTTGTTGCCGAAGTTCTGGCATGCTTTCTCATGGTTACAGGCATTCAGGACATAAAGACGGATCCTGTTAAGGTAAATGAGTGCATATATTCAGTAAAAGAAAACTTCGGCGATGCTTCAAAATATAATAAGCAGCTCGATTACGTTGTTATAGATAATGAAGGCAAGATTCTTTTTAAGACGCGCGATGGCTTGAGCGAATCGGTCAACGAGGCCATAAAGACCAGAGGCCTGATACTGGATCTTGAGATCGGCGGCGAAGTGGCCGGCAAAGTCATTTTCGATTACGACCTCGGCACACAGATAGACGGGTTTAAGAAGAATACCATTGTCACGTTCATCGTAATAGGTGTTCTTCAGATGGTGATAATAATCTCATGGTATTTCTATCTTAAGAGAACAATGATAACGCCTTTTGCCAGGCTTTCCGGCTTTGCTGCAAGAGTCGCCGGAGGCAATCTCGATATTCCGTTGACGATGGACAAGGGACATGTTTTCGGCGCGTTCACGGAAAGCTTTGATCTCATGAGATCCGAGCTTAAGAAAGCAAGGATCGCTGAGAAGAAAGCAAGCGACGAGAAGAAGGAAATGGTTGCGAAATTATCGCACGACATAAAGACACCTGTCGCTTCGATCAAGTCGACTTCAGAAGTGGGAATGGCGATCACAAAAGAGGAACGCACAAAGGAGATGTTCGGCGTCATTAACGATAAATCAGACCAGATCAAATCGCTTGTCGACAACCTCTTCACATCAAGCGTTCAGGACATCACCGAGATCGAAGTAAACTCCGGTGCAATGCCGTCCGACGCTATTGTCTCACTCATTAAAAATGCTGATTATCTTAACCGCGCCGGAACGTTCGAGATCCCTGAATGCACGGTCTATTTCGACAAATTAAGACTTCAGCAGGTATTCGATAATATCTTCATGAACTCATATAAATATGCTGATACCGCTATGTCCGTTAAAGCTGAGATCTCAGGTGATTATCTTGTGATCAGAGTTGCGGATGAAGGCCCAGGCGTCAAGGATGAGGAGATCCCGCTCCTTAAGGAAAAGTACAGACGCGGAAGCAATACTAGTGACAAGGACGGCGCAGGTCTCGGCCTTTATCTCGCTGATTATTTCATGGAAAAGATGAACGGTCAGCTTGGTCTTAAGAACCTGGACAAGGGATTTGAAGTATCTGTGTATTTAAGGATCGCATAATATGCCGATTTTAGAAATATTTAAGAATTCCTTAAAGGCAATTAAGGGTTGAAAAAGTATCCTTAAGCCATAAGGAGGTCGGAAGACATGAAAAGCATTATTGAAACCAGGAAACTTTGCAAGACATTTTCAAACGGAGGCGTGCAGCAGCACGTTCTTAAGAATATAGATCTGGAGATCTACGAAGGCGATTTTACTGTCATCATGGGTGCTTCGGGTGCAGGCAAGTCCACACTTCTTTATGCGTTGTCAGGCATGGATAAACCGACATTGGGAAGCATCACTTTTGACGGTACAGACATCACGGGAATGAATACTGACGGACTTGCACTCTTCAGGAGGAGCAACTGCGGATTCGTTTTTCAGCAGGTATATCTTGTGGATTCCATGAGCGTTTTGGATAACATTATGGCAGCAGGGCTTCTTGTCTATAAGGATAAGAAAGTTCTTGCAAAAAAGGCCGGAGAACTTCTTAAGTCAGTTAATATCGATGAGACTCTCTGGGGCAAATTTCCTACACAGATCTCAGGAGGTGAGGCACAGCGTGTTGGTATCGCAAGGGCATTGATCAACGACCCGAAGCTTGTTTTCGCTGACGAGCCCACAGGAGCACTTAACTCGCAGACAGGTAAGGCCGTTCTTGATACACTCACAAGATTCAATGAGAAGGGCCAGTCGATCGTAATGGTTACGCACGATATCTCAAGCGCCAGAAGAGGCAACCGCATCCTTTATGTAAAGGACGGTGAGATCGCAGGTGAATGCATTCTGGGCAAGTATGTGTCAGGTGACAGGGAACGTCATCAGAAGTTAGCTGACTTCCTCGCAACGATGGGGTGGTAATCATGGACAAGATATTATTGCTTACCAGATCGAACCTCAGGAAAAACAGAGGTACGTCAGTAGGACTGTTCCTTCTGATGTTTATCGCAACATTATTGATCGGTGTGTCGCTGATGATATTTTTCGATGCACTCCCGACAGCAAGAAAAGAAGCTGAACGCCTTAATGCTGGCGACGGATACATCATGGTCAGGAACGGTATAAGCGATATCACTGATGAGAAGATCGAAGAACTGATCAAGGATGATACAGACAGTTATTATGTTTACAGGAATCTCCAGTTCGGAGCTATCCCGCTTACTTTCGGTTCCGGCGATGTATCCATCGACATCGCTCTCTGTGACAGCAGTGCATTTGACAGAGAGATGGATAAGGTCGAAGTGATCCTTGAAGATGCATCTGTCACGGGTGATTATATCTATCTGCCTTATCAGTTTTATACCGGCGGCGGAATAAGATTAAATGATGGTTTCGAGTTCGAGGTCGAAGGCGTCAAATACACCTTTACCGTAAAGGGTTTTACGGCATTAACATACGGCGGATGCAACAATGCGGCATTGTTCTCCTTTGTGGTTGATGACGACACATATAATGAGATCCTGGAAAGAAACGGCGAGACTGCAGAAGGCCTCATTATCGTATATGATCTGAAGGAAGGCGTCAGCAACGGCGAATTCAAGATCAGGAACAGAAACGCACTGCTCAAGATCAATCCAAATGCGATTACAACCGGCTATGATATCGATACTATTGTAAGTTCCAGAACATTTATCGGTCTTATCCTCGCTGTATCATTCCTCGTAATCACATCTCTGGTTGTTGCAGCCGTGGCAATGATGCTCGCCAACTGCATCTCCAACTACATAAAAGAGAACATGAAGACTTTAGGCGCTCTCAAGGCTATCGGTTATACAGGAAAAGACATCAAGGGATCACTTGTCATCTGGTTCTTTATCCTTTCCGTCCTGGGAAGTGCCGCAGGTATTGCAGCAGCATATCTGATCATGCCTGTTTTCGCTGATATCGTAGTCGGACAGATGGGTTTCCCTTATCAGGTTTCATTCAATCTCCCGGCCACTGTGATCCCTGTAGGATTCATCATCGCATTCGCATTTGTTGTTACGGCGATCTGCTCTTCAAAGATAACTAAGATCCATCCGATCGTGGCATTGAGAGAGGGCATCGAATCACACAATTTCAGGAAGAATCATGTGGCTCTTGATAAGACATCTTTAAGCCTTAACTCCAGCCTTGCGATGAAGACATTCTTCGGCAACATGAAGCAGAACGTTATCACATTCATCGTAACCGGATTCATGATCTTCACATGTGTGATCTCACTGCTTATGTATGAGAACTTCAGCCGTCATCCGAAGCTTGAGATCCTCATGACCGAAATGTGTTCCGGTGTTGTAACTTTTGATAATGACACCGCTGATGAGGGACTTGAATATCTTGAATCAAGAGCTGATATCAGGAACATCAGAAAGATCATCAACATGAATTTCTACTACGAGGAGAAGGAAAGCCTTTTCACATATATCGTTGATGATATGTCGAAAATGAACAACCGGGATCTGTGCTACAAAGGAAGACTGCCCCGGTACGATAACGAAGTCGCAGTAAGCGGTGCATTCGCAAAAGTATATGGATTTGAAGTCGGCGATGAGATCGAGCTTACCTTCGGTGAGAATTCATACAATTACCTGATAACAGGTTATATTCAGACAACGAATAATAACGGACGCGAAGCTATCTTCACATTCGATGCGGCAGAGCACCTTGTAAACATGGATCATATTCCGGCATGGTACTGGTTCGATCTTAAGGAAGAATCCGGAGATGCAAAGGAAAACAAGGCCGCTACCTATAAGGTCATTGACGAATGCAAGGACAAGTATGGCGAGCATATCGTAAACACGATGAATTTCTACGAGATCCTGGAAGGCAGCATGACTACATTCAAGAGTATTTCTGCTACGATGCTCATCGTAATGTGCACGATATCAGTAGTGGTCATGGCATTGATCCTTTTCCTTCTTATCAAGTCACTCGTTTATCACAAGCGCAAGGACTATGGTATCTATAAGGCACTTGGTTACACATCGGGAAGTCTCATGCTCCAGACAGCATTAAGCTTTATGCCTTCGGTAATTGCTTCTGTGATAGTTTTCTCAGTCGCATCCTACTATCTGGCAAATCCTTACATGTCGACATTCATGCACATGTTCGGACTGGTTAAGTGCAGATTCGCTATCCCTGTTCCGGGTGTAGTGATAATCGCTGCAGGACTCGCGATCGTATCTTTCTTCCTTGCTCTCATGCAGACAAGAAGGATCAAAAAGATCGAAGCATACAACATGCTGGTAGCTGAATAAGAAGCAGGTAACAGGGAATAGATTGAGTTTGTCGCAAGGGCTGTCTTTTTTTAGTCAGCCCTTGTGTTTTGTCGGGAGAACGGTTTTCGCGCGCGAAGAAAGCAGGGGAGCAAGACTTGCATCATATCGTGATATTTTTTGAGGCAGTATTACGGCACGGCCCGAAGCACGGATATTTAAGTGGTAGAATGTTGGCGATTTAAGGAATAGGACGTGAATTGAAATGGATAATACAACAGAAATTCAAAAGGTGATCGTAAAAAAGCCGCGCTTTATGCGGATATGCAAGATCTTTCTTATCATTACGATGATCGTGCTCTACGTGATGCAGGGCTTCATTGCAGTGCCGTTATACGGTGTGATGAAATCGGTCAACACGGGAGATCTCAATGTTAAGCCGGTCTTCATACTGCTTGTTGTGTCGATCCTTACCGGCCTGACCGCTTTGGGATTCGGCATCGCCGGCACCATAAAGAGCGAGGGGCCTCTTACAGGAATTACGGTTGGCGTTAAGATCGCCATGATACCATTCTTCGTAATAAACATTGTCCTTTGGATCCTGCTCATTGCAGGAATGCTTAATCCGTTCCTCATGCTGGGAATCCCGCTGGCAGCTGTCATCGGTGTGTGCCTTACATATGTCTACATGCTCATGACCGGCCTTCCGGACATAATCTACTGTATCGGTTTCTGCATTAAGAATAAGAAGCGCCCCACGGGACTCATGGCCGCAGGCGTGATCTTAAACTTCTTCTTCATTCTGGACGTCATCGGAAGCATAATGATCCACAGATCATTAAAGAAGATCATTACCGTGGAGTGATGACTTTTTCTCCGTGCTCGAAAATATGAAGCAGGCATCCTGCCGGCTTTACCACGACCCCTTGTAACCAACACCGTAAGTGCCGGTATAGTAATCGATGCGTTTGGAATCGTTGAATTCAGATCCGTAAATGTTCTTATCCGGATCGATGCCCACCAGACTGCAAACGGCCCTGTGCGAACGTATTGTAAGGTCTTTCTCGCGCTCCTTGGGCTTTAATGCCATGTCGGGATATAAGGGCTCGCCGATCCTGAGAGTAAAGCAAGCAATCTGACGGAATAGGTGCTTTCTTATAAAACCGGGCTCGCGGTATGAGATGCCCAAAGGAATAACGGGCTTGTTGTTGCTGACTGCAATAAATGCGGCACCGCGCTTGAACGGACGGATGGGCGCATAGTATTCCCACATGCTGCCTTCGGCATAGATGTGAAGCCAGCCGTGCTCATTGAGAAGACCGCTCAGGGCTTTAAGAAAAGCCTTTTGTCCTGCGACGTTGTTTTCAGGGATCGGAATACCGCCGACCATCCTTATGAGAGTGCCGTTCTCGCCGTTGATGTTTTTATCCCATGCAAGGAGATTCGTTCTGTGGGGACGGACTGCTTTCATGACGGCGATATAGTCCCACATGTGCACGTGATTGCAGACGGATATTACGCCTTTATCAAGAACGGCTTTGTGCTTTTTAAGATTTTCGCGCCCTTCGATCTTAAGACCGAGGCGGACAGTTGCCACGGGGAAGACCACAACATTAAGCAGGAGACGGGTCATGTTCTGCCTGAACCTGAACATCCGTGACTTGTCGATGTAAGGATATGATGAATCGAAAACAAATCCCCTGTTCTTATGGATCTCAAGGTAATGCCTGTCAGTCTCCAACGGATAAGGGTATCGGTTCGTTTGCGGGTCAAACATAGCTCTATACGGCCTCTTCCTTAAAAGATGAATCAGATTAATGATACCTTTATCGCATCTTATCGGCAAATCTTCAAGGAGCCCCGCCGTTCCCTAACGTTATAAAGAGGTTCCAGGACGACCGGCAGATGAAGTCCTGAAACCCCTTCCAGGGGTATATGATACGTAGGTCCTTTCTGTTATCCGTCAGCCCCCAGTTCTATGAGCAGGTCACAGAACTCATCCCTAAGCTTGTTGCTGCCGCTGCCGGAAACGGCAAGCTGATATGCAGAATCGTATGTTGCAGTACCTTTGTACTCGCTGTTCCTGATAACCATCGAAGCTTCAACGACAGCGCATATGAAATCAAAATCCTTTTTGTTGCTGATGCCCTTATCAATAAGAGGATACTCAATGAGTTTACTCTTGTCCGAGTCGGGATCTTTGTATCTTACGGATACCGTGCAAAGCTCACCTGATGCTGCATCACCGCTTAGAGCAGTATCCTGATATTTCAGTCCGCTGCCGGTATCATTTTCGGAACCTGCGGGTATGATCTCGTATACGACAGTAACCTGTGCACCTGCTCCGATCTCGCCGCCGTCCTTCGTATCATCGCTGAAATCCGATGCGGACATCTGTCTGTTCTCGTAGCCTATCTGTCTGTAGGCTGAGACTTCCGCAGGATTGAATTCCAGCTGGAACTTGACGTCCTTGGCTACGGTAACTGTAGTCTGCATCAGCTTTTCGCATAAGACGCGCTCGGCTTCGTTTATTGAATCGATATAGAAATAATTGCCGTTGCCCGCATCAGCGATCGACTCCATGTTTGCGTCGCTGTAATTGCCGGTGCCGAATCCTAATACTGTCAGGAAAACACCTGATTCCTTCTTCTCTTTGATGAGATCAACAAGGCCGCTCTGGCTGGTTATTCCGATATTCATATCACCGTCTGATGCGATGATGACCCTGTTATTTCCGTTCTTGACGAAATTCTTCTCCGCGCATTTATATGCCGCTTCGATTCCGCCTGAACCGTACGTGCCTCCGTCTGCAGAGAGTTGATCCAGAACCTTGCATATCTTTTTGTAATCATTAGAGCCTTCCAGAAGTGTCTCTGAACTTCCGGCATAGGTTACGATCGATACCTTGTCGTTTGGTCCGAGAGTTCCTGCGAGGAGCTTGAAGCTTTCTACGGCAAGATCGAGCTTGTCTTCACTTGACATGGAACCAGATGTGTCGATAAGGAATACAAAGTTGTTGCCTTCGTTAGGAATGTTGATCTCACTGTTTGCCTGCATCGTCAGTACCAGAAGCTTGTTGCTCTTATTCCACGGGCAATCGCCGACTGAATACTGAACGCTGAACACATCGCCGGTATCTTCAACTGAGTAATCAAAGTAATTGATCATCTCTTCAGTCCTTACCGCAGACCTTACATTTTCAAGACCCCAGCCGTCCCTTATAAGACGTCTGAGATTGCAGTAGGAGCCTGTGTCGACATCGGCTGCAAAGGTCGAGAGAGGAAACTGTGCGGCAGATACAAACCCATTCTCGGTTATATTGTTGTATTCTTCCGTGTTGAAATCCTCATGGTAATATGAGGAGGCTATTGGCTCACCGGAATCATCCCAGCCCATGAATGCGTTTACTTCAGCATTGATCCTAGATACATCAGGACTGTGAGCGCCTACGGAAGTTGAGGCTGCTTTGGCTTTGTTAAGGTATGCACCTAAACCGAGAATGACTACGGCTGCCAGCAAAACAGCCACGGTTGGCACGGTTATGGCTGTTACCAGAATTGCTTTTCGTGTGGATTTTTTCTTCATAGAAGTCACCTCCCGTTCAATGACTTTTTTACCATTCCTATATGCCCTAACCATACCATGAGTATGGGTTCGATTTTAGATACCGCAAATACGGGTTGCGGATTATTTTTTCTACCATTGGTATGGGTTGGAGTTTTTCCGGTACCTGGTGTTACGCGTTCTCTTCGCGGTAATATTCATTTACGAGACTTTTATAACCTAATTCCTTAAGGTCTTCGTAACGCACGTTAAAGCGCGATTTGGTGTGCTTTCCGCTTATAAGGAAACGCAGCAGATCCTGTGCGTAAAGATCGATCTCATGAAGGCTTTCCGGAGTCGTGATAACAGGGAAGAACCAGAGGCTCCATGTGAGGTCCGAATCCTCATTTTCTTCAAGAAGCTTGTGATTGAATATGCGGATGAAAGCGGCAGCCGCCCTGGTGCCGTCGATACCTTCTCTGTATCTCCAGCGGTCAAGCGCTCTGGCCTTACGGCGCATCTTCTGCTTGAGTTTTACTACTGATGCAGGAGCGATGTCGATCTCGCCGTTCTTTGCCTGGATTCCGAGGAAGGTGAATCCGTCCTGAGGCCTTCCTGTGATCTCCTTATCCGGATTGACCGTCAGACCCTTTGCTTCAAGGTGTCCGGTTATCACCTTTTTGTATTCATTTAATTCTTTTTCCGTGTGCGCGAAAACAATGATGTCATCGGAATACCTCGCATACAGAGCACCTTTTTCCAGGAAGATCTCATCGAGATCTTTCAGATAAAGATTTGCATAGAACGATGCTATCGGAGTTCCTGCCATTATGCCTTTTGGTTCAGTGATGATGCTGTCTCCGGAAATAACGCGCGGTTCGCTCAGCAATGCCTTCATGAATGACAGGAGCTTTTCATCGTCCGTGATGGTCTCGTCAAGAAGACGGCACATCCTGTCCACGGGGATCGAGTTGAAATAATCGCTGACATCTATCTTGTATGAATAAAGTTCATGTATGTCCTTTACGCGGCAGAGAGCCATGATCGCATCCTTTGCACAGATCCCGGGACGGAATGAGTAAAGGTTAGGGGAGTATATAAAGTCATATTTTCGAAGTGTCAGATAAGTAAGAAGCTTTAACATCATGTTGAATCCGTAAGGATACTTGTATACGGTGCGCTTCTTCTGACTGCTCATCTTGCTTATTACCGACTTCGAAGGAAGCGGCAGATCAGTGCATTCGGTTATGGCAGTCCTGTACTCAAGATAGGCTTCGCTGTCAATGAACTCACGGAGTTCATTCTTGAAACGCTTTGAACATCTTAAGCCCGATTTGTAACTGTAGAACTTTTCCCAGCTGCTCTTTTGAAAGAGCTTATCTATAAGTGACACTTATGATTCCTTTATCCTTATGTTTGTGATCGCGCACTGATCACCGGTGATGGCGATATACACGTCTTTTGAAGCATCTTTGACCGTCGTGATGTTCGTGATCTCGATGCCTTCATTTTGGGCTGTAAATGTCACTGTGTCAATCTTGCGGACGACTGTTACGGAGCAGTCGATGCCCTCTCTGTTTTTTGCTTTCCAGTTATCCCAGTTTGTAAAATCCTCAGTCTTGTTGACGATGAGCTTGTTTGTACCGAATTCGTCTGAGTCCCAGTTCTCGCCGTCAAGTCTTATGAGTCCGTATTCGCGGAAATCGGGACCATTGATCTTGCCGTTATCTGAGGAGAAAATGCTGAAATACGGGCAGTGCCATACAAGTCTTGCAGTAGGAAGGCTCATCGAATGGAATGAGATGGTAAGAGTCTTGCCTTCCTTAAGGAGTATTCCGTCAGTGGATCCCGTGCGGTAACCGTCCGTCTGAACGTTGGGAATGTCGCCTGCGGGAACATCGATATAGCTGATCTCTTCCGCGATCCTCCGGATATAATTATCCGGCACGCTGTCATCGTCGCGGTTGATGCTGACGCTGCTTATGCGGCAGTGCTCGCCTGTAAGTCCGATATAAGCCCATCTTGTGCTGTCGGGAAGAGCGGCAGTAACTTCGATCGTCTCTTTGTCGGATATGATCCTTATAAGAACGTGATCCTTAACCTTTACGGCTTCTATCTCATAAGACGCCGACGCTCTTGAACCGGCCTTGGCATTCCTGTTCTCCGTGCGGTTCACCTGGAACTTGCGCGCGCCCTTGCATACAACGCTGCCGTCAAATCTGATCTCGCCGTACTCGAAATACAAAAGCCTTGCTATGTTCTTTTCATCAGTATGTATTCTTGCGTCGAGCGAATCGAAAAGCACGATCGACGGGATCGACGTCTCC
>JAEEGL014881572.1_pt1 | contig 15629 bp, 14 predicted proteins | sample 9134231 | NCBI WGS metagenome assembly JAEEGL01 (sample SAMN16246548, study PRJNA631951) | gut metagenome | biome: gut microbiome; feature: rumen; material: fiber-attached | host: Bos | place: Iran: Karaj | collected 2018-10
AACCTGCGTCTGATGCTTCCCTTCGTCCGCACGCTTGAAGAGGCTCGTTCGATGCGTACATACCTTGAGCAGGTTCACCGGCTCAAGAGCGGTCAGGATGGCCTCAAGATCATTCAGATGGCTGAAATCCCGTCCAATGCCATCCTTTCGAGTCAGTTCCTTTCCGAATTCGACGGCTTCTCAATCGGCTCGAATGACATGACGCAGATGGTCCTCGCGACGGACCGTGACAACTCCCGTCTCGCCCATATCTATGACGATGAAGATCCCGCAGTTTGCTGGGCTATCCTTTCAAGCATATTCACCGGTCAGAAATACGGCAAGAAGGTCGGCTTCTGCGGTCAGGGCGTGTCGAACAGCCTCATCCTTCGCGGGCTTGTCGCCATCGCCGGCATCACCACTGCCTCTGTCGTTCCTGATACCTATTGCCAGACCGTCTATGACATCGCCGCAGTCGAGGCAGAAAACATTCCGACCTCGAAACTTGGTGAATGGCTTTCCCGCCAGCATCACAAGCGGCTTTCCGATCTTATGGAAAAGAACGGCTACGGGCATATTCTTAAGAAGTATACTGAACCGCAGGATATTCTTGAATGGTATGAAGGTGAAATGCTGCGTCGCCATGAACAGCTGCGTGAGCACCTTGACACCCCCAAGGAAGAATTCTACCGTTCTGAACTGCAGAGTTTCAGAAGCACCTTCCATAAGCCGGTAATCTACGCTACGTGGAACTGGTCCGAGACCGTGCTTGACGCCCTGCACCATTCGGGTTTCGCCGATTTTGCCGAGCAGGAGGCTGCAATGGCCAAGTCGCGTGAAATGAATGACTGACAACTGACATACTAGATAAAGAAAGGCTTGCGATGCGATTTATCGCAAGCCTTTTTCTTTCTTTTTGATTTTTTGCACAGGATGAGTGATGGATGAGAGCGTAAGACGATATCTGAAAAGACAGGGCCCTGTCCTCTGCCTTGATATAGGAAGCGGTACGCAAGATGTGCTCCTTGCCTGCCCGGATTCAGACTTCGACAACTGGCCAAGGTTCGTTTTGCCCTCGCCTGCCAGAGCGCTTGCCGGCAGAATACGCAAGTGTACGCAAGAACAAGCTGATATTTGGCTTTGCGGAAGCAATATGGGCGGGGGAGTCGGATCTGCTGTCAGGGAACATGTCGCGGCCGGCCTGAAGGTATATTCAACGCGTGAGGCCTCAAGCGCTCTCCATGACGATCCTGATAAGGTTGTGCAATTCGGTGTTCAATTTTCAGAATATCCTCCCTTTGGGGCGGTACCCGTTACTCTTGCCGATTATTCTTCGGTTTTTTGGGATGCCTTCCTGCGTATGGCGGAACTACCGGCTCCCCGTCAGGTCCTGGCTTCGGTTCAGGATCACGGCCTGCACCCCGAGGGTAACCGCGTCGGGCGCATGCAGGCTTGGGTGGATTTGATTGCCGCCGACCCCGTTCCTTCGCATTGGATTTACACGCAGGTTCCAGAAAATCTGACTCGCCTCACCGCTCTTCAGCAATCAACCGGGGGCCCTGTCGCCGACACCGCGACGGCTGCTTTGCTCGGCCTTCTCTGCGTTCCTGAAGTTTTCAATCGTTCGTTCCGACAGGGAATAACCCTCATCAATGCAGGCAACAGTCATACGGTTGCCGCTTTGGCGTATCGAGGCGAAATTCGCGCTGTTTACGAGCATCACACCACAATGAGGAGCAAAGAAGATCTTGAAAAAGATCTTCATGAGTTCCGTCTTGGATGGCTCCCGTCTGAAATTGTTCAGGCGGCAGGCGGCCATGGCACGGCCTATGCTCCTCCATGCCCCGAAGCCGGTGGGTATGAGCCGACATTCATCATAGGTCCGCAACGGGATCGTTTTCACGGGCTGGGCAGTTTCATTGCCCCGTTCGGGGATATGATGCTCGCCGGTTGTTTCGGGCTTCTCTGGGGTATGGCCCATAGCGATAAATTTTAAGAGAGGACTTTTGTCATGGAATACTTCGATGCCGCTGAAGCATGGGATAGGGATCAAATTGCGCAGACTCAAGTGACGCGTCTGCGTTCGACGGTAGCTCAGGCGAGGAAATGTGACTTTTACAGAAAACGGCTTGACGAGGCCGGCATCACGCCTGAATCCATTCGATCGGTGGATGATATCCAGCGCATCCCGTTCACAACGAAACAGGATCTCCGCGATCAATATCCGACGGGGCTTTTGACCGTACCGACGCGTGACATCATCCGAATGCACTGTTCGAGCGGCACCACCGGTACCCCGGTCGCCATCTGCCACACGGCAAACGACATCAATGCTTGGGCCAATCTGATGGCCCGTTGCATGTATATGGTCGGCGTGCGGAAAGATGACGTTTTTCAAAACATGGCCGGATACGGTCTGTTCACGGGCGGCCTAGGCATTCATTATGGCGCTGAGAGACTCGGATGCATGACGATCCCGGCCGGGGCCGGCAATACTCTCCGCCAGATCAAGCTTGCCATGGATTTCCATACGACCGTGGCGCACATCCTGCCCTCATATGCGCTCATTGTCGGCGAACGTCTCCGCGAAATGGGACAGGATCCTCGGGAATTGCCCCTGCGGATATCTCTCGTCGGTGCGGAGCCGTACACGGTGGAATTCCGGCAGAGAATCGAAGAACTTTTCGATATGAAGGTCTACAATTCCTACGGCCTCTCCGAAATGAACGGTCCCGGCGTCGGTTTCGAATGCACGGAGCAAAACGGCCTGCATATCTGGGAGGATTCCTACATTCCTGAAATCGTCGATCCCGAAACGGGTAAACCAGTTTGCGATGGCGAAGTGGGCGAGCTGGTCCTGACAAGCCTGTGTCGGCAGGGCATGCCCATTCTTCGCTATCGTACCCGCGACCTCACACGATTCATCCCTGGAACCTGTGTCTGCGGACGGCAGCATCGCCGCATGGACCGCATCGTCGGCCGTGCTGATGACATGTTCATCCTCAAGGGCGTCAATATCTACCCCATGCAGATCGAGCAGGTCATCATGACCTTCAAGGAAGTTGGTCAGAACTACCTGATACAGCTTGAAAATGACGGCCTGGGGGATGTTCTGCGCGTCAAGGTCGAGATACGGGAAGAATTTTTCGTGGAGGACATGCGTAAATTGCGCGACATTCAGTCGAGGATCGCAAGGCGCTTGCGTGACGAGATTCTGGTGACGCCGACCATCGAGCTTGTGGAAAGCAACACGCTCCCCCTTGCCGAAGGAAAGGCAGTGCGGGTGAAAGACCTTAGGGATCACCATTAGCAGGCAAGAAATATGTTGGACTTTCTGCCGTTTTCGCTGGCCTCCATGCTGGCGGGACTTTTCCTGTCCTTTCTGGGAATCCTCATATTCCTCAATGTGTTTGGGCTGCCGGGAAACTGGATACTGGTGGCTTTCGTCGCCCTGTGGAAATGGTGTCATCCCCTTGACGACAATCTCGGAACCTTTTTCTGGATTCTTCTTGTCGGGTTGGGGGTGGCCGGTGAACTGCTTGAATGGGGCATGCAGATACTAAAGGCGCGACGATACGGCTCAAGTTCTTCTGGAACCTTTTGCGGGATGATAGGCGCCTTCATCGGAGCGGTGCTTTTTGCCCCCCTTTTTTGGGGGCTCGGCGCGCTCCTGGGCGCAATGGGCGGAGCGTGGCTCGGTTGCTTCCTGATGGAGCTCTGCTCCGGAAAATCGACTGAAAAGGCATCTGAAGCTGCCATGGGGGCAATGCTCGGCCGTCTGTTGGGAACCGTATGCAAATGCGGAGTCGGAATGACCATGCTGGCTCTCACGGCCCGGCATATATGGCCCTCCGAACCGGCGGCGACAGAGCCGCATCTCGACGCGATGGTGCGGCTCATGGAAGCACTGGCCACGATGGCGTGCTGATATGTTGCTTGAAGCTGTCCGCGTTGTCCTTGTGAAAACCCGCTTTCCCGAAAATATCGGGATGGCCGCACGGGCCTGCGCAAACATGGGCTGCCCGGACCTGCGTCTTGTCGAACCGGAGCGCTGGATAAGGGAGAAGGCCGTTGCTCTTGCAACCCCCAAGGGGGTGCAGGTGCTGGATGCCATACGCGTCCACAGCACGCTCGCAGATGCCGTTTACGACGCCAATCTTGTCATCGGCACAACCGCGCGCACAGGCGGATGGCGTCGAGAAATTTTCTCTCCCCGTCAGGCCTCGGCTGAAGTTGCCGAAGCGATTTCACGGAATGAAAAAATAGCGGTCGTTTTCGGTCCGGAAGATCGCGGGCTTGACAATGCCGAGATTGCCGCTTGCCAGAGGCTTGTGACCATCCCGACGGATGGAGCGGCATCTTCGCTCAATCTCGCTCAATCCGTATTGCTGGTGCTTTATGAGTGTGCCTGCGCCGTGAGGGAGATGGGGGAAAACAAAAGCAAGCCGCAGGCTGCATCAATGACAGCCGGCGAAATGGCACGGCTTTTTGGCGAGTTGAAGGCAATGCTCTTGCAGCTTGACTGCCTGCACGGCGACAATCCCGACTATTTCTTTCTGCCCTGGCAACGCCTTTTCAGCCGGGCAGGTCTCAAGCGGCATGAGTATGACGCCCTCATGGGCCTTTGCCGCCAGGTGCGTTCAAAACTGAATAGAACATGAGATACAGCCGCCCGCCTTTTTGTGTAGAGGTTTTGGGGCGGGCGGCTGTGAAGTATCCGCTATTTAAAATACAGACGTTCGTTTCTCGATGCCGTGCCGAGGAACTTTTTGCCGATGTATTGCCACTGAATCCCTTGAGCGAAGGCTTGAGGAACAGTGATTCCCTTCGGCGGCAGACCTATGCTGAAGACCTTTTTGGCCCTATCTTCAAATTCGGCTATAAAGCCGCCCCTGCCATAAGGCATGGTGCTGATGTCGGGAATATCAGCAGGCAAGGGTTCCCTGTACTCAAGGATAATCTTATCTCTGTCGCCGTTGAAACGTGCGGCGAAAGCGCGCACCACCCATACTTCCGGTCCGCTGTCTGTGGCGGAAGCGGCTATGCGGGCGAACGGGCTGCGCGATCTGTTTTCCGTGAAGGTGCATGCCTGAAAGTCCTGGCCGTCAATGACTTCCACGGCTTCATTTATGCTCAAAGGCCGTCTCATGTCGCCGTCCCAGAACCAGTTCGGCGGCACCTCGGCTTGGGCTATGACGGCCATCGCCTTTGTCTGCGCATTCCCGTACGTGGCGATCCACATGTTGATGGGCAAACCGCTGATGAGCACGTCATCTTTGAGATAGGCATTGCCGCGTCCCGCAGCGGTGAGAGGCAGTGAATTGTTTACGCCCACCGATATTGCGGGCCGGGTTGAAGAAACATAACGACCATCCACAACGCCGCGCTGCTGACTGACGAGGGTGCACGCGGTGAGGCAGCATGCGGCCAGTAGGGCAAGACTCGCATGGAAAGGAAATATTTTCATGGATGACCTCCGGTCGAGATGAAGAGCATTTCCAATTTTTTTTCGCCATGATACGTCAAAGCCGTTGAACAGGCAAACCGGCGGAGCAGGGGATTATCCCGAAAGCTTGCGCCAACACGCTTAATGGCCTAATTTTCTTTCAGCAAGTCTTTCAATCCGGTTCAATGAATGAGACGCAAGGCATGAGCGATTTTCTTGTTATCCAGGCAGCGCGCTTCGGCGATCTGGTCCAGACCAAACGCCTGATTCTGACTCTCATGGCACGGGGCAGTGTGCGCCTGCTTGTGGATCGGGCAATGACCCGCCTTGCATCGCTTCTTTATCCCGATGCTGAAGCTTACGGCTTTCCTTTTCATACGAAGCCGACTGCGGATGACATCGCAGATATGCGCGCTTTTCTGAAGAAATGCACTCCGCAGACAATAACATCCGTCTATAATTGTAATTTTTCAGAAATGACCGCCGCTGTCTGCCGTCATTTCGATATTGAGCAGGTGGTCGGCTATCGACCTGCCGCATCGTTTTCCGGCGGAATAGAGCGATCGCCGTGGACGAGGCTGATTTTCTCCATGACAAGAGAAAGATGCTCGTCCCCCCTCAACCTTGTCGATTTCTGGGGGGGATTCGCTTCCCGGCCCATGGAGGCCAGTTCAGTCAATCCGACGGCCAAAGGAGGAGGGGGGGGGCTCGGGATAGTCATGGCCGGCCGAGAGGCTCGGCGTTCTCTACCCGCTCAGCTTCTTGCCGGCATCGTTAAAATTTATTTTTCGCTTTTGGACGGGCCGCAGGTGTATTTGCTCGGTTCGAGGACAGAACAAAGGGCTGCCGTTGAGCTATTGCGGTTTTTGCCGTCTTCGATTCTCTCTCATGTTCATAATCTAACGGGAAAAACAGACTGGGACGGGCTTTTTCATGCTGTGCGCGGCCTTGACGCCGTGATCACCCCTGATACGGGAACAATGCACCTCGCCGCGCATCTTGGCGTACCTGTCAAAGCGTTTTTTCTTTCATCTGCTTGGTGCCATGAAACAGGCCCCTACGGCAGCGGCCATACAGTATGGCAGGCAGCCCCGGATTGCGCGCCGTGTCTTGAGTCAGCCCCATGCTCAAATGAAATGGCTTGCCTGAAACTGCTTCAAGGAAATAATTTTCTCCGTTCGGTCGCCCTTGCCGAAGATCCCGGGCATTCCTTGGGCGGGTGTCCCGTTCCCGAAGGTATGCAGCTATGGAAAAGCGGTTTCGACGCTCTGGGCGGCGTGTTTTCCCTGATCGCCGGTCAGGACGCAAGTGCTGAAGAGCGCGCCGTAAACCGCGAACTGATAGCCGATCAAGTTTTTCTGTCAGGCAACGTGGCGCGGTCAGGAAAATACGATGGCGACATGGCGGTGCGCAGGCATGCGTATGGAAAATCCATCGAAGACTTGAATTGGATGCTTCCCATCAGGAGATACAGTTGATGAACGATAACAGGTTCCTGCGCATTCTCGTCATTCTTCCCATGTACGGCGGATCTCTGCCGATAGGAAGGTACTGCTGCACGGCGCTTGAAGAGCTCGGACATACGGTACGCTGTTTTGAATCTCCGGCGATGTACCCAGCATTCACCGGATTGAAAGAATTGCAATTACCCCCAGAAAATGTTCTGAAACTTGAAAATTCCTTCATGCATATCGTTTCCCAGGCGATACTGGCGCACATTGAATCTTTTGAACCGCATCTTGTCCTTGCCATGGCTCAGGCGCCTATCGACAGAAATATCCTATTGCGCCTTAAAAAAGGCGGGATAAGGACTGCGATGTGGTTCGTTGAAGATCATTCCGTATTCAATTATTGGAAGGTATACGCTCCTCTATATGACGTTTTCGCCGTTATCCAGAAAGAACCGTTTCTTACGGAACTACGAAACATGGGGCAAAAAAACTCCGTCTATCTGCCTTTGGCTGCCGACCCTTCATTTCATAAGCAAATTCAGCTTACGAATGAGGAACAGAGGGAGTATGGCGCCGACATTGCATTTCTCGGTGCTGGATATCCAAATAGGCGCCTAGCATTTCGGCATCTAGCCGGAAGAAATTTCAAGATTTGGGGGTCGGATTGGGAGGGTGAATCACTTTTAGCAAAAAACATACAGAGAAACGGGGAAAGAATATCGCCAGAAGACAGCGTCAAGATATATAATGCAACAAAGATAAATATCAATCTGCATTCAAGTGTACATACGGATCAGCTTGTCAGCCATGGGGATTTCGTCAATCCGAGGACTTTTGAGCTGGCTGCCATGAAAGCATTTCAGCTGGTGGATGAAAGAAGTCTTTTGGGGGAACTCTTTGGCAATGACGAAATTGTCACTTTTGGCGACATGGAGGATTGTTGCCGAAAAATTGATTTCTTTCTTTCCCATCCGCTGGAAAGAGATCGGTACCGTGAAAAAGCCTTGGCGAGAATTCTTAAGGAGCACACATACGTCCACCGCATGCGCACCCTTGTCTCATCAATTGAATCAGCCGTGGGGTGGGGGCTGCCTATCGGCGTGGGAACGCATCAGGATCAAAATCCAGATCAGGATGAACTCGCAAACGTCATGGAGTCCTTTCTTCAGGAAGCAGGCCTCGGCCCCCATGCTTCATTGGAAGCGGCGGTTTCCTCTCTGAAAGTTCGGAAGGGTCCTCTCAACGAGCCGGAAACGGCTGTGCTTTTTCTCGACGCATGGAAACGGCAGTACCTTCATAACGATAACAGAAGCTCCCGGTAAGGCGCGAGAAATGCCGCCGCAACGATGAGCGCGGCAAAAAATGTCAGCTTATGCCGCAGGGGAAAGGCGCTGTGGCGTATTATCGTCCAAAAAATAACGGGGGTCAGCCACAGAAGAACCAGGACGCTGTGACGCAACGCCGTCGTCATGTCCAAGCCGTTTGCGCTTGCCATGGGCCACAACAGCTCGCCTTCGGCAAGGCAAAAGAGCAGCCAGACGAAAATCCATGCGGAGCTGGCCCAACCGGCGCACCACAAAAGCATAGTATTGTAGTGATCCCTTCCGAAATCTTCATGCCTGCGGATAAGAATTAACCAGATAGCACCACAAGCGGCCGGCATGGCCAGACAGAGCGGGATTGCGGCGATGGAAACCGGCCAGAAGCACGAGGTCCATGCTGGTAAGAGCGTTTCAAGCGGAGGGATGCTATCAGCCGAATTCACGAGAGTTGCGTACTTCGCAAGGCTCAGGACTGCGATAGTGGCGGCAAGCCCCGTGATGCCGGAAAGAATGCCGAGTAGCGAGTGCAGTACCAGATGCCTGGAAAGCGGTTTCCACACGACGTAGTACAAGCTCAAAGCGATTACTGCGGCGACGAGAAGAATCCATCCCATCTCGGTGAAGAGGGGAGGAAGTTTTGCTGGATCGTTTTGCCCCTGCATATAGAAAAGCCAGAGACGTGCGCCGATGACGAGAATCCATCCGAGGAAAAGCCCGAAGAAAACAATCTGACGCGCCCCTTTGTCATAGGATGTTCTTTTGCGTTTCCTCGCGAGTATTCTTCCGGCGGTGCCCAGAACCCCCATGCCGGCGAAAGCGAACATCCCGAGCATAGGCAGCAGAATGGCCAACGTCTTCAGATAGTCATGTATGAACGGGTATTCCGAAAGGAAATTATTGAGCATATCCATAAAGCATACCTTATCGATTTTTGCCGAGCCTGCTGAAATTGGCGAAGCTGAAATTCACCTTGCGCTTTGAGAGATTATGCGTAAAATTCGCCAAAGGTCAATTTTTTTGGACTGCTTTTGCGGATCTCCGTGAAATTCCAGTGATACTTTAACAATCGTTCCCTTCGGATTTCGCCATGAACAGAAAATTCTGTCTGCCCGCTTTGTGCATCTCCTTCCTGCCTCTCATCGGTTGCGCGCCGGCTTCTCAAAATTCAAAAGTCGACCGCGAGAAGCTGATTCAGCACGAGACTGAACAGCGCTTGCAATCTTTGGAGACCAGCGTAGCCGCCCTGAATGGCCAGGTGGCAATCCTTAACAACCGCGTATACGAGGTTCGCGCCAGAAACGGCAAGAAAACAGGAATGACGGTTGTTCCCATGCAGTCAACGCAGAGCCCCGCTCCGGCGGAGCCCGCCATGGGAAAAACCCCTGCGCCTTCGCCTCAAGTGAAGGCGTCTCCCGCTGCCGCCGCGACTTCTTCGCCGCGATACAGGGTTATTGATCCTGCAACGCCCCAGCGGCAATCCGTAAAAAAGACGGATAACTCAAAGCCTGTTAAAAATGAGGGGGCGTCCATGCCAACCGCCGGACCGTCAGGCCGCATGGAGATGCAGCCTTCCTCCACTCCGGAAGCAGCCTCCCCGACCGCATCCCTGCCGTCCGCGAATTCTCCGGCTCTTCAGCAAGAGCCGGCACTGCCGCCATCAGCCAATTCCCCCGCCCCAAATGCTGAGAGAACCCCCGTGGATACAAAGGCGGCTTCGCCGGATTCCGGTTCACCTCAAAATAAAGCTGCCGAGATGCCGGCGCCGGCTTTGCCTCAGGCGTCAGCCCCAGCTCTTCCCGATGCCGATTCTCCGGCAAGACTGCAGCCGCAGCAAAACCTTCAGCCTGTCCAGACGCCTGTTGCGCAATCGCCCGCTCCGGCTGCCTCCCGCCCCAGTTCCGGCGCAGGAGAGGAAGCCGCATACAAGTCGGCCCTGAAACTTGCCCGCTCCGGCCGAAACGAAGACGGCATACAGGCATTCCGCTCCTATTTGCAGCAATTTCCGCAGGGGCGTTATGCTGCCAACGCGGAATACTGGATAGGCGAGTGCTATTATGCCCAGGGCAAATATGACGAAGCTCTCAATCAGTTTGAAACCGTCAACCGAAACTACCCTCGGCATCATAAAAACGCAGATGCGCTTCTCAAGGCCGGCATGACGAACCGCAAACTCGGCAAAAAGCAGGAAGCCGACGAAGACTATAAAAAGCTGCTCCAGGTTTTTCCGAATTCAGAGGCGGCAGGGCGACTTCGTGCCAAGGGGATGGCGCATAAGTGAATTCCGAACCGATTGTGCGCCCCATATCGCCATTGTCCGAACTTGAGGAAAGCGCCCGATGTGAATACTGGGCCTCGCTGGCTCTTCGCTATTGCCGGGGCATAGGCCCGCGGTTGGCGAATCGTCTGCTTCGGGCCTATGGTTCGGCGTATGCCGCGCTTCAGAACAGGAAGGAATGGAATGCATGCGGCATCCCTCAAAACGTCGTAGCCGAACTCAACACGGGATCATGGCGGATCGAGGCGAAGGAAGAGTGGGATCGGGCGTTAAAGATCGATGCGGCCGTGCTTTTCTGGAATGACCGGAAGTATCCACCGCGATTGCGCGAGTTGCCGGATCCTCCGCTTCTGCTGTATCTCAAAGGGGATGTTTCGCTTCTCACGTCCCCCGGTGTCGCCATCGTGGGTTCCCGCAAGGCGACGCCTCAAGGCAGAAAAGTCGCGACGGCGATTGCGCGTCAGCTTTCTTCATGCGGCATAGCGGTCGTAGCGGGAATGGCTGAAGGCATAGACAGCGCCGCCCATTCAGGGGCCTTGGACTGCATCGGCCGCAGCATCGGCATTCTGGGAACCGGCATCGACAGGATCTACCCTTTGTCAGAAGAGAAGGTCTATGAAAGGATGTTGGAAAAGGGGCTTCTCGTCAGTGAGTTCAGACCTGGCACCGCCCCGCTGCGGCAAAATTTCCCCGTCAGAAACCGCATAATCAGCGGCTTGTCACTAGGAGTCGTCATCGTGGAGGCTGCCGAACATTCAGGCAGTCTCATTACGGCCCGACTCGCTTTGGAGCAGAATCGAGAGGTTTATGCTGTTCCCGGAGCGGCTATGGACGCGGCGAGTAGCGGTTGTCAGGAGCTTGTCAGAGAAGGCGCCAAGGCCGTTTTCAACGGCGAAGACATACTGAAGGACCTCGAGCCGCTCCTGCATGATTTCGTGCCGCGCGCAAGCTCGTCTGGCGCATGCGGTACTAATTCGTGCGCCGCGCCGCGTGGAGAGATGACGCATGCTGTCGGAGCTGACCATCCCTTGCGTTGTCAGAAAAGAGCGGGCGGGGCCTCTCCGTCGACCCATGTCAGTGCTTCTGCCTTCCATGCTGACGCATCCATTGATATGGGTTGCGAACACAAAGAGCCTGCACAGCTCTCGGAAAATGAGGAGCGGGTTCTTAATGAGTTGCGAATGAACGGCCCCTTGCAGGTCGATTTTCTGACGGCGGCGCTGGACATACCTTCAAAAGAGCTCTCCGTCCTCTTATTCCAGCTTGAGCTTTCCGGCTGTATCAAACGTCTATCCGGGGCACGCTTTGAAGCCCTCTGCTGAACCCCCGATCTCCGCCGAAAGGCCTTCGGACATCCTCATCACGGATTTCCTCCTGTGGATGGAAGTTCAGAAGGGGGCATCGCAGGCGACTCTTGGGGCCTATCGTTCCGATTTGTTTCAGTTGGCCGGTTTTTTGAGGCGGGACGGCGCAGACCTCGGCAAACCAGGCTCCGTTGAAAAAAAGCACATCCAGGCTTTTCTCGCATGGCTTTTCCACCATGGGACGGCGAAAAGCTCGATGTCCCGCAAAATGGCTGCCGTGCGCTCTTTCTTTTCCTGGCTGATCAAACAGCGCAGTTTGCCTTGCGATCCGACGGAAGGTGTGCATAACCCCCGCCAGGATAAGCACCAACCTCGCGTATTGAACGTGGATGAAACTTTCGCTCTTCTCAATGGCGGTGAGGATGACGCACTTCAGGTACGCAATATCGCCCTCCTTGAACTTCTTTATGGTTCCGGCTTGCGGATATCCGAGGCACTGGCGCTTGACGCAGAGGATTTCTCCAGCGAGACCACGGTACTGCGGGTTTTGGGAAAAGGCTCGCGAGAAAGGCTCGTCCCTTTGTCTTCGACATCCCGTGAAGCCTTGCGCCATTGGATGAGCATCCGAACGGGGATAGCCGGACCCGAGGAAACAGCCCTTTTCGTCGGGGCGCGGGGCCGGCGCCTCAACAGACGTGAAGCGGAGAGGATTGTGGATGCGTCCTGCAGAAATGCCGGGCTGGATTTTTCCATATCACCGCATGGCCTGCGCCACGCCTTCGCAACGCATCTTCTTGAAGCCGGGGCCGACCTTCGGAGCGTTCAGGAACTTCTTGGGCATAAGCGTCTCACGACAACGCAACGCTATACGCAGGTAAGCCTGGAGAAACTCATCCAGGCATATGATGCCGCGCGTCTGCGTTCATCGGAAGATCTCCGCACGATCCGGTGATGATTTTTTTCACGAAGGCGTAAGACGATAACTATCTCGTTTTTATTTGCCCCATACGGTTCTTGGCACTTGGCATGCGGGCTACTTTGTGCTAAAGAGAACAATTACGGCGTGTGCCGCAATTTTTTTGATTCAAACTGGAGGAACGTACCATGTCCGCATTAGTTCTTGGCCATATGAATCCCGACACCGACAGCATCATCGCTTCTCTCGCTGCCGCCGAGCTCCTGAACAAGCGCGGCATCGAAGCCGTAGCCGCCGCGCAAGGCGACCCCACCCCTGAATCCAAGTTCGTTCTTGAGAAGTTTGGTCTGACCGCTCCCAAGGTCGTTGCCGACGTGGCCGGCAAGGATATCTTCCTCGTTGACTTCTCCGACCTCGCGCAGGCCCCCAAGGGCATCGACACCGCCGTCGTCAAGGGCATCTTCGACCACCACAAGCTGGGTGACGTGACCACGTCCTCCCCTCTGGAAGCCGTCATCCTTCCCGTCGGTTGCACCTGCACCGTGCTGACCAAGCTTTACAAATACTTCGGCGTCGAGATTCCGCGCAATATCGCCGGCGGCATGCTCTGCGCCATCCTGTCCGACACCGTCATCTTCAAGTCGCCCACCTGCACCGAGGACGACAAGAAGGCCGTTGAAGAACTCGCCAAGATAGCCGGCGTGGGCGACGTCACCGCCCTCGGCCTTGAGATGTTCAAGGTGAAGAGCGCAGTTGACGGCACTCCCGTCAAGGATCTCGTTTTCCGCGATTACAAGGACTTCAACATGAACGGCAACAAGGTCGGCATCGGTCAGCTCGAAGTCGTTGACCTTTCCATTCTCGACAAGGTCAAACCGGCCCTGCAGGAGGAGATAGCGAAAGTCAAGGCTGAGGGGCGTCACAGCGTTTTCCTGTTGTTGACCGACATCATGAAGGAAGGTTCCCAGATGCTTATCTGCTCTGATGACCCCTCCGTCGTCGAGAAGGCCTTCGGCGCCAAGCCCCAGGGCAACGAAGTGTGGCTGCCTGGTGTGATGAGCCGCAAAAAGCAGGTCGTTCCGAACTTTGAGAAGGCCTTCAAGTAGCGATAGCCCATAAGCAAGTCATTGAGGCCCCGAGTTCGCTCGGGGCCTTAACTTTTTGTTTGCACAAAAAGCGGATTCTGTACAAAATCACGATGGTGTCAGGCGATGTGGATTTTCATGTGAACGCTGAAGGAGAAATCATGAGCGAATTGACGCCAAAACAGATAGTGGAAGAATTGGACAAGTTTGTCATCGGGCAAAACCAGGCGAAAAAAATGGTCGCTATCGCCATGCGCAACCGATGGCGGCGCCAACAGCTGCCGGAGGCCATGCGTGACGAAATAGCCCCGAAAAACATTGTGATGATAGGTCCCACGGGCGTAGGCAAAACTGAAATCGCCCGTCGACTCGCCAAGCTTTCCGGTGCGCCTTTCTTGAAGGTCGAGGCCACAAAATTTACCGAAGTCGGCTACGTCGGCAGAGATGTTGAATCCATGGTCAGAGACCTGATGGCCATAGGCATAAACTTGCTTCGCTCCGAAGAAAACGCCCGCGTGAAAAAATCTGCGGAGGCTGCGGCTGAAAGCCGCATGATGGATTTGTTGTTGCCGAATTCCTTCGGTCTTGGCGATCACGCCTCAACGCGGGAAAAGCTCTTGCAGCAGTTTCGCCTGGGCTTTCTAGACGACAGGGAAGTCGAGGTTGAAGTGACGGAATCCCGTGGAGCCGCCATTGATGTCTTCTCCATACCGGGCATGGAGCAAATGGGTGGGCAGGTCAAGGATATGTTCAGCAAGGCATTCCCGCCAAAGAAGCACCTGAAGAAAATGAAGGTGAAAAACGCCTTTTCAGTTCTGGTTCAAGAAGAAACGGATCGGTTGATAGACGAGGAATCACTGGTTGAAAGAGCCAGAGAAAGAGTGGAGCAGGGCGGCATCATTTTCATCGATGAAATCGATAAAATCGCAAGTTCCGGCCAGAACCGCAGTTCCGACGTCTCCCGCGAAGGCGTGCAGCGGGATCTGCTCCCCATTGTCGAGGGTTGCGCGGTGAATACCAAATACGGGCTCGTCCATACGGACCATATCCTTTTCATCGCGGCGGGCGCCTTCCATTTCAGCAAGCCCTCGGATATGATACCCGAACTTCAGGGCAGGTTTCCGCTTCGCGTTGAATTGCAGGCCCTTGGGCGCGATGATTTTCTTCGCATATTGACCGAGCCTGACAATGCCCTGACCAAGCAGTATTCGGCTCTGCTCGGCACGGAGGGGATACGCCTTGACTTCACGGAGGACGGCCTGAATGAAATAGCCGCATTTGCCGAAGACATTAACGCGAGCACCGAAAACATCGGTGCCCGCCGTCTCTACACCATCATGGAGAAGATTCTCGCTGACATATCGTTTGAAGCGCCTTCCATGCCAGGCGCCTGCGTGGTAGTTAATAAAAAATACGTCAGCGAGCACATAGAAGATGTCCGTTCAGATCAGGATTTGAGCCGGTATATCCTCTAATATTTCGGTGGGATTCCCAATATGCTGAAGACAGTGGTTCCCGGCCCATGAACGGTGAGCCGGGGTCGTAAGGCTACGCCCGCATGAAGTAATGCCGGTACGGGGCAGCTTCATGCCCAGCATATTTTCGGCGATTTTGCGGAAGAATTTTTCCTTATGCGGTATCTCCCCGGAAGCATCAAGTATTAGCCGCTTCACTTCGCCTTCCGGCACCTGTTTGAATGGGACGAAGGCGATGGGTGGCGCAATATGGTCTCCGATATGCTTTTCCATCCGTTGCATATCATATTTTGATGGGCGTGGCGTCCTCGGTGATAATTGCATGGAATTTATTTTGCAATTACTATTGCCTTATCCTGATTTCGCGGAGGTAATG
>JAEEGL015641242.1_pt1 | contig 15629 bp, 19 predicted proteins | sample 9134231 | NCBI WGS metagenome assembly JAEEGL01 (sample SAMN16246548, study PRJNA631951) | gut metagenome | biome: gut microbiome; feature: rumen; material: fiber-attached | host: Bos | place: Iran: Karaj | collected 2018-10
ATATTATTTCTTGTTGTTTGTGGCTTATCAGATGTAATAACAATCTTTTTTCCAATCATTTTATTTAAAAAGGTAGACTTTCCTACATTTGGTCTACCAATAATTGAAACAAAGCCAGATTTATATAAATCTAGTTGCATTATAAATCTCCTTCATTAAATGAATAAGGTAATAGCTTATCAACAGTAGTGAATATATACTCCTTCTTTAAATTTGAAAGAACAACTGGAGTATCTAGATTCATTAATTCACTCATAACTTGACGGCACATTCCACAAGGTGAAATAGGACGTTCAGCTTGACCTACGATAGCGAAGGCAACAACATCAGCCTTAGTGTAGCCTTCAGAAATCATTTTTTGTAATGTATTTCTTTCTGAGCATGTACCATTAGGGTAAGATGCATTTTCTACATTACAGCCATATATAATTGTTCCATCCTTTAATAATACTGCAGAACCTACCTTAAAATGAGAATAAGGTACATAAGCAAATTCTCTTCCGTGCATAGCCTTTTCGACTAATAAATCCCAATCGATGTTCATCTTTTTATACCTGCCTTATTTAAAATTTCATCTTGCTTAGCAAACATAATCTTTTCATCTTCTTTTGTTTGATGATCATAGCCAGATAAATGTAGATAGCCATGAACTGATAAAAAGGCAACTTCTCTAATAATTGAATGACCATATTCCTTTGCTTGTTCTCTTGCCTTATCTAAACAAATAAAGATATCACCCATTTCTTTTCCTCTAGGCTCATCCTTATCATCGATAGCGGCAAAAGATATAACATCAGTTGGTCTATCAATATCTCTATATTCTTTATTAATTCTATGAATTTCTTCAAGTGATACGAATATTACATTAAAAAATTTTTTAGAGCCCATTGGCTTAAAAATAGAATTAATTAATCTTTCATACTTAAATACGCTTTCTTCTGTTTCGTTATAAAAATTAATCTTCATTGATATTCTCCATAGATTTTTTAATCTTTAAAATTTGTCTTTCTTCTTTTTCCTTTAAATTACTAATATTAACAATATTATCGATAATTAATTTAACACTCTTATCAAAAGCTGAGCCATTTGTATAATCAGCAAGACAAGCAAAATTTACTCTGTTATCATCAATTAAGCTTATAACTGATTCTTTATTAGATGTTGATGGATATAAACCAATTGTTTTACCACCCTTTTCCTTAATGAATTTCATACAAGGAACATCAGTTTGTCCATCTCCAACATAAATCATATTTTGGAATGGAATTCTTCTTGTTGGGATATGCTTATTTAAATCATAGTCATTAGTAATATCTAATACATTCTTAGATACTCTATGAATGAATTGAGTTTTTAAAGTGTAGTTAATCGCAGTTGCTGGCCATACAGCCTCACCATCACTATTATAAACAAATTTACAGCCATAAATTTCTTTAAAATATTTAGCGATTGAAGAACCTTCAATTATTTCTGAATTACCACTTGATAGAATATAGTGTTCAATATCCGCACCAGCTTCTTTACCGTATTCATTGATACGTTCAAACCAAGTTGTAACTCCTTTATAAAACTCAATATTTGAAGCGCAGCTATTTAAATATTCTTTAGTTAGCTTTATTCCCTTTTTCTTACATTCTAAAACCATAACATACATATATGCTAAGATTTTATCCATTTTACTTTCAGTAGCAACTTTTCCAGCCTCTCCCCAAAATTCTTCTGCGGTCATGCCTAGATTTTTTATAAAATCATATTCTTGCATATCCTTAGTACATAAAGTTTTATCAAAGTCATATAAAATTGCAATTTTAGGTCTAGCCATAATTTAATACCTCTATTCTTGATAAGTTCTCATTGAAAATTCTTGATTCATTCTACTCATAAGCTGATACATATAATTTAGATAATCAGCATATAAAGTAAAATTATATTCATTTTCAACAAACACTTCCCTATAAGCTTTCATATCATTAATTGATAATTCGTTTCCTTCATCATCTCTTAAATAATACTCGTATTTATCTCTTAGTTCTTCTTTCTTAAGTCCTGTTATTCTAGAGAAGTAAGCAACAGCCTTATCAAATCCAAAACATGCCTCTTCAAAAGTTTCAAAAGATCTTAATGATTGATAGATATTTCTTAATGTCATATCATTATACTTTTGAAGCTTTTCCTTTTCAGTAAATTCAGGATCATTCATGATTGTTTCATACATTTCAAAATAATAAGACATAATTGGAGAACCAATTACTTGAGTTAAATAACTCTTTAATGTATCAATTGCTTCAAAATCAATTTGAGCAATTATATCATTATAAACATCTTCACTAATTAAAGCTCTTTGATATTGTGATAAGAATTTTCCCTTTAACTCTTCAAATAAATCAAATTTAAATTCTGAATCTGGATTACCATTTCCAAAACAAGAAAGATTCGCCTTAACTCTTAAGAAATAGATATTTCCTCTATCTGATTTTTGAGTAACATCTAAAATCTTAAATTCAGCATTTTCTAAATAAGGTGTTTTAACACAAAGCTCACCTAAATTTTCTTTTCCAGCTAATACATTAAATCTAACATCTAAGAAATCAGGGTCATCAAGCTCATATTTCCCCATTTTCTTTTTAGTTTCACCATCAATAACAATTTGGAAATCACTTTTTTGAGATTGAGAATAAATTGCTAAAATAAATTCATCTCCATCAAAAACAAAAGGAATATCTAATTGATCAAAATTTAAAATACCACTATCATATGAATCCATTAAACCATAATGGTATTTAGCTCTATCTGTAATAATATCATTTGTAATATTATCCAAAGAATCAATTAAACCAATAGGGAAAATAGTCATATTTTCTCTTCTTTCCTCATGAGTCTTTCTTAGCTTTCTATTTGATGAAATAAAATCGTCAATATAGCGCTTAACATTATTACCCATGAAGGCATTATCACCAATTGATTTAATTGTTGTAGGTAATATTACCTCACTTATATCACAAGAAATAAATGCCCAATCTTCAATTGTTTCTAAGCCTTCAGAAAAGAAAATTTCTCTTAAATTCTTACACCCAGCAAAAGCATATTCACCAATTAAACGTAAAGTTCTTGGAAAAGTAACTCTTCTTAATTTATTCATTTTATTAAAAGAATTTGGAGCTATCTTACCAACCGGACATGATTCTATATATTCAGGTATTTCAATTTCAGTATCAGTAGCTGAACAGCCAGTAATAACTGCAATTCTACCTTCAATTTCATACTGTAACATAGGGTCCCTCCTATTTAGTCGAAAATATATATTATATTTTATCACATTTTTATCTTATTCTCAAATAATAAGTAACATGGCTATAAAACACATTATAGCCATTAAATATTAGTTTCGCCATCCATTATATTTTTTACAAACAATAAATATGATACATCGAAATACTTAATTATTTTAGCAATGTTAGAAAAAGATGCTTTGTATAATAATTCATCAGATGAATTATATTTTTTTAAAGTGTTTAAACTAATTCCTGTCGCAATGGATAAATCATTTAATGAGCAATGATCATTAATACATAACAGTCTTAATATAGTAGATTCTTTGTCTATTTTATTAAAATATTCTAGCAATGATGAAAAATCCATTTCATGATAAATACTATATAAATCTAACATTTTTTCAAATGGAAGTTTTAAAAAAATATATTCAAAGCATTTCTTTACATTAAAAAATAAATCGAAATAATTTTGCCCACACCAATAAGCATCATTATATATTCCATAGCTATCATCTTTTACTTTATAACCAGTTATTTGAAAAAATAACATCTCTAGCGGATAGTCATACATTTCATCATATCTATTTTTTTGAATAAGATTAATAAAATTACTTCTACATAAAGCTTTTGTAAAAGCTTTAAGATGCATTTTATTATTTACAGCTAACACAAAAAGTCTAGAAAATGATTCTCTTAAATTAAATAGTTCATAATCAATCATCATTCATCACCAAATCTCTCATTCTAACCCCTTTTTTATAACGATCAGAATCAAGCAATTCTTTAAATGTTTTATCTGCATTAGTTTTCCTTTTATAATAGTCCTTTTGGGATTTTTCCTCAACAGATTCATAATCAATAAATTTGATTAAATCAAATGCTCTTTTAGAAATCAATACATATTGTTTTCCTAAATCGCCTGCCAAAAAGATACTATTCAATGATTCTAATGTTATTTCACTTCTAATAAAAGCCTCTGGAAAATGAAAATAGCTATCATCTGCACGATAACCAATAATAACATCATAGTCATTAACATCAAGTAAATATTTATCTTCTAAGTATTTTAATTCTCTTGGAAAATTATTTTTTAAATTACTAGATAATATCCTATTATTCATAAGTAATGCAATCCAATATAAAACATTGTCGAAAGGTGGTTTAGTCAAATCTAAAATTTTTAAATTGTCATCTCTCAATGAGTACTTGTTTACAAAGCCAATACCACTTTTTTTACTAGCCCATTCTTTAGCAAGCTCTTTATTGCTAGTACAATAAAAACCAAGGCCATAATCATTATGAACATTTACTAGTTTATAAACCGGCTTTTCGATTATCACTTCACTACCATGATATAATATTCTTTCCATAAATTTATTTGTACCATTTTATAAGGTTTTAGTATATTACAATACTCCATTTTTAATATTTTAGGTACATATTTCCTTTCGATTATATTATAACATTCATTTTCAACTAAGACAATAATTATGTACTTATTTTACCATATTTAATGTACTACAATACACCAATTCTATATTTTTAAGTACATTACAATAAATCAAATACAATATTACAAAATAAAGAGAAGCCTAAGCTTCTCCATTATCTTTTCTTTAATTCTTCTGTAACATCATTCCATGAAACACCTTTAGCTTGCATTTCAACAGTTAAATGATAAATTAAATCAGCAACCTCAAATACAATATCATCATGCTTTCCATCTTTAAATGCTAGAATAGCTTCAGTTGCTTCTTCTCCAACCTTCTTTAAGATTTTATTATCACCATGGTCAATTAAGTAATTAGTATATGATCCTTCTTTTGGATTATCAATTCTATCCTTAATTGTTTTTTCTAAATTAATGAATTCATTATCTGAATCAGTGATTTTACCTCTATTTAAAGTAATTTCAACATCTTCATCTAAATCTCTATAGAAGCATGTAACATTTCCTGTATGGCATGAAATACCACCAGTTTGTTCAACTTGGAAAAGTAGTGCATCTCCATCACAATCAATAGCTAAGCCCTTCATTTTTTGGAAATAGCCTGATGTTTCACCTTTTACCCAAAGTGATTTTCTAGATCTAGAATAATATGTCATTTGTTTAGTATCTAATGTCTTTTCTAATGCTTCCTTATTCATATAAGCAACCATTCTAACGTGCTTACTATGATAATCTTGTATAACGCAGCATACTAAGCCTTTTTCATCAAATTTGACTTCCTTTAAAATTTCTTCTTTTGTCATTTTCTAACACACACTCCTTTACCTATTAAGTAATCCTTTAAATCACTTATAGCTATTTCCTTATAGTGAAAAATAGATGCTGCAAGTCCTGCATCGGCATGACCTTCTGTAAACACCTCATAAAAATCTTCCATCTTACCTGCACCACCTGATGCAATAACTGGAACATTTACTGATTCAGCTATAGCTTTAGTTAAATTAATTTCAAAGCCATCCTTTTTACCATCTTTGTCCATAGATGTAACAAGAAGCTCTCCAGCACCTAATGAAACAGCCTCTTTAGCCCAAAGGATTGCATCCTTTCCTGTTGGAATTCTTCCTCCATTTAAATATACCTCATAGAATTTGCCATTCCATTTAGCATCAATGGCAACAACTATACATTGATTACCATATTTTAAAGCTCCTTCACTAATTAATTTAGGATTTTTAAACGCAGCAGAATTAATAGATACCTTATCAGCTCCTGCATCTAAGATACGCTTCATATCATCTAATGATGATATACCTCCTCCTACAGTTAAAGGAACAAATACTACCTCTGCTGTTTTTTTAACAACATCAATAATAGTTCCACGCTTTTCGTGGGAAGCTGTAATATCTAAGAATACTATTTCATCAGCACCTAAATCAGAATAGCCTTTAGCAATTTCAACTGGGTCTCCAGCATCCTTTAAATTTATGAAATTAACACCTTTAACAACTCTTCCTTCTTTAACATCTAAACAAGGAATTATTCTTTTTGCTAACATAACTAATCCTCAAATAATCTTATAGCTTCTTTTAAATCAATCGCACCTGAATATATAGATTTACCTAATATTATTCCATAGGCACCAATTTCTTTTGCTTTAATAATATCATTAATTGATTTTGCTCCACCTGATGCAACAACATCAAGTTTTGTTTCATCTATTAATGATTTTGTTTGTTCTGCATTAATACCTTCTAAGGTACCATCTTTGGCAATATCAGTAAATATAATAGTTTTAACACCAATAGCCTTTAATTTTTTTGCAAAATCTATAGCATTTATTTCTGATACATCAAGCCAACCACGTGTTGCAACCATCATGTTTTTACAATCAATTCCAACAACTATTTTATCGCTTCCAAATTTTTCTATTGCTTCTTTTACAAAATCTATATTTAGAGCACTTGATCCTAAAATAACTCTATCAACACCAATTGATAATATATTTTCAATATGAGAAATAGTTCTTATTCCTCCACCAAGCTCAACTTTAATATCAACCTCTTTAATAATTTTTTCAACTGATTCTAAATTTAAGCTTTTGCCTTCTTTTGCTCCATCTAAATCTACTAAATGAAGATAAGTTGCACCTAAGCTTTTCCATTTTTTTGCTTGAGCTACTGGGTCTCCATATTCAGTTACTTTACTATAATCACCCTTATAAAGTCTTACACATTTACCATCATGTAAGTCTATTGCTGGATATAACTTCATTATAATTCACCAAAATTCTTTAAAATTTGTAAGCCAATCTCACCTGATTTTTCAGGATGAAATTGTGTGGCATAAATATTTTTATAATTTACTGCAGAGGGATATGTTACATTTGCATAGCAAGTATTCGCAATGGCAAATTCACTAGAATCTAAATGATATGAATGAACAAAATATACATATTTTTTATCTAATCCTTTTAGTAGTGGGTTATCATTTAATACATTAATTTCATTCCAACCAATTTGAGGAACCTTAAAATTCTTATCATCAAATTTAATGATATTTCCCTTTAAAATACCTAAGCCTTCATGACATCCATATTCATAAGATTTTTCAAATAGCATTTGCATACCAACACATATACCTAATATAGGTGTACCACGTTCTATTACTTCTTTAATAACTTCAACTAAGCCTCTATTTTTAAATGCTTCCATCGCATCACTAAATGCTCCAACGCCAGGTAAGATAACCTTATCTGCAGATAAAATTTCATTTTTATCAGATGTTATTTTAGCTTCATATCCTAAATACTTAAAAGCATTTAAAACCGAACCTAAATTACCAACACCATAATCAATTATAGCTATCATAAAACACCTTTAGTAGTTAAAGAGCCCTTCATATTAGGGTCAATTTTAATTGAATCTTTAATACATTTTGCTAAAGATTTAAACATTGCCTCAATTATATGATGAGCATTTGTTCCTCTTAAGATAACAAAGTGCAAATTCATCTTTGCATTATCTGCAAAGCTTCTAAAGAATTCATCAACACATTGTGTTTCAAATTCACCAACTAAATCTCTTTCAAATTTTGAATTAGATTCATAATAGCTTCTATTTGAAATATCTATAGCACACATAACTAAAGCATCATCCATTGCCATTGTAAATGATTGATAACGAGCAATACCTACTCTATCACCTAATGCCTTATATAATGCCTCACCTAAAACAATACCTGAATCTTCTACTGTATGATGCATATCAACTTTTGTATCACCATCACAAATAAAATCTAAATCAAATCCTGCATGCTTTGCTAAAGTGTTTAGCATATGATCAAAAAAGCCAATTTTAGTATCAACAAAAATCTTACCTTCACCATCTATATTTAACTTACATTTAATTTTGGTTTCTTTAGTATTTCTTTCAATTTCTGCTTGTCTCATACGTTCTTACCACCTTTAACAATTCATCATTTTCTTTTTTTGATCCAACTGTAATTCTTGCAGGACCAGATTTAAACTTTCTTATATAAATTTTATTTTCAATTAATAAATCATCAAGTTCTTTATCAATATTTAAATAAATAAAATTTGCCTCACTAGGTAATGGATTATATCCTAATGATTTAAATTCTTTAATTAATCTTTCACGTTCAGCTTTAATTTTAGAAATATTATCCTTATATAAATCATAATTATTAATAGCTACCTCTGCCATTATAAGTGATAAAGTTGTAACACTATATGGTGGCTTAATAGCATTAATCATATTAATATTATCATCACATGATATTGCATAGCCTACTCTAATTGAAGGTAAACTCATAGCCTTAGAAAATGTTCTAAAGGCTATAACATTATCATATTCCATTCCTAAATATGTATAATCTGTTTTTGCAAAATCAATATATGCTAAATCTAATAATACTAAACCATTTGTATTTAAAGCAATTCTTCTTATTTCCTTTTCTTCTAAGAATGCTCCATTAGGATTATTAGGAGAACAGATTAAAACTAATTTAGGATTAAATTCTTTGATTTTTTTAATCATTAAATCTACATCAAATAAATTATTATTAAAATCTATTGGAATAAATTTAGCTAATGATAATTCAGCAAATACCTGATACATTGAAAAAGATGGAGAAAAAGATAAAACAGTATCATTTGGCTCTAAGGTAGCTCTAAATGTTGTTTCAATTAATTCATCTGAACCAACACCTACTGTTACATTAGTTTCCTTAACATTAAATCTTTTGGCTATTGCCTTACATAAATCTATGGCTGCCATATCAGGATATCTATTAAATTCAACATTTTTAATTTTTTCTTCAAATTCTTCTATTATTTTTTTAGGAACATTATAAGGAGATTCATTAGCATTTAAAACAATACCATCTGTAATCTTTGGTGAAAAATAAGGCTCCATAGATTCAAAGCTTTTTTTCATATATTTCATTATTCTTCACCTCTAAGTCTTGCTGATAAAGCATGCATTTCTAAGCCTTCAGTTTGGGCAAATGTATCAACATCAGAAGCAAGTGCTTTAGCTGATTTTCTATCAAATTCAATTAAAGATGTTTTCTTAATGAAATCATCAACACCTAAAGGTGAGAAAAATCTTGCAGTACCACATGTAGGAAGTGTATGATTTGGTCCTGCCATATAATCACCTAAGGCTTCAACTGAATAATGACCAATAAAGATTGCACCTGCGTTAGTTAATCTATCAACAAGTCTATTTGGATTATCAATAGATATTTCTAAGTGCTCAGGGGCAATTTTATTAGAAATTTCTACTGCTTCATCTAAATCTTTAACAATAATAATTTTTGAACAATTAGTTAATGATTTTTCTAAAATCTCTTTTCTTGAAGAAAGCTTCATAAATTCTTTAATATATTCTACTGTTTTTAAAGCTATATCTTCTTTTGTAGTAAGTAAAGTAGATGATGCAATTTCATCATGCTCTGCTTGTGCCATTAAATCAGCAGCTAAGAATTTAGGATTTGAAGTTTCATCTGCAATAACTAAAACCTCTGAAGGCCCTGCAACAGAATCAATTCCAACCTTACCATAAACTTCCTTTTTAGCTAAAGCAACAAAAATATTACCAGGACCTGTAATCTTATCTACAGCCTCAATTGATTTTGTTCCATAGGCTAAGGCAGCTATTGCTTGAGCTCCACCAACCTTATATACATGGTCAACTCCACAAACATAGGCTGCAGCTATAACAGCTTTATTTAATTCTCCCTTTGGTGCTGGTGTAACCATAGTTATATTTTTACATCCTGCAACCTTTGCTGGAATTACATTCATAATAACTGAAGATGGATAGGCTGCCTTACCACCAGGTACATAAACACCAACCTTATTAATTGGAGTAATTCTTTGGCCTAGCTTTTCACCTAATACGCCCTTATAAAGGAAAGTTTCTCTTAATTGATGAGTATGATAATCATATACTCTTTCCTTTGCCTTTAAAAGGACATCTTGCATTTTCTTATCTAAAGATAAAAATGCTTTTTCTTGTTCTTCTTTAGTTATTTCAATATCCTTAATATCAAAATTAGGATCATCAAATTTTTTAGTATATGAAGCTAATGCATCATCACCATTTTTAATTACATCGGCAATTATTTCTTGAACGATTGGCAAATATGCTCCACCATTCATAGCGCCTCTTTTATTTAATACATTAAAATATTTTTCTATATCTAACTTTTCTTTAATAATTTCAATCATTTTAATTTTCCTCGACTATCTTTCTAAAACCTTCAATAATATTAAAAACATCATCATATTTAGTTTTTAAAGAAGCATTATTAACAATTAAGCGAGCGCTTAAATTTTCAATAACCTCTTTAACCTCTAAACCATTTTCCTTTAGGGTTCTACCACTTTCAACTATATCAACAATAACATCTGATAAGCCTGTAATAGGACCTAGTTCTACTGAACCATTTAATTTAATAATATTAGTGTTTTGATGTCGAGATTCAAAATAACGAGCTGCAATTACTGGATATTTTGTGGCAATGTTAACAGTTGTCTTATTTAAGTAAGTATTATCTTTAACCTTACCACAAACACACATTCTACATTTACCAAAGCCTAAGTCTAAAACTTCAGCAATGTCTCTATTTTCTTCTAAAATAGTATCCTTACCAACAACACCTAAATCTGCAACACCTGAATCAACAAATGTTGGTACATCAGATGGCTTTGCTAAAAAGAAACGATATTTCTTATCCTCTGATTCAATGATTAATCTTCTATCATCTTCATCAATTGTAATATCACATAAATTTAATTCCTTTAGCATTTTTAATATTTTATCGGCAAGTCTACCCTTTGATAACGCAAAAGTAAGCATGATTACACCTCCAATAACTTAAAGCTATTATTACTATAAGATATAACCTTACTATAACCAAAATCTTTAGCATATTTTAAAGTTTCTTCTAAAGAATCAAGTCTTAAATCATTAACAATGATTCCATCTTCTCTAAATGAATCATTAGTCTTTAATGAATATAAATAAGATTCTTTATCTGAATAGCTTAAATACTTTTCTTGATTAATATTGATTAGATTAGTATCTAATGCATATTGAGTTAATAAATCAATATCTAAACCAAAACCAATATCTGAATAATCAAGACCAAATGATTTAAACACATTACATCTTCCACCTGAAACAATAGATTTAGATGTATTTTCTAAATAACAATCAAAGATAATACCTGTATAGTAAGTAGCATAAGGATAAATTGAAAAATCAAAAATAATATTTAGAACACCTAATTCTTTTAAGGTATTATAAATATTCTTTAAATATAAAGCCTCACTTAAAGCCTTATTTCCTTTTAAATCATTAATTAAATTATCAATGAAATTTAATTTTCCACCCTTAAGCATTAAATCAAATAAGAATTGATGATTTTCCTTATTCAAATTATTCTTTAATAATTCATTTAAAGAAACATAATCCTTCTTTTCAATATAGCTATAAATATCTTTTTTTAAAGAATCATTAATTTTAAAATCCTCAAATAATAATTCTAAAAATCTAGATGAACCAATATGAATTGAATAATTATTTATATTAAGCTTCTTTAAAACCTTAAAGGCTATATAAATAGCTTCAACATCAGATTCAATATTTTCATCTCCTACAAGCTCAATACCTGCTTGTAAGAATTGATGTGATTTACCTTGATATAACTTAGGATATCTAAATGTATCAGCTGAATAACAATATTTAGCTGGAGCCTTAATATTATTAGCTGAAACAAATCGAGCAATAGATGCAGTCATATCATTACATAAGGCTAAAACCTCACCTTGATGATTTATTAAATTATATAAATCTGGTTTTTGAATCCCCTTATTAGAATATACATCAATATATTCAACACCTGGTGTTTTAATATATTCTAAACCAAATGATTTAAAGCATTCTAAAACCTTATTTTCTATTTCTTTTTTTACTAAGATTTCTTTACCATAGGAATCTTTAAAACCTTCTGAAGTGTGTAGTTTATAATTCTTCATATTATCACTTCTCCTTTTAATACTTTTCAAAACAATATTTCAATTATTTTAACATAATAAAATAAAAAAATCTATATTTTATAAAAATATAGATAGTTTAATCACGTTTATTAGTGTTTTTTCGAATATTATTTATTAGTCTCTTACAATTTTATGATATGCTAATCTTTCATCGCCATTCTTTAGATAAATGATACCACACTTCTTAAAACCATTCTTCTCTAAAGCATGCTGCATAACAAGATTATCTCTATGAGTGTCAATTCTTAAATTATCTGTTTCCTTTTCACAATAATTTAAGATAGCTTTTAAAATACCCTTTTTCTCAAAAGAGCTGGCCACCTTATGAATAACACCATATTCTTTATCATTCAACCATGATCCATCATCTATAATTTTATAGGTTGGATCTTCACCCTTAAAAAAGGTAAAGCATCCATATATTTTATTGTCATCATAAATTACGTGATGATGTCGATGGGAAATATCTAAAATAACATCTTCTTTTAGAGGCTTATAATCAAACCATTGGTTTGGATTACCATTTTCTCTCATGAAAGTTCTTGCCTTAGCATAAATATCTAATATTAAGTTTAAATCTTGAATAGTAGAAATTCTAACTTTCATCTCATTTTCACCTCTTTTAAAATTTATTATACATAATAAAAAACTAAAGTCAATATTAATTGTATGCAATTTATAAATTTGCACCTTTTTTTTCAAGATGAAGGTGCAAAAATTGCACTTTCTCTATTTCATTTAGGTGCAAAAATTGCACTTTTTATAATTTTACAAGGTGCAAAAAAATAAAGCGATGGCTCGCTTTATTCTAAATTATTCATAAATTCTTTAAAATATTCTGGAAGTTCAGAATCAAATTCCATCCATTTACCAGTTGTTGGGTGAATAAATCCAATTGTTTTAGCATGTAAGAATTGTCCTTGATCACCAATTACTTTTCTTCTTCCATATGTTTTATCACCAACTAAAGGATGGCCTATATATTCTAAATGAACTCTAATTTGATGAGTACGTCCAGTTTCTAGTTTACATTCAATATATGTAAAATCCTTAAATCTTTTTAAAACCTTAAAATTAGTAATAGCTTCTTTTCCGTCTTTTACAACAGCCATTTTCTTTCTATCTTCTTTGCTTCTACCAATAGGAGCATTAATTCTTCCTTTTTCTTCATTAATTACTCCATATACTAAAGCATGATACGTTCTATTACATGAGTGGTTTTTTAATTGTTCTGTTAAAGATTTAGATGCATTATCATTTTTAGCAATCATTAATAATCCTGTTGTATCCTTATCAATTCTATGAACAATACCAGGACGCTCAACACCATTAATTGAAGATAGGTCATCTAGCTCATATAGTAAGCCATTAACAAGGGTAGGCTCTGTAGATGTTAATGATGGATGAACAACTAAGCCCTTTGGCTTATTTACAACGGCAACATCCTCATCCTCATAAACTATTTCAAGTCCTAAATCTAAAGCTTCTAAATCAAGTTTTTTAGTTTCCATATCAGGAATAGTTATTATATCATTTTCTTGAGCCTTATAAGATGGTTTTACAACTTTATCATTAACTAAAAATTTACCATCCTTTAAATTTTCAATAATAAAATCTCTTGAAAATTCAGGACAAAGGCTAGCAATTACCTTATCTATTCTAATGTCTTTTAAATCACTTTTTACGACTAACTTTTTCATTTTTGTCCTTTCCTTCAAAGAATAATAAATATATAGCAAGTAAAATTAAACCAACTACTAAGAAAGCATCAGCTAAATTAAAAATAGGAAAATCTGTATGAGATATTAATTGACTAATGGAATTTAAAGGTCCAAAAGAAATCATATCTACAACACCACCTCTAGCTGATTTCAAAGGTGTGATACAAATAAATCTATCAATTAGATTACCGAAACAGCCAGCAAAGGCTAAAGTTAGGGCAATTGATCTTAATTTATTGTTTTTCCAATCATTTTTTAAACAGAAATATCCTAATACAATTGAAGCAACAATAGAAATTATTACTAAAAGCCATGTAGCATCAGAAAGTAAGCTCCAAGCCATACCTGTATTTAAATGATAATCAAATGTTAAGAAATTATAATTACCAATTTTGATGGCAACAAAATTTGAAAAAGCTTCCTTTTGAGTTATCCATTTTAGTAATTGGTCAGCAAATACTAATATAGCAAAAAGTATACATGTAATAACCATTTTTATATCACTCCTTTTATAAGTAGAATAAACCATGTTAAATAAATTATAACAGATGGAATAGCTAAATCTATTATATATTTAATATATTTATCTTTAATCTTTTTATCACATATTGTATTTAAATAAAAATACTCAGATAAATAAAAAATTAAAAATATTAATGTTGCTAATATAAATGATAAAAGCTTTAAATAGCTTTTAAAAATAAACGAATTAACAACTAAAACAATAGGTCCAGAAAGTATTAAAATTGAGGCAAGTATTGAAATTAATAAAGCTTTAATTCTATCATTTTTACTAATTTCTAACGCTTTAATTTGGGCATTAATTTCTTTATATTTATTTATCATTTAATGCTCCTAAATAATTAATAGCTTCATTAAAATGATTAACCTTAATTAAAGCCATCTTTTCTTTATTTTTTAATTTATTGTAAGCCTCTAAGGCTTCTACATAATTTGCATCTGGACAAAAGAATATCTCAACATTATTTTGAAATGCTGTATAAATCTTTTGCTTAATGCCACCTATTTCCCCAACATTTCCTTCTAAATCAATTGTTCCTGTACCTGATACTTTATATCCTTTAGTTAAATCTAAATCAATTAATTTATTATAAATTGATAAAGTCTGTAAAAGACCTCCTGAAGGGCCTCCTACATTAGTCGATTTAATAGTAATTTTAGGACTTAATGTTTCATAACTAATATCAAACATATCATAAGCACCAAAATTATTATAATCGATATCTTTTTCTGTAAATAGAATTTCTTTACCATTTCTTAATATAGTGTATGAATCTAATTTATCATCAAATAAACTATTTTTTAGTTGAGATTTAAATTCTTTTTGACCAAGGCTATAAGATATATCATTTACTTTAATAATTCTATCTCCTATTCTTAATGCTGAATTTTTACTATAATAGGTAACTTCTAGCCCCACATAAGAATATTCGATATTTACATTTTCATTATCCTTACAAGTTTCATAGGCTAAAATAATAGCTTTTGAAATACTTGAAGTCTTTTGAATTTGACCAGCCTTATAAATTTCTAAATCACTTAAATTATTATAATCTAAATTTAAATCAGAAATTAAAGCA
>JAEEGL015799267.1_pt1 | contig 15629 bp, 12 predicted proteins | sample 9134231 | NCBI WGS metagenome assembly JAEEGL01 (sample SAMN16246548, study PRJNA631951) | gut metagenome | biome: gut microbiome; feature: rumen; material: fiber-attached | host: Bos | place: Iran: Karaj | collected 2018-10
CATGTTGTGCATTGCTTCAATTGCAACATCATCCTTTCCCATATCAAGCAGGGCCTCTATAATATATGCATGGAAATGCGACAAGTGTCTAAAATTAACTATCCTATCACGATGATTATCCAGGTAATAGGCCATAATTTTTCCCGCGGCATTCCTATACTTCTCGTCGCCTGTATAGCCAGATATCTCAACCAAAGGAGAAAGACAATATAGATGTATTAGTTCCGAGCATGTATTCTCATCTTTACTCCACTCCCTCATGTCTGGCGTAGTCAACCTGCCATCGGAACTCATGTTCAAAAGAATCCAATCCGCGCCTCGTATAGCAGCCTGTTCTGCCTCCGGTACCAGCTTACGAATAGCATTTAATCCTTTCAATATCTGCGCTGTATCAAATACATAAGGAGATTCATAATTAGGCCCATTCCACGCGCCATCGCTTCTCTGAATTTTCATCAAACCTTTTGCAAATTTTACAGCCAGATCTTTATACCCCCATCTAATTAAAGACGGGATGTAATATCCAGTAACTTCAGGATAAATATTCATCTCTGTAGAACTTACACAGATCCCCATATCATCTATAACATGCTCATTGATCCATGCTTTTGCATTATTAAACAATTCTATATAATCTTTTCTTTCAAGTATGCTCTTTTTCGTTCTTTCATAAATTATTTCAAACGCAGACAGTACATCATTCACTCCTAATTCAGCAAGCTGCTCCTTTATCTCGTCTTCATATTGGGGCATAACCGCAACAACAACCTGACTGTCACCAATCATAGAACAGCCTTTCATTGGTGAATATACAGCATACCCTTCAACACCATCATGCTGTTTCTGCTCACTATTATCCATGAAGAATTCTATGTTTTCCCTACCGAAAATATCAATTGCAGCTATCCCGGTTTCACCGGCGCCAAATATAACGTATTTCCCCATAGTTTCTCTCCTATTTCTCATTTAAATACTCTTGTATTTTCGAAACACCTCGCTCAATGCCTTCTTCTATGCTTTGAGAAAATGCTTCAGAAATCCAATGTTTTCTGGGTTCCACATATGCATCATATTCCATAGTTCCATTTATTACATCATCTAGATTGTCTATCGTAGTCACTCCGCAAAACAAATTGTTATAATCAACAAAAAAATCTTCGACAGAGCAATTCTTATAAATAAGAACCATCTTTATGCTACTATTCAAGAAAACAATTTCACTTACAGCTCCGGTCTTTGCATCACATACTGCAAGATCTGCAATTGATGCTATCTCAAGCAAATCTGCTTTTTCTAAGACCTTATCGCAGCTATTATATAGCATCTTTTTTTCTTCTACTTTACTCGAAAGATGAAGTGTGCAATGATGTGGCTTTACAACAACATAGAACTCATCTCTCAGTTTATCTAGTTCTTTACTCGCCTCAACAATCGATCCATATTCATCCCATGTAGGTAAATAAACTAGTATTGGCTTATTTGTATTAATATTAAACTTTTTCAAAACAGAATCTCTGTCTGCAGATCTGCCAAAATACTTTGGATATGAAATTGAAATTGCATCAGTTTGATATCCCAGTTCTCTAAGTATTTTTATTTGCAAATCACCATGTGTGAAAATACAATCAAAAGAATCAGCCACTCCTTTGAAAAAAGTGAAAGCACTTTTCTTCATCAAAAAAACACCATATGGGAATAGGATTCTTTTTGAATTGTTATAGTGCGCTAATTCTTCTGGATACTGTGTTGTAACCGCTACTTTGGCATTTGGATTTGCTATGTCCGAATACAGAACATTATTTTTTTTTAGTTCTTTTATTGCATTATCATAGTCAAACCATCCACCTGCAGGATTAATCCATGGATGTTCTGCAACGACAGAAACCGATAGTCCTCGCTCGGCTAATGCCCAATAAATTTTCAAATAATGTGCTATTTCAAATGAATCTACAAGAAAGAACTCGATATCAGCATTTCCCTTTTTTAGTTTTTCAGAATAATCTGATTTAAGAACTCCTAATACAGATAATACCTTTTGTCTATCTCGATTGTCGCCAACGGGCAGTTCAACTAAACCATTTAGGAAGAAACCCGTAATCTCTTTTCTAGTGATAAATTTAGTTATTCCTTCTGATACTAGTTGTTTGATAATTGCACCGTTGTTATCTGGAGTAACTATAATCCAATCATCATCGTTCACATTTTTTCTATAGTCCTCATAAGTATAGATTTTTTTGCCATCAAACTGCTTTTTAGCATAATTATTATCAATAATTCTGCTAACACTATCAGTACCTAAAAAATCCATACACCATGTTCCATTTTCACCAAACCCATACAACGTATACTTCATTTTGCACCTTTTAGCTATGTATGTTAAAAACAATGCTCCTTGGTATTTTCATATAATCTGCGCCATAAATATACTCCACACAAGCCTTAGTGTTATTAGGGACATAAAAATACTCTCCTTCATATTCGACTGTCCTTAATGGAAATAGCATTTCTCTTGTTATCCATGTGGAACTATCTATATAACCATCATATGAATTAAAATTATCTAGGCCATAGTAATAATTCCTCGAATTACTATTTCCCAAATGTGCCCTTTCTAACAGTTGCTCTTTTTCAATTAATTCATAAATATCTTTACATGTTCTAGCCTCTTTAATGTTTTCTCGTAATTCTTGCAAAACTCTGCTGTGTTCCTCAAATGAGTACTCATCCTGGTATACATCCAAAGAAAAAAAATCCAAAAAATGGCACTTCTTACGCTCGGTACCCTGAAACAGTTGAAAATGATACGGGCTTTCAATCGCAATTATCTCATTTGGATGTTTTTTTATCTCATTATCTATGAAAGCGTGAATGTCATCTATTCCTCCACACTCCACACTTCTTCCTAAGTACTTGCTGCAATAAAATAATTTTTTACATAATCGCTTAAATTCATCATACTCATCGCGTACCAGCCAAAAATCCAAATCATCATCCCACGGAATATATCCCCCGTGCCTTATATATCCTAACAAATTACCTGCTGCCAGAATTGGATGTATATTAGGGAAACGCTTGAAAACATCCGTAGCAAACCAAACAGTATCCATTTGTTTTTCACGAAGTTTTCCAGAAGCCTTTTTCATATATGCCGGATTGATATTTTCAGTTAAATAATCGCGTTGATTTATAACTTTTTTGTACAACCTACGGTAAACCGAAATCTCAGCTGTTAACCTTTCTGATCTATCACTCTTCTCAGGATTAAGTCTTTCTAGCATCTCTTTTCGTGTATGGTTTTCAAGTTCTTGGTAAAAATAGTAATTGTACAAATCCAAATCCCTAAACTGCTTGGCAATCTCAATCTCATGCTCCATTTCCGCACAAATCACAAAAACGTAATCATGCATATCTGCAATTAGTTCTTCTAGAAAATACACTTTTTTCCCCAAGATGGTTTTGCCATTTAATGATTTATTATTGTCTACAAATCCACATACATTTTCATCTCCTATGCTGTATAATACTTTTTTTCCAATAATGCCCGCACCAAATATCATTATTCTACTCATGTCTATACGCCCCAATTAACATTTAGTAAGTTTTTCTTATACCAAATCAGAAAGAATCTCACTATATAAAACAATCATATCTTCTTTTGATATAGAAATCGGATGGTTAATAAGTCTATCGGATTTTACATTATCCACAAGGATCGACATAACATTCTTATTGTTGCTTTCTTTTAATTTTATTGTCCCCCCCATTTCCAGAGTCTTCAATATATTTCTATATCTTCTACACGCATCTACTGGAGAATCACAATAGAAAATTGTAGCAAGCTCACGCATTGTCGTAATGAGATATCTTTCTCCTCGTTTATCATTGCAATTTGAAACATGCTCAATCATATAAGGCCAAACAACGTTAATGCACAACGCAACCGCATATCCATGAGCGATACCAAATAGCTCAGTCAACATATAGCTCATAGCATGTCCCGCGGTAGTTTGTGTTATATTAATCGCTCTACCAGCCAATCTTGAAGCCTGTTGCATGCTTACATTTCCCTGAGCATTATTTGCCAGATACTGATCCATATTATCAAGTATCATGGTAATTGCTTCTTTTGAATACGCCTTGCTTTCCTCTGTTGAATTTACTGACCAATATGATTCAATACCATGACAGAGTGCATCCAGCATCGTAGCTTTACGGTGATAATCAGGTACAGTTTCCAGAAATGAAGATTCATAAAATACCATTGACGGAATGCAACTCTCGTGAGAAATAGATTGTTTCAAACCATTGTAGTAAATTACCGCAAACCTCGTAACCTCACTTCCAGTTCCCGCAGTTGTAGGGATTACAGTCAAAGGAATATTATTTTCTTCAATTCTCTGTTCCAGATAATTTATAGACTGATCCATATTTGCAAAAAGTTTGATACATTTTGCAACATCCATCGTACTACCACCACCAATTGCTAAAATGCTATCGCACTCATTGCTTATGAAACTCTGTACGCCTTTACATACTGACTCATATTTAGGGTTCGGCGAAAAATCAGAAAACACCACTACTTCGTATGCTTTACTGTTTTCACACAAAAAATGATAAAGCGGATGATACTTTACTGCATTTCCGCAAACCACGAATAGCTTTCTTACGTGATTATCAATCAAGTAGTCATCAATAACATCGTATCTATTATCTACATAAAGGAACTTCTGCTCAGAATTGATTCTTTTTTCAAGCAACGAATACTTTGGATCATTTGCATATGGAAATTCAATAAGTTCTCCGCCATACTCAGAAAGCAATTCGACCACCTCATCTCGAATTGGTTTCTGAAACCCCTCTTTCCAATCATCTCCATGCACTACGATAGATGGCTTGTACTTCTCTATATTTGATCTATAGCTAAGAGTCTTTTGCTCGACTACTCTGTGAACTCCAACGATATTTTCAAATAACGCTCTTCTCTCACCATAAGGAAGAAGCGGATATCTCTTATAACTTGCAACTACATCATCAGAAATCAGTCCTACAATCAATTTACCAAGTCGTCGCGCTTTTTTAATAAGCGCGATATGTCCACTGTGCAAAACATCAGTGGAAAAACTGACATAAACTGTCCTATCCTCTAGTTTTTGAACTTTCTTTGCGACCTCAATTAAGTCTTCCGGAGTATCAACTTCATTACATAACATTCCATCTACATCCATGGGAAATATCTTGCATGTATCGCTTATCTCATTGAATGCATTTTCTGCATAGCATTTCCTTTTTGCCTCTTCCCCACTTTCGCAGTGTTCCCGTATTGCTTTTCTCCAAAAGTGCCAGTCTTCTCTTAACAATTTATAAGCTGGCTGTGCTGCTACCGCATTCTCGAAGAAATCGACTCCCACTCTCACGATTCTTCCTTGACTAATAACAGCCTTAAAATCTTTTTGAGGCAATGGCATGCTTGAACTCACTGCCATACAGCTCTTGTCGTTACTTATAAGCATTTCTAATACACGATTCTCAAAAACAAGGTCACCATGAATAAGAATAATATCATCGTTTAGATATTCGTCAGCGCAATATATTGAATAAATGTAGTTTGTTTTCTGGTAATCCCTGTTGTATACATACTTAATATCCAGAGGCAGTGAAAGTGATTCTACATACTTTCGCAGCACTGCTTCATGAGCTCCAGTAGTGATAATTATTTCTGTGATTCCATATTCAAGCAATTGTTCCAGCTGCCTACTTATTATGGTATGATTTCCATATACCTCCGTCATACATTTCGGTTGTTCTGCTGAGAGAACTCCCATTCGGGTTCCCATTCCTGAATTAAGGATTAACGCCTTCATCTGTATATCCCTTCACAATTTTTCATCTAATGTATAAATGGAATAATGTCCTCTGAAATACTTTGCTTATCAAATAGGCTTATCTTCGAATCCGCTGCCCCTAATTCTAACAAGGCATTTTTAACCTTTGATCGTATCCTGCCATCAGCAATAGCAATCACCACACGATCATATTCATCATTACGAAGAAAATCCTTGTAATCATCCAAATCACTGGAATCCATATTCGCAACGATGTTGCAAAAGGAAGCTTTTTGGATAACATTTATTAAATTCGATGCCCACAAACCTTTCCCGTATACCACAATGTTACTGTCCCTCTTTACATCAGGCCAAAATGGTAGTTCATTTTTCTCTTCAAGATAATCCGAATCTGCCAAATCCATCATATCAAGCCAAATAAATGCCATAGTATATAAATAATACCTGTAAATATATTCATGTGTGTTTTCTTCTGACAAAGAGACAAAGTTGCTTTTCAAACCATTAGATAACTTGTTCAATCTACCCAAGTCATCTCTTCTCTTTTTCCAAGATACCGATGTAGTATTCACGCAGTAATGATAAAATGATTTTTTACTAATATATAAAGACTGGATTTTTAATAAAAGAGGCAAGGTAACTGCATCATCTTCGCCCATAACGATATGATCATCAACACTGAACTGGACAGTATTCAATAGTTCCCGTTTTATAGTCTTTGTCCAAAGAGAGCCATGAATAAGCGGGCAAAAAAAGGGTTTATCTTCGACTACATGCTTAAATTCACCCAATATACTATCTCTAGTATAGACACCTTCATCCAAGTATTCTTGCCTATCTTCGATTATTCCTTCATATTCCTTATAAAACGAGCAGCAAACCATATCAACATGAAAACGGTTTAACACATTAACCACATAATCGTATGCACCGTTTTCAATCCAATCATCCGAATCCAGATTAGATACATATTCACCTGTAGCTCTTTCAAGACCAGCTTTTCTAGCGCTAACCAAACCACCATTAACCTTGTGAATCACCTTTACTCGCGTATCTCTACTTGCGTATTCATCGCAGATTATTCCGCTCCTATCGGTAGATCCATCGTCAACCAGAATAATCTCGATATTGCTGTATGTCTGTTTAATAATGCTTTCCAGACATCTTTTTATATACTTTTCTACATTGTATACAGACACAATAACAGAAATTAAAGGAGTATTTGACATTATTTTTCCCCTATACTGAATTTTATTTTAGAATCCTTTTAACCTCATTAATTACAATCTCATCAAGCTGCGGATTAATAATCGCTGTATCAAATTTTATCTTAGGTGTTAATCGACTATCTTCAGGAAGTTCAATGTCAAATAAACATGCCTCATTATTCTCAAACCATTCTTTATATTGTGGCAACTCCATATATGATCCAAGTCGTCTTGCTTTTATCCCATATGCTTCTGAAATTCTACAAAAATTAGGAACTGTATATCCGCTTCCATGAGTTGTGCTTTGATACCTCTCTCCATGCTCAAATCGCTGAGTCTCACTTATTTTTCCTAAAACCTTATTGTTGAGAATAAATATTTTGATTGGCAGTTTTTCTCTTTTAACAGTTTCCAGCTCTTGAATGTTCATCTGAAAACCACCGTCACCTGAAATACAGTATACAATTCCGTTGTTGCTAGAAATTGATGATCCTATAGCAAATGGTAACGCACACCCCATTGTCCCGTATCCTCCGCTAATATGTATCCTTCCTTTACGACCATGTAATAGCAACGATTGTGCGCACCAACATTGATTCATTCCAACATCCACAGCCACAATTGGGTTTTCAGGTAACAAAGAACCTATCATTGATATAGCCCTGTTTCCTTCCTGAACGTCATATTCTTTAAGATATTCTTTTGCATTTTTGCACTTATTAAGCCATTCTGAATAGTCCGGTATATCTTCAGATAGAAGTAGTCTCAAGAAATCCTTAGCGTCAGAATGATATTTGTCTTCATCATCTTTAATGTTTCGGCTAAGCTCATATTCATCAATATCACACCTAATTAGTTTCGCTTTTGGCGCAAAGTTTTTGGTGTTTCTTCCCACCTGTCTAATCCCAAGCCTAGCTCCTACGCTTATTATCAAGTCACATTCATTCAAAATCATATTGGCAACACGATTACCATGTGTTCCTATAAAACCAATATGAATATCATCCTGTGCCAGATCAACTCCGTTCATTGTTGTCAATACAGGGATATGTGTTCTTTGCGCGAATTCATATACCATATCTGAGGCATCAGCAGTTCGTACGCCATTACCTACTAGCAATATCGGTTTGTTGTATGTCGAGCGGAAAATCAATAATCACACCCCCTTTTCTTCCTAACATCGCCATATTATATGCGCGGCTTATAACATCAGGAAAATCTCTGCTGCTATTTGCTGTAACCGAGTACTTGGTAATATTACGTGTTATAGATACAATTTCCATTTCCTGAAATCCATTTTGTCTTATTCCAGAAAAGCCTTTCATCTCGCTGGTAGGAACATTGCCACATATTCCCATCACAGGAAACCCATCAAACCAAGCATCCGCTAATCCACCTAGTGCATTTATAGCCCCAGGACCCGAAGTTGTGAAGTACACACCGATTTTCCCACTTGTTCTGGCATATCCATCTGCTGCCAAAGCGCATCCTTGTTCGTTATAACACACGTGAGTTCTTATCTCGCCTTGCCGTTTAAATAATGCATCCATAAAAGGGACAATATATCCTCCGGCGTATCCAAAAATGTCAGTTACTCCATGTTCTATCAAATAGTCAACTAAGTATTCTGAACAGTTCATACGCAATACCTCTCTTGTAATTAACTGAATAACAGTTCTGATGGTACAGAAAGTAGTGCTTCAAACAATGCTAAATCTTCTTTTGTAGTTATCTTTATATTGCTTGTTGTCCCTTTTGCAAAATAGACTCTCTCATTGCAATAAATTAATAGCGAACTGGTGAATGTGAAGTCATGTCTATTATCTTTTTCAGCTTTCAAATAACACCTAAGCGCAAGATCATATTTGTACGCTTGAGGTGACGCCGTAAGCATGACGCGTTCCCTATCAATGTCTTTTATGCCAGACACCCCGTCTTCTGTATACACAATCGGAGGATGACATGATATCGATGAAGATGCATTTCCGTATTTTTGCGCCACGCGTATAACTTCATCAATTGCTTTCTGCGGAAGTATTGGACGGACTGCATCATGAATAATAATGAAATCTTCTGAATTAATCTTGTTTTGAAGAAAGAAAACTCCATTTCTTATTGAATCATGACTTGTACTTCCACCTTCAATAATCCACTCCACTTTGGATAGGGAATACTCATCAACAAGCTCTTTTACCTTGCTTATCCACTCCCTAACACATACAATCAGTATTTTAGATATATTGGGATTGTTCTGAAAATTCTCAATAGAGTATATGATTATTGGTTTATGATTAATTTCGATAAATTGCTTAGGAATATCACTTTCCATGCGTTTGCCAATTCCCCCAGCCAGAATTATCACATAATTATCCATAATCATTACCTGTCAACTTTGAGCAAAGCCTCAGCAAAAATTTGCATATATTTAACATGAGCTATGGTTAATCTTAGCCATCCAGTAAGGCCATCTTTCCCGCATAAAATAAGAATATCCTCGTCTTTAAGAAGATCTGTTACTTCTCTAGACGTTTTGTGTTTAGGCTTGATACATACATAACAACCTTCTGATGGAATTGTCTCATAGTCATTACTATTCAAGAACTCCATAATGTACTTCTTGCCTTCCATGTATTGTTCATTTAGTTCTGAAATGAGTCTATCGTGATTATCAATAATAGCTTCAAGAAACAATAGTGCAACAGAGTTAACTGTATAATGTGGCTTATAATTGTTAATATACTTAATATTTTCTTTTGAAGACATGACCACCCCAACTCTTAAAGCTGGAACAGACAGCATCTTGGAAAATGTTCTTAAAACAAAAACATTTTCACACTTCTTTACAAGATCTACTGAAGATTTTTCATAAAAGTAATAATATGCCTCATCAATTATGACTATTGCATTATGCTCTGCTGCTTTTTTTACCACAGCTATTATTTCTTCTTCTTTGTACGCATTTCCAACAGGCATATTAGGATTAACAAGGACTACTATCCCAGTATTATCAGTAATATTATCTAGAGTATTCTCTATCCTGTAGGAAAAATCATCCTCATATATCAACTGCTTAACATTCATCCCAATCATCTTTGCATATACTTCATACATAGCAAAAGATGGGGTGACGCACAGAATATCCTTTCCTGGCTGTCCAAAAACTTTAATAATATATCCCATCCCAACAGTACTTCCTGCTGTAAGAGTTACATTTTCTTTCTCAAGCCCAAACCTACGTGCATACTTCTCAGTAGGCTTTGTCTCCTCAGGATATATTGCCAGAAACTCAGGAGTAATTTTTTCCATAACAGAATCAAACAACCATTTGGGGAGTCCGTCCGGATTTTCATTTTGGTCTAGTCTTACATACTCTTTTCTTCCCTCTGGTTGCGGAACACGATATGTGTCTTTTATTAATTGATTAACCCAAACCATTTGCGCACCTCGCTATATTTGCCTTAACACTCTCCAGGATCAAATCGTGTAATAAATGTCTTAGGTATTCTTTCAGACTCTGGTGGAAGAGTCATATAATTACTTCCATATAATTGTTTTAAATAGCCATCCCAATCTTTAGGTGCAGGAAACATATGTCCTTCGAATTCGAGTTCACACATTTCATCCATCCAACTTCGTTTATACCCCATAGCTTCTTTCTTATCGTGCCAACCGGTTGATCTAACCATCTCTGTTTTTTGAGAATTATATTTATATGCCAGATGATCAAACCCATTTTGAATAACACTTTTGGGCAGCTTACTAAATATCATATATATCAATCTATAAAATAGATTCGATTCATATTTAGCTCCAATTGGAGCGTAAGAAATTTTCCTAATTATGAAGCTTTGCATGTTAAAAATTATTTTTCTAATTCCAGGATCAGGAAGATTATCACAAGGCATTACATCCAAGAAAAGGCCCTTCTTATAATCTAACATTTCGTGATGAAGCCGTTCGAATACTGTGCCTTTTCTAACAAGCTTTCCGTATCCAAATCTATATCCCGGATCAGTGTAATACGTTTGCCAAAAATATTTGTTTATATCTAAGTCTGTTTTGCAGGCAATAGTAAACCTATCGTAATCATTTCTTAGCATTCGTATATCTATATCATCATCCCATGGAATATACCCCTTATGCCTAACTGCTCCTAGTAACGTTCCTCCGTCAAGTTCATAGGAGATATTATTCTTCTTGCATATTCTGTCAATCTCAAGGAGCATTTCTAATTCAATTCGTTGAATATCCGACAATTCTTTTTCTGATAATACATATGCTTTCTCAGGTTTCATAATGATTTCCTACCGCCAATCTAAACTCCATACTCAAGTCTATCCCTGTAAAAACTATCTACATTACCATCATAAAGCGCCATAGATTTCTCGACATCATATGGTACGCAGCGTAACTGTATGCTCAAGTTACAATCAATCAATGCATATTGTGCGCAACAATTATGATTTCTAGGCTGACCAACCGATCCCGGATTTATAAATGTCACCGCATGCTTGTTACGTTTTACTTGATTCTCAACATCGTAAAACCTTGTAAATACGTTAGAATAATGGGAATGTCCAGAAAAAACTATGCAATAAGAGCTGTAATCACCGTGCACATCTTCCGGGAAGATGGATTTCCAGTAATGATCATCCAGAGAGCCATGCACCGCAAGACATCTCTTCCCAAACAGTTCAAATTCCTGAATTCCATCTTTATTCATTTTGGAATTCAGATACTTTTTTGTATCGTCAGTCAGAATACTAGCTGTGAATCTAGCACACTCACCACCTCTGGAAGACGAGAACCTTGTGAAATCCTCGAGCATTATTGCTCTCTCATGATTTCCCCAGATATTGCAGATGATCTCATAATCAAACTCATTTCTAAGATAATCCACCACTTCATTTGGCTGCATTCCGTAATCGATAATATCCCCAAGAATAATGACGCCTTCTATATCAAAGCTTTTCATATCATCCAGGACTTTTTGAAAGGCGAACATATTCCCATGTATATCTGATAAAACCGCGTACATTCTGAGTTTTTGCTCCTTATAACTCATCAATCAAAGTAATAATCTTCTTTATGGACATCAGCTCGCTGTCAATTTCCTGCGCCCTGTGGTGGATAAGAATGCTCTCGGCAGCTTTCTCCATTGCTGGGAATGCTGCCCTCAGGAGCTGATTTGCATAGATACAGATATTAACTCCATGCTCCGCAAGCTCTTCTTCAGTGATAGAATTGTAGGAACTGGGAACAACCACGATGGGAGTTTCCTTATTCTCAGCTCTGAACTTATCACAGAACTCCAGTATCTCATCAGGTTCTTTTTTTCTGCTGTGGATCATAATCCCATCCGCACCAGCCTTAACATACGCTCTGGCTCTTTCCAGTGCATCCTCCATTCCCTTCTCGAGAATAAGACTTTCTATACGGGCAATTATCATGAAATCTTCTGATAACTGAGCACTCTTACCAGCAGCTATCTTCTCACAGAAATGTTCGACAGCATCCTGCGTCTGTGGCACTTCCGTACCAAACAGGCTGTTTTTCTTAAGTCCTGCTTTGTCTTCGATAATAACCGCACTGACACCCATGCGCTCAAGGCTTCGTACTGTATAAACAAAATGCTCTGTCATTCCGCCTGTGTCGCCGTCAAATATGATAGGCTTAGTGGTTACTTCTGTAACATCGTCGATAGTGCGGAAGCGGGAAGTCATATCTACCAGCTCAATGTCCGGTTTTCCCTTATTGGTGCTATCACAAAGAGAGCTGATCCACATGGCATCAAACTGATCAATAACACCCTCTCTCCCTACTACAGTCTTTTCTGCTATAAGCCCTGTCAGTCCGCTATGAACTTCAATGGCTTTTACGATAGGTACCATTTTCAAGGCTTTGCGAAGTCTTCCCCGCCTGAATTCCGGCATTGCGAGTTTCTCGCGCATCTGCTTGTCTAACTTAGATACTATTGCGTTCCATGTATACGGCACTTCTATCAGTTCGCCGCCGTATTTCTTTGTAAGTTCAAGAATATTATTCTTAATAGCCCGCATGGAATCTGCCGACCAGTTATTACCATGAACTATATAATCAGGATGTAATTGTTCAAACACCTCGTCATACATGATCTGGTTCTGAACTATTACGTTGGAAACGCCCGGCAAGCCTTTAACCAATTGCACTCGCTCATCTATTGTGATGGTCGGGAATCTGTTATACCTGACCATTGCGCTGTCCGAAAGGACTCCTATTGTAACGTCACCATACTTTTTTGCCTCTTTTATCAGATTTAAGTGTCCTTCATGAATTATGTCAGTACAAAAACATGCGTATACAGCCTTCATCTGGTCTCCTTCCGACAAAATTGTCTATATATACCATTTTATCGTATTTTTAACGTATAAGCAATTTTGTGCAATCGTTTTATCGATACTATCATCGCATAACAAAACAGATATGCCCATATTTAAGTATATCGGCTTTTTTGGCTATGTTTTAACCCATATCATATTGATTATGTACATCCGTTCATCTTATGCCAGTTCCTACAAAATTCATCCACAGTTGATGTGACTCCTGATTCTCGCAGTAGTTCAGTAAATGCCTTTTCCTGAGTTTTATAAAACGGATATGTATGCTCTCCGATAAATTTTACCGGTGTCATATAATTTGTTCCAAACTCCCACTTAAGCACCGATGTGTAATCATTGGGAACTCTGATAGTGGTACTCTCGAAAGGCATTTCCAAACCTTCTCCAAACCAGCTTTTCTTCATGTTTGAATATCCATTAAATGCCTCTCTGTCAGCCGGTGCATTCAGATACAGAATATCAGAAACAGCATCGGATTCATGTGCGCTCGCAGCCAATCTGTCAGAAGCAAGCCAGATAGCGTGGCTTAATGATTCATCATCATACTTATCATATTCTATCCCTTCAAGCACCTTTTCAAATTGCTTTATTCTATTCCATAACGAACCATTTTTCTTATATACAACTATATATCTTGCAACCGTCTGCATCTCAACCATTGTCTTTACAAGGTCATACTGCTCCTGAGTATCCTCCGGCATGTAATCCAGGGGAAAAATATCAACACCTATCCTCATGTATGGGAAGCCATGAAATCGATCCATATACTTTGGCAATGAAAATTTCTTTTCATCAGCCATTACTCTTCCCTGAGGCTCTCCATTAGCCTGCCAAAGCCTAGGTTCTGAGCCATATATTCCCGATACTACGAATCCTTCCGGAAGCGCTGTATCAGCAATCTCAAAAAACTTGTCATAGTCAGACCGAAACATGCAGATATCTATATCATCATCCCATGGTATAAATCCCTTATGCCTAATGCACCCAAGAAGCGTTCCACAATATGCATAATAACGAAGACCATTTCGCGCACATACATCTTCTATAACCTTAAGCACTTCAAGTTCTGCAGCCCATGCCCTTTTCATCATCTCTGCAACTGTGAAGTCTTCTCTTATCTCTTCTTTAAAAAAATCCGGTGAAAAAATCACTACTCAACCTCCGCTGGTTTAAGTTATATCTCACTTACTAATTGTACCACAGATATGCATTTCTTTAACTTCACAAGCACCATAATCCGTTATAAAATATATGTAATAACAGTTTGTGTGCAAGGAGACGGTATTCGATGATATCTATACCTGACAGTTTTTGGAAAGAAGAATGCAGAGATGATTTCTACATATCTGAGGTAATGAAGAAGAGTTGGGCTGTACAGCTGACTCTTCTTGATGAAATTCTCGAGATTGCTGATAAACACAATATCAAGATATGGCTTGATTATGGATCACTACTGGGTGCTGTAAGGCATCATGGCTATATTCCCTGGGACGATGATGTTGATACAGCTGTAATGCGCCACGACTATGTTCCTCTGATAAACTATCTAAAAGAAGAACTTCCATCACACCATGATATTTCCAGTTTCTATACATCACTTAATTGTAATAATCCAACTGCCGTAATATCAAGCAGATCCAACATCGACATAGGTAATAGTGAGGAGGAAACACGCATAACAGCACTCCAGTATGGATTTCCCTGCAGCAGCTGGGTAGATATCTTCCCTATGGATTATGTACCTGACGATCCTAATATGTGGTTCATGATTCGCAATCTATATACTGCTGCCTTTGAACTCGCAATTGATATGGATAGGCTTAAAGCCAAAGGTGAATTTGAAGACACGCTTCAAGAACTTGAAAAACTCGCCAAAGTAAAAATCAAGAGAGATGAAAATATACGCAACTCCATATGGAAACTGTCAGACAAAATTGCATCCATGACCACAAGAAAAGAAGCACATTATGTCGGATGGTATGGTGGTGCTCTTCATTCCTCCGGCACACACAAACGTCCTGTTTCATCACTTTCAGAGATAATCATGGTGGATTTCGAATTTATGAAAGTTCCTATTCCGAAAGACTACGACACCATACTTAAAATAGAATTTGGCAAAAACTATATGACTCCATTACGTAGTTACGCTGGCCATGATTATCCTCACTTCAAGAATCAGGAAAGAGCCATTTTATCCTGTA
>JAEEGL011619319.1_pt1 | contig 15627 bp, 17 predicted proteins | sample 9134231 | NCBI WGS metagenome assembly JAEEGL01 (sample SAMN16246548, study PRJNA631951) | gut metagenome | biome: gut microbiome; feature: rumen; material: fiber-attached | host: Bos | place: Iran: Karaj | collected 2018-10
AAATCATGGCCATCTATTCGGAAATGCAGATGAATATCTTTAACTCCCAGCCAATCGTGATCGCAAAGGATGTACGCTACGAAACGGTTATCGAAATCGAAACCCGTTCCATGACGCTCCCGGGAATGGGCATTGAAATCGGAACCAAACGGGTCTATCCCCGTTCCACGCTGGCTTCCCAGATCATCGGGTATACCGGCGCCATTCCTTCCCGGTCCATGTGGCTGAATCTGCAGGCGAAAGGGTATTCATACAACGATACCATCGGCCGGGACGGAATCGAGTCTTCGATGGAAGACTGGCTGACACAGAATTCCTCACAGCGCAAAGGATACCGCCTGGTCGAGCGGGACCAGATGTCCCGCGTCACGCGCGAACTGGATTATCAGAAACCGACGGACGGCAACAATGTCAAGCTGACCCTGAACGCGTCCTATCAGCAGGTCGCTGAACGGTGCATCCGGGATAATGTGAATTATATCCGGGATGAGCAGGATGAACTGGTGGTCAAAGCGTCCTGGCTGGAAGCCAACAAAGCGGATATCCATAACCGCAACTGGTCCAAGTTCCCACTGGAGCTGGCGGAGCACGGATGCCTGATCGTACTGGATATGCAGTGCCGTGTGTTGGCGCTGGCAAATTATCCGACCTACGATCTGAACGCGCTGGTCGCCGGCGGGAAAGACGCTATGGCGATCCTCGGCGACAATCGGAACCTGCTGCTGAACTATGGTATCCATGCTCGCGGAACTCCCGGCTCCATTTTCAAAATGGTCACCGGTTTCGGCGGACTGGCCTCCGGCGTACTGGATCCCAACGAGCGGATTTCCGATATGGGATACTATACCAAGTACAATGCCGACGAATCCACCGCGCCGAAATGCTGGATCGGTAAAAACTACCGTTACAAGCATGCCAATCTGACGATCATCCAGGGCCTGGAAAAATCCTGTAATTACTTCTTCTATACCGTGGCGGACCGGCTCGGAGAGGACCGGCTGTATCGTTACGCTTCCCAGTTCGGTCTGACCTCCAAAACCGGTATTGACCTGCCCGGTGAAGTCCGTTCCGTTGTCGGTTCCCAGACCACATTGTACGATCCCACCAAGCCGGTGAATGAAGCCAACCAGGATACGTCCCTGCCCATCATCGTTTTCAACTCCATCAAGCGGCATCTGCGGAACTGCGGCGCGTCCCGGAATATTGACTATGATGACGAGCGTCTTTCCGTCTGTGCCAAGCGCCTGATGGACATGGCGGTCAATTACAACGAAAGCGAATGGCTGGAACACATGCGCACCATCCTGATGGAAGAGTTGAACATGACCAAGAGTATGGTCTATCTGCAATCCATCATCGGTGATACATACAACTACATGAACGATATTAAATGGGGTGGCGGCCAGACCATCCTGACCGGAATCGGGCAATCCGTTACGGTGCTCACACCGATCGCCGTCGCGCGGTATGTGTGTACCGTGGCCAACAACGGCTATCTGTACAATGTCTCCCTGATTGACTCCATTACCTCGCCCAACGGCGAAATCCTCTCCCAGCGGGAACCGACCCTGATCAACCATCTGGATTACGCGGAGGAATTCATGCCGCTGATCCGCCAGGGGATGAAAGGCGTGGTTGACGAATCCGGTACCGCGAGCAAGCACTTCAAAAACTGGCCGTACACGGATCAGATCGCCGCGAAAACAGGAACCGCGCAGGTGACCAAGATCGACCTTGAAAACAATTCATGGTTCGTCTGTTTTGCTCCTTACGATAATCCGGAGATCGCGATCGCCTGTTTCATCCCCAACGGGTATTCCGGTTCTGAATCTTCCCTCGCGCCTCGGGACTTCATAGAATGGTACATGAAACAGAAAACGCTCCGCAGCGTGGATGTTCCCCTCCCCATCGGCAACACCCTCGCACCCTGACCCCTGACCCCTAATCCCTGACCCCTGACCCCTAAAAATCTCGGAGGAAATACAATGTCCACTTCCATTTGTGTAGCATCCGGCAAAGGCGGTGTCGGCAAATCCACCTTTACCGCAAACCTCGGTGCCGTTCTGGCGCATCGCGGATCTTCTGTCATCATTATCGACATGGATATCGGCCTGCGTTCTCAGGACGCGCTCCTTTCCCTGGAAAACCGGATAGTCTACGACCTGGTGGACGTCACCTCGGAAGAGTGCGAACTGGATCAGGCGATCCTGGCGCATCCGACGATCCCCAATCTGAGTCTGCTTCCGGCCGCGCAGTTTGCCCGCGTCAAGGCGCTGGATCCGGACCGCCTGAAAATGATCCTGGATGAGCTGAAAACGTCATACGACTATATCTTTTTGGACTGCCCGGCCGGCATCGAACGCGGTTTCCGGAATGCCCTGAACGCCGGTGTGGATCAGACAATCCTGATCGTGACGCCGGACGATATCTGTATCCGGGACGCGGAGCGGACCGCCCAGATTCTGGAAAAGAAGCACCTGGAGCGTCCCCGCATCGTTGTAAACCGGCTGAACTATAAACTGATCCGCCGCGGCGAAATGTATTCTGCCCGTACGGTGGCGGATGTGCTGGATCTGGAACTTCTGGGGGAGATTCCGGAAGATACCGTTGTCAGCCGCAGTATCCTGAATCACGCGCTTTTTGTGGACTTCGACTGTGAAGCCCGCAGCGCTGTCCTGCGCATTGCGTCCCGGATCAGCGGTATGGATGTGCCGCTTCCCGGTTATGGCGTCCGCAGCGTATCCGTCTGGTATCGTCTTTTCCCGGCCCGGATGAAGGAGGTCACCCCGTTTGACGGTCAATGAAGAGAATCGCCGGTCCCGGGCTCATACGGACGGCGTTCTGCTCGCCATGGTTTTTGCCATGTCGCTGTTCGGCGTGGTGGCTGTTTGCGTTGCGACTTATTCCCCGGAATCCACTTCCGATACCACTTTCCTGAATCATATCGTGGAATCTTCCTATGCCATGCGCCAGTGCCTGTTCCTGCTGGTAGCGCCGCTGGTGGTCGGCGTCATCATGGCCTTCCCCTTTGACGTGCTCCGCCGGCGGGCGGAATGGATCTACTGGGGTTCTTTTTTCCTGCTGACGGTCACCACGGTTTTCAACCGTGCCCAGGGCGTTAAAGCCTGGCTGGACATCCTGTGGGGCTATACGATACAGCCTTCCGAATTCGCGAAACTGGCCATGATCCTGATCCTGGCCAAAAACCTGGCCAAGCAGGACCGGCCGCTGGCTGACCGGCGCTCGTTCACCCGGGTTTTCCTCATGGTCATTATTCCGGGTATTGTTATCCTGCTCCAGGGCGAAACCGGTTCCCTGCTGGTGATTATTTTCCTGTTTGCCGTCATGATGTATTTCGGGAATGTGTCGCTGAAAACGCTGGGAATCCTCTTCGCGATCGCGACCGTCGGCATCCTCTCCCTGTATGGCTTTATGATGGCGACCGGATCGGACGACTACCGCCTTGCCCGGATTGCCGGATGGCTGGACCCGGACCTGTACTCTTCTTCAGACGCGTATCAGCAGACCATGTCCAAGATGACCATCGGATCCGGCGGAATCAGCGGAATCGGTATGTTCAAAGATGGGGCGATTTCCCAGTTGAATTACGTCCCGGCGGACTGGACAGACTTCATCTATGCCACCATCGGCGAAACCTGGGGGTTTTTCGGCTGTGTCGCCGTCCTGGTTTTCTATATCCTGATCCTGCTCCGGATGCTCTATCTGGCATGGTATACCAGGGAAAAGTTCGGCCGGCTGATCATTATCGGCGTGATGGGAATGCTTCTTTTCCATGTATTGGAAAATATTGCCATGACGCTGGGGCTGATGCCGATCACCGGTATTCCGCTTCCCTTCCTGTCCTACGGCGGATCGAACATGATGACCAACATGGGCGGCGTCGGCCTCGTCCTGAACGTTACCCGGAACCGGTCCATCTCGATTTCCGTCAATACACCCCAGACCCTTCATAATCCCTACCGGATCCACAAGGAGTTCCGCACCCGCCGTTACTGACCCCTGAAACGCAATAACCAAAGGAGCGCGCCATGTTCAACGCCGATTACCTCATTTCGTCTGACGACTATGCCGGAGTCATGGACACAGTCGTCCTTCCCGCCCTGAAAGAACGGGAAAAGCAGGTGACCCTGTCCGGCAAAGACGGTACTCCGCTGTACTGTGTCTCCTGGGATGCGGAAAACCCGGCCGGCACTGTGCTTGTACTACATGGGTTTACGGAAAACGCGTTTAAGTATTCCGAATTGATTTATTCCCTTCTGCGGAACGGTTTCTCCGTTGTCGCCTATGATCAGCGCGGCCACGGTCGCTCCGGCCGCGTAGAGGGGCTCTCAGACGCTTCCGTAACGCACGTGGATGCTTTTGAAGACTATGTGAATGATCTGGAAATCGTCTGTCAGAATCTCCTCGCGCCGATGCCGGAGCCGCATATGATTTTCGCCCATTCAATGGGCGGGGCGGTTACCTCCCTGTATCTGGAAAGCCATCCGGACACCTTTGCGGCCGCTTCCCTCTGTGCGCCGATGATCGCGCCAAACACTTCCGGCATTCCCGTTTTTGTCGCTTCCGCCATATGCGGAGCCGCCGGCCTGCTGAAGCATGGAAAGCGCCATCCGTTCTTTATGAAACCCTGGTCCGGTCCGGAAGACTTCGATACCTCCTGCGCAACGGATCCTGTCCGTTTTGCCTGGTATGACGCCGTTAAAACCGCCCGTGAAGAGTTCCGGAACAGCGTTCCGACCTATCGATGGACGCTGGAATCCATGCGGGTTACGAAAAAGATCCTCTCTCCCGGCGCGCCGGAAAAGATCACCTGCCCCGTGCTGCTTTCCACCGCGGAACATGATTCCAGCGTTATGCCGGAGCCCCAGAAACAGTTTATCGAACGTGTTCCGAAGGGCAGGCGGATCTTTGTATCCGGTGCCCGCCACGAAATTTTCCGGTCCAAAGACGACGTCTTCTTCCCCTGGTGGCATGAAATCCTGGCTTTTTTCCGCTCTCCGGCCGCCTGACCGCTGTCCACTGACCACTGACCACTATTCCGTCATCCTGAGCGCAGCGAAGGATCTCCCCTTCCCTAAGACCTGGTACCTGAAACCTGATACCTGTAACGAGGTGAACCTGTATGAAAAAAGCCTTCCGAATCGTTTTCGTCATCGTGATGCTCCTCTGCACCGGAGTACTTATCTGGCATGTTCCCGCCTCCACACTACTGGATCAGCAGATCGTTGAAGCGCGCAGCGATCTCGAACATGAGCAGAAACTGCTGGAAAAGCAGGTGAAGGAAGATCATGTCACAAGGCTGGACAAGATCCGGTCTTATCAGGATGAACTGGACGCGCTGTTTTCCCCTGAACTGGATGAGTACCGGCGGCTGGACCAGACGAAAGACGCGCTGGTGAAAGAGAAGGGTGAGCTTCAGAAGAGTATCAAAACAAAGAAAGCCGAGAAGAAAGCGCTGGAAAAACTGCTCAATAATCCGGAACCGGAAGCGCAGGAATCGGAGGGCGAATGATATGAGAAAGCTGAGACGGATTGATCAGGCCGAAGAATACAGGCAGGAAACCTGGAAGATTGTTCTCTGCTGCATCGCCATGATCGCGGCGCTTGCTGTGGCGGCGGTTTCTGTTTACAATTACCGCCTTTCCGTACAGGAAAAAAACACGCTCCTGAATGATGTCAAGACGACAAGGGCACAGAAAGATGAAGTGATCGCGAATAATAATATCCTCAAAAGCGAATACACGCATCTGATGGCAAAAGTGAAGGACGCAAAAGATGACGTCAAAAGCATCGACAAAATCCCGAACAGAATAAAGAAAATCGATGAACTGAACCGGGATATCTCCAAACTCGAAACCCAGCTTGCCGAACTGGACAGCGAGATTGAAGCGCTGCGCGCGCAGCTTCCTCCCGGTACGGTTGTTGAAATAGACGAATGATATTCCTTCCCCGCCGTTGATAAAAATATTGAGAAGAGCCGGGCGAAACCCGGCTCTTCTCGTATTTGTATATGGTAAATGATGCAGGCAGGTTATTCCTTCTGCGACTGGATTGTCTTCATGACCGTTTTCTCGTCGTATGCTGCCAGGATCACAGCGCCCAGTACGCAGAACACCACCGCCACGATTGCCACGATCTGGAGTCCTTCCGCGGAAGCGGTCAGGTCGTTGCTGCTCAGGTCCTGGGAACTGCCGATTACTGCCAGGGAGGTGAACACCAGCATGGCGATGGACTGGCCCAGCTTCATGGCGAATGTCCGGGCAGCGAAGAACATGCCTTCCCGCTTCTCGCCGGTCTTGATTGAATCCTGCTCCGCCACGTCGGCGACGATCGCCTGGGGAATAATGCCCAGCAGTGCCATCGGGAACGCGGCAATGATTACGATCAGAATTCCCGGCAGCATTCCCGTCAGGAAGGATACTGAGCCAATCAGGGCCGTAATCACATAGGCCACCGCCAGTCCCAGGAAGCCGCAGATCACCAGCTTCTTCTTCCCGTATTTCGCCACTAATCTGGAAACGAATGGATAGAAGCAGGCACTCAGTACCGTCATACCGCCCATGAACAACATTGTATTGGAAGAATCCAGTTTCATGGAAACAGTAACGAAGAACGGAAGCCCGGTTTGGAACAGCGTCAGGCCGATCCAGTAGGCGATGTCGGACAGGGAGAACTTCCGGAATTCCTTGTTCTGGAATGTTTTGACCAGGCTCTTCATGGCGTTGCTCTCGCTGGGTTTCGCGTCCACGAAGTCTTTCTCGTTCAGTTTGATCACAGGAATCAGCATGCAGATCAAGGCGCCTGCCGCCAGGACGATAAACCAGATCCGGTAACTCCAGGCGAAGCTGATCCCCATTCCCTGCAGCGGGCCGGCCAGCGCGAAGGGCAGGTAGGCCAGCAGGGTGCCGAAGAAGAAGGTCAGGGAAATGGCGGTGGAAATATACATCCGGTCTTCCTGGGTCTTGCCAAATTCAGAAATCAGCGCATTGTACGGCGTGCAGTACATGGTCATAAACAGATAGAACAGGATCAGCATCACCAAAACCCAGACGATATTGATGGCGCTGGTAGGCTCGCCCTTGTTCACCCCTACCGGCGCGAAGAATACCAGAACCGTCACGATGGCGAAAGGAATTGCCGCCCGCTTCATAAAGGGGATCCGGCGGCCTTTGGGATTGGTGCTCCGGTCGCTCAGGGAAGCGATCCAGGGATCCGTCACCGCGTCAAAAATCCGGCAGATAAAGGAAATCAGGCCGAGAATTGTCAGCACGCCGAAAATGATCAGTCCCGTGGGTACATAGAATTTCGCCCCTGCCTCCACGGAACTGTCCGTAGGCAGGTAGTAGGTCACCAGCCAGGTGGTCACAATGCCGCTGAGGATCGACCACCCCAGCTGTCCGATGGCAAAAATCCGCATTTCCTTTTTGGTGAGACGTCTGGTTTTCATTTGCTCGTCCTGCTTTCTTTGCAATTTGTATGGTATCCCCTGTACATCATTATACGGTTTCAGCTGTAAAAAGCAAGGGGGTCTTTATTACCGGAGCGGAGCTCCGCAGACGTTGCACGGCTCCAGCTCGGCATATGGCATTTCGTTTACCTGCGAATAGGAAAATGTTCCCTGGAGCGGCGTATATTTTGAATGAATGCTGATACAGTTCGGATCCAGGTGATACAGTCTTCCTCCGTCCGGATTATAGTACAGCACCGTATCCCCATCCGTTTGCGGTGTCGGTGTCGGTACCGGATCGCTGCCCGGGATTGCCGGATCCTGCAGTACATTCTCGTATCTCAGGCTTTCCGGATCGATATACCATATTCCGTCTTCGTTAATCATGCTCACATTCATACGGTATTTGAGCGGTTCTTTACCATTGTTGCGGTTTATCGTTGCAATCAGTGGTATCCGGACCGAGCCATTCTCCGGATCACGAATATATTCTTCCGGCATATAATTAACCGGCGTTCTGTTCTGGAGCACGCTGAAGAGGTCTCTCTTCGCGTTCTCCCGCCCTGCTCTCCAGGAAGAAGAGCACATATCGACCATTTCTTCCAGCCGGTTCATCTGCCAGTACTGAAAGAATTGGTTCAGGCGTGTCAGGATAACCGTTTTATCCGGATCCGTTTCTGGCTGCTTGCTTGCGGCAGGGATGTCCCTCCCCTCCAGCACAGCCAGGATACTTTCGAACGACGTACGCGCGCATCCTGCGTAATCCCCGTCCGTAGCCAGTCGGTATGTGTTGTTGAGGATCTGGTTGCTGATGTCTGACGTAACAGTCCGGCTGATTCTTTCCGTTGAGTAGATCACGATTTCCCTTCTCGCGAGATCAATCGCAAAGATAACTCCGTCCCCTGTTCCGGTTTTATCCTGCAGAAAACCGGCCGCCCTTGTTTCAGCGTCTGTGTAACCTTGCTCATCCGTCGTCCAGAAAACCGGTGTGCAGTATGTGCAGAGCTCTGCCATCGTCTTGTACAGCTCCGCTTCCTCTTCCACGGTCAGCAGATCGGCGTAATCGCAGATTAGCACAATGTTTTCAGCCGTCGCTGCGGGAATCAGCAGTATCATCATCACCACGGCCGTCAGCAGCGCCGGTATACGTTTCACCAATTTCATCATTCCTCTCATTCATCCCCTGCGGGTTGGCTCGGGTCGTCCGCCGCCTGTTCCGTTTCGCTTTCGGTTTCCGGTATATCCGGTGTCTCGGGCACAGCTTCAGGTATTGCTTCCCGCAGTTCTGCCTCTGCCGGCGGCTCTTCGGCCTGAATTTCAGTTTCACCGGGCGCGCTTGTCTCCGGCCGCTTTTCTTCCTGCGGCTGGCAGGTTTCCGCTTGCAGATGTTCGGTAACCGTGTTAAAGAAAGCGAAAGCGTTCTGGTTCAGCCCTTGCTGCATATTGGTCAGCCGTGTCATCAGCGCCTTCTGCTCCTTCATATAGCGGGTGAGCATTGCTTTCTGCTCAGCAACTTCATCTTCCAGATCGTCAATCACTTCACCGGTCAGTTTCAGATCGTCCGACATATTCACAAACACATGCAGCGCCGCGGGAATCAGAATCGCCAGCAGAATACCGACAATCAATATCACAATAACCAATGCCGTGTTATCGTTCTTTGATATTGTCTGAATGCTCATTGCTAAGATAATAGACACGACAACGATGGCGATGCTCTGAATAATGGCTACCACACGAAGGGCGGTCGTGCTTGCATAGGAATGAAACACCCGGGTGCGTCCGTATTTACCTTCAGACATAACGATTCTCCCCTTTTTGTTTTTTTATTTATTTTACCACACGCCCGCTTTGTTTCGCAACCAGAATAAGAATCCTTATTACTTCGGCCATCGTGGTTCTTTTTGCTTTTTTAGATTGACACCATCCGCCGATCATGGTAAAATACCTTCTGTTGTCAGGTTCGCCTGATGATATCTGGGTGTGGCGCAGTTTGGTAGCGTGCTTGAATGGGGTTCAAGAGGCCGGAAGTTCGAATCTTCTCACCCAGACGCCGAAAGCCTTGTGGATCAACGTCCACAAGGTTTTTTCTTGTTTTCGGGAAAGTGCCCAAAAATACCCAAAAATGCCACCAAAAACCAGCCTACTACCGACCTACTACCGAGCAAAAAATAGCCATCAAACGAACTGTTTTCAAAATTTCTAAACACATTCAAAGTTCACAACCCATTAGAAACAAAAAAATTCGGACAGTGCATAAACCAGCACCATCCGGAGCCAACAATCATCAAATCAATATTCAATTTTCAATCTTATCCCGATACGGTTCCTCGTACCCCATCGCGCGGTGCAAATCACCCACGCCGGCAGTAGTTGGGTCCACGACAATACCAAGGATCACCACAGCAATGCGCAGACAATCAAGTAATTCAAATGAAAAGGAGCCGGAGAACCGTCCCCTGGCTCCTCACGACGTCTCCCGGATGGTCTTACGCAGGAGGAACAGCGCGAATATGGCGCCGCAGGCTTCGCCGACGGGAAATGCGGCGGTCAGGCCGGTTTCGCCGAACAGCCTGTCCAGCAGGAACATCATCGGGATATAGCATACAAGCTGCCGGACAACAGAATGCAGCATCGTTCGCTTTCCGTTTCCCATAGCCTGCATGCAGAAGGACGCGTGATAGTTGATGAACTGGAATGGCGAGGCAAGGCAGCGGATCCTCAGGAACAGTGTCGCAAAGCCGATGGTTTTTACGGCGGTTTCCACATCGCCGGCGGAGGTGTTCAGGAAAACCCGGCAGCACGGGCCGGCCAGGAGTTCGAAGAAGGCGATGCATACAGCCGAGATCAGGAGACCGGATCTCCGGGCGGTCCGGATCGCTTCCTGCATCCGGCTGCGGTTGCCGGAGGCATAGTTGAAAGCCACAATCGGCAGCATACCCTGGCAGATGCCGACGTTGACCGCGTTCGGAATCCGTTCCACCTTCAGGACGATGCCGATGCCGGCCAGGACCAGGTCGCTGTGCGCTGACGCGAGCATGTTCACGCAGATACTGGCCACGTCATAGAGACCAGTCAGCAGCGCGGAAGGCACACCCACGACGAACAGGGATCTCCGGTTGGAGCGGCTGATGGAAGCGGCGTCCCGGAAGCGGAAGCTGAGCGGAGCCGTTTTGGATGCTCTCCGGTATGCCAGCAGCATATAAGCGCAGGCGCAGCAATTGGAGAGCGTCGTCGCGATGGCGGCGCCGGTGACTTCCTGTCCTTTCGGCAGCAGGACAAACATGAAAAGCGGATCCAGGATCGCGTTCAGGATACCGCCGCCGCTCAGGCCGATACTGGCTTCCCGTGAGAACCCGGAGTTCCGGAGCAGATGCGCCAGGACCAGGGACAGGATGGACGGAAGGCATCCGATGACTGTGACGATGAGCGTATAGCTGCGGGCAAACCCGATGGTAGCGTCGGAGGCACCGAGAAAAGTCAGCAGCGGATCCAGGAACAGGCCCACCAGAAGAGAATAGAAGAGAGCGATCGCAATCGCTCCGTATGCGCTGAACGCGCTGACCTTTTTCGCGTCGTCAAACCGCCGGGTGCCCATCAGGCGGGCAACCAGGCTGCCGCCGCCGATTCCAAACAGATTGGACATGGCCACGTTCATCATGATCAGGGTCAGGGTCAGGGATGTGGCGGCCATCATATATGAATTGCCGGTCCGGCCAATGAAGAAAGCATCCACCATGTTGTAGATCAAGTTGATCAACTGGCTGATGATGGTCGGGATCGCCATCTTATAGAGCGCCTGCGGCACAGGCGTATTGGCGAATAATTCCTGTTTGCTGACAGTGGTTTTTTCTCCCGCCGATTTCCGGAACATGAATGCATCCCCGCTTTCCTTCGGTCTGCCCAACGCGGCGCAAACGGTTTTGGAGCCTTCATTGGAATTATACAGCAAGCAGAGGGAAATGCGCCATTGAAAGCAGAAAATTGTACATCAATGATCAAAGATCTCACAGCCCTAGGCGGGATTCTCCCACCACTCGCCGGACAGCAGGTTCAGCCGATCCCGAACCAGCAGGGCGACAGATTCCGGATCGGATTCCAGGTCGGATGAGGATAGCACCGGCAAGATATCGCCGGAAGCATCAACCGGACGAAAAAGCATCTGAAATACCTCCCGAAGAAACAACCCATCTAAAAACAGTTTGTTGATACACTATACGCATGATATAATAAAAATACAAAAACCTATGCCAGGGAGACATCCGATGGATATCTTAATGCGCTATAAAGATCTGCAGATTATGTTTGAATACAACGGCGTCTGCGAATACTCCCCGAATGACTCTTCAATGTGCGGATACGGTTCTGACGAATGGTTTTTTCTTTGTAAAAGCGGCAGACAAAACTGCATATTGCGGTTTAGTTACAGCGGCGAGTACGGGGCAGCTTGCTGGTCATGCTGTCCGGTCCCGGAAAGCGAGATCCCTGGTACCGTGAGCTCAGGCGGAAACGGACTCAGAAAGATATTCTATGATCATTTTATTTTCAGCACCGGGCTCCCGATGATTCACTTGCATCCGGTAGACATTCAGGTTGTCAAATCGATTATCCAGCCGTCTTTCCACAGAAACGGGCCGCTGACAGACAACGATTACATCGGAATATAGTAGTTAGAAGAAACACCGCATACCGCCACGTCCACACCAAAGCATACCTTTCCAGAGCATGCTTTTTGTGTGCCGATACCCATTCTGAACCCGACAAACGCAAACCCATCTGACAGACTATGCCGGCTGGTGGAAAGCGGTTCCTCCGCCTCACCGGAAGACAGCCAGGCGTCGATATCGATGTCCGCAAAGACGACCAGACATGCGTCGCTGGGATTCACACCGTTATACAGGAAAACGGGATCGCCGGGATCCCTGGGGCATAGCACTCACCTCCTTCTATTCGAAAACAGTGGAACTTTTTTCGATTCGGCGCGTCTGAATAAGTGCAGCCGGAAAGAATGCGGAAAGGATGAAAGAAAATGAAGAAACTGTTTGCTCTGATGCTGGCATTATTGATGGTCATCTCCGCCGCTGCTATGGCAGAACCAATGTGCGGCGGATGGACACCTTCAGCGGATCCCGTTGTGTCGGAAGAAAGGCTGGCGCTGTTTGAGAAAGGAATGGAAACGCTGACCGGAATTGGTTATATCCCGCTCATATATCTGGGATCGCAGGTGGTGGCAGGGACTAATCACGCGTTCTTGTGTCAGGCTGTCACAGCCTATCCGGGATCTCTGCAACAAGAACCACTGTATGCGATTGTGTACCTATACGAAGATCTCAGCGGTAATGTATCCATCCTGAATATTGCAGATTTCGACATCGGATCTCTCTGTCAGTATTGAGGATAAAATCCCGTTTACATCCGGGCGGCTTCCGCTGCCCGGATTTTGTTTTCTCTCCAGACCCGGATCAGCTCGGCGACGTCCAGCAGGTCGTCCAGGGTATAGGTGCCGTCCCAGAGCTCGTGCTGCCACCTGAGGCCGAGGGAGACCGGAAGGAAGAGGAACTCGTTCAGGTTCGGGCAGGCGGCGGGGATGAAATCGGGGCGGAGGGACGGGAGGTCGGCAAAGGCAGACGGAAGCAAGGACTCGGGAGGAAATTCTTCGACTTCAGCCTGCGGCCTTCGCTCAGAATGACACGCAGGAGCGCCTCGGGCAGTGCCGAAGTCCGGCAGCTTTGCCAGCATCTGCTTCAGTGCTGCGCCGGAAAAAGTGTCAAGCTTTGTCAGGCGGAAATCGGTTGGTTTCCCGTCAAGGGAAAGCTGTATATTCCTGATAATATCTCGCATGTAAAAAGCCCTCATATTCTTGACCTGGAGACTGAAAAACATATCATAAAGGCAGGGAGTGAGAGACCCGGAGCTGTCACCTGTTGGTGATTAACTCAAAGAAGAGTTGCCTCAAAATGATCTGAGAGGATCATTTTGAGGCAACGCCATTCTCTTTCTATTTTAGTTTCTGCGGTATGTCAGTCGTCCGGTTCGTCGTCATCAGCTAATTCGTCGTCATCCAACTCTTCGACGTCCGATTCTTCATCCTCCGGTCCGTACGGATAGGGAAACGAATGGATTTCGGTCATCTGTCCGTCCTGGAAAACAACAGTCGTGCAGTAAGGGCCGAAACAATCGGTCGATCCATCGTCGAGCGGTATACTCAGTAATTCCAGCAATTCGTCCGCACTGTACGGTTTTTCCTCCGGCCCGTCGTACCAGACAAACGCGTCGGGCAGCGGAAGCATGATCTTCACCCGGGTCACAAAAGTGATGGGATTCCAGTCATCGTACACGGCGATATAGTCCCCGTCCCAAGTATTGTCAAAGGCAATATAGCTGGGGATCTCTTCCTCCGGGAGAATATCATAGGTAACCAGAAGGCGCGATTCCCCCTTATCGTATCCTATACCCTCCATGCGTTCCACCTTGTACACGGTATACCATGCTCCGTTCACCTGCACTCGGTCACCGGTTTTCAGGTTCTCAATCTGCGCCGGATCATACCGGTCCTTCATATACAATACCGCGGTGAAATATCCGTCGCTGATGATTTTATCCGTGTCCTCGATCGTCAGGCAGAATTCCCCGTTTTCCAGATCCAGTTCTTCTTCCGTCATCTCCAGCGGAATAATCTCCTGCCCCGCCGTTTCCGCGGCAGCCAGACCCGCACACAGGATCAGCATCAGGCATGCAATCAGTCCGAACCATCCGTATTTCTTCATCAGAATCATCCCTTTCTGTTTTCTTCCGCCATTAAGACGACGCTGGTGTTTCTTTTGTTCCGTTCTTTTGTCATTATATTGTCAATGGTACCTCTGGTGCAAGACCCTGTTTCCCCTTCTCCGCACATAATAAAAGGAGTTGTATCAAAATGAAATCGTCGCTACCAGGAAGGTATAGGCGATATTCCAAGGGCTTCACATCTGGAGGGTATGAAAAAGCCCCGGCCGAATTGGTCGGAGCGGGTAGATGATTTAATATCTATCAGATATCAGAATTCAGCTCCAGCCAGAATGCGGGACGCAAGCAGACGCAGGTGTCAGCGACAGAATACGCGTCAACCGTCCCATCAAAATCGACGTAAATCACAAACATCATACTTTCATCGAATGACCGGAGCCACCATAATCCGATATGCTGGTCTGGGTTGAAAAACTGTGCCGTATCCCATGCGCCGCGTGCGACCGCATAAGGCGTCGGGGAGCAGATTCTGGACTTATTATCCTGAAAATAGAGTTCATAGGCTTCATGGTAGCTCAGCAGGAAAATCCGGTCTTCCGTATCGTTCTGAGCGGCAAGAGTCAGCACCGTATAACCCTGCCCCTGGGCAGCACTGTTATCAACCAGAGTGACCAGCACAGCATCCTGCTCCTGGTCGCTGAAAGCACCGTTTATGAAATCATTGTTCAGCCATTTCCTGATCAGGCCGGTTTCCCAGGTGGTTGGGGAATATTCGTTGCTGTATTCCATCGCATCCAGGCAATACCGGCTTAAAAGCAACACTTTCCCCTCCTGAACATCCAGAACAATCCACTCAATCGGTTCCGGGCCATTACCCAGGTCATTGTCCTGCTCATAGTTACCGAAAGTGATGATGTCACCAATAGAAACCTTATGTGGTTCTTCAGCATTTGTCACTATGGCAAAGCATAAGACCAGTATGAAAAGCAGAGAACAAATTGCCTTTTTCATATGCATTTCCCCCAGTTACAGGATGACTGTATTATAGGAGAAAACACATACAGCGTCAATGAAGGAAGCCTGTGAGTCCCGGAAGACATTTTTGCAGGATAATCATATCACAGTTCTATATGGACAGCCGCTGACAGCGCGCGCCAAACCATGACAGCATGCGTCAAGAATGGGGGAAAATGTTTTCCCCCGGACCCCCTCAGCATGGAAACCCCGGCCACCGCAGCGGCGCAACTTCCCTCCGGCCTGTCAATTGTTCAGCTAGTCATTGGCATCCGCAAAGATGTAGTTCAATTGATTGTCAATACAATACTGCTCTGCAAATGAATCACGGTCGACCGTAATGATCAGGGATTTGCTTTTGGGAAACGCACTTTTCCCGATGCTGGTCACGCTGTCTGGGATCGTGACAGAGGTCAGGG